>Ga0164243_10000977_pt1 | contig 49762 bp, 49 predicted proteins | sample OricompcompostOP_FD_108781 | JGI IMG/M metagenome (GOLD analysis project Ga0164243, IMG submission 108781) | Organic Plus compost microbial communities from Emeryville, California, USA - Original compost - Organic plus compost (OP) | ecosystem: Engineered > Solid waste > Mixed feedstock >... | reverse complement strand
TCCGTGCTGTCGCCACCCGTTACGACAAGAGGGCCTACGTCTTCCAGGGCACCGTCACAGCAGCAGCGATCCGATTATGGCTCCGCACATGATCCGCCGGACACTGCCTAGTCGTCCTCGGCGTCGACGAGGGCGGCGAGGCCGTCGAGTACGCGCTGCAGACCGAAGCGGTAGGCGTGGTCGGGGCTGTAGGCCGCGCCGTTGGCGGCGCCCGCGGCGGCCCCGACCCGGGCGGCGAGCGGGTAGGCGTCCTCGTCGAACACCCGGGCAAGCAGGGGGGCGTTGGCCTCCCACCACTCCTCTTCGCTCTGCTCGCTGTCCCGGCGGGCGGCGGTGGCCTCGGCCGCCGAACGCGCGGAGGCGTGCACGAAGTCGAGCAGGAAGGTCAGTGCCGCGTCCCGCTCGACGTCGTCCAGTCCGAGTCCGTCGAACGCCCCCAGCTCGTGCTCGTACTTGGCCATGAGCCCGGGCCCGAGCGGCGGTCTGCTGACGGCGACCTCGGCGACCCAGGGGTGCTGGCTGATCAACTCCCGGTTCTCCTGCGCGATCGCGGTGAGGCGCTTGCGCCAGGGCTTCCGGGACAGGTCGCGCCGGGGCATCCGCGCGTAGACGGTGTCCAGCATCAGGTCCAGCAGCTCCGCCTTGCCGGGCACGTAGGTGTACAGCGCCATCGGCACCACGCCCAGGGCGCGGGCGACTTGGCGCATGGTGACCGCGCCCAGGCCCTCCGCGTCGGCGAGGCCGATCGCGGCGTCGGCGATCCGGTCGACGGTCAGCCCCTGGCGCGGACCGCGCCTGCTCTCACCGGCGTCGCCGGTCTCGCGCCACAGCAGCTTGAGGGTGCGCGCGGGGTCGCCGGCGCTGCTGCGGTTTCTCTGCATCGGGATCGCTCCGTTCGCTCCGGTCGGTCTCCGCTGCGCGGTGCACGCCGCCGAGAATGCTGTACGTTGTACAGAGTACGCCGTACGAGATCAGCGTACGCACCCGCCGCACTCACTCGGGAGCCCCCGTGACCATCACCTCGTCCGCCGTGACGCTCAACGTCGAGGACGTGCCCGCCTCCAGCGCCTTCCTGACCGAACACTTCGGATTCCGGGAGGAGATGTCCGCCGACGGATTCGCCTCGCTCGCCCGCGAGGACGCCGGCATGAACGTGATCTTCCTGCGCCGCGGGCTGGCCTCGCTCCCCGCGGACCAGCGCGACGACCACGCCGACGGCGTCATCCTCGCCTTCGTCGTCGACGATCTGGAGCGGGAGTTGGCCCGGCTGACCTCCGAACGGGTCCCGATCACCATGCCGTTGACCGAGGAGCCCTGGGGCGAGCGGGCCTTCCAGGTCACCGACCCGAACGGGATCATCGTCCAACTCGTGGACTGGAACGGGCCCGTCGAGGAGTGACGGCCCGGCGTGACGGCCCGGTCCGGCGCGACGGTCCGGCGCCGGATGCACGGGCCCGGCCGGCCGGACGGGGCCGATCGGGCGGGCCGGCCGCGCTAGCCGGCCCGCTCCCGGCCCTCGCCGGCCCGGCCTTCGAGCACGCACAGCAACTGCGCGAGCACGTCGGCCAGTTCGTCCTGCCGGCCCGCAGGAAGGCCGGCGAGCAGCGACGCCTCGTAGCGCAGCTGGTCCGGCAGCAGGCGGTCGATCAGCGTACGGCCCGCGTCGGTCAGCGACAGGTGCACCACCCGGCGGTCCCTGTCGTCCGGCCGCCGCTGCACCAGCCCGCGCCGCTCCAGCTCCTTGACGCGTTTGGTCACGGCCGCGCTGGAGGCGAAGGTCTCGCGGACGATGTGGCCGGGCGTCAGCTCCCGCTGGGCGCGGCGCAGCGCTCCGAGGATGTCGAACTCGGCGCGGCTGACGCCCTGTTCGGCGAGCGGCGTGCCCTCGGCCTGCCGCAACAGGGCGGCGCACCGGTGCAGTCTGCCGATCACTCCCAGCGGCGCGGTGTCCAGGCTCGGGTACGCCTGCTGCCACTGGCCGAGCACCCGGGCGACGCGGTCGGCCTCGCGGTCGGCGGGTGACGCCTCGCCGGCTCCGCCCCCGTCGCCGCTGCCTCTGCCGTCGGCTCCACCGCTGCTGTCGGCCAATGCTCCGGTCCTCTCGCCCGTGTGCTGTTGGTCACTCACCGCCCGTACGATTCTGCCCGCCGCCTGTCGGCGCGGTCCGAAGGGGGCCGGTTCGCCGGAGCGGCGGTGCGCCCGCGAGTGCGCCGACGCGTACGCCGACGAGTGCGGCGGGTGAGGTTCGGGGGAGGAAGAAGGCGTGACTCAGCGAACCCGTATCAAGACTCTGACCTTCGTCGTGGGCACCGGGCGCAGCGGTTCGACGGCGCTGTCCCGCATCCTGCGGCTCCACCCGGACATCCTGAGCCTGAACGAACTGTGTGCGAGCCTGCCCGAGACGCCCGCGTTCGGCGAACGGCCGCTGTCCGGGCCGGAGTTCTGGCACATGCTGACCGCGCCGACGACGGTCTTCGACACCATGATCCGCAGCGGCGTCCCGCTTCCGGAGTTCCTCTACAACCGGCATCCGGAGTGGCGGTACTCGGCGGAGACGACGGGCATCCCCGCGATCTGCCTGATGGTGCTGCCGCATCTGACGGACCAGCCGGACGCGCTGCTGGACTCGCTGGAGCCGGAGGTGCGCGGCTGGCCGCGGCGCCCGCCGGCCGAGCAGTGGACGGCGTTCTTCGACCTGCTGGCGGCGCGGACCGGCGGACGGGAGGCGGCGGTGGAGCGGTCCGGCTACTCGCTGGGCCTGGTTCCGCGGCTGCGCCGGCTGTTCCCGGAGGCGCGCTTCGTCCACCTCTTCCGGGACGGCCCGGACTGTGCGCTGTCGATGAGCCGGCACAACGGCTACCGCATGATCGCGCTACTGCGGCAGATGCTGCGGCTGTCCGGCGTGGACACCGCGGCCGAGTTGACGGAGTCCCACATCGAGCGGCTGCCGGAGGACCTGTCGGCGCTGCTGGGCGAGCGGTTCGACCCGGCGCTGCTGACCGAACGGGAGCTGCCCGTGGCCGACTTCGGCGCTCTGTGGTCGGAGTTGATCGTCGAGGGTGTGGACCATCTGTCGGCGGTGCCGCGGGAGCGGCGGATGGATCTGTCGTACGAGGGGCTGTTGGACGCGCCGCGCCAAGAGCTGGCGCGGCTCGCGGAGTTCGCGGGCGTGCAGCCGCTGGCGGAGTGGCTGGCCGAGGGGGCGGAGCTGCTGGACGGTGACGGCAGGCGGGGCTCGGCGCTGAGCCTGCCGCCGGCCGAACTCGCGGAGCTGCGGAAGCAATGCGCGCCGGGCGCACGGGCGTTGGGGCGCACCGAGCCGCTGGCCCGCTGACCGGTTCCGTGCCCCGGGCCGGTCTCCGGGCCGGGCCGGCCGCCTCCGGGCCCGGTGGGCTCGGAGAGCAGTACGGCTCACGTACCGGCCGGTCGGCCGTACTTGCCGTCCGCGCCGTGGCCGTCCCCGGCGGTCCGGTCCGGACCCGTTCCGTCCGGGGCGGCGATCGCGGCGAGCCCGTCCAGCGCGGCGTCCGCGTCCGGCCCGGTGGCCCGCAGCACTATCTCGTCGCCGCAGCGGACGCCCAGCGTCAGCACCAACAGCACGCTGTGCGCGGGCACATGCTCGGCGTCCGGGCCGGCGTCCGCGCGGGCGACGGTCACCTCCGCCTGTGCGCGGGCCGCGGCCTGTGCGAACGCGGCCGCGGGCCGGGCGTGCAGGCCGGCCTCCTCGGTGACGACCAGCCGCCGTTCCACGGTGCTCATGAGAGGGCTCTCCTTCGGTACGCGGACGGATACGCGGACGGTTACAAGCGCAGGGACGCAGACGGAGACGGGGACGTGCAGGCCCGCGGGGCGCGCCTCACGCGGGCTCCCCGTGCAGCAGCGAGGTGAGCCGGCGTACGAGGAGTTCCTCGTCCTCGGGCCCGAGCGTGCGCGGGTCGACGGACAGCCGGCCGCTCGTCGCGTGGTGGTCGCGCAGGAACACCGGCGGGTCTCCGCCGGCGAGTTCGGCCGCGAGCCCAGCCGCGTCCCGGCCGGCCTGCTCGGGGTCGACGGTCAGCTGCGCCCGGTGGATGAGCCGGCCGGCCTCGTCGCGCACCACGTCGGCGGTCAGCCCCGGCAACTCGCCGAGCCGCCGCGCGAGTTCGGCCATCCGCAGCCGCTGCCGCTCCGCCTCCTCGGCCGCCGCACCGGCGCGCGCGGTGTGTTCGCGTACGGCGTGCACCAGGCCCAGCACGGTCTCCTTGCCGACTTTCATGGGCCGGCCGATGCCGCCGTACTGTGCGCGGCAGGCGCGGATCAGCCGGGACGGTCCGCAGATCATTCCGGAGGTCGGTCCGCCGACGGCCTTGCCGCCGCTGTAGACGACGAGGTCGGCGCCGGTGGCCGGCCAGGCGCGCAGGTCCTCTTCGGCGGCGGCGTCGACGATGACGGGGACGCCGTGCGCCCGGCCCACCCGCACGGTCTCGGCGAGGGAGACCATGCCCTTCTGCACGGTGTGGTGCGACTGCACGTACAGCAGCGCGGCCGTGCGGTCGCCGATCGCGCCGGCCAGATGCTCGGCGCGCATCTTGTTCACCTCGCCCGCCTCGACGGCACGGCCGCCGCCGAGGGCGACCATCTGCCGTACGGGGGCGCCGAAATGGACCGCGTGCCCCTTCGGCAGCACGACTTCGTCGGGTGCGCCGCACGCGTCCGGCAGCCGCTCGACGCGGTACGGGTCGGTGCCGGCGATCAGTGCGGCGACCGAGATCGCGATGCCGGCGGCGGCTCCGGTGGTGGGGCAGGCGTCCTCGGTGCCGGCGGCGCGGGCGAGTTCGGCGCCCGCGGCCTCCAGCAGCCGGTCCATCACGACGTGGCTGCGCGCGGCCTCGCCCATCGCGGCGACGACGGCGTCGCTGAGCACGCTGCCGCCGAGCGCGGTCATCTTGCCGTTCGCGTTGACGGCCGCGGGCAGGCCCAACTCCTCGTACACGGCGGTCATTTCGTCTCCCCTTCTTCCGGAGGTACGGCTTGTTCCGGAGGTACGCGTCACCCGGCGGCTCACTTGCCGGCGATGGGGAAGAACAGCCCGGCGACCATCGCGCCGAGGATGGCGCCGCCGGTGAGCGGCTTCTTCCACCAGTAGAAGAGCGCGGCGCCGAGCGTCGAGCCCAGCCCGACCGGCAGCGAGGCGGTGGCGGCGGCGATGATGACGAGCGGTCCGAGGTACCGGCCCGCCGAGTTGCCGGCGCCCATCATCACGTCGGCGCCGAACGTCGAGGTGTTTCCCGGGGAGTTGACGGTGGCCCGGCGTACGGCGAGGATCACGCAGCCGATGGCGAAGCCCAGCAGCGCCCCGGTCGGCAGCGCCAGCCAGAAGTGCCGGAGCGGGGCCTGGACGCCGGAGGCGAGCAGCATCGCGGGGATGCCGATGCCGACGCCGGTCTGCAGCGAGCCGCCGATGTCGAGGATGCCGACCATCGGTCCTTCGATGACGCGGGCGAACAGGAAGCCCGCGCCGAAGGCCGCCGCGGCGCCGTAACTCCCGCTGTCCATACCGGCTTTGAGGATCGCGGTGACGGCGACGTCGCTGAACGTGCCCGTGTGGTAGACGTAATACAGGTGCGTACCGGCGAAGATGCCGGACGCCAGCGCCGCGACGAACAGCGGGAAGGCCCACTCCGAGAGCCAGAAGCCGCCTTCGCCGGGTGCCGTGGAGTCCGCCGGCGCGGTGCGCCGGCCGAACAGCCGGAACAGTCCGTTGCGGGAGGTGCCGGCCGCGCCCGGTTCCGTGCCCGCGCCCGTGTCGCTTGCCATGGGTCCCCCTCCTTCTCAGCTCTTCTCGGGGGTGGTGCCGGTGACGTGGTGTATGTGGTCCAGCCAGTGCGGCACGTGGACCTTCATCTGCTGGAGCAACTGCAGGTCCACACCGCGCAGTAGGGCGCTCACCACGAACAGCGCGATCACGGCGCCCGCGAGGATCCGCGTCATCCTGGTCCGGCCGAGGTCGTCCAGGGCTTTGCCGACGACGATGCCGAGCACGATGCCCGGCACCGCGTTGCCCATCACCACGTGGGCGAGACCGCCCAGCACGGTGCCCCAACCGCCCGTACGGCGCCCGGCGTCCACGGCCGCCATCCAGAACACGATCGGCATCACCGGGTTGATCAGCCACTCCGAGGCCGGCCCGAGCACGTCGGCGGCGACCTTCTGCAGCGAGTGCGGAATCGAGGCGGCCGTCGTGTTGAGCACGGTCACCAGCACCAGGCCGACGCCGGAGCCGACGAACGCCATACGGCGCGGATTGTGCAGCGTCTGCGCGAGGTTGCGGTTGCGGGACATCGACAGCGCGGCGGCCCAGTGCGGGACGATGCGGTGGTCGACGTCGGCGGTGAGCGCGCCCGTACCGACGGCGCTGGCCCAGGCGTTGAAGAAGAAGCCGAGCCCGAACGAGAAGTGCGCGACCGGGTCGTTCTCACAGGCGTTCAGCTCGCCGAGCGTCCGGAACGCTCCCATGCCCTGCACCTTCGGAGCGTGGAACATGCGGGCCACGCCCGCCGAGGCGCCGAAGCCGATCAGCGCGCCGATGACGGCGGACTCCAGCAGGATGACGAGGGTCTTGTCCATGGCGGCCGGCTCACCTCATCTGCAACACGTGCTGGAGCGGCGTCAGTTGCTCCTCGCGTACGGAGAAGTGCAGACCGTCCACGTCGAGCGCGAAGGCACGCACGTCGATCCGCAGGGTCAGCTCGAAGCGGGACCGCTTGCGCGGGAAGAGCAGCCCCAAGAACCGCTCGGTCCAGCGGTGTTCGACGGCGGAGAGCACGGTCAGCCGCACGGGTTCGACGCGGAAGCACACGCCGTCGGTCCGCTCTCCGACGGCCTGCTGCACCTGCCGCATGGCCGCGGCGAACGCCTTCTCCCGGGTCGGCCCGGAGCCGGTCAGCCGGAGCGTGTGCCGGGTCTCGGCCGCGGCGCCCGCGGCCCCCGGCGTACCCGCGTCCGCGGTCTCGCCGGAGGCGGTGGCGTTGCCGGACGCGGTCTTGCCGGCACCCGCGGCGGAGTCCGCGCGGGGCGTACGGGCCGCGGTCACGACGCGTCCTCGCCGAGCTTCTTCAGCAGCGCCTCGGCGACCTTGAAGCCCAGCTCCTCGCTGTCGAGGAAGCCGAACCCGAGCACCGTGCGACCCTGTTGGACCGCGGTGACGCCGGCCTGCACCGAGCGCATGCCGAACTCGATGTCGTGCCCGTACTTCGCCTTCGCGGTGACCGCGCCCGCGCCGCCGCTGCCGCAGAAGGAGATGCCCAGCGCGGCGTCCTCGTCGGCCATCACGTCGCCGACCTTCATGTCGGCGCCCGGGCCCGGTATCACCACCGGTTCGGCGCCCGCGGCGCGGACACCCTCGGCAACGGACTCGCCCTTGCCGAGCCGGTGCCCGATCACGATCTTCACTGCCATGGTCCGGCCTCCTCGTCCCTTTCCTGTGCTCCCTGCCGTCGTCCCGCGTCGCCTTCAGGCATCGCCGCCCGCGGCCCTCAGTCGCCGCTCCCGTGCACCGGAATCTGCTGCCTGGCCACCTCGAAGTGCAGCGCGAACAGCAGCACTTCGCTGTCGGGGGCGGCGTACGCGCGCGGGCCGGCGTAGGCGTCGACGAGCCGGCGGGTGGCGGCCAGCCGCTCGGGCGGCACCTCCGCGTACAGCTCCGGCGCCATCTCGTCCAGTTGCTCGCCGGTGCGGACCCGGCGGGCGAACGCGAGCGCGTGCACGGCGATGGCCAGCATCCGGTCGCCGTCGGCCGGCAGCCCCTCGTCGGCGACGTACTGCTCGATCAGCGGCAGCAGTTCGGCCAGGGCGGCGCGGTCGGCGGCGTCCATCGGCGCGGAGGTGTCCGCGACGGCGTCGGCCAGCCGCTCCAGCAGGGGCGTTTCGCTCATACGGGCTCGGGCCTTTCCAACGTCGCTTCGTGGGGGGTCACTTGGTGCCGGGGGCCGGGCCGGTGGAAGGTCCGGTCGCGGCGGCCGGGGTGGTCGAGGTGGCGGGGGCGGCCGCCGGACCGGCGGACAGCGGGCGGCCGTCGAGCACGACGGAGTGCGGCTCGATCAGCCGGCCGGCCTCGCGTACGGCGGCGGGGCTGCCGGAGTCGGTGAGCCGCACCCGCTGGTCGCGCAGCCGCAGCAGGCTCAGGTCGGCGCGGGCGCCGGTGCGCAGCGTGCCCAACGCCGGTGCCGTGCCGAGGACTTCGGCCGCCCGTACGGTGGCGCAGGCCAGCACTTCGGTCAGCGGCATGCCGAGCGCGAGGAGTTTGCCGAGGGTGGCGGTGAGCGAGTGCACGGGGCCGTCGATGTTGCGGCAGTGCAGGTCGGTGCTGATGGTGTGCGGGCGTACGCCCTCGGCCAGCGCGCGCTCCGCCACCTCGAAGGCGAAGCTGGCGCTGCCGTGCCCGACGTCGAACCGCACTCCGCGCTCCAGCGCCTCCCGCACCTGCGGCCGCAGCCGGCCCGGGGCCGGCGCGGTCGAAGCGCCTGCGGCCGGCTCGTCCGCGGCGGCGAACAGCCCGCCGGGCTTGCCGTGGAACGCGTGCGTGACGACGTCGCCGTCGCCGAGCAGGCCGAGCACGTCGGGCAGTTCGGGCGGCGCGTTGCCGACGTGCACCATCACCGGTACGCGGCGGCCGAGTCGGCGCGCCGCCTCCGCGGCCACCGCCTTCGCCGTGCGCAGCGGTGCCAGTCCGCTGTCGCCGAGCACCGACCGGCTCATACGCACCTTCACGCCGCGGACGGCGGGCTCGGCGGCCAGCAGCCGTACCGCGGCGTCGGCGTCGATGTCGGCCTCGCCGCCCGCGAGTTCGCTCGTGCCGCGGGTGAGCCCGTGCCGCGAGACGTTCAGCCAGTTCAGCACCCGGGTGCGGGCGGCGGGCGGCACGGTGCGCGCGAAGTGCGCCCAGCCGTCGCTGCCGCAGCTGCCCGCGTCCGCCACGGTGGTCACCCCGGACCGTACGCCGGCCGCGTCCGGGTCGATACCGAGCGCGGTACGGCCCGGATACACGTGCGTGTGCAGGTCGATCAGTCCGGGGGTGACCAACAGCCCGGTGGCGTCGAGGACTTCGCCGTCCGGGGCGAGCATGCCGGACAGCTCCCCCGGTGCGCCCGTGGCCGCGATGCGCCCGTCGCGTACGGCGAGTTCGCCCGGCCGGAGCGTGCCGGCCTCGGGGTCGGCCAACCGGCCCCCGGTGACCAGCAGTTGGCAGTGGCCGCCGGGGTCCGCGCGGCCGGCGCCGGAGGGTTGCACAGCCATGGAGCGCCCCTTCCCCTGGCTCACGGACGTCGGGCCGGCTTTCCGTCGGACCAACTCATTCCGTACAGTGGACCGCCGTTCCGAAGAACGGATTGAGGCAAGCTAACCGGACGCCGTACGGAGGGTCAATGGACCGCGAGAAGTCCGTGAACTCGGTCGCGAAGACCCTGCGGGTCCTGGACGCGGTCGCCGCGCACCCCGAACTGCCGCGCCGGCTGGGCGAGATCGCCGACGCCTCCGGCGTCGCCAAGGCCAGCACCCACCGCATCCTCGCGACGCTGATAGCGGAGGGCTACGCGGTCGCGGACGGCGAAGGGCGGTACTCGGTGGGGGTGCGGCTGCGCGCCCTCGCCGCCCGGGTGCTCTCGGACGACGCCGTCGGCATCGACGCCGTACTGCGCACCCTCCAGCAACGCCTCGGCCAGGCCGTGCACTTGGCCGTCCTCAGCGGCGAACACGCCACGTACACGCACAAGGTGGACCCCGGGCACGCGTACCGCATCGCCACCGAGGTCGGCATGCCGCTGCCGCTGCACGCGAGCGCCGCCGGCAAGGTGCTGCTCGCGCACCTGCCCGAAGCGGAGGCCCGCGACCTGCTCGACCGCACCGGGCTGCCCGCCCGCACCCGGCACACCGTCACCGAACGGGCCGCGCTGGAGCGGGAGTTGGCGCGGGCCCGCAGCGACGGCTGGGCGTCCGAGTACGAGGAGTCCGACGAGGCGGTGTGCTCGCTGGCCGCGCCCGTGCTCGACGCGGAGGGCTATCCGGTGGGCGCCGTCTCGGTCGCCTCGCTGGCGTTCCTCGTCACGCGGGAGCAGCTGCGGGAGTTCGCGCCGGCGGTGCGCCAGGCCGCGCAGGAGGTCTCCCGGCGGCTGTGAACGCCCGCCGGGTGATGGACTGGCGGCATGACTTCGCAACCCCGCGACGCGGACGAACCGCTGGACATCGTCGACCTCCACGACCACGTGCTCGGCCAGGCGCCGCGCGGCGACGCGATGGCGCTCCGGCTGCGGCACCGCTGTGCGTCCGTGCAGGTGCGCGATCCGCGCGGCCGGATCTTCGTGCACCGGCGCACGGACGGAAAGCTGGTCTTCCCCGGCATGTACGACGTGGTGGTGGGCGGCGTCGTCGGCGCCGGCGAGAGCTACGACGACGCGGCGCTGCGCGAGGCCGAGGAGGAACTCGGCGTCCAGGGGCTGCCGTCGCCGCTCCCCCGCCTCACGTTCCTCTTCGATACGCCCGAACACAGCTGGTTCGTGCGGGTATACGAGGTGGAGTGCGCCCTGCCCGTACGACCGCAGCCGGAGGAGGTCGCGTGGTGGGACTGGCTCCCCGAGGACGAACTGGAGCGACGGCTTCCGGAATGGGACGTGGTGCCCGACGGGCTGGAGGCCCACCGCCGGCTCACCGCCTGGCGACGGGCGGAGGCCCGCCCCGGCGAACCCGGGTCGTAGGCTCGGCACATGATCCACCGCCTCTGGACGTCCCTACGGCTGTGGTTTGCGCCGGACCGCATCCGGGCCGAGGGCAGCACGCCCGACTACCGCTTCTCACTCGCCAACGAACGCACCTTCCTCGCCTGGATCCGCACCGCACTGGCGCTGGTCGCGGGCGGCATCGCGGTGGACCAGTTCCTGACCGGGCTGCGCTGGGGCGTACGTACGGGGATCGCGGTGGTGGTGCTGGCCGGGGCGACGGTGTGCGCGCTGCGCGCGGTCAACCACTGGGTGCGCTGCGAGCGTGCGATGCGCCGCGGCACCGACCTGCCCACCTCCCGGTTCCCCGCGCTGCTCGCGACGGCGACCGCGCTGGGGGCGCTGATCGTGGTGGGCGCGGTGGTGCTGGGGCGGGCCGGCCGGTGACCGGGGAGCCGGTGCGCGGCGGTCCGTTGGAGGACTGCGAACGCGAGCGCGGTCGCGATCGCGGGCGGAGCGGCGGCAGTTGGGGCGGCGGCCGCGGAGGCGACCGGGGCGGGAACCGCGGCGGCGGTGGCGGAAACGGCGGCGGCGGAGAGCGCCGGGCCCCGGGCGCCCAGCCGGAGCGCACCCGGTTCGCCTGGCGGCGTACGACGCTGACGTTCCTCGTCTCCGCCGGACTGGCCGTACGGCGCGGCCTCGTCGACGGGCTCTCCGGGCCGCGGCTGGCGGCGCTCGCGGTGGCCGCCTTCGCGCTGCTCGCCTTTCTCGCAGTGGCGAACCGCAGGATCTCGGCGCTGGCGGCGCGTTCGGTACCCGCCATGGGCGCCGGAGCGGCCGGCGCCGCCGCGCTGTGCACGCTGGGCCTCGCGCTGGCGGGATGGGTGCTGCTGTGGTGAACGAACGGAACGAGCGGAACAAACGGAACGGGACCAACGGGCGGAACGGGCGGAACGGGCAGGGCGAGCCGCAGGAACAGGGTGAGCCGGAGCAGCGGGGCGGCCGGCGGTACGCGGTGTCCGGCGGCCCAAGTGCCGGGAATCCGCCGCTCGTTGTGGTGATGGGCGTATCAGGGTCGGGCAAGACGACCGTCGGCGAGCGGCTGGCGGAACGCCTCGGCCTCGCGTTCGCGGAGGCCGACGACTTCCATCCGCCCGCGAACGTCGCGAAGATGGCGGCCGGCACCCCGCTGGCCGACGCGGACCGGTGGCCGTGGCTGGACGCCATCGCCGGCTGGCTGGCGCGGCACGCCCCCGAGGGCGGAGTCGTCAGCTGCTCGGCGCTGCGCCGCAGCTACCGCGACCGGCTGCGCCGCACCGCGCCCGGGCTGTTCTTCCTGCACCTGGCCGGCTCCGAGGAGCTGATCGCCCGCCGACTCGCGGACCGCACCGGTCACTTCATGCCCCGCTCGCTGCTGCGCTCGCAGTTCGAGACGCTGGAGCCGCTAGCGCCGGGCGAACGCGGCACGACGGTCGACGTCGCGGGCCCCGCCGCGGAGGTCACCGCGCGGGCGGTGCGCGCGGTGCGCGGCGCGTGAGCAGATCTGCCGCGTACGCGCGGGGCGTTGCGGCTCGAAGGCGTCGCGGACGACGATCGGGCGTGATCTGCCGCGTACGCGCGGGGCGTTGGGGTACGTACGGTCCCGGCAGCCGGGCGGCGGGCGGAAGTTATCCACAGGCGAGTGCACCCTCTGGACGCCATACCGACCAGTCGGCATGATCGTGGTCGTGCGTCTCTCCGACCGTCGTCGGTGCTCGACGCCCGCCAGCGAGCCGACACGCCAGGTAGACCTGCTCCCCGCACCCGCGGGGTTGGTCCTAAGGAGCATGCAGATGAGCGAGGAGAATCCGCCCGGCGTCGACCTGGAGCGGCTCGCCGAGCACCTCGACCGCGAGCGCCCGGGGCTGCGGAACGGGCCGCTGCGCGCGGAGTTGATCCAGGGCGGCCGCTCCAATCTGACCTACCGGCTCACCGACGGCCGCTCCCGCTGGGTGCTGCGCCGGCCGCCGCTCGGCCATGTGCTGGCCACCGCACACGACATGGCGCGGGAGCACCGGGTGCTCAGCGCGCTGCGCGACACCGCGGTTCCGGTGCCGGGCACGCTGCTGCTGTGCGAGGACGCCGAGGTGATCGGTGCGCCGTTCTACGTGATGGAAGAGGTCGAGGGCGTGCCGTACCGCTCGGCGGAGGAGCTGGCCGCGCTGGGCCCGGAGCGCACCCGCGCGCTGGTGCTGGCGCTGCCGGACACCCTGGTCGCGCTGCACGCAGTGGATCCGGAGGCGGTGGGCCTGAGCGGTTTCGGGCGCCCGGAGGGCTTTCTGGAGCGGCAGTTGAGACGCTGGGGCAAGCAACTGGAGGCGTCCCGCAGTCGCGAGCTGCCCGGCATCGACGAGCTGCACGCGGCGCTCGGACGCCGGCTGCCCGGTTCGCCGGAGACGGCCGTGGTGCACGGCGACTTCCGGCTGGACAACGTGCTCGCGGACGACGGCGACCGGATCACGGCGGTGCTCGACTGGGAGATGTCCACGCTCGGCGATCCGCTGACCGACCTCGGTCTGCTGGCGATGTACAGCGAGCATCTGGACGTGCCCGACGCTCCGGTCAGCACGACCGCGGCAGCGCCCGGGCACCCCGCTCCGGAGGAGCTGATCGAGCGCTATGCGGCGGTCTCCGGGCGCGATGTGACGCGCATCCACTGGTACACCGCCTTCGCGTGGTTCAAGCTCGCCGTCATCCTCGAAGGCATCCACTACCGCTACACCCTCGGGCAGACCGTCGGTTCCGGCTTCGACCGGATCGGCGGCCTCGTCCCGGTGTTCATCGACCACGGACTCGCGACGCTGCGGAAGGACTGAGCCGCCCATGGACTTCACCTACGACCGGCGTACGGAGGAGCTGCGCAGACAGCTGCTGTCGTTCATGGAGGACCACGTCCACCCGGCGGAGCCGGTCGCCGACGCGCAGCGCGCCGAGGCGGAGTCGCCGTGGCAAGCCCCGCCGGTGCTCGGGGAGTTGCAGACGACGGCGCGCAGACTCGGCCTGTGGAACCTGTTCCTGCCGGACCGTACGTACGGCGCGGGCCTGACCAATCTGCAGTACGCGCCGCTCGCCGAAATCCTCGGCCGCAGCCCGCGGTTGGCGCCGGCCGCGGTCAACTGCGCGGCTCCGGACACCGGGAACATGGAGGTGCTCGCCGAGTTCGGCACGGCCGACCAGCGAAGGCGCTGGCTGGACCCGCTGCTGAGCGGCAGGATCCGCTCCGCGTTCGCGATGACGGAGCCCGACGTGGCCTCGTCGGACGCGACGAACATCGGCACGCTCATCCGCCGCGACGGCGACGAGTACGTCATCACGGGCCGCAAGTGGTTCATCTCCGGTGCCATGAACCCGGATTGCGCGATCTTCATCGTGATGGGCAAGACCGACCCGGACGCGGAGGACGTGCGGCGGCAGCAGTCGATGGTGCTCGTGCCGCGGGACACGCCGGGCCTGGAGGTGCGCCGCGCCATGCGCGTCTACGGCTACGAGGACCACTGGCACGGCGGCCATGCCGAAGTCGTCTTCGACGAGGTGCGGGTCCCGGCGGAGAACCTGATCGGCGAGGAGGGCGGCGGCTTCGCCATCGCGCAGGCCCGGCTCGGCCCGGGCCGCATCCACCACTGCATGCGGCTGATCGGCATGGCGGAGCGGGCCATCGAGCTGATGTGCCGGCGGGCCAACTCCCGTACGGCGTTCGGGAGACCGCTCGCCGCGCAGGGCCAGGTGCGGGAGTGGATCGCGGACGCGCGGGTGAAGGTCGAGCAGCTGCGGCTGCTGGTGCTGAAGACGGCCTGGCTGATGGACACGGTCGGCAACCAGGGGGCGCACACGGAGATCCAGGCCATCAAGATCGCCACCCCGCGCGACGTGGTGGACATCCTGGATCGCGCGGTGCAGCTGCACGGGGCGGGCGGAGTGAGCCAGGACTTCCCGCTGGCCGAACTCTGGGCGTCCGCCCGCACCCTGCAGCTCGCGGACGGGCCGGACGAGGTGCACCAGCGCTCCCTCGCCCGCCGGGAGTTGAGACGGCACGGCTGAGGCGGGCGGCGGTGGGTACGCTGGCTCGCCCGGCTCCCCCGGCTCCCCCGGCTGCGGTTCGTACGCAGCGGCCGAGCGACCGGCGCAGGCAGCAGGGCCGGCATGGTCGGCGCGCGGCCACGTACGAGGAGCGGGCCCCGTCTGCGTGCGGAGTGGAGCGGTGCATGCCGGGTCGGTACGCGATTCGCCGGCCGGTGAGGTGTGGCGGTCCGCGGCACCGGCAGGCTCCCTGCGCGGGCCGAACCGAGCGAGAGAGGGCGCGAGTTGACGGACGAGGTCGTCTACGAGGACAAGACGTGGAACCCGCTCTTGTCGAGCGTCCGCCTCACCGCTTCGGAAGCGAAGCTCGGCATCTGCCGGATGCCGGCGCAGGAGCTGAACACCGCGGCCATGGCGGACGCCTATCTGCGCGGACGCTGGCTCGGCGGGGGCGGGATGGAGCACGCTCTGGAGGAGATACCGAAGGAGAACGGCACGGTGCCCGTCACCCGCGCCTCGGGTTCATGCGCGCCCTTCAAGGTGCGCCAACCGGCCGCGCTGGTGGCGCACTTGGGCCCGTGGGCGGTGCGCGCCTGCGGTGGCGCGGAGGCGGTCGCCGCCGCCGCGCAGCGGGCCGCAGCCGAGGGGGTGCCGCTGTGGATGGCCCAGCGTACCGCGTACGGGCCGGCCGGCGCCCTGCTGGCCGTCGCGGTCGACCGCCGGAGCGTGCGCGCGGACGTCTGGGGCCCGGATGCGCCGGCCGTACGGCTGCGGGGCCGCGCGGGGCCGCGCATCGACCAGCGCGCGATGGCCGCCCAACTCGCCGTCTCCGTAGGGGAGTCGGCGGCGGAGCTGACGGCCGTCGAGCCCGGCGCAGGCCCCGCCGCGGATCCCGGCGGACGCGTGGCCGTACGCACGGAGTGGGGCACCTGGGAACTGGTGAGGCAGCACGACCGCAGCTCCCGGCTGCTGCGCGACGGCCGCCCGGTCGCATGGCTCGTCCGGCCCGCGCCCGCGCCGGACGATGCGCTGCTGCTGCCGCTCGCCGACGTGCGCTACGAAACTCCCGACCCGCTCGACGCCGTCATGGCGCACTTCTTCGCGGTCTCGTTCGGCTTGGGCAAGTGGACCGGCGTCGTACGCTTCGGCAGCCACAGCGACTTTCCGCTGCCCGAGCCGGGCGAGCCCCAGCAGTGGGAGCAGCCGTGGCACACCGGGCTGCGGGACCGCGGCCTCGATACCGGCTCAGGCCACGAGAAAGTCGTGGAAACGGACCACAGCCACAACCGCACCGAGGCCGTCTGAACAGTCCGCCACCGCCCAGCGGCACAGCGTGCCCGGAAGGGCGGACGAGCCCGACCACCGGCTGTCCGGGCCGAGTTGACGCACGGGGCCCGAAGGAACGCGGGCGGCGGCGGAGCATGTGGCGCGACCGCCGCTGCGCCCCGGGGGCGCTTACGGTTCGACGACGACCCGGCCCGTCGTGATTCCGTCGAAGACGCGCTGCACCGCCTCGGCGGCGCCGTCCAGCCCGACCCGCTCGCTGACCAGCGGCTTGACGGCGCCCTTGGCGGCGAGGTCGGTCAGTTCCCGGTGGCAGGCGCGTACCGCCTCCGGGTCCCTGGTGTTGTAGAGGCCCCAATGCAGCCCGAGGATCGAGTAGTTCTTGATCAGCGCGTGGTTGAGTCCGGGCGTCGGCACCGCGCCGCTCGCGAAACCGACGACGACGATCCGGCCCTCGAACGCGATGCACTTCACGGACTTGGTGTACGCGTCGCCGCCGACCGGGTCGTACACGACGTCCGCGCCGCGGCCGCCGGTCGCCTCCTTCACGGCGGCCACGATGTCGTCGCTGCGCCGGTCCACCACCACGTCGCAGCCGAGTCCGCGGGCGGTCTCCGCCTTCGCCGGGCCGCCGACCACGCCGATCACCCGGGCGCCGGCCGCCTTGCCCAACTGCACGGCGGCGCTGCCCACTCCGCCGGCCGCCGCATGCACCAGCAGCGTCTCACCGGGCTGGATGCGGGCCCGCCGGTGCAGCGCGAACCAGCCGGTCTGGTAGCCGATGTGCAGCGCCGCCGCCTCGGCGTCGTCCAGCGCCTCCGGCGCCGGGCGGGCGTTCTCGGCGGCGACCAGCGTCTGCTCGCCGAACCCGCCCCAGGGCAGGGCCGGTTGGGCGAGGACGCGGCTGCCCACGGCCGGCACCTCTCCGGTGCCCTCGGTGCCTGCGGAGTCTGTGGAGTCTGCGGTGTCTTCGGTGCCCTCGCCGTTCTCGGCGCCCTCGCCGACCGCCAGCACCTCGCCGCACAGTTCGACACCCGGCGTGAACGGGAAGTCCGGGCGCACCTGGTACTCGCCGCGGCACAGCAGCGCGTCGGGGAAGTTGACGGCGGCGGCGCGCACCCGCACCAGCAACTGCCCGGCGCCCGGCTCCGGTTCGGGCGTCTCCTCCAGCCGCATCACGTCACGCGGCTCGCCGTTCCTGTGCACGCGCCATGCCTTCACCGGTGTTACCTCCGCGAGAGGGGTCGGTTGTCTCGTACGTACGTCGAAAGCCCGGCGACGACCGCGCCGGGCCCGGGCCGCGGCCGCGCAACGGGCGCCTCGGACGCCTCGGCCGCCTACGGGCGCAGCGACCGCAGCAGCAGATCGGCGAGGTGGTCGGCGACCTGCTGCGGGGTGAGCGTGCCGTCGGGGCGGTACCAGCTGCCCAGGTGGTGCACCGAGCCGAAGTGGTAGTCCACGACCAGGTCGGCGGGGGTGCCGTCGGTGAACACCCCCTCGGACTGGCCCTCTTCGACGAGGGCGCGGAACCGCTCGTGGTAGCGGCGCCGTTCGGCCCGCACCTGCTTCTGCTTGCCGGGGCTGAGTTGGTGCATCGAACGGAAGAAGATCATCGCGTCGTCGAGGTTGTCGATGGTGGTGACCACGACGTCGGCGGCGGCCTGGCGCAGCCGCTCCTCGATCGGGCCCTCGGCGTCCGCGAAGCTGTCCAGGCGCTCCTGCTGGAGGCGCAGCAGCCGGGCGTAGATCTCATGCAGCAGGTCGTCCTTGGAGCCGAAGTAGTGGTACAGCGCACCCTTGGTGACGCCCGCGGCCTCGACGATGTCCTGCACCGAGGTGCGGTCGTACCCGTGGTCGGCGAAGAGCCGGGTGGCCGCCGCCATCAGCCGCTCGGGCACCGGGGCGGCGGCGCGGCCCGAACCGCTCCCGGCACCGCGGCCCGAGCCGCTTCCCGCACCGCCCGAGCCGTGCCGGGCGCGCGGCGCCCCGCCCGTGCCGCCTCCCGCGGAAGTCCCGTTCCCGCGGGGCGCGTTGCGCGCCCCGGGCGTCTTGGACGCCTTGGACGCCCGGGCCGCCGCTCTCGCCGTGGCCATACCGCCGTCACCTGCCTCTTGCCGTGCCTGCCCGGGTGCGCAGCTCCCGGCGGAGGATCTTCCCGCTGCTCGTCTTGGGAAGCTCCGCCAGAATCTCCACCTCCCGCGGGTACTTGTACGCCGCCAGCCGCTCCTTGCAGTGGGCGGCCAGTTCGGCGGGCGCCGCCTCCGCGCCGGGGCGGAGACTGACGTACGCCTTCACCGACTCGCCGCGGTAGTCGTCGGGGACGCCGACGACGGCGGCCTCGCGCACCGCCGGATGGCCGTAGAGCACATCCTCCACCTCGCGGGGCCACACCTTGAACCCCGAGGCGTTGATCATGTCCTTCTTGCGGTCCACGACGTACAGCCAGCCCTCGGGATCCATGAACCCGATGTCCCCGGTGCGCAGTTCGCCGTCCGGGAGGGCGGCCGCGGACTCCTCCGGGCGCCGCCAGTAGCCGGGCACCACCTGCGGCCCGCGCACCGCGATCTCGCCCGTCTCCCCGAACGGCACCGGCTCGCCCGCGTCGTCGACGATGCGGACCACGGTGTCCGGCCCGGGCACGCCCACGGCCAGCGTGCCGGAACCCGGATCCACCGGGGCTTCGCGGTCGAGCGGCACGGAGGCGCAGGGCGCGGTGCACTCGGTGAGCCCGTAGCCGTTGCGCAGATACGGGCCGAAGTCGGCGCGGAACTTCTCCACGAGCGCGGGCGGCACCGGCGCACCGCCGGAGGCGAGCACCTGGAAGGACGCGAAGTGGTCGCGGCCGGCGCCCGGTTGGGCGGCGAGCGCCATGAAGGCGGTGGACGGGCCGACGGTGTACGCCGGGCGGTGTTCGAGGAACGCGTCGAGGACCACGCCGGGCTCGAAGCGGTAGGCCAGCGCGAGCGTGCCCGCCCCGGCCAGGCACGCGGACAGCTCGCACACGATGCCCGTGATGTGGAACAGCGGCGCGAGCGCGAACGTCACCGCGCCTTCCGGCAGTTGGAGTCCGGTGCGCTGCCGCTCGGCGTTGTAGGCGATGTTGGCGTGGGTGTTCATCGCACCCTTGGGAGCGCCGCTGGTGCCCGAGGTGTAGCTGATCAACGCGACGTCACTGCCGGAGAGTTCGCGCCCCTCGGGCGGACGGGAGGCTTCCGGATCCGCCGCTCCGGCGCGGGCGACGGCCAGCAGATCCTCGGCGTCCCCGGCCGGCGCGGCCCGCTCGAAGTCCAGCACCCGCCGGTCGTTCCGAGTCTGCAGGTCGAGTTCGCAGGCGGTCAGCGCGATGCGTACGGACGACTCCGCGGCCGTACGGCGCAGTTGGTCCCGCCAGGCGCGGTCGGCGCACACCAGCGCGGTGACTCCGGCGTCCGCGAGAACGTGCGCCACCTCCCCCCGCTTGTACATCGGGTTGACCGGCACCACCGTGCCGCCCGCCTTCCAGGCGCCCAGCAGCGCGAGCACGAACTGCGGGCTGTTCTGCAGCATCAGCGCGAGCCGGTCGCCGCGCTCGAAGCCGCGGCCGGCGAGGTGGGCGGCGAGCGCGTCGGAGAGCGCGTCGACCTCGGCGTAGCTGAGGCGCCCGTCGAAGTAGGCCAGCGCGGTGCGTTCGGGAACGCGGCGGGCCGCGGCGCGGAACGCGTGCAGCACGGTCTCCGGCGGGTGCACGGGCGCCCGCTGTGCGTCGCTCAGCAGCGCGAGCCACGGCTTGTCCGCGTAGCCGGCTCCGGCGGCTCCGTCGACTCCGGCGGTCCCGTCGGTCCCGTCGGTTCCGGCGGCTCCGGTTCCGCGCGTCATCGCCGGGCCTCCGAACGGCTCGCGCCGCGGGCTCCGTTCGGCACTTCGGCGTCCGACTCGCCCTCGGCCAGCAGCAGTTCGAGTCTGCGCTGCACCTTGTTCATACCGCCGAGCCAGCGTTCCGGTTCGGCGGCACGCGCCGCGTACTGCTCCGCGGTCTCCGGGTGCGGCAGCACGAGGAAGCGCCCCTCGTCCAGCGCCGCGAACAACGCGTCGGCGACGGCCTCCGGTTCGATCGCCGTGGGCCGCAGGATCAGGTCGCCGGCCGGGCCGGCGCCGCCGAGCATGTCCGTACGCACCCCCTGCGGGCACACGGCGTGCACCTCGACGCCGCGGTGTCGGTAGGTGAGCGAAAGCCACTCGGCGAAGGCGAAGGCCGCGTGCTTGGTCACGCTGTACGGCGCGGAGCCGACCATGCTGAGCAGCCCGGCGGCGGACACCGTCGCCACGAACCGCCCGTGCCCGCGCTCCAGCCACTCGGGGACGAGCGCACGGGCCGCGCGTACGTGCGCGAGCACGTTGACCTCCCAGGCCGACTCCCACAGCGCGTCCTCGGCCTCCGGGCCGCCGTGCGGGGCGACTCCGGCGTTGGCGCAGAAGGTGTCCACGGCGCCGCCGAGCGCGTCCCGGGCGGCGGGCACGATCGCGGACGCGTCGCCCGGCAGCGCGATGCCGCCGATCTCGGCGGCGACGGCCTCCGCCTTGGCCGCGTCCAGGTCGTTGACCACGACCCGCGCTCCCTCGGCGGCGAACCGGCGGGCCAGCGCCGCACCGATGCCCCCTCCCGCTCCGGTGACGACGACCCCGCTGTCCCGCAACGACCGCATGCCCGGCTCCCCTTCGCGTCGTGTCGCGCCCTCCGTACGGCTCCCCGCAGCGGCAGACTAACCAGTCGGTATGTCATCCGGGAAGAGCCGGACGCCGCGGCCCGGCCCGTGCCGCGACGACGAGCCGTACGCCGTCGCCCGCTGGTCTCCTTGTGAACGGGCCGCGGGGCAGGGCGCGTTCACGCGGCGGGGTGCGTACGCTCGCGCGCGGGAGCGCACGAGGCGGCGCGCCGCGCAGGCCGCGAGCGGGCAGCCGGTACCGGGGGGCGCGGGCTCCTCGTCAACTGGCGCCCGGGCCAAGGGCGTTGGGCACCTCGGAAGGTTCCCCCCGGGCCGGCGGCCGCACGCATGGGAAACCTGAATCGCACGGCCGGGAACTGCGCTGCTCCCGCGAGTCGTTCACCGCTCGTGGGGACACCGTGAGGACCGCATGGGGAGTTGTGGCGCCGGATGAGAAGAGGGTGAGAATTCACCGGGTTCGCGCGTGCACGAGGGCCTATGGGGTAGTTCACGGGGCCCGGAGCCGTGGCGAAGCGGCCCCGGTGACAACGGCCGCCGCAGGCGGCCGACTTGGCACGGCCGCAGAGCGCGGCCGGTGGAGACGAAGCTTCGCAGTGGGGGATCCGATCGTGCGGTAGACACGTCACATCGCCGACGACTCGGGTCCTCGTGTCGGAGGTGGAAAGAATGGCCGGTTTCAGAGCCCTCGCACAACAGGTCCGCGACCCCGGACGGTCGCCGTCACAGCGCCGCCAGGCACTCCGCAAGTGCCTGGAGCGTTTCGCCCCGTACGGCCACCGCGCCACGTGGCAGCATCTGTGCGCGCGCGCCGGGTTCTCCCCGGACGACCGCGAGCCCGACCCCGAGCTACTGGTCGCGGCGCTGGAGGAGTTGGAGGAGGCGCGGTCGGTGTGGCTCGCGTACGAGTCCGAAGTCGCCGCCCGGCGCCGCGCGGAGAAGCGCGCCGGCATCCGGCAGCCGACGCCGCACGACGAATGGCACCGGCTCACCTGGGGCGGGCGCTCGCTGTTGCCCTGTGAGCCGTCCACGCCGCCCACGCCGCGGCTGGCGGACGTGCTCAAGCGCATGATCACGTCGATGGACAAGGACATCCTGGGCCGCATGGGCTGGCCCAAGGCGGCCTCCCGGGCCTGATCCGCCGGGCCAACGCCCCGTCGACCGCCCGGCGTTGACAGCGCACCGACCGCACAGCATGCTGAGCGAGCGCTTAGCACCTGCTCGGTGCGCGAACACCCTTGGGAGGTTGTACGGATGGCGGAGCCCCGGGTCTTCACGTCTGCGGACGAGCTGGCGGCGGCGGTCGGCGAAGAGCTGGGCGTCAGCGACTGGCTGGAGGTGGACCAGAAGCGGATCGACCTGTTCGCGGACGCGACGGGCGACCACCAGTGGATCCACGTCGACCCGGAGCGTGCCGCCGGCGGCCCCTTCGGCTCCACCATCGCGCACGGCTATCTGACCCTGTCCCTGCTGCCGGCTCTGGTGCCGCAGACGATGCGCGTCGACGGCGTACGCATGGGCGTCAACTACGGCGTGAACAAAGTGCGGTTCCCCGCTCCGGTGCCCGTCGGCTCGCGGGTGCGGGCACGCGCCGAGCTGGCCGGCGTCACGCCCGTCGGGGAGAACGCGGTGCAGGTCGCCGCGCAGGTGACGGTCGAGCGCGAGGGCGGCGACAAGCCGGTGTGCGTGGCCGAGACGCTGAGCCGCTACTACTGGTGAGGCGCCGCTATCCGGAATCCCGCGGGCCCGGCCACGACTGCCCGCCGGCGCCCACCATCCGCAGGGCGAGGTCCGCGTACAGCGCGCCGATCCCGTCCGGGGTGCGCCGGCCCGAGGGGCTGTACCAGCGGGCGACGTCGACGCACAACGACATCACGGCCAGGGTCGTGCCGCGCACGTCCGCGACCGCGAACTCCCCCGAGGCGTTGCCGTCGACGAGGATGCCGCGCATGATCTCCTCGCTGCACCGCCGGAGTTCGACGATCTCGGCGTAGTGCTGCGGTTCGAGCGCGGCCAGTTCGTACTGCACGACGCGTGCGGTGGTGTGGTGTTCCGCGTGCCAGTGCACGAACGACCGTACGGCCAGGGCGAGTCGGTGAGCCGCGCCGCCCTCCGCGCCGGCCGCTTCGTCGAGCACCCGTACCGACCGCTCGTGGCCGACGCGGCTGATGTGGAAGAGCAGTTCTTCCTTGGTCTTGTAGTGGATGTAGAGGGCGGCGGGGCTCATGCCGGCGCGGCTCGCGATGTCCCGGGTCGTGGTGGCGTGGAAGCCGCGCTCGGCGAACGCCTCGACCGCTCCCAGCAGCAGCCGGCGCGCAGCGTCCGGAGTGACGCCGCCGAAGGACTCGTCGGCCGGAGCTGCGCCGCCGCCCGCGCCGTCCGGAGTCACGCCGTCCGGAGCCGCGCCGTCGGCCGCCGCACCACCGGCCTGCGCGCCGTGCGGCTCCCGCTCCGCTGCCATCTCGCCTCCGCCTTCCGTCTGCACCGCCCGCCCGGACTGTGCGTCCGGGCCGTCCGGTGCCCCGCCCCTCGGTCGGGCGAACACCATACATCGGGCGGTGAGCAGCCGCTTAGGCTCGTGCGGGCGGGACCCGTGGACGGCGGCGACCCTACGATGGGGCCATGGCCCGACCGCGTACGCCGCTGCTCAGCCGCGAGCGAATCGTCGCGTGTGCACTGGCACTTGTGGACGCGGAGGGCCTGCCGGCGGTCACCACCCGGCGGCTGGCCACCGAGCTGGGGGTGCGCGGCCCGTCGCTCTACAACCACTTCCGCACCATGGACGAGATCCTGGACGCGGTGGCCGACACCGTGTGCGCGCAGGTCGACCTGTCGATGTTCGAGGACGGCACCGAGTGGCGGGAAGCGCTGGTGGCCTGGGCCCGCTCGTACCGCGCGGCGCTTGCCGCGCACCCGCACATCGTGCCGTTCCTCGCCAAGGGGCCCGGCCGCCGGCCGAGCCAACTGCGCATGGCGGACGCGGTGTTCGGGGCGATGACGCGCGCGGGCTGGCCGAAGCCGCACGCGACGCACATCGGTGCGCTGATGCGGTACTTCGTGGCGGGCTCGGCCCTCGGCTCGTTCGCCCTCGGCTTCGTCGACGACGCGGCGCTGTACGCACCGGAGTACCCGCACCTCGCCGAGGCCCACCGGCTGCCGGAGCACCAACGGGCCGTGGACGAGGGCGCGTTCGAGACCGGGCTGCGGGCGCTGGTGGACGGTCTGGCGGCGCGGTTCCCGGGCACGGCTCCCCCGGCGTGACGGCAGAGCGGCCGGCCGGACGGACGGCGGGCCGGCCGGCGCGGGACGCTGCCGACTCGGCACGCTCACGGGCCCGTTCCCGCCGGACCCGGCGCACGCCGCGCCGTGCTCACGCGTCGCCGAAGACCACCAGCGTCCGGCCGCCCCGCCCCGCGAGCATCGCCTCGAACGCGCCGGGGATGCCGTCCAGGCCGATCCGCCCGGTCACCAACGCGCCCGGATCCAGCCGCCCTTCGCGTACGTGCTCGGCCAGCACCGGCACATCGCGGGCCGGGTCGGAGTTCCCGTACACACAGCCGGACAGGGTGCGGGCGAAGTGGAAGACCTCCAGCGCGGAGAACGAGACGCGCTGCTCCTTGCCGCCGATGCCGACGACGGTCGTACGGCCGCCGCGCCGCGTGGAGTTCCACGCCGTCCGGATGGTCTCGGCGCGGCCCACGCACTCGATCGCCGCGTCCGCGCCGTAGCCGCCGGTGAGCCCGCGGATCTCCTTGGCCGTCGACTCGGCGGCGAGCAGATAGTCGGTGGCGCCCGCCGCGCGCGCCAACTCCTCCTTCTCCTCGGTGACATCGACGGCGACGATCGGCCCCGCCCCGGCCAGCCGCGCCGCCTGGAGCGCGGCCAGGCCGACACCGCCCGCCCCGAACACCGCCACCGACTCGCCCGGGGCCACCCGCGCACTGTGGTGCACCGCTCCGTACCCGGTCAGCATCGCGCAGCCCAGCAGCGCCGCCTCGGTGAGCGGCACTCCGGGCGGCAGCGGCAGCACCGCACGCTCCGGTACCACCGTCTCCTCGGCGAAGGCGGCCGTGGACAGCCCGGGGTACAGCTCGCCGCCGTCGTGGGTGCGGGCGTACGGCACGGTCGTCGCGGCGTTGGCGGACTCGCACAGCCAGGGCTCGGCGAGATCCGCGCAGAAGTGGCAACTACCGCAGGACGGCGCCCAGTTGAGGAGCACGGGGTCGCCGGGCGCGGCGCGGGTCACGCCCTCGCCGGCCGAGACGACGGTGCCGGCGCCCTCGTGCCCGAGCACCGCGGGCACCGGCTGGCGCAGCGTGCCGTCGGACAGCGACAGGTCGGAGTGGCACACGCCGGCCGCGGCGAGCCGTACCCGCACCCGCCCGGGGCCGGGTTCGGGCAGTTCGATGTCGGCGAGGCGCAGCGGGGCGCCCACGGCGGGCAGAACGGCGGCGCGGACCATGCTGGTTCTCCGGGGTGTCGAGGGCGGGTTGTCGGTGTGCCGGTTCCGTACGCCGTCGGGGCGCGGCGGCGCTCAGAACTGGAGCGACTTGGTCTGCAGGTACTCCCCCAGCCCGTGCGGCCCGAGTTCCCGGCCGACTCCGGACTGTTTGTAACCGCCGAACGGGGCGCGGGGGTTGAAGCGTCCGCCGTTGATGTCGACCTGCCCGGTGTGCAGCCGGCGGGCGAAGGCCACGGCCTCCTCCTCGTCCTCGGACCAGACGGCGCCGGCCAGTCCGTAGACCGTGCCGTCGGCGATCCGCAGCGCCTCGTCGGTGTCCGCGTACTTCAGGATGCACAGCACGGGACCGAAGATCTCCTCCTGCGCGATGGTCATCTCCGGAGTGACGTCGGCGAACACGGTCGGCCGCACATAGCAGCCGCCCTCGTGGCCCTCGGGCTCCTCCGGGCCGCCGGCCACGAGCCGGGCGCCCTGCTCGACGCCGGTGCGGATGTAGCCGGTGACGCGGTCGCGCTGCGCGGCGTTGACGACCGGTCCGAGCCGGGTCGTCTCGTCCGCCGGATCGCCCGGCACGTACTTCGCGACGGCCTCGGCGGCGAGCCGCACGGCCTCGTCGTAGCGGTCGGCGTCGACCAGCATCCGGGTCCAAGCGCTGCACGTCTGGCCGGAGTTGGACATCACGTTGGCGACGCCGACCTTCACCGCTTTGGTCAGATCCGCGCCCGGCAGGATGACGTTGGCGGACTTGCCGCCCAGCTCCAGGGCGACGCGCTTCACGGCGCCGCCCGCCGCGGCGCCGATCCGCCGCCCCACTGCCGTGGACCCGGTGAAGGACACCAGGTCCACGCCCTCGTGCGCGGCCAGCGCCTGCCCGGCGACCGGACCGAGCCCGGTGACGAGGTTGAACACCCCCGCCGGTACGCCCGCTTCGTGCACCGCCTCGGCGAACAGCCGGGCCACCAGCGGAGTGTCCTCGGCGGGCTTGAGCACGACCGCGCAGCCGGCGGCGAGCGCCGGGGCGACCTTGGCGACGATCTGGTGCAGCGGATAGTTCCAGGGCGTGATGGCCGCGACGACGCCGACGGGTTCGTGCAGCACGCGCGAGTTGCCGATCGTCTCCTCGAAGGGGTGCTCCGCGGCGAGTTCGGCGTAGCTGCCGCAGACCGCGACGGGTACGGCCGCGTGCACGGCCCGGGAGAAGGCGAGCGGCGCGCCCAGTTCGGCGGTGACCGTGGCGGCGACCTGCTCCCGCCGCGCCTCCAGCTCCTTGTGCAACGCGCGGAGCACGGCGGCCCGTTGGGCGGGCGGGGTCGCCGCCCACGCGGGCTGCGCGGCCCGTGCCGCGCGTACCGCCACGTCCACGTCGTCCGCGCCGCCGGCCGGGACGGTGGCGAGCGTCGAACCGTCGGCGGGATTGGTGACGCGGATCGTCTCGTGTGCGAGGGCGGGCCGCCAGGCGCCGTCCACGTACATGCCGTCGTGTGCCTGCATCACCCCAAACTAGCGTCGCTAGTTTGGGGTGTCACCACACCCCCGCGACGCGGACCGCCCAACTCGGGCCGCACCCAAGGCAGTACGGAGCGTTTCGGGCGCCCGCCCGTCCGACTCCCGCCCAACTCCCGCCGCACGTACGCCGATCCGGGCACGAGCGCACCCGGCCGCCGGGCGGCCGCAGCAGGGCGACCCCACGCGGCAGCCACCGCACCCGTCACATCCGCCCCGCCGCACAAGCCCGCATTGACGGGCCTCCCCGGCATTCCTATGGTCGGCAACAGGAATCCTCGGGGCGCCCGGGGACGGTCGGCGGCGGGAGCAGCGATGAGTCTCGGCACACAGGGCGGCGGCACGCAGCACAGCGCGCAGCACGGAACGCAGCACGGAACGCACCGCGGCACGCATCACCCGGGCGCGATGACCGCGGACCGCGCGGCGGCCCACCTCCAGCGGGCCCGCGAGGCCGCACAGAGCCTGGAGTACCTGTCCGGCTTCGGGAACGAGCACAGCAGCGAGGCGGTGCCCGGCGCGCTGCCGGTCGGCCGCAACTCGCCGCAGCGCGCGCCTCTCGGGCTCTACGCCGAGCAGTTGAGCGGCACCGCCTTCACCGAACCGCGGGCCAACAACCGGCGTTCGTGGCTCTACCGCATCCGGCCCTCGGCGGCGCACCCCCGCTTCGTACGGTCCGACAACGGCGCGCTGCGCACCGCCCCGTTCACCGAGACGCTGCCCGACCCGAACCGGCTGCGCTGGGATCCGCTGCCCGAGCCCGCGCCCGGCACCGACTTCCTCGCGGGCCTGTGGACGCTGGGCGGCAACGGCGACGCGGCGCAGCGCACCGGCATGGCGGTGCATCTGTATGCGGCCAACTCCCCCATGCTCGACCGGGTGTTCACGGACGCCGACGGCGAGCTGCTGATCGTGCCCCAGCAGGGCGGCCTGCTGCTGCGCACCGAGTTCGGGCTGCTGCGCGCCGACCCGGGGCAGGTGGCGCTCGTGCCGCGCGGGGTGCGGCTGCGCGTCGAGTTGCTGGACCCGTTCGTGCGCGGCTACGTCTGCGAGAACTACGGCCGCCCCTTCACGCTGCCCGACCTCGGCCCGATCGGCGCCAACGGGCTGGCGAACCCCAGGGACTTCCAGGCTCCGGTCGCCGCCTACGAGGACGACGAACGCGGCCCGGGCGAGCGGCACATCGAGGTGATCGCGAAGTTCTGCGGCAACCTGTGGACCGCCCGCTACGCGCACTCCCCGCTGGACGTCGTCGCCTGGCACGGCAACCACGTGCCGTACGTCTACGACCTGCGCCGCTTCAACGTCATCGGCAGCATCAGCTACGACCACCCCGACCCGTCCATCTTCACCGTGCTCACCTCGCCCTCGGACACCCCGGGCCTGGCGGGCACGGACTTCGTGGTGTTCGCGCCGCGCTGGCTGGTGGGCGAGGACACCTTCCGGCCGCCGTACTTCCACCGGAACGTGATGAGCGAGTACATGGGCCTCATCGAGGGCGCGTACGACGCGAAGAGCGCCGAGCCGGGCGGCTTCGTACCGGGCGGCGGCTCGCTGCACAACATGATGTCGGCGCACGGCCCGGACCGTGCGACGTACGAGCGCGCCAGCAGCGCCGAACTGCGCCCGCAGAAGGTGGACGACGGGCTGGCCTTCATGTTCGAGACGCGCTGGCCGGTGCTGCCGACCGCGCAGGCGCTCGGCGCCGAGCTGTTGCAGCAGGGCTACGACGACGTGTGGCGGGGAATGGAGCGGCACTTCAGGGCGGACGCGTCGGATCCGTCGGACGGATCCGGGTCGGACGCGTCGGACGGAACCGGGTCCGCCGGTTCCGCCACGGAGGGCGGCGCGGAGTCCCGGTGACCGTCTTCGCGCCGGACCCGCTGGAGCGGAACCGCAAACTGCCGCTGTGGTACCAGGTTTCGCAGTCGCTGCGCGCCTCGATACTGGGCCGCTCCCCGGAGGCGCCGCTGCGGCTGCCGACCGAGGCGCAGCTGGCCGAGCACTACGACGTGAGCGTGCTCACGATGCGGCAGGCGCTGAAGGAGCTGGAGACGGAGGGGCTGATCAGCCGGCACCGGCGGCACGGCACCTTCATCGAACCGTCCGCGCGCGGCACCCGCCCGGTGCGCACGCTCGGCTCGGTGGACGCGATCGTCGCGCAGCAGTCCGGCGAGCGTACGCAGCTGCTCGGCGCGCCCGCGTCCGGTCCCGTACCGGCCGAACTGGCGCGCTTCTTCCCGGAGTTCGCCGAGACGACCGTGTTCCGCAGGCTGCGCTTCGACCGGGAGAGCGGCGAGCCGACCAACTGGGCCGAGAACCACCTGCCGCCGGACGTCGCCGCCCGTATCGACCCGGCCGACCTCGAACGCGGCCGGCCGATGACGAAGGTGCTGCGGGACGGCGCGGGCGTCCGCATCAGCCGGATCGAGGACACCGTCGCGGCGCGGCTGGCCGACCCGGAGACCGCGAAGCTGCTGGACGTGCCGCTGCTCAGCGCGATCATGCACTACACGGGCGTGACGTACGACGAGTCGGGGCGCGTGGTGGACGTCGTACGGATCCACTACCGCGGTGACCGGTTCGCGTACTCGGTGACTCTCGAAGCGCCGTGAGCGCGGATCGGGTGGGCGGCGCGGCGGCGGGCGCGCTCGTTAGCATCGAGCGGTGAGCGACAACCCGCGCCGGCCCGTGCGGACCGGGCCCGGGCCCGAGCGCCGCGGCAGCGGTGACGGCGGCCGACAGCAGCGCGGCGGGCCCGAGTTGGCGGACGCGCCGCTGCTCGACGACGTGCTGCCCTGGTCGGTGGCGCCGCTGCGGCTCGGACGCGACTGGGTGCGAGCGCCCGACACGGCCTCGCTGCACGGGCGTTGGGACGTGCTGACGGGCGCGCCGGACGAGGCCGCGCGGTCCGCGCTGCTGCGCCCGAGCCGCGCCCGCACCCTGCACAGCGCCGTCGCACCGCTGCCGGGCCGGCCCGCGCACGGCGGGCGGCTGGCCCGCGAACTCGGCGGCTGCCCGCAGCCGTTGGCGATCGCGCACGGCCCGTACGACCAGCAGTGGCTGATCCCCGACAGCCGGCTGATCGACGCGCCGCGGCCGGAGCTGTGGCGCGTGTGCGACGCCCGGCAGACCTCGCTGATCGAGACCGCCTACGACCCGGCGCTGCCCGGCCCGGTTGCCGCGTTCACGGCGCTGCTGCCGGACGGCCACTCGCCCGCGGGACGCCCGTGCCGCATCCGCCCGTTCTACCGGCGCCCCGGTGGCGCCGAGCCCAACCTGCCGCCCGGACTTCTCCAACTCCTCGGCGCCCGGCTGGAGTCGGCGGTCACCGCGGAGGAGGTGCTGGCCTGGATCGCGGCGGCGGTGTGCGCGGGTCCGGCGCCGCGTACGGGCTCCTCGCGGGCGCGCACCGTGCGCGTGGTGCCGTTCACGGCGGATCCGCGGCTGTGGCGGCGCGGGGTGGCGCTGGGCCGGCGTTCGCTGTGGCTACACACGCGGGGAGCGCGCGGGGCGCCCGGAGCCGGAGGCACCAACGGGGCGGACGGGAACGGGAGTTACGGCGCGGAGCCCGCGGATTCCGAGCCCGCGGTGCGCGGCGTGCCGCGGCTGCCGGGCGGCCGCCGCCCGTACGTACGCGCGCCGCTGCCCGCCAACCCCGGCCCGGACGCGCTCGGTTACGACCCGGAGGAGCGCGTCCTGCGCATCGGCGACGGACGGATCGCGCCGGTGGACCCGTCGGCCTGGGAGTTCGCGGTGTGCGGCGTGCCGGTGCTGGCGGACTGGTACGAGCGGCGTACGGAGCCGGCCGAAGCGGGCACGCTGGCGGCGGTGCGCCCGCGCGTGTGGCCGCGGGAGTGGACCTCACAGCTGCTGGAGCTGATCACGACGCTCACGCTGCTGGCCGAACTACGCACGGCTCAGGAGGAGTTGGCGCGCGAGCTGGCGGCGGAGGCGGCCCGCGGAGCGGCGCCGGGCCGCGGCGAACTGCGCCGCGCGGGAGTGCTGCCGCCGCCCGCGGCGGCCCGCCGCCCGGCTTCGGTGCTCGACCCGGACGAGGAGGGCCCGGAGGGCCAACTGGCGCTGCTCTGAGGAGAGTCGGGGCTCGGGAGAACAGGGAGCGGGGAGCGCGTCGGCGCCCGGGCCGCCCGTGGCGGGGAGCGCAGCGCGGCCGGGCGGAGGCGGCGGAGGCGGAGGGCACCGGTACGTACGCCGCTGCGGGCGTCGTCCGGTGTGGATACGCCGAAGGGGCGGCGGCACACGGCCACCGCCCCCCGCAGCGTGCACAGGGAGGTCTCGGAAGAAAGCTCGCTCAGCCGCGCGCGCCGAACAGCGTGCGGCGCAACTTGCGCAGTGGTGCGAAGAGCGAGACGCGCGCACTCCGGTTCCTGCTCCGGCTCCGCACGACATCACGCTCGGTGATCTCGCGCATCAGCGTCGTCGCCTCTTCCGTCTGACCCTGCGGCACAGCAGGCCCCGCGAGCACTGACAAGTGCCGGTCCAGGCGCGAACTCGTCGCGCCCGTACCGCACTTGACAGAGGGGACTCGCGCCCTGCTGCTCATTGTTATCTGTTCCATGACACTCCCCACCCTGTACGAGGGCACCCGGCCCTGGGGCACAGTAACCCTATCGCCCGAGAACGACACGCGTGTATCCCGGTCACAGGATTCCCCTGCCCCGCACGGGAGTTGACGAACGTCGAAGCGGTTCCCGGCAGGTGAAACGTACGTGCGTCGCGGGTCGGGATGCCGGATCATGGGCGCCATGTCTGCCAACCGCCGCACCGGCGCCACCGGCGACCAGAGCGTGCACTCCGGAAGCGAGCAGCCGCCGGCTGCCGCGCCGGAGCCCGCGCCCGCGCACTCCGCCGCGCACGGGGAGCCCACTCCCGTAGAGCGCGCGCTGCCCACCCGGGTCAGCATCGACGACACCGACTCGCCCTCCGACGTCATCGACGCGATCTTCCTCGGCCGCTTCACCACCGGCGAGCAGCCCTACTCCCGCAGCCACTCCGTCGACCGCGTCAAGAAGGGCCGCACACTGCTGCCGTCCAAGGCCACGGTGCTGCGCGAGGCCCGCGCGGACGGCCGCTCCACGGTGCTGGCGGAGGGCGAGGGCTGGACGGCGCTGGTCTCGCGCTGGAACCAGGGCGCCGATGTGACGGTGACGGCGACCAGCGGCGAACTCGCGGAAACCCGGCTCAAAGAGGCGGTGGACGACGCCGAGGACCAGCCCGAACCGCAGTCGGACAAGGTCTCGATGGGCTTCTGGTACCACTCGCCGATGCGCGGCCCGCGCCGTACGACCCGCACCATCACCGCCGCCACCTGGGAGGACGTGCGGTCCAACTACACGTCCACGGTGGCCGGTGCGATGGACGACCTGATGAAGCTGCGCCCGGAGGAGATCTCCGGACGGCTGCTGCTGTTGCACGGCCCGCCCGGCACCGGCAAGACCTCGGCGCTGCGTACGCTGGCGCGCTCGTGGCGCGACTGGTGCCAGGTGGACTGCGTCCTCGACCCTGAGCACCTGTTCAACAACATCGGTTACCTGATGGACATCGCCATCGGCGCCGACGACTCCGAGCCCGAACGGAACCGCTGGCGGCTGCTGTTGCTGGAGGACTGCGACGAACTGATCCGCGGCGAGGCCAAGCACGCCGCCGGGCAGGCGCTGTCCCGGCTGCTGAACCTCACCGACGGGCTGCTCGGGCAGGGCCGCAACGTGCTGGTGGGCGTCACCACGAACGAGGACCTGGAGCGGCTGCACCCGGCGGTGGTCCGGCCCGGCCGCTGCCTGGCCCGTATCGAGGTCGGCCCGCTCAGCCGCGCGGAGGCGGTCGGCTGGCTCGGCACGGAAGAGGGCGTGGGCCGCGAAGGGGCCACGCTGGCCGAGCTGTTCGCGCTGCGCAAGGGCACGAACCCGGCCTCGGTGCCGGCCCAGCCCGACCGCGAGGGTTCCGGGCTGTACCTGTGAGCGGCAGCACCTGTGCCCGTGCGGCGCCCGTGAGGTGAGCGGACCGGCGCCGGCGGACCGCGGCCGGCGGAGCGGCGGTTCGGCACGAACTGCGGCCGACGGGACGGCGGTTCGGCGGACTGCGGCCGGCGGGCCTCGCTACTCGTACACGGCGCGCAGCGCGTCCTCGACCGCCGCGCGCGCCGCCGCCCGGTCCAGGCCGAGGCGGCGCGCCTCCCGGGCGTACGTACGGGCCGCTTCCGCCGCCGCGCGGGAAGCGGCGTCCGCGGCGGCGGCCACGAACGTGCCGTGCCTGCCCCGGGTTTCGACCACGCCGTCCGACTCCAGCGCGCGGTACGCCTTGGCGACCGTGTTCGCCGCCAGCCCCAGTTCCTCCGCCAGGCCGCGCACGGTCGGCAGCCGGTAGCCCGTGGGCAGCCGGCCGTCGCGGGCCTGCTCGGCGATCTGCGCACGCACCTGCTCGTAGGGCGCGTCCTGGCTGTCCGGGTCGATGGTGAGCGTCAGCGGCACGGCTTCTCCGGGGGTCGGAACAACGGAAGTTGGGGAGTCGCTGCGCCGATTCTCCTTCACAGCGCGGTGCGTTGGCCCGTGTCCACCGGCTGCGTCGCGTGCGCCGCGCGCTGGGCCTTCTGCCGCACCTGGTCCGCGGTCAGTACGTACCCGGTCGCCGGGTCGCTCGTGGACCGGGCGAACACGACGCCGTAGACCCGGCCGTCCGTCGTCAGCAGCGGGCCGCCGGAGTTCCCGGGGCGGATCAGCGAGCGTACGGCGTAGATGTCGCGGGTGGTGACGGAGTCGCCGTAGATGTCCTGGCCCTGGGCGCGGACCCGGTCGGCGACGGCCGCGGCCCGCAGATCGAGCCCGCCGCCCTCCGGATAGCCGGCGACGGTGGCCGGAGCGCCGCGCTGCGCGGAACCGGCGAAGTGCAGGGCGGGGGCGCGCAGTCCGGAGACGTCGAGCACGGCGACGTCGGCGCGCGGGTCGAAGAGCACGACGTGCGCCGGGCGGGGCGGGCCGACGCCGCCGACCCGCACCGTGGGCGCCCGGACTCCGGCGACGACGTGGGCGTTGGTCAGCACGTGCCCGTCGGCGTAGACGAAGCCGCTGCCCTCCTGCCCCTGCCGGCCGCCCGGAATCGCGGCCGTGCCCTCGACCTTGACGGTGCTGCGCTGGGCGGCCGCGGTGGCGGCGCGGGTGACGGCGTCCCCGGAGGGGCGGACGACTCCGGTGCCCGGCTCGTGCTGGAAGGGGTTGAACACCGGCGGGAAGCCGGCCGTGGTCAGTGCGCCGGTGGCGCGGTTGAACCAGGTGGCCGCCTCGTCCGGCATGCGGTCCTGCACCGCGGACAGCACGCTGGAGCCGCGGATGGCCTGGTTCAGCGCGGGCGAGGGCGAGGAGGAGAGCGCGCTCGCGGCCATCCAGCCGACGGCCAGCACCGCGACGGCGTTGACGGCGGCGCCGCCCACACCGTCCGCCCAGCGGACCGGCGCCCAGCGCATCGCCCGGCGCAGCCGCCAGCCGATGGGAGCGGTGAACGCGTGGCCGCAGGCGGCCGGCACGAGCACGGTCAGCAGCGCGACGACGGTGGCCGCGGTGCTGCCCTTCTGTACGTACTGCAGCGTGAAAGGCAGCACCCAGACGCCGACGACCGCGCCGCCGACGAAGCCGGCCAGCGAGACGAGACCGGCGGCGAGACCCCGCTGATATCCGGACACGGCGAAGCCGAGCACCGCGATCAGCAACAGCACGTCCAAGAGATTCATGTAGGACCTCAACGCACGGCGGCGTCCCGTTGGTTCCGAATGATGCCGATGGCGACGAAAGCGACGATGGCGGTGAGGGCGCCCATGGTGCTGATACCGCCGGACTGAGCAGAGCCTACGGGCCGCGGCTCAGCGCAGCCGCTCGCCCACCCGCCCGAGCGCCCGCGCCAGCACCTGACGTTCCCTGGCGCTCAGCACGTCTATGAGAGCTTCGCGTACGGCCGCGACGTGGCCGGGCGCCGCTTCGTCGAGGGCGCGGCGCCCTTCGTCGGTGAGGGCCGCGAGGACGCCGCGTACGTCGGTGGCGCAGGAGCGGCGGCGCACCAGGCCGCGCTTCTCCAACTGCCCCACCTGGTACGTCAGTCCGCTCTTGGACGTGATGAGCAGTTCGGCCAGCTCGGTCATGCGCAGCTCGCCGTCCGGGGCGCCGGCGAGCCGCACCAGGATCTCGTACTGCGGGTGCGACAGCCCGACTTCGGCTCTGAGCTGCTGTTCCAGGTGCCGGGCGACCCGGTTGCTCGCTTCGAGGAAGCCGTGCCAGGCCGCCATCTCACCGTCGTCGAGCCACCTCGGTTCACTCATGGCGGCATCCTACGTGTTGTTCAAATTCGAAGCTTCCATTACCGTCGACTTCCGCCTCAGAGGTTCGAATCCGAACGACTTCGGCCGCCCGGTCCGCCGGGCGCCCCGACTCCCGTACGCAAGGAGCCCGTTGATGTCCACCCCGGAAACCACGTCCGCACAGCCCGGCACCGCCGCGCGGCCCGCCGGCACCGCCGCCGCACCGCAGGAGCGCACCGCAGACGACGCGCTGCGGGCGCACGACGCCGGGCTGTTCCTCCTGCGGCTCGTGGTCGGACTGACGATGGCGGCGCACGGCACCCAGAAGCTCTTCGGCTGGTTCGACGGCGGCGGACTGAAGGGCACCGGAGCGTTCTTCGCGTCCTCCGGCTACCCGTCCGGCACGACCATGGCCGCCGTCGCCGGAGTCTCCGAGACGCTGGGCGGGCTCGGGCTGGTGCTCGGACTGCTGACGCCGCTCGCCGGCGCCGCCGTCGTCGGCACGCTGATCAACGCGATGGCCGTGAAGTGGAGCGGCGGCTTCTTCGCGCCGAAGGGCGTCGAGTACGAGCTGGTGCTGGCCGCCGGCGCCGCGGCCCTCGCGCTGACCGGCCCGGGCCGCTTCGCCGCCGACCGGCTGCTGCCCGTGCTGCGCGGCCACCGCCTCCGGCACGGCGTCTACGGCGTGCTGCTGGGCGTGGTGGCGGCGGCCGCGGTGCTGCTGTTCGTACGCAGCTGAGCCACGGGGCGGCGCCGTGGCTGCGGACGAGGACACCCCGGTCAGGAGTCGCAGGTGGTCGGGGTGGCGTGCGCGGGGTCGAGGGCGTTGGCCGTCTCGTGGAACGCGACCTTGTCGACGGTGCCGACCGCGACGTGGTCCGAGACGTCGCTCGGGCACAGGTCCTGGAGCAGCACGTTCTTGACGTCCGGCCCGTCGAGGAACTGGCTCTTGTACGGCGTGACGACCTCGTCGTACTTGGTGGCCAGCACCGTGTAGTGCACTCCGGGCACCGTGTCGCCGCCCTCGTTGAGGCGGTTCAGGAAGTCCGAGCCCTGCTTCTGCTGCAACAGCGCGGGGCCGAAGTCGTCGAGGGCGTCGCCGAGCGGCGGCAGGGTGTCGGTGAGCTTGGCGAGCCCGTCGAGGGTGGTGCCGTGGTTGCTGGGCGCGATGCCGACGAGCGCGTTGACCTTGTCGGCGCCGCCGAGGAACTTCAGATACTGGCGGGGCATCATGCCGCCCTGCGAGTGGCCGACGATGTCCACCTTGCCGGCGCCGGTGGTGCGCAGCACCGTGTCCACGAAGTCCCGCAGCTGCTCGGCCGACTTGTCGATGGAGCCGAGCCCGTAGGCCGCCGGCACGCCCTCCCGCTGCCCGTAGTCGAGCGAGAAGACGCAGTAGCCGCGGTCCTTCAAGTACGGGGCGAGACCGAGCCAGTTGTCGGTCTTGTTGCCGCCGGTGCCGTGCACCAGCACGACGGGGCGCGGGTGTGCGGAGGACGGCTTGCAGGAGTCGTCGTTCCAACCGCCGGAGGAGTCCGCGGCCTGCCGGGCGGACGTGTGCGCGGCGCCGGCGTCGTGCCCGGCGCCCTCCGCTCGCCCGGGGTTCGCGCTCCCGGCGCCGGCGTCCGTGCCGGCGAAGGCGGCGGCCGGAAGGGCGGTCAGCGCGGCCGCGGCCGCGAGGACGAGCGCCGATCTGCCGGAGAGAACACGGGACTTGAGGGTGCGTTCGGGCTTACCCGGAGCGGCTGCACGGGACGTCGTCATGGTGCCTCCTGGGGATACGCGGCATCTGTTTACGCGCGAGTAATAGAAACGCACGGGTGATCCGCGGTTGGCCAGGCCCGTCGATGTGAAGGTTCCGTGCGCATGTACCCTCGTGCTGCGTACCGGCCCGCGCCCGTACGCCCGTGTCCGGTGAGCGACCAGCAGGAGGACCAGGTGGCGGCAGGGCGCCGGATCACCTCCCGGAACGCCCGCTTCCAGCAGTGGCAGGCGCTGTTGACCAACCGCACCAAGCGGCAGCGGGCCGGCGAGTTCCTGGTGCAGGGCGTACGCCCGATCACGCTCGCGCTCGAACGCGGCTGGCCCGTACGGACGTTGATCCATCCGGACCGGCGGCCGCTGTCCCGGTGGGCGGAGGACCTGCTGCGAGACGGTGCACCGCGCGGCGTCGAGCGGGTGGCCATGGCGCCCGAACTCCTCGCGGAACTGGGCGAGAAGAACGAGTCCGCGCCCGAAGTCGTCGCGGTCGCGGAGCTGCCCGCGGACGACCTGTCCCGGATCGCCGTCGGCGACGGCTTCCTCGGCGTCCTCCTCGACCGCCCGGCCTGGCCCGGCAACATCGGCTCGGTCATCCGCTCCGCGGACGCGTTCGGAGCGGACGGGCTGATCGTGGCCGGGCACGCCGCCGACGTCTACGACCCCAAGTCGGTGCGGGCCAGCACCGGTTCGCTGTTCGCACTGCCTGCGGTACGGGTGCCGTCGCCGCGCGAGGTCGTGGACTGGCTCGCGGCGCACCGGGCCGGCGGCCGCCCGGTGACGGTGGTCGGCACGGACGAGCGGGGCGCGGCCGACCTCTTCGACTGCGACCTGACCGGCCCCGTACTGCTGCTCGTCGGCAACGAGACCGCCGGACTGAGCGCCGCCTGGCGGGAGTTGTGCGACCGGACCGTACGCATCCCGATGACAGGCTCGGCCAGTTCGCTCAACGCGGCGAACGCGGCGACGGCGGTGCTGTACGAGACGGCGCGCCAGCGGCTCGGGGCCGAAGCCGGAGCAGCCGGGGCCGGCGACCGTCCCTGACCGCCCGAACCACCCGGTCGACAAAGCCACTTGGCGGCCTGGCGCCGCCCGGGGTCACTGCGTGGCCCGGGTCACTGCGCGGCCAGGGCCCGGGCGAGCAGCTCGGTGAGCGTGCGGCGCTCCTGCGCGCCGAGCCCCTTGAGCAGTGCCCGCTCGGCGTCCCGCACCGCGCGCCTGCCGCTGCGCAGGGCGTCCTTCCCCTTCCGGGTGGGTGTGACGAGGTACGAGCGCCGGTCGCCCGGGGCGCGGGTGCGCTCGACGAGACCGGAGTCCTCCAGCGCGTCGACGACCGCGACGACCGTGGTGCGGTCGATGCCGAGCCGCTGCCCCAACTCCTGCTGGCTCATGGGCCCTTCGTCCGCGAGCACGGCGAGCGCCGCGTGCTGCTTCACGCCGGTGCCCACCGGGGCGAGCGCGTCGGCTTCCAGCGCGAGCGAGCGGCGGTGCAGCCGGCCGAGCACGTAACTCAGCCTGCGCTGCAGGGATTCGGGGATCTCGGCGGGCTCGGGCACCCGGCGAGTGTAACAGGCATACGAATAGTCAGTGGCGCTGTTATATTTCTCCGCATGTTGCGGATCCGAGCCGTGCGATTCGGCGCCCCTGACGTGCTGGTGGCGGACGAGGCCCCCGACCCCGAACCCGGTCCCGGGCAGGCCCTCGTCGAGGTGGCCGTGGCCGACACCCTGCATCTCGACACGGTCATGCGGCGCGGCGCGTTCCCGTTCCCCGTGGTCACTCCGCCGTATGTGCCCGGCGGCGGAGTGGCCGGCGAGGTCGCCGCCGTCGGCCCGGGCGTGGAACGCGGGCTGCTGGGGCGGCGCGTGGTGGCGCGTACGGGCGCGGGCGAACCGGCGGCGCAGACCGAGACCGTCGCCCGGCGCGCCGCACGGGATAGCCACTCCGGCGGCTACGCGCAGCGGGCCGTCGTGCCCGCGAGCACGCTGATCCCGGTGCCGGCCGGCGTGGATCTGCGCCGGGCCGCGGCGCTCGTCAACGACGGCATGACCGCCGTGCTGCTGTGCGAAGCCGCCGGGATACGGCCCGGGGACCGGGTGCTGGTCACGCCGGCCGCGGGCGGCGTCGGCACGCTGCTGGTGCAGGCGGCGCGGGCGGCCGGGGCCCGCGTCGTCGGAGCGGCCCGCGGGGAGCGCAAGCTCCGGCTGGCCCTGGACAGCGGCGCGGAGGCCGCCGCCGACTACGCCCGTGCGGACTGGGCGGAGCGGGTACGGGACGTCACCGGCGGCCGCGGCGCCGACGTCGTACTGGACGGCGTGGGCGGCGCCGTCGGCCGTACCTCGCTCCAACTCACCGCTCCCGCCGGGACGTTCCTCGCCTACGGCGCCCCCGGCGGGGAGTTCACTCCGCTCGGGGACGCCGCGCCGGGCGGGATGCGGGCGCTGTCGCTGCCGGAGCTGCCGATGCGGCCGGGAGACGAACGACGGTTCACCGAACGGGCGTTGGCCGAAACGGCCGCGGGCCGGCTCGACCCGCTCATCGGCCAGACCTTCCCGCTGGAACGGGCCGCAGAGGCGCACGCGGCGATCGAGGCCCGGAACGTGGTCGGGAAGTCGCTGCTGCTGACGTAGCTGCCGGCTCAGGGCGTACGGGCGTGCGCCCGGCCCCGTACGCGTACGGGCGTGCGGCCTACGCGGCGTCGAACAGGCCGCCGTCGTCCGGGAGTCGGCCGCTCCGGGAGGTGCCGCCCGGGCGGACGGCCTCCGGGCCGAAGCGGAGCCGGGCGCGGTCCGCTGCGGCCTCGGCCCGGCGGGCCCGTTCCGCGCCCGGGTCGAACGAGAGCTGCCGGCTGGCCAGTTCGGCCGCGATCAGCTCCTCGGCGCGCAGCGCGACCGCCCGTACCCGCGCCCGCTGCAGGCCGAGCGCCTCGTGCAGCGCGTACGCGAGAGCGACCAACTCCGGTGTGTGCGCGGTCGGTTCGCGGAAGGCCCGGGTGCGGGTGGTGGTGCTGCGGTCGGCGTAGCGCACGGTGAGGGTCAGCGCGCGGGCCGCCCGCCCCTCCGTACGCAGCCGGAAACCCAGCTCGTCGGCGAGGGTGAGCAGGGCGCGGCGGCGCTGCTCCGGGTCCAGTTCGTCGCGGCCGAAGCGGTACTCCGAACCGGCCGAACGCGCGGGCGCTTCGGGGGTCACGGGCACCGGATCGATGCCGCGGGCACGCTCGTGCAGCCGGCGCCCGGCGGCCGCGCCGAGCACCCGCTGGAGGGTGGCGGGCGCGGTGGCGGCCACCCGGCCGACGGTGGTGAGGCCGTACTGCTGCAGGGTGCGTACGGTCGCCGGGCCGACTCCGGGCAGCGCCCCCACCGGCTTCCCGGCGAGGAACTCCGCGGTGCCGGCCGGGTCCGGGCCCACGGTGCGGATACGGCCCGGCGGTCCGGAGTGCGCGGCCATCCGCGCGAGGAGCGGGTTTCCGGCCACGCCGACGGTGCAGTCGACGCCGTACAGCGCGAGCGACCGGGTGCGGACGAGCCGGGCGAGTTCGGCCGCGTCCCGGCCGAAGTAGCGCAGCGCGCCGGCGACGTCGGCGAGCGCGGCGTCGGGCGGCAGCGTCCGTACGACGGGGGTGATGTCGTGCAGGACGCCGAGCAGGCCCGGCTGGTCCTCCGCCGCGGCGGAGGCGGAGTGGACGTCGAAGTGGACGTCGAAGTGGACGTACAGCACGTGCAGTTCGGGGCCGGGCTCGGCTCCGCCGGATCCGGGGCTGCCGGGTCCGGGGTCACCGGGGCCGGGCTTTCCCGGTACGGGGCCGCCGGGTCCGGCGGGCTGTCCCGGTGCGGGCGGTACGGACGGTGCGGGCGTCATCCCGCGCTCCCTGGGCTGGAGTGCCAGAGCTTGCGCAGCGCCTTCGGGGAACCGGTGCTCTCTCCGGCGGGGCGCAGATCGGCCCACGGATGCAGGTCGTACCCCTCGCGTACGGAGAGCGTGCGGCCGGAACCGGAACCGGAGCCGGAACCGAAACCGGAGGTGGGCGCGGGAGCGGATTCCGGTTCCGGTTCTGGTTCCGTTCCGGGCGGCCGCTCCGGCTCCCGCTCCGCAGCCGGGTCCGCGGGCTCCGCGAGCCGGGCGGCGACCGCGTCCAGGCCGCCGGTGCGCCGCAGTTCGGCCAGTTCGGCCAGGTCCCAGGCCACCGCTCCGACCACGCTGAGGCTGCGCGGGCCGCGCCGCTGGAGCACCCCGCGTACCAGCAGCAGCCACGAGTGGAACACCGTGTGGGCGCAGGCGGAGTGGCTCTCATCGAAGAAGGCGCAGTCGACCAGGCCCGTGCCGTCGTCGAGCGTGGTGAAGATGACGCGCCGCCCCGAACGGATCGGCGGCGTCTGGGTGGCGGCCTTGGCCCCGGCGACCAGTACGGTCTCGCCATGCCGCGCCTCGCACAGCCGCCGCGCCGTGCACACGCCCAACTCGCCCAGGAACGCGGCGTGATCGCCCATCAGGTGGCGCGAGGTGTCCATGCCGAGTACGCCCAGCTCCGCGCCCAGCCGCTCGTCGGCGTCCAGGTCGGGCAGCCCGGCCGGCTCCACGGCCGCGCCGCCGCCGGAGCCCGCGCCGCCGCCGGGCTCCGTACCCCCGTCCGGTCCCGCGGTCCCCCGACCCGCCGCCGACTCCCCTTCGCCCAGCGTGAGTTGGCCCTCGCGGGCGCCGGACGCGCGCTGTCCGCGGTGCAGTTCGGCGATGTGCAGCAGCAGGTCCCGCCGGTTGCCGCCGGGCGCGAACGCATCCAACGCACCGACCTGCGCGAGCCGTTCGGCGACCGGACGGGGCGGGCGCCCGCGCCGCCAGAAGTCGGCGAGCGAGACGTACGGCGCTCCGGCGGCGATCCGTTCCGCGTCCGCCCCGGAGATGCCCTGCACCTCGGAGAGAGCGAGCCGGACGCCCCACCGCTCCCGCCCGCCCTCCCGGACGGACTCTCCCGGACCCGGCTCCGCTCCGGGGTCCGAGCCGCCGGGGTCCGGCCCTGTTCCCGACCGGGGCCCCGGCCCCGTTCCCGACCCGGGCTCCGCTCCGCGTACGCCGCCGTCCGCCGACTCCCCGTCCCCGGGGGCCCGTTCGATGCGGTAGGCGGCCGCCGACCGGTTCACGTCCAGCGGCAGCACCGGCACCCCGCGCCGCCGCGCGTCCGCCAGCAGCAGCCGCTTCGGATACATCCCCGGGTCGTGTTCGAGCAGGCCCGCGTAGAAGGCCGCCGGATGGTGCGCCTTCAGCCACGCCGACTGGTAGGTGGGCACGGCGAAGGCGACGGCGTGCGCCTTGCAGAAGCCGTAGCTGCCGAACGCCTCCACGATCTCCCAGGTACGGCCGACGACTTCGGGCGCGTAGCCGCGCCGCGCGGCCTCCTGCCGGAACCACGCCCGCACCCGCGGCCGCCGCTCCTCGTCCGACAGCGCGCGCCGCGCCTCGTCGGCGAGCGCGCGGTCGCACCCGGTCAGGATCGAGACGATCTCGATGATCTGCTCGTGGAAGACCACCACACCGTGCGTCTCGCGCAGCGCGGGCTCCAGATCCGGGTGCGGGTAGCGCACCGCCCGCCTGCCGTGCCGGGCGTCGACGAACGGCCGCACCATGTCGGCGACCACCGGCCCCGGCCGGAACAGCGAGATGTCCACGACCAGATGGTGAAAGGTCTCCGGCTGCAACCGGCCGAGCAGATCCCGCTGCCCCGGCGACTCGATCTGGAAGCAGCCCAGCGTCTCGGTCGAGCGGATCAGCTCGTACGTCGCCGGGTCGTCCCGCGGCACCTCCTCCAGGTCGACCGGCTCGCCGCTCTCCCGCTCGACTTCGGCCACCGCGTGCGCCATCGCGGACTGGATCCGCACCCCCAGCACATCCAGTTTGAGCAGCCCCAGATCCTCCACGTCGTCCTTGTCGAACTGGGACATCGGCACCGGCGCCCCTCCCCCGCCCTCGCCGAGCGGGACGTCGCCGCTGGTGGGCACCACGGGCGTACGGGCGTGCAGCGAGGAGTCCGACAGCAGCACCCCGCACGGATGCATCGCGACCCCGCGCGGCAGCGCGTCCAGGCCCTCGACCAGCTCCCAGAAGCGGGGCCCGTACCGTTCGGCGCGCACCCCGCGCAGCTCCGGCAGCTCGGCGAGGGCGGCGCGCGCGTCCCGTGCGTGGATGTGCGGGAACGCCTTCGCCAGCCGGTCGGTCTCCTCCGGGTCCATGCCGAGCGCGGCGCCGACGTCGCGTACGGCGTGCCGTACGCGGTAGGTCTCCGGCATGGCGACGGTGGCGACCCGCTCCGGGCCGAAGCGGTCGAAGATGGCGCGGTAGACCTCCAGCCGCCGGGCCGACTCCACGTCGATGTCGATGTCCGGGAGGGCCGCGCGACGCGGCGAGAGGAAGCGCTCCATCAGCAGCCCCTGCTCCACCGGGTCGGCGTGTGCGATGCCGAGCAGGTGGTTGACCAGCGAGCCGGCCCCGGAGCCGCGCGCCGCGACCCGGATCCCCAACTCCCGGGTGTCCCGGACGACTTGGGCGACGGTGAGGAAGTACGAGGAGAAGCCGAGGCTCTCGATGATCCGCAGCTCGTCCTCCAGCCGCGCCCAGCGCTCGGGCTGCCGCTCGTAGCCGCGCGCGACCATCGCGGCGGCGCAGCGCGAACGCAGCACGTGCTCGGCGCTGCGCCCGCGGGCTCCGCCGAATCCACGGGCGCCCCGGGCTCCCCGGGCTCCCCGAACCGCCCGGACTGCTTGAACCGACCGGGTTCCGCGGGCCCTTCCGCCCGCAGCCGCCGGGGCGCCCGCGCCGATCAGCCACGGCTCGGGGAAGTGCACGCGCCCGATCCCGATGTCGTCCTCGGGATCGACCCGGCAGCGCTCCGCGGTCTCCTCGGTCAGCGCCAGCAGCCGGTGCGCCGCCGCGCGCCCGTAGCCGGCGGCCTCGGCGATCCGCTCGGCGACCGCGGCCATCGCGCCCGTGCCCTTCAGCCACCGCTCGCCGCCGTCCAGGCCCTTGCGCGGGTCGATGGGTACGAGGCGGCGGGCCGCGTCCAGGACGTCGGCGACCGGGCCCTGCCCCTCGTCGGCGTACCGCACGGCGTTGGTCAGCACCGGCCGTACGCCCTGCTCGGCCGCGAGGCCCAGCATCCGGGCGGCGTCGCGCAGCGGGGCGCAGCCGGCGACCTCCAACCGCAGCGCGCCGCCGAACACTTCGCGCCAGCCGTCGAGCAGCCGGGCCGCGCGGTCGGGCCGGCCCGCGGCGAGCGCACGGCCGACGTCGGAGTCCGGTCCGAGGAGCACGGTCAGCGCGTCCGCGCGGGGGCCGGCGGCCGTGCGCAGTCCCGCGGCGGCGTCCGGACGGGCGCCCGGGTGGACGCCCGGGTGGAGGCTGTTCGCGCCGGCGGCCGCGGCCAGATCCGTCCACTCCAGCCGGGGCCGCTCCTTCCCCTCCGTACGTCCGTAGCGCTCCGGCGGAGCCGCGTGGGCCGCGGTGACCAGCCGGCACAGCAGCTCCCAGCCCGTTGCCCCGCGCCCGGCGAGGAAGACGGCGCGCTGGGCCGATTCGTCGGTAAAGGCCCCGCCGCGTACGGGAGTTCGCCGGCGCCTGGAGGCACCGCTTCCGTGGCCGCCTGGTGCGGCGGACGGGCGGCGGCGCGTGGCGCTGCGCTCCTCCGGCTGTTCCGCCACGGCGAGTTCGGCTCCGTAGATCGGGCGCACCCCGGCCCGGGCGGTCGCTCTGGCGAAGCGGACGGCTCCGGCGAGGGTGTCCCGGTCGGTGAGGGCGACCGCCGCCATCCCGCGCTCGGCGGCGCGGGCGGCGAGCGTCTCGGGGTGCGAGGCGCCGTAGCGCAGGGAGAAGCCCGAGGCGACGTGCAGATGCACAAACCCGCCCATTCCGCACTCCTCCCGTCGTCCCTCGCTCCTCGTCCGGCAGCCGTCGGACCCACCATAAACCAGCCATCGAACTTTCGTTCGATAGACTGTCTCCGCAGGTCACACCGGGAACGACGGGATTCCGAACACCCCATCCAGGAGCGGGAGTTGGCCGAAACCGAGGGGTGCGGAAGCGGAGTCGGCCGTAGGCCGTACGGACCGGCCGGGCGTACGGAAGGCCCGCCGCCCGGCGGCGGTGCGAGCCGGACCCGGTGCGGCGGCAGCGCCGGGCCCCTGCCGTGCGACCCGCCGTGCGCCAACGCGCCACCGCAGCACGGCAGTCGGGCCGCATCGGCGCGGCGGCCGGGAGCGCGGGCAGCAGGGCAGCGCGGGCGAGGCGGAAGCGGGTAACCTCGGCGCCCGTACCTCGGGCACGGAAAGGCAGCCGGACACGGGGGAGGAAGAGTGACCGCCGACGGATCCCCGGAGGGGGAGGCAGGATCCGAGGAGCCGAAGCGGATGAACGCCTCGGCGCGGGACCACGGCACCACGCACCAGGCGGGCCGCGACCAGTACATCACCACGTACCACTACTACGGAGTGCGGGCTGCGGACGGCTCGGACGGTTCGGCCGGTTCGAACCCCGCGGACCCCGCGGGCGCCGCGAAGAGCACACGGAGCGGCCGGACACGGAGCGAACGGCCGGGCCAAGGCGGCGGGTTACGGCGGCGCGGCGCCCGGATCACCGCGGGAGCCGCCGGTGCGGTCCTGCTCGGCGCCGCCGTGCTCGCCGTCTCCTCTCTGGTGCACGACGGCACGGGCACCGGTCACGGAGACCCCTCCGGCTCCCGGCACTCCAAGTCCACCGCGGACGGCGGGAGTTCCCGCGAGCCCACGCCTTCGCCCTCTCCGAAGCCGCACGCCACCGAGCAGTGGCACGGCACGCTCGTACTCGACCAGGTCACCACGTCCAACGGCACCAAGGATCTCGACGCCCGGCCGCCCGCCCACGCGGGAGTGGGCGACGACGACTTCCTGATCGGCGACAGCGTCGGCCACGCCACCCTGGAAACCATGGGCGGTGCCGTCGCGTCGACGTGGAGCCGGGGCGGCACGCCGGGCTACCGCGACTGCGCCGGTTCGGTCGACGCGAGCGGCACGAGCGGCGAACAGCTGAAGAAGGGCACGGTGTTGTGCGTGAAGACGAGCGAGGGCCGCGTCGGGCGGCTGACCGTCACCGACCTCCCCGACGACGTCTACCAGGACATGGCGACCACCTTCGACGCCGTCGTCTGGTCGCCGCCCGGCACCGGTTCCGGATCCGATTCAGGTTCCGGTTCCGCGGACGGCTGACTCGCATACGGCCGAGCCCGCGTACGGCTCTCGATCGCCCCGCTCTCAACCGCCCAGCGTGAGCGCCCACTTGGCCCGCTCCATCGACTCCTCCGAGGCGGCGCCGCCCGGATTCTCCGTGGCGAGGGCCTGGTTGAGTGCGACGAAGCGGCGCATCCGCTCCTCGCAGCGGGCGAACGCGGAGCCGACCCCCTCCTCCGGGCCGCCGGAGCCGGAGCCCGCCGCGGCGATCTCCTCGGCCAGTACGTAGCCGCCCACGAGAGCCATGCTGGTGCCCTGCCCGGACAGCACGGAAGGCGCGTAGCCCGCGTCTCCGGCGAGCGCCACCGCACCGTACGACCGGCGCTCCATGCGGACTTGGGCCACCGCGTCGAAGTAGAAGTCCGGCGCCTGCCGCATGGCCTCCAGCAGCCGCGGCGTCTCCCAGCCCAGGTGTGCGAGGCGGTCGGCGACGAGCGCCTTCTGCTGTCCGGTGTCGCGGTGGTCGTAGTCGAGCGGCCCGGACTCGAAGCCCAGCGTGACCCTGAGCTGGGTGTTGCCGCGCACCGGGTAGACGCAGTAGCTGGCGCCGTCGCTCTGGAGCCAGGTCTGCCAGTCGTCGAGCCCGAGGAAGTTGCGGGCGCTGAACACCCCTACGTACGCGCCGAGATGGCGTATGTGCCGCTCTTCGGGGCCGAAGGCGAGCCGCCGTACGGTCGAGCGCAGGCCGTCCGCGCCCACCACGGCGTCGAACGTGCGCGGGGCGGCGTGCCGGAACCGGACGCGCACTCCGTCCGTGCTCTGGTCGAGCGCGGTCACCGAGTCGCCGAAGAGGTACTCGACGCCGTCCTGCGCACGGGAGTGGAGCAGCCGCGTCAGGTCCTCGCGCAGCAGCTCGACGTCGGGGCTGTCGAACCGGCCGCTGCTGAGGGCGAGTTCGGTGGAGCGCCACAGCTCGGTGCCGTCGGCGTCGAGCATCGACATTCCGCGCATCCGGGTGCGGAGCCGGCGGGCCTCGTCGAGTACGCCGGTGCGCTCCAGCACGTCGAGCGCGACGCCGCGCACGTCGACGGCCTGCCCGCCGGGGCGGAGGCCCGGAGCGCGCTCGACCACGGTGGGCGTGCAGCCGCGCCGGCGCAGCCAGTGGGCGAGGGTGAGTCCGGCGACGCTCGCGCCGGAGATGAGCACGGTCTTCATGGCGGCCGAGGCCCCTCCAATACGGTGTCCGACTCACTGACCGCCGTGAATATACACCGTACGCGCCTCCAATCGCACGCCCATGACGTGCCGTTGATCGGCTTACTGTACTAGGACAAGGAGGGCTGCCGCGGCCCATTCCCCGGTGGTTCCCCTGCTAGCCTCTGCGCTGGTACAGCCCGGGAGGAGAGCACGATGGCAGCGGAATCCGTGCCGCCCTATCTGCGCATCGTCGCCGACATCCGGCGCCGCATAGCGGAGGGCGAACTCGCCCCCGGCGCCCGGGTGCCCTCGACCAGGCGGCTGGCCGCGGACTGGGGAGTCGCACTGGCCACGGCCACGAAGGCGCTGACCACGCTGCGCCAGGAAGGTCTGGTACGCGCGCGGCCGCGCATCGGCACCGTCGTCGCTCCGTCCGCCACGGCCCCCGGAGCGCCGGCGCTCCCCGCCGCGGACTCCGGCCGCCCCCGCTCCCGGCCTCGCGAAGCCGACGGACGGTCCGAACTCCCCCACGGCGCAGGCGACTTCGAGCTGTCGCGGGAGCGCGTCGTACGCGCCGCGATCGCCGTCGCCGACGACGAAGGGCTGGCCGCGCTGTCCATGCGCGGCGTCGCGGCCCGGCTCGGCGTCGCCGCCATGTCGCCGTACCGCTACGTCGACGGCAAGGACGACCTCGTGCTGCACATGACCGACACGGTGCTGGCCGAGATCGCCTACCCCGAGAAGCCGGGCGACGGCTGGCGGGACCGGCTGGAGTCGGGCGCCCGCGCACTCTGGGAACTGCACCGCGCCCACCCGTGGCTGGCCCAACTGGGCCCGCTGACCCGGCCGTTGGTGCTGCCCAACCTCATCGCGCACTCGGAGTGGATGCTCACCGCCCTGGACGGCCTCGGCCTCGCCCCGGCGACCATGTTCCATGTGAACGTCCTGCTGTACGGGCACGTACAGGGCGTCGCCGTGCACCTCGAACGCGAGGCGCAGGCGGCGGGCGCCACCGGCCTCACCGACCGGGAATGGCTGGACACCCAGACCCCCGCCCTGCGGAAGATCGCCGCCTCCGGAGAGCATCCGACCTTCTCCCGGGTCGTCGAGGCGCTGGACCGGGACGGGTACGACCTGGAGCTGGACGAACTGTTCCGGTTCGGGCTGTCCGCGCTGCTGGACGGGCTGACCCCGCTCATCGAGGGCGGGCGGACGGGACGTTCCGTGTGACCCATGTCAAAGAACTGGGCGCTCATGCCCGTGACCGGGCAGGGTAGGGGGGTCGGCGCCATCCCGCGCACACCCGACAGGCCCCGGGGTCCCGCGCACCGGGAACGCCCGTACACGGACGCGGCGACGGCCGGGGCGGCGGACCACACAACGTACGGACACAGAAGGAGTCCCATGAGGATCGGGATCGTCGGAGCCACCGGACAGGTCGGCGGCGTCATGCGGGAGATTCTGCAGGAGCGCGAACTGCCCGTGGAGCAGCTGCGGTTGTTCGCCTCGGCGCGCTCCGCGGGGCGCGCACTCCCCTGGCGCGGCGGCGAGGTCACCGTCGAGGACGCGGCGGCGGCCGACTACACCGGGCTGGACGTCGTGCTGTTCTCGGCCGGCGGCGCCACCTCGAAGGCGCTCGCCGAGAAGGTCGCCGCCCAGGGCCCGGTCGTGATCGACAACTCCAGTGCGTGGCGCCGCGATCCCGATGTGCCGCTGGTGGTCTCGGAGGTGAATCCGGACGCCGCCCGGCGCCGCCCGAAGGGCATCATCGCGAACCCCAACTGCACGACCATGGCGGCGATGCCGGTGCTGCGCCCGCTGCACGAGGAGGCGGGGCTCACCTCGCTCGTCGTCGCCAGCTACCAGGCGGTCTCCGGCAGCGGCCTCGCCGGCGTCGCCGAACTGGACGAGCAGGCGCGCAAGGCGGTCGAGAGCGACGCGACCCGGCTGACGTACGACGGCGGCGCGGTCGACTTCCCGCAGCCGGAGAAGTACGCCCGCCCGATCGCGTTCAACGTGCTGCCGCTCGCGGGCTCGGTCGTCGACGACGGCAGCGGCGAGACGGACGAGGAGCAGAAGCTGCGCCACGAGAGCCGGAAGATCCTGGACATCCCGCAGCTGAAGGTCTCCGGCACCTGCGTACGCGTCCCGGTCTTCACCGGCCACTCGCTCCAGGTCAACGCCCGCTTCGAGCGCGCCCTCACCCCGGAGCGCGCGGCGGAGCTGCTGGCGTCGGCGCCGGGGGTCGCGCTGTCCGACGTGCCGACGCCGCTGGAGGCCGCGGGCGAGGACCCGAGCTACGTCGGCCGGATCCGCGCGGACGAGACGGTCGAGCACGGGCTCGCGCTGTTCGTCGCCAACGACAATCTGCGCAAGGGCGCCGCGCTCAACACGGTGCAGATCGCGGAGCTGGTGGCCGCCGAGTCCCGCTGAGCGGCGGCTGGGCGACCGGGGGGGGGAAGGCAGCCGAGGGCGCCAACCGCCGCCGCACCGCCGTGACTTCGGCCGGCGCCCAGCCGGCAGCACGGAACCCCCGGACACGGGTCCGGGGGTTCCGCTGTATGGGTCGCACCTGGCGCTTCAGGCTGCGCCGTCCCTCAGCTCGGCCGACTCGGCCGACTCGGCCG
>Ga0164243_10000975_pt1 | contig 49810 bp, 45 predicted proteins | sample OricompcompostOP_FD_108781 | JGI IMG/M metagenome (GOLD analysis project Ga0164243, IMG submission 108781) | Organic Plus compost microbial communities from Emeryville, California, USA - Original compost - Organic plus compost (OP) | ecosystem: Engineered > Solid waste > Mixed feedstock >... | reverse complement strand
TGGGAGATGCGTTGATACGCGCGCCTTTTTACATGCGCGGCAAGTCCTTGTTCGGTGGCACCGGATCGACCATCGGACGATCTTCGTTCGGGTGCGGCTCCGGCGGATTTTCCACCGGATAGGGCTTGCCGGGCTCCTCAGCCGGCGGCCTGGACGGTTCGGCGGGAGACGGCGTCGGAGGTGTGATCGGTTCTTTTGCCATGTCCGTCAATGACGACAGCAGGCGGTTCGTTCCCTGCGTCAGTGCCGCAGCAACCGTCCCCAGCCACATCAAAGCGGCTGATCGATCATTTCACCTGACGCTTCTCAAGTTTGCGCGCCAGCGTGCGCCGATGCATGCCGAGGCGGCGCGCCGTTTCGGAAATATTGAAATCGGTATCCATCAGCGTCTGATGGATGCGCTCCCATTCCAATGTCTTGATCGATGTCGGCCGATCGCCGAGCGCGACTGCCGTATCGCCCTCCGCTTTCAGGAAGGCCGCTTCAATATCGTCGGTGCTCGACGGCTTGGCGAGATAATGGCAGGCGCCGAGCTTGATGGCTTCGACAGCGGTAGCGATGCTGGCATAGCCGGTCAGCACCACGATCAGCATATCCTCATCGCGCGCGTGCAATTCTTCCACGCATGTCAGGCCTGACGCGCCGGCAAGCTTCAGATCGACGACGGCATAGCCCGGCGAATGGCCATCGAGGATCTCCTTCATCTCTTCAAGGCCGGTGGCATGCAAAACCTGATAGCCACGGCGCTCGAAGGACCGCTTGAGTGTCCGCGCGAAGCCGGGATCATCCTCGACAATCAGCAGCAGACGCTCATTCGTCATCATGTTCTCCGATCGCAAGAGCCGACAGCGGCAGTCTCACCGTGACGATGGCGCCACCCTCCGGACGATTGCGCGCGGCGACCGAGCCGCCGAGCTTGCGCACCACATTGGTCACCAAGAATAGGCCGAGTCCACCCCCCGGTCGACCTTTGCTGGAATGGTACGGTTTGCCGAGATTGTTCAGCATTTCCGCGTCAAAACCGGGGCCATTGTCGCTGACATGAATGACCAGCGATTGCGCCTCCCGCTCGACCGACAGCTCCAGCCAATGCGGCGACACCTCCAAGGCATTGTCGAGGATATTGAACACAACCTGCTTCAGCGTCGTATCGGAGACGATGGCAAGATCGGCACCGAAGCGGTTTTCATAGGACAACGTCGCGACCGACCGGGCTTCGCGCCATTCCCGCACCAGTTCGGCGAGAAAATTATTGACCGTTGTGATGGAAGACGCCTCGCCGCGCGCCTCGCCCGCGGACAGGAGAATGCCGGTGACGATCGACTTGCAGCGCTGCAAAGCCGCCTGCATCTCCGCCATGTCCTCGGTCATTTCAGGGTCGGACGACACGGCCGGCATCCGCCGCCAGTCGCTGAGAATGACGGACAGTGACGCCAGCGGCGTGCCAAGTTCGTGCGCAGCACCGGACGCCAGAAGGCCCATGCGGACGATGTGATCTTCCTCCGCCGCGTGCTGCCGCAACGCGGCGACATGGGCGTCGCGCTCGCGCAGGTTTTTATTGATGCGGGTGACGAAGATCACCAGCAGCGTCGCATTCAGGATGAAGCCGACGAACAGGCCGATGATGTGCAGCGAAAAGAGGTCATCATAGCCGGGCGCGAGCTGAAGCGGCCGATAAACCATCACGACGGTGGCAAAGCCGGCGCAGGCCAGCACCACCAGCGACCAGGTCGAGCGCGTGTCGAGCAGCACGGCGCCGAGCGTCACCTGCAGAAGATAGAGCGAGGTGAAGGGATTGGTGGCGCCGCCGCTGAGATAAAGCTGCGCCGTCAGCGCCACAACGTCGAACATCAGCGCGATCAGCAGATCGCGGTTGCGGACCTCGGCGCGGTTGCGCAGCCAGGCAAGACTCGCGACATTCAGCGCCACCAGCGCGAACAGCACCGCCGCCATCGGTACCAGCGGCAGCCTGATGCCCAGCCACAGCTCGACGAAGGCAATGGTGACGATCTGCCCGAACACGGCGATCCAGCGCAGCTGCACCAGCAACGCCATATTCTTGCGATTGGTGGAATGCTCCAGCGGCAACGGTGCCGCGCCGACTGCAACGGGCGATGCAGTGGGCGCACCGGGATGCAGCGCCTCAGCGGCGCCCTTGCGGGCAGATGCGTCCATCACCATCGCACTGAAATTTCCGATTTCTGTCTTGGCTTTATCAGCCTGCGCGCCGGACTGCACCATCCGTCCGCAACCGCCATTCGCCGATGGCGACAAACAAGGTGGCGGCGATCAGCATCAGTGCCAGCCCGAACCACGTCACCGCATAGACAAGGTGATTGTTGTTGAAGGTCACGACCGTCAATCCACCCACAGGCCAGCCACCGGGATTGGCGCTGGCGTCCGCGTCGATGAAGAACGGCGCCACAGACGACAAACCACGGGCTTTGGCGATCGCCTCGACATCGCGCGAATACCATCGATCGGCTTCGCTGTCATTGCTCCGCAGAAAGCCGCCCTTCCGCTCGGTCATGCGCAAAAGGCCGGTGACGCTGGTCTCGCCGGCGATCTGGCCAGCTTGGCGCTGCGCCGGATCGCGGCGATCGGGCGTGACGAAGCCGCGATTGACGAGCACGGTAAAGCCTTGGTCGGTGCGGAACGGCGTGATCACCCAGAAGCCGCTGCCGAGGTCGGTGACGGCCTGCACCAGCGTCTCGCGATCGTTCAGAAACCGGCCACGGGCACTGACCTTCAGATAGCTGTCCGCCGCCGTGATCTGCGACCAGCTCGCCGGCCCAGGCACGGCCACCGGCTGCGCATGGATGCGCTGATCGACCTGCTCGATCAATTGCAGCTTCCAGACCCGGCGCTCCAGCTGCCAGACGCCGAGATAAGTCAGCCCGGCAATGCCGAGCGCGGCGAGGACCGCGAGGATGCCGAGAACCGGCAGCGACCTCGGCTTGCGCGCGGCCTCGTCACCGCGGCTGATCGACGTGATGCCGCGCCGGGTGTCACCTCCCGCTGGCATCACAACGCTCACGGCATCTGACTCATATCGTGTTGCGGCATCATGTTGGTGTTGAGGTGGTACATCACCCAGAGCGAGCCGGCCAACACGATCACCAGAATGATGACGGTGAAGATCAGCCCCATCATATTCCAGCCGTCCTCCGCCCGCGTATTCATGTGCAGGAAGAAGATCATGTGAACGACGATCTGCACCGCGGCGAAAACCATGATGATGATGCCGGTGAGCTGCTTGTCGCCCAGCACGTCGCCCATCACCAGCCAGAACGGAATGGCGGTCAGGATGACCGAAAGTCCGAAGCCGGTCAGATAGCCGCGCAGCGTGCCATGGCCGGCGTCGTCGTGATGGTCATGCGTCGCATGAGCATGCGCCGTGTGGGTATCATGCGTCTTTGCACTCATCGCAGCATTCCCATCAGATAAACGAAGGTGAAGACGCCGATCCAGATCACGTCGAGGAAGTGCCAGAACATGCTGAGGCACATCAGCCGCCGCTGATTGGCAGCAATCAGGCCATAGCGCGCCACCTGCACCATCAGCGTCACCAGCCAGACAATGCCGAAGCTGACATGCAGGCCGTGGGTGCCGACCAGCGCGAAGAATGACGACAGGAAAGCGCTGCGCTGCGGCGTCGCCCCTTCATGGATCATATGCGCGAATTCGTAGAGTTCGATACCGATAAAGGCGAGACCGAACAAACCGGTGACCAGCAGCCAGGCCTGCACTTGCGCCACGCGGCCCTTCACCATCGCCAGCATGGCAAAGCCATAAGTGATCGAGGAGAACAGCAGCATGGCGGTATTGACCGCCACCAGCGACAGATCGAACAGGTCCTTCGGTGCCGGGCCGGCGGCGTAATTGGCGCCGAGCACGCCATAGGTCGCGAACAGGATCGCGAAGATGAGACAGTCGCTCATCAGATAGAGCCAGAAGCCCAGCATGGTGCTGGAGCCTTCGGCGTGCGGATGCTCGTCCAGCTGATAGAAAACCGGCGCTTCGTCCTTCGCGGAGATCGTGGCCATCGTCATCGGTTACGCTCCCGCCGCCAGCATCTGCGTCCGTTCGTTTTCGGTGCGCGCCACCTCAGCCGCCGGGATCTGGAAATCGCGGTGATAGTTGAAGGTGTGCGCGATCGCCACCGCCAGCACGGCGACGAAACTCACCGCCGCCAGCCACCAGATGTACCAGATCAAGCCGAAGGCCAGCGCGGTGCTGAGCACAGCAAGGACAACGCCCGCACCGGTATTGCTCGGCATCAGGATCGGCTTGTAGCCCTGCAACGGACGCTGATGGCCGCGCCGCTTCATGTCCGACCACGCATCGTTGTCGTGAATGACCGGCGTGAAGGCGAAGTTATAGGCTGGCGGCGGCGAAGAGGTCGCCCATTCCAGCGTCCGCCCGTCCCACGGATCGCCCGTGACGTCGCGCAGAGCATTGCGCCGATAGATGCTGACGCCGATCTGCACGAGGAAGGACAGGATGCCAAGCAGGATCAGGAACGCGCCGATTGCAGCAATGATGAACCAGATCTGCAACGAAGGATCGTCGAACACCCGCAGCCGCCGCGTCACGCCCATCAGGCCAAGCACATAGAGCGGCAGGAAGGCGACGTGGAAGCCGATCACCCAGAACCAGAACGACATCTTGCCCCAGAACGGATCGAGCTTGAAGCCGAAGGCCTTCGGGAACCAGTAATTGATGGCGGCGAACAGGCCGAACAGCACGCCGCCGATGATGACGTGGTGGAAATGCGCCACCAGGAACAGGCTGTTATGCAGCACGAAGTCGGCCGGCGGCACCGCCAGCAGCACGCCTGTCATACCGCCGAGCACGAATGTCAGCATGAAAGCGAGCGTCCACATCATCGGCAGCTCGAAGCGGATGCGGCCGTGATACATCGTGAACAGCCAGTTGAACATCTTCGCTCCCGTCGGGATCGAGATGATCATGGTGGTGATGCCGAAGAACGAGTTCACGCTCGCGCCCGATCCCATCGTGAAGAAGTGATGCAGCCACACGAGATAGGACAGGATGGTGATGACGACGGTGGCGTAAACCATCGAGGTATAGCCGAATAGCCGCTTGCCCGAGAAAGTCGAAGTGATCTCGGAAAACACGCCGAACAGCGGCAGGATCAGGATGTAAACCTCCGGATGGCCCCAGATCCAGATGAGGTTCACATACATCATCGGATTGCCGCCGAAGTCGTTGGTGAAGAAGTTCGTGCCGACATAGCGGTCGAGTGACAGCAGCGCGAGCGTGGCGGTGAGCACCGGGAAGGTCGCGACGATCAGCACGTTGGTGCAGAGCGAGGTCCAGGTGAAAACCGGCATTTTCATCATCGTCATGCCGGGAGCACGCATCTTGACGATGGTGCAGATCAGGTTGATGCCCGATAGCGTCGTGCCGACGCCGGCCACCTGCAGCGACCATATGTAATAATCGACGCCGACATCCGGACTGTAGCCGATATTGGATAATGGCGGATAGGCGAGCCAGCCGGTGCGGGCGAATTCACCGACGAACAGCGAGATCATGACGAGGACGGCGCCGGCGACCGTCATCCAGAAGCTGAAATTGTTCAGGAACGGGAAGGACACGTCGCGCGCGCCGATCTGCAGCGGCACGACATAGTTCATCAGGCCCGTCACCAGCGGCATCGCCACGAAGAAGATCATGATCACGCCATGGGCGGTGAAGATCTGATCGTAGTGATGGGCGTTGAGATAGCCCTCCGAACCGCCAAAGGCGATCGCCTGTTGCAGCCGCATCATGATGGCGTCGGAAAAGCCACGCAGCAGCATGACGATGCCGAGGATCATATACATGATGCCGATCTTCTTGTGATCGACCGTGGTGAACCACTCGCGCCACAGATAGCCCCAGAGCCGGAAATATGTGAGCGCACCAACCATGGCGACGCCGCCCAGTGCCACGACGACGAAGGTCCAGACCACGATCGGCTCATGCAGCGGAAGCGATTCCAGCGTCAGCCGGCCGAAGATTGCTTTTTGAAGGGCGGGATTGTCGAACATGCCGCTAACGCTCATCACTCAATTCTCAGCTTCGGGTCGATCAGCGACGCCTGCGGCTGACGGGAAAAGGAAAAGCCGGGACGGGGCAGGCCAACGCCGCGAACAGGCGAGAGATTGACCGGGGTTGAGGCGGCCGGCGTCACCTCCTTGAGGTCCTCAATGGAGCAAATGCCGGCGACATAAGTCGGCCCCGGGCCCAGGACCGTGCCGCGCGCAGCATATTTGTCGTAGGTCAGCGGCAGCACGTTGCGGATGCCTTCCATGCCGAGGCCACCCTTCTTGTCGATCGCCATCATCTCGCCCATGCACATCTTGCCGGGCTCGACGCACATGTTGAGGATCGCGCGATAAAGAGCGGGATCGACATTGGCGTAGCGGCGCACTGGCTCGTTCTCGCTCGGCTTTTCCAGTTGCAGATAGCCCGCGCGATCAAGTTCGCCGCCGCCGGCTTTTACATCCGCCACCCATTTATCGAAGCCGTCTTCGGGCATGCCGAGGAAGGTGAAGCGCATGCCGGAGAAACCGGCACCGCTGTAATTGGCGGAAAAGCCGCGATAGGTGCCGGGCTCATTGATCACGGCATGCAGCTTCGTTTCCATGCCGGGCATGGCGTAAATCTGGCCAGCCAGCGCCGGGATGTAGAAGGAATTCATCACCGACGAAGAGGTGATCTTGAACTGGATGGGCCGGTTCACCGGCGCTGCCAGTTCATTGACGGTGGCGATGCCGTATTCGGGATAAATGAACAGCCACTTCCAATCGAGCGCGACCACATTGACGTCGATCGGCTTGGCCTCCTGCGTCACCGGCTTGCCGGCGGCGAGACGATCGAGCGGCCGATACGGATCGAGCAGATGCGTGCCCATCCAGGTGATCGCACCGAGGCAGATGATGATCAGCAGCGGCGCCGACCAGATCACCAGTTCCAATTGCGTCGAGTGATCCCAATCCGGACTATACGGCGCATCCTTGTTGGATTGACGATAGCGCCAGGCGAACCACACCGTCAGGCTCATCACCGGGATAATGATAACAAGCATCAAAATCGTGGAAATGATGACCAGATCGCGCTGCTGCATGGCGACATCGACAGCGGGATCAAGGACCACAAAATTGCAGCCGCCAAGGGCTGCGAGCAGCGGCAACAAGGCCAATATGCGGATGCGGTTCAAGGCAAGCCTATAGAGCTGGATCATGAGATTTGGCGAACACCTAGTCGGAGCCCTCCGGCGATGGCATTGGACAATTTGTCCAATGCCGCGTTGCAACATGGAAAGGCAAATGACAGCCACATCAGGCAACAAAGCTGCGGATCCGTGCGGATGCCGCAGACTCGTCATATGTTGAGCGGGTCAAAAGTGGTGCAAGGGTCATGACGCAGACGGAAACACGTGCGGAACGGGACGCAAGGCTGATCAATGCCCGCCACGCCAGCGTGAATCCGGGCGAGATCGCCATCGGCGTCGTGATCGGACGCACGTCCGAATTCTTCGATTTCTTCGTCTATGCTATCGCGTCGGTTATCGTATTCCCGAAACTTGTCTGGCCGAATGCCGATCCGCTGACTGCGACGCTTTATTCCTTCGCCATTTTCGCGCTGGCCTTCATTGCCCGGCCATTCGGCACGCTGATTTTCACTGCTGTCGATCGCGCCTATGGCAAAAGCATCAAATTGACGGTGGCGTTGTTCCTGCTCGGCACATCGACTGTGGCGATCGCGTTCCTGCCGGGCTACAGCACCATCGGCGTCATCTCCGCCTGGCTGCTGGCGCTGGCGCGGATCGGTCAGGGCATTGCCTGGGGCGGCGCATGGGATGGCTTGGCGCCGCTGCTCGCTCTGAATGCGCCGGCCAAGCATCGCGGCTGGTGGGCGATGATCCCGCAGATCGGCGCGCCGCTCGGATTGATCGTCGCCAGCGCGCTGTTCGCCTTCTTCGTCGGCAACCTGTCGGCGGAAGATTTCTTCAGCTGGGGCTGGCGCTATCCGTTCTTCGTGGCTTTCGCCATCAACGTGGTGGCGCTGTTCGCGCGGCTTCGTATCGTTGCGACGCCCGATTACACCGAATTGTTCGAAAATCGCGATCTGCAGCCCGCGCGTGTGACCGACACGATACGCCATGAAGGGCGGACGATCGTGATCGGCGCCTTCGCGCCGCTGGCGAGCTTCGCGCTCTTCCATATGGTGACGGTGTTTCCGCTGTCCTGGGTGTTCCTCTATACCAAGGAAGGACCGGCGCGCTTTTTGATGATCGAAGCCTTCGCGGCAGCGATCGGCGTCATCGCCATCTTCATGTCCGGCCTGATTGCCGACCGTATCGGCCGCCGCACGCTGCTGGCGGGATCGGCCGCCGCAATCGCCGCTTTCAGCGGCTTTGCCCCGCAATTGCTGGATAGCGGCCTTGCCGGCGAATTGTTCTTTATGATTACCGGCTTCATCCTGCTCGGGCTCTCGTTCGGGCAATCGTCCGGTGCGATCGCCTTCAGCTTCTCCAAGCGATATCGCTACACCGCGTCGGCGCTGACATCGGATCTTGCCTGGCTGTTCGGCGCCGGCTTCGCGCCATTGGCGGCGCTGCTGCTCGCCAGCCATTTCGGTCTGCTCGCGGCTGGTGTGTATCTTCTCTCCGGCGCGATCTGCACCTTGCTGGCGCTGCGCTTCAGCCAATGGCTGCAAGCTGCCGATCAGCGCGCCGGCGAAGACAAGCCGGCGGCAACGTCGGCTTAGTTTATCTTTGTTGGTCGCGTTTTCTTCACGCGAACCGGTGCCCACTTCGCTTGAAAACGCTCCTAGCTCCGCAGGCCGGGCGCTTCCTGGCCCGTGCGGGCGACATATTCGGTATAGCCGCCGCCATAGCTGTGCACGCCGTCCGGCGTCAGCTCCAGCACGCGGTTGGACAACGCCGCCAGGAAATGCCGGTCATGCGATACGAACAGCATGGTGCCTTCGTATTGCGCCAGCGCCGCGATCAGCATCTCCTTTGTCGCCATGTCGAGATGGTTGGTCGGCTCGTCGAGCACCAGGAAATTCGGCGGATCGTACAGCATCTTCGCCATCACGAGGCGGGCCTTTTCGCCGCCCGATAATACGCGGCAGCGCTTTTCGACATCATCACCGGAAAAGCCGAAACAGCCGGCCAGCGTGCGCAGCGAGCCCTGCCCGGCCTGCGGAAACGCTTCTTCCAGCTCCTCAAACACGGTGTTTTCGCCGTCGAGCAGATCCATCGCGTGCTGGGCGAAATAGCCGAGCTTGACGCTGCTACCGATCGTGACGCTGCCCTGATCGGGTTCGGTCGTCTGCGTGACCAGCTTGAGCAGAGTCGATTTGCCGGCGCCGTTGACGCCCATCACGCACCAGCGTTCCTTGCGGCTGATCATGAAATCCAGCCCGTCATAGATGCGCTTGCTGCCATAGCCTTTATGGACATTCTTCAGGCTGACCACGTCTTCGCCGGACCGCGGCGCGGTCGGAAAATCGAACGCGATGCTCTGACGACGCTTCGGCGGCTCGACGCGCTCGATCTTTTCCAGCTTCTTGACGCGGCTTTGCACCTGCGCGGCGTGCGAGGCGCGGGCCTTGAACCGCTCGATGAATTTGATTTCCTTCGCCAGCATCGCCTGCTGACGCTCGAACTGCGCCTGCTGCTGCTTTTCGTTCTGCGCGCGCTGCTGTTCGTAAAATTCGTAATTGCCCGAATAGGTGGTGAGGCCGCCGGCATCGATCTCGATGATCTTGTTGACGATGCGGTTCATGAATTCGCGATCATGCGAGGTCATGAGCAGCGCGCCGTCATAGCCTTTCAGGAATTGCTCAAGCCAGATCAGGCTTTCGAGATCGAGATGGTTGCTCGGCTCGTCGAGCAGCATCACGTCCGGCCGCATCAACAGAATGCGTGCCAAAGCCACGCGCATCTTCCAGCCGCCGGAGAGATTGCCGACATCGCCGTCCATCATCTCCTGGCTGAAGCTGAGGCCGGACAGCACTTCGCGCGCCCGCGCATCGAGCGCATAGCCATCCATTTCCTCAAACCGCGCCTGCACTTCGCCATAGCGTTCGAGGATCTGCTCCATCGCGTCGGCCTGCTCGGGATCGATCATCGCCGCTTCCAACGCCTTCAACTCGGCGGCGACTTCGCTGACGGGACCTGCGCCATTCATCACTTCGGTGACGGCGCTGCGGCCACTCATCTCGCCGACATCCTGGCTGAAATAGCCGATGGTGACGCCGCGATCGACCGCGACCTGGCCTTCGTCCGGCTGCTCCTGCCCGGTGATCATCCGGAACAGCGTGGTCTTGCCGGCGCCGTTCGGACCGACGAGGCCGATCTTCTCACCGCGCTGAAGCGCGGCCGACGCCTCGATGAAGAGGATCTGATGGCCGTTCTGCTTGCTGATATTGTCGAGGCGGATCATGTGCGGAAGCCGAAACACGAAATTGCGAAAAAGAGCGGTGGGCTTACGCGATATCGGCCGCGCGCGGAAGCGTTATCGCTCGCTTTCTCGTCTTTCACTGTTCTAACCACGTGGTCGTCCCTGAAAAAGCTGTGATGCCAGCACGCTGCATACAGCTGTCATCCCCCGCGCAGGCGGGGGATCCATAACCACTGCACGGCGTATGGGTCCCCGCCTTCGCAGGGACGACAAGAAATGAATGAGGGGGGACGACAAAAGGTTAAATGCGGGGGACGACAGAGAAAAGCCGCGCCTAAAACAGATCGAAATATTCTTTCTGTTCCCAGCGCGTGACGTCGGCGGCGTCGGCGCGTTCCTCAGCGCGATAGCGGGCGATCTCGGCATCCTTGATGCGCAGATAGTAATCGATAAAGCCGTCACCGAAGGCATCGCGGAAACATCCCTCCGTGCGCAGCGCATCGAGCGCCTCGCCGAGCGTGCGCGGCATCGATTCCGCCGCCGTCTCATACGGCGTGTCGGCGGAGGGGCCGGGATCACAATCGCGGGCGATGCCGTCGAGGCCGGCGGCAATCTGCGAAGCGATATAGAGATACGGATTAGCGGCCGGCTCGCCGATGCGATTTTCGACATGCGTTGCCGGATCGCCGGGGCTGCCGATCACCCGCACCATCGCGCCGCGATTATCCTGCCCCCAGATCACGCGATCGGGCGCCAGCGCATAAGCGCGATAACGCTTGTAGCCATTCAGCGTCGGCGTCGCGAAAGGCGCGCTGGCCTTGGCATTCGCAAGGAGGCCGCCGAGCCAGGCGCGGCCAAGCGGCGACAGCACATGCGCGTCATCCTGCGAGACGAAGGCATTGGCCTTGGTTTTAACGTCGATCAGCGATTGATGCAGATGCCAGCCGCTGGAGAACGCATTCGGCAAGGCCGGGCGGCACATGAAGGTGCAATGCAGGCCGTTGCGGCGGGCGATCTGCTTCATGGCGCTGCGAAACAGCACCATCATGTCGGCAGCGGCGAAGGCCATTTCCGGCCGGAAGGTGAACTCGCACTGGCTTGGTCCAAGCTCAACCTCAGCCGAGCGGAACGGCAGGCCGAGCGCCATCACCGCGCGCCAGAACGGCTCAAGGATCGGCTCGATCTGATCGGAGCGCGCCTCGGTCAACAGCTGAAAGCCCTGGTGAATGTAGCTGACCTCCAGCGGCTCGCCAGGCCAGGTGGCATCGGCCGGCGCCAGCCTTTGGTTCTCGACGCGGAACAGATGAAACTCGACTTCCAGCCCGGCGAGAAGATCGTAGCCCTTGCCTTGCAGGCGCGTAACGGCATCGCGGCACAGCTGCCGCGTCGAGAACGGCACCGGCTTGCCATTCGGAAAATAGAGATCGCACAACACCCAGCCGGTATTTTGCGCCCATGGCAGCACGCGGAAGGTCGATGGGTCGGCGATCATCAGGAAATCGGCGCCGCCCTGCATCTCCGGCATGGAAAAGCCGCCGCCGGGCGTGAACACCGGAAACACAGTGCGATGCGAGGTGTCCTTGCACAACAATGTCGATGTCACGCTGACGCCGTTGCGCATCAGCTTGGCGGCTTCCGATGCAACAAGAGTCTTGCCGCGCAGCACGCCATGCTGATCGACAAAGGAGAAGCGCACGAGATCGAGCTTGCGCTCCTCGATCTCGCGTTCGATCGATTTGGCGAGGCGAACTTGCTCGTCGGTCCACAGGCCATGGCGTTCGACGAAATGCAGGGAGGACGGTTCGCGGGAAGACATGCCAGCTTTCTCCTACCTCCCCCGGAAAGGGGGAGGTCGATCCGCGCCAGCGGATCGGGTGGGGGTCAACCGAGAGATCATCACAAATGACCCCTCCCCGTCATGCTTGCGCATGACGACCCTCCCCTTTCAGGGGAGGGATATTCGTTGCGTGTCGCGCTTCCTTCACGCGACCACGATCAATGCCCGTTGGCCCAGCTCTTGGTCTGGCGGCGGCGCTCATGCGCGGCTTGCGTATAGCCCTGCCAGTCGGCGGCGGGGCCGACGCCATCGACACAAACCGGGCCGGTGATCGCCGGCGCCTGCGCTTCATCCAGCATCATCAGTGCCCGCTCGCCTTTGCTCGCCTGTTCGATCGCGGCGCGCAGCAAGCGCCGATAGGCGGTGATCGCCTTGTCGGATTGGCCCAGATGCTCCTTGGTGCGATCCTGGACCGCGCCCATTGACTCGCAGGCCCATTGATCGTGAATGTTGATGTCGGCGCCCATGCCCGTATAGGTCTCGTGCGCCTGCTCATGCGGATCGAAACCGTAATCGTTCTGCTTGTTCTTGCGCGGCACATAGTTCGGAAGCTCATAGAGTTCGAGCCGCTGGCGGCGCATCTCTTCCTTGTCCACCTTGGCGCCGAAGCTGGTGAAGATGCAGTACCAGTAATGCGAGGTCTCATCGATCGGCACATGCCATTGCGAGATCGTCATCTCCTGGCTCATCGGGATCATGAACGCATTCGGGAAGACGAGATTGGTGGTGCGCACATGCATCGACTGATCGCTGATCTGCCGCAGCGTGTTGAGGCGCAGGCCGTAATCGGTCTGCACGACGTCGATATGCGGACGCGGGAAATCGCGCATGATCTTGGTCATCGGCATGTCGGCGTCCGAGGTCGAGTCGCGGAACATCTTGCCGTAGGACTTTGACGTATCCTCATCCTCGAAGAAGCGATGCAGCCAGGATGTATGCGCCGGATCGATGCCGACTTCGAGCGATTGCAACCAGTTGCACTCGATCAGACCCTTGAAGGCGAAGGTGTATTCGTCGGGCGCGACGAAACAATCGAAAGCGGGGAAAGCCGGCGGCTCGCCCGGCCCCATATAGGCGAACAGGATGCCGCTCCTTTCCACCACCGGATAGGATTTCTGGCGAATATTGGCGCACAGGTTGCTGCCATCCGGCTCGGCCGGCGTTTCGAGACACTTGCCGTTGACGTCGAATTTCCAGCCATGGAAGGCGCAGCGCAGGCCATCGGCTTCCAGCCGGCCGAAGGCGAGATCAGTGCCGCGATGAGGACAGCCGCGCGCGATCAGGCCGTAGCGCCCCTGCCCGTCTTTGAACATCACGAGGTCTTCGCCCATCAGCCGCACCGGCTTGATCGGGCGATTGGTGGACAATTCCTCGACCAGAGCCGCCGGCTGCCAATAGCGCCGCAAGAGATTGCCGGCCTTGGTGCCGGGATTGGTGCGGGTGATCAGTTCATTTTGTTCTGCGCTGAGCATGGCGGGCCTCCCGGCAATGGACAGATCATGTGGTGGACAGATCGAGGGGGCTGGATCTGCAATGGACAACGGCCATCGATGCGATATTGTTCGCTGACCGAACATTGGTTCGAATTACACCAGATCAATTCTGGGTCTGCAAGTCCAACGTGGCGGCAATTGCCGGCAGGTTGGCGAGCCGAGGGAGGCGCAACACGCGATGCCGCGCATCAATCGATCGGACAGCGAGCAGGCGATGGCCAACAAAGGCGGGCCGGATTTTCTGGAAGCGCTGGCGCGTGGCCTGCGCGTGATCCAGTCCTTCGATCGCGAGCGGCGGCAATTGTCACTCAGCGATGTCGCCAGGCATGTCGATCTGCCGCGCGCGTCGGTGCGGCGCACGCTGCATACGCTGGTGCAGCTCGGCTTTGCCGAGACCGACGGCAAGCTGTTCCGGCTGACGCCACGGGTGCTGACGCTGGCCGGCGCTTATCTGTTGTCCAATCCGGTGGCCGGCATTCTGCAGCCGGCTTTGGAACGCCTCAGTGCCGACATTCATGAATCCTGCTCGGCTGCTGTGCTTGACGGCAGCGACGTGGTGATGATCGCGCATGCCTCGCCGACGCGGGTGCTGGCGCTGAGCGCGCAAGTGGGACTGCGGCTGCCGGCCTTCGCCTCTTCGCTCGGCCGCGTGCTGCTGGCGGGCTTCAGCGATCACGACCTCGATGCGTTTCTCGAGGGTTTGCAGCCGCAGGCGCTGACCGCGCATACTATTGTCGACAAAAAGCGTGTGCGGCGCGCGATTGTTGAAGCGCGGGACAGAGGCTTTTCTATCGCAGATCAGGAAGTGGAAGTTGGCTTTCGTTCCATCGCCGTGCCGCTTAAGCGGCTTGATGGCCGCATCGTCGCCGCGCTCAATATCGGCATTCACAGCGAACGCGGCACGGTGGAGACGATGCGGAGAGATTATCTGCCGAAGCTGAAAGCGCTGGCAGATGAGTTGCAGCAGCAATTGATATAACAAAAAATCTCTACCGTCCCGGCAGTACCAGCACCTTGGGCTTGGCCGGCAACGTCGCCTTGGAAATCACCACCGATGGCGTCACCGAGGTTTCAATGTCGAACCGGTCGCGCATGCGATCGAGAAAACGGTTGAGCGTGAAGCCGCTGAAATAATGCATCGGGATGATCAGCGGCGCCTTCAGACCATCGATCACCTCCACCATACCATCGATATCGAGCGTCCAGCTGCCATCGACCGGCACCATCACCGCATCGATGCGGCCGAGCTCGTTCATCTGCTGCTGGCTCAGCGTGTGATGCAGATGGCCGAGATGGGCGATGCACATGTTGGCAATTTCGAACACGAAGATCGAATTGCCGTGCCGCTCGGTGCCGCCGCCTTCATCGCGAATATTGGTCGGTACGTTGCGCACGCGCACATCCTGCAGCGTCAGATCGTGCCGCACCGGCTTGCCATATTCGCTGGCCCAGCCGCGCAGCACATGCGTGATCTTCGGATCGGGATGATCGGTGTAATGCGTCGAATGCGCATGATTCATGGTGGCGATATCCGGCAGCACGGACGGCCGGACATAATCATTGTAATCGGTGGCGATGCGAATGCCGCGCGGGCTTTCAATCAGAAACGTCGCATGACCGACAAAGCTGAGCCGCACCTCATCGCTTTTCAGCGCTGCGAGTTTAAACGCCGCAGGAATTACGCGCGGCAAGGAACGCGGAATCGGCGCGGCGATGAGGCCGGGGCAATTCTCCATCATCTCTGCTTTTGGCGCGGGGCTTTGCATCCGCTCGAACGCCTGCGACGGCGCCAGACTGAACGCACCAACGAGCATCGCGCTCAGAGCAAGAACAAGAGAAAGCCGTCGACAAAAACGCATGCGCTGCTCCGTCCCCCACATCAAAATATGACACGGGATGTCAGCGCCGCCAAATGCTGCTCTTGTGCAACCTGCTCATAAAAAAAGCGGCGATGCCGTGAGGCAATTCGCCGCTTTTCGAGATGGGAGTATTGCGCGATCAGCGCGAGGAGACGATCAGGCCCTTCGGCGTGACGACGACCCAGCGGCCATCCTGACGGCGGATGGTCTGCACGCGGCCGACGCCCGGCAGATCGGCGCCCGGCACCGCTTCGTAAAAGCCGAGACGTTCATTCTCCAGCATCGCCTTGCCGCGGAACACGCCGCGCACCAGCCAGCCATCGACGACGCGATCCTGCTGCTTGGGCGCAGCCACCGGCAATGGCGCGGAGGCATGTGTGTTGATTGAGCCGGTCACGTCCGACGACGCAGCAGCGGCTTCGGTCTTGCGATCGAGCCGTTCGATCATTTCCGACAATTTCTGCACGCGCGCGGCGGGTTCGGCCTGCGCCTTCTCGACACGCTCGGCGACCTTGGCGATCTGCGCATTTGCGGTCTTGGCGTTTTTCTCGACGCTGGATTTCAGCGACGCGACTTCCGACGACAGCTGCGTGATGATGCCTTTCAGCGCATTGACCTCGACGGTGTGCGCAGCCTCTTCGGCGGCGGAGGCCGCCTGCGGCTTCGACAAGGCCACGGCGGCGACAGCGCCGACGGCAGAGCCCGCGGCGGCAGCAACAGCGATCGCCAGCGCCAGCACGGCGGCGCGGCTGAGGCGCGGTCGCGCGGCAAGCGGCGCCATCATGGCGGCGAGCCGATCACGCGCGGACAAATGAATGGGTTGTGCGGCGGCTTCGGGCGCAGCGACGCTTTCAACCGGCGTTTCAACGGCGGTGACGGCGGGCGCTTCCGACGTTGCTTCCTTAACGGCGTGGATATCCTTGCCAGACTCGACAGACTGTTCCATGGCGTGGTTTCCGAGTGATCAGTTTCACCAATCGGTAACCAACGCCACTTACGAAACCGTTAAGCCTGCGGGCTTTTCAGCGTGTTTGATGCGTGCTCCGGTAACGACTTGTTGAGGTGTTACGGAACTTGCCAGCCCTCACAGCAAGCCGTTTTCCTGCGCCAGCGCCTGCAACGACACTGCCGGCCGCGCGCCCATATGTTGGATCACTTCAGCAGCGGCCAGCGCACCGAGCTTGCCGCAGGCGACATGATCGCGGCCGCGGGCGAGACCAAACAGGAAGCCTGCCGCGAACAGATCGCCGGCGCCGGTCGTGTCCACCACCTGGCTGACGGGCGCGGCCGGCACAACTTTCGTGCCGTCCTTGCTGACAACCACGCAGCCCTTTTCGCTGCGCGTCACCGCCGCAAGTTTCGTATCCTTCTGCAAAGCGGACACGGCAGAATCGAAATCGGCGGTTTCGTACAGGCTCTTCAATTCCGCTTCATTGGCGAAGATGAGATCGACCGTGTTGTCGCGCATCAGCTTCAAAAATTCGTCGCGATAACGGCCGACACAGAATGCATCCGACAGCGTCAGCGCCACCATGCGGCCGGCATCATGCGCGGCCTTCGACGCTTTCAGGAACGCTTCCTTGGCATGCGGCGGATCCCACAGATAGCCTTCGAGATAGGTGATGGCGGCGCTGCCGATCATGTCCGGATCGATATCGGCCGTGGTGAGATTTTGCGCGGCGCCGAGATAGGTGTTCATCGTGCGCTCGCCATCCGGCGTCACCATGATGTAGCAGCAGGCAGTGGCGGGTCCGTCCTTGGCTTGCGGCGTCTCGAAGCCGACGCCGAGCGCGCGGATGTCATGCGCAAAAACTCTGCCGAGCACGTCGTCGCGTACCTTGCCGACAAAGGCCGCCTTGGCGCCGAAGCTGGCAACGCCGGCAATGGTATTGGCGGCCGAACCGCCCGAGCTTTCCGTCGCCGGCCCCATCGCGTCATAGATGGATTTCGCGCGGCCTTCATCAATCAGGGCCATGCTTCCTTTCTGCATCTCCTGCTTGATCAGGAAGTCATCCTCGGCGCGTGCGATCACATCGACGATGGCATTGCCAATGCCGAGAACATCATAGCGGGGCGCGGTCATCCAAATTTCCTCGTTTCAGGGCGGCGCACTATAGCCACGCTCACCGTCGCCGCAAATATCTCATTATCGTTTGCCGTATAAGACAGCGGGACCACGCCCACACTTAAATCAGCCTTCAGGACCAGCCATTGTCCCTTGCCCGAAACATCGCGATTGTCGGCCTGTCGACGCTGGTCTCGCGTGTGCTCGGCTTCGTGCGCGACGTGGCGATTGCCGGTCTGTTCGGCGCCGGCCCACGCGCCGATGCCTTCGTGATCGCGTTCCAGTTCAACAATCTGGCAAGGCGGCTGTTGACCGAGGGCGCACTCAATTCGGCATTCGTGCCGCTCTATCTACGCAAGCGCCTCGATGGCGGCGACGAGGCCGGCACCCGCTTCGCCGGCCAGGTAATCGGCACGGTGACGCTGGTGCTGATCGTGCTGGCGGTCGCGCTCGCTTTCGCCATGCCGCTGCTGGTGGGGATGCTGGCGCCGGGCTTCACCGACAGTCCCGAGCGCTTTTCACTAGCGACCGAGATCGCGCGGCTGATGCTGCCTTATCTCGTTCTCGCAGGGCCTATCGCCGTGCTAATGGGCGTACTCAATGCGCATCAGCATTATTTCGCCACCGCAACCACCACCGTTTTGTTCAATGTCGTGGTGCTGTGCGCGGTCGCGCTCGTGGTGTTGATGCAAGCCGGCGATAGCGACAAAGCCGCCTGGATCGTTGCACTATCGATCGCAGTGGCAGGACTCTGTCAGCTCGGCCTGGTGATCGCGGCGGTCATTGCCGGCAAGCAGCACGTGCCGCTGCATGGCCTATTGAACAGAGCCGATACGCGCAGCTTTGCCACGCTGGCTTTGCCAGGCTTGATGGCGAGCGGCATTCCGCAACTGACGATCATTGCCGGCGCGATGATCGTTTCGGCGCATCCCGGCGCGGTGTCGTTTCTGTATTACGCCAACAGGCTGATCGAATTGCCGCTCGGCATTGTCGGCATCGCCGTCGGCACAGTGATGACGCCGACGCTGGCGCATATCGCCCGCGACGAGCCGGAAGGCTGGCCGGCTGTCCGGCATGGGCTGGAAATATCGCTGGCGCTGGCCTTGCCGGCCGCGATCGCGCTGGTGACGCTGGCCGGGCCGATCATTCACATCCTGTTCGAGCGCGGCGCCTTCACCGCGTCCGACAGTCAGGCGACGGCTGCGTTGCTCGCGGCGATGGCCTGCGGCCTGCCCGGTCATGTGCTGCTGAAAGCGCTGTCGCCGTTGTTCTTTGCCCGTCAGGATACCCACACGCCGATGATCGCGGCCGCGACCGGCCTCGTTGTCTCGATCGCCGTCGGCTTCGCTCTGGTATCGTCGATGGGACCGTTGGGCGTCGCCATCGCCATTGCCTTGTCGGGATGGTGTGCGGCGGCGACGCTTGGCCTGTTCGCGCTCCGCCGCAAGATGCTGCCGTCCGGCCTGATCGACTGGACAAGACTGGCGCTGATCCTGCTGGCGGCGATCGCGATGGGCATCGCCGTCCGCCTGATGGCGGGTGAGTTTGGTCTTTATACCACCGGCACGTCCGGCCGATGGCTGATGGCGGGCAAGCTTGCGGCGGTGATCCTTGGCGGGCTGGTCCTCTATCTTGGCAGTCTGTGGCTGTTCCGGATCGTCCGCCCGTCCGACTTGCGGCAACTGAGCTGACGCCACAATGTTCTTCCCCTCGGGTCGCTGCAGGTTGTTGCAGGCCGACACTTGCTACAAAGGGGCGCGGCATGCCATTTACCCGCCTCCCTGATTATGTAGCTCCGAGGCCGCGATGGCATTCAAACAATTGGTCTTTTCCGGCGTTCAGCCGACCGGAAATTTGCATCTCGGCAATTATCTCGGCGCCATCACCAAATTCGTCGACCTGCAGAAGTCATTCGACTGCATCTATTGCGTGGTCGACATGCACGCCATCACGGTGTGGCAGGACCCGGACGAGCTTCGCAAAACCATTCGCGAAGTGACCGCGGCCTTCATCGCCTGCGGCATCGACCCGAAGAAGCACATCGTCTTCAACCAGAGCCAGGTCGCGCAGCACGCTGAACTCGCCTGGGTGTTCAATTGCGTTGCCCGCATGGGCTGGCTGAACCGTATGACCCAGTTCAAGGAAAAGGCTGGCAAGGACCGCGAGAATGTTTCGGTCGGCCTGTTCGCCTATCCTGATCTGATGGCGGCCGACATTCTCGTCTATCGCGCCACGCATGTTCCGGTCGGCGAAGACCAGAAGCAGCATCTCGAATTGACGCGCGACATCGCGCAGAAGTTCAACAACGACTTCGGCAAGCAGATCAGCGACAATGGCTTTGGCGAGATGTTCTTCCCGCTGCCGGAGCCGGTGATTCAAGGCCCGGCGACGCGGGTGATGTCGCTGCGCGACGGTTCGAAGAAGATGTCGAAATCCGATGCGTCGGAATATTCGCGCATCAATCTCACCGACGATGCCGATACGATCGCGCAGAAGATCCGCAAGGCCAAGACCGATCCGGAGCCTCTGCCGAGCGAGGAAAAGGGGCTGGAAACACGCCCCGAAGCCGATAACCTTGTCGGCATCTATGCGGCCTTGAAAGACACCGGCAAGGCACAGGTGCTGAGCGAATTTGGCGGCGCGCAATTCTCGTCGTTCAAGTCGGCGCTGGTCGATCTCGCAGTGGAGAAGCTTGGACCGATCGGCGGCGAGATGAAGCGCCTGGTTGCCGATCCCGGCTATATCGATCAGGTGCTCGGCGATGGTTCCGACCGCGCGCGCGTGATTGCTGCCGAAACCATGGATGCGGTGAAGGACATTATCGGTTTCGTCCGCCGCTGATTCGGTCGCCCGTCACGCTTCGCGTGAAAACGCTCTTTATGATCGCGGTCTTGTGACCGTCGCCATACCCGTGGCAGAATCGCGCTCAAGCCGGAGCGCCGGTCTGGCCGGCGCTCCGCACTCCAGAAGGACAATCGATGAGCCGCAAGCGCCGCTCTTACGAAACCGGCCATAAGCCGAAATATCTCGTCATCGTCGACGACACGCCGGAGGGCGATCGCGCGATCTATTATGCCAGCCGCCGAGTCTCGCGCATTGGTGCCGGCATGATAATGCTGCGGGTGGTCGATATCGAGGATCGGAACCAGCAATGGCTGGGCGTCGCCGACATCATGCGCGCCGAAGCCCATGAAGAGGCCAATGCCGCGCTCGATCGCGCGTCCGGGCGCGCCAATGGCGTTGCCGGCATTACGCCGGAGCGCGTGGTGCGCGAGGGCAAGTGGATCGAGCAGATCCTCAAGCTGATCGATGAGGACGAGGATATCGCCAATCTGGTGCTCGCCGCCGGCACCGGCTCAGAGGGTCCCGGCCCGCTGATCTCGGCGATCGGCCGGACCACGCAGGATTTCCCGATCCCGATCACGCTGGTGCCGGGTCATCTGACCGATGACGAACTCGACGCGCTGAGCTGATCTGCCGCGGTTGCGCGGCTGGTGGGGGCCAGTCCGGTTTCTTGCGGTTGACCTTGCGCGGTAAAGCGCCATTTATGAGGGGAAATTGCCGGCCTGAAGGCCGGCCCCCTTTTGCAGCCTGAGAGGCATCATGTTCATCCAGACCGAAACCACGCCGAACCCGGCCACCTTGAAGTTTCTTCCCGGTCGCCTTGTGTTCGACGGCGCGCTGGACATCACCGATCGCGACCAGGCCGCACGCTCGCCGCTGGCCACCAAGCTGTTCGACATTCCCAATGTCAGCGGCGTGTTTTTCGGCGCCGATTTCATCACCGTCACCAAGACCGCCGGCGAATGGCAGCAACTCAAGCCGCTGATCCTCGCCGCGATCATGGAACACTACATGTCCGGCGCGCCGCTGCTGCAGGACGGCGATTCCGGTGCGGCGCATGACGACGGCGAGTTCTTCGATGAAGCCGACAAGGAGACCGTGGACACGATCAAGGATCTGATCGAGACCCGCGTGCGCCCGGCTGTTGCCAATGACGGCGGCGACATCACCTTCCGCGGTTTCAAGGATGGTGTGGTGTTCCTGTCGATGAAGGGCGCGTGTTCGGGCTGCCCGTCCTCGACCGCGACGCTCAAGCACGGCATCCAGAACCTGCTGCAGCATTTCGTGCCGGACGTGACTGAGGTCCGCCCGCTTTAAGCAGGCTTGGCCGGCGGCGGCGCGCCCCGCTTTTGCGGAGCGTGCGCTTCGATGTATGACGGCGCATGCTCGTCCTCGCCATCGATACTGCGCTCGAGGCCTGTTCGGCCGCGATCTATGATTCCACCACCGACCGCGTGATTGCGGGCGAGATGCGGGCAATGACGCGCGGCCATGCCGAAGCGCTGATGCCGCTGATTGCCGAGGTGATGAGTGCGGGCCAGGCCAGCTTCGCGGCGCTCGATCGCATCGCCGTCACTGTCGGGCCGGGCAGCTTTACGGGGCTGCGTGTCGGCATTGCCGCGGCGCGCGGCTTTGGCTTAGCTGCGAAAAAGCCGGTAATCGGCATCACCACGCTGGCGGCTTTGGCCGCGCCGCTGATCGCCGAGGATTCCGCGACCGCCGTCGCCGCCACCATCGATGGCCGCCATCGCCATATCTATCTGCAACTCTATGGTCCGGGCGGTGAAGTGTTGCTGTCGCCGCGCATCGTCCCGGTGGCGGAAGCGGTGGAAGCTGCGGCGGGCGCCTCTGCGCGGCTGGTCGGTTCGGGCGCTGCGATGATGCGCGAGATCTGGCCGGACGGCGCCCCTGCCCCGCAGATCGACGAACGCCGCGCGCCCGACATCGCCTCCGTCGCCCGGCTGGGCGCAAAGGCGATCCCGCAGGATTCGCCACCCAAGCCGCTTTACCTGCGTCCGCCCGATGCCCATCCACAGATGTCCGCGAAGCTGCCGCGTCGATGATTGAGCTGGCCAATGAAATGGCTGTTTGACCTGTTCTCGCCGGCCCGCCCGCCGCTCGTCGCCGATGCCAATGGCCGCGATGCCGCTGCCATCGCCAAACTGCATGCCGCCTCATTCCAGCGCGGCTGGAGCGAGGGCGAGATCGAAGCCATGCTGCTTGACCGCAGCGTTATCGCCCATAAAGCGATGATCGGCCGGCATTTCGCCGGCTTCATCATGTCGCGGATGGCCGCCGATGAAGCTGAAATCCTGTCGGTGGCGGTACCTAAGTCCTATCGCGGTCGCCAGGTTGCGCGCATCCTGTTGCGGCACCATCTCGGGCGACTGGCGGCTTTCGGCGTGACGACGCTGTTTCTGGAAGTGGATGAAAGCAATATCTCCGCCCTGCGGCTTTACCGCCGCGCAGGATTTGTGGAAGTCGGACGCAGAGAGGGCTATTACCCACATCCGTCAGGGCAGGCGACCAGCGCATTGGTGCTGCGGCGCGATTTCACCTGATTGAAGGGCGGCCGCTGCGATCGGCCGGAAGCGGAGGCGGATGTGTCCTTAAAGGCCAATACACACAAGAACACGACCAGCATCGAGGCCCGCTGCGCCGAAAAGGGCATGCGGATGACCGAGCAGCGCCGCACCATCGCCCGCGTGCTGAACGACGCCGACGACCATCCCGATGTCGAGGAATTGTACCGCCGCTGCGCCAAAATCGACGAGCGGATCTCGATTTCGACCGTCTATCGCACGGTCAAGCTGTTCGAGGATTCCGGCATCATCGAGCGCCACGATTTCCGGGAAGGCCGCGCGCGATTCGAGCAGATCTCCGACGTCCACCACGACCATCTGATCAACCTGCGCACCGGCGAGGTGATCGAGTTCCAGTCCGAGGAGATCGAGCAGTTGCAGGCGGAGGTGGCCCGGCGGCTGGGCTACAAACTGATCGACCACCGGCTGGAACTCTACGCCGTGCCGCTCAACGACGAGAAAAAGGCCTGATCGCACCGGCACCTACGGCAATCTGATACCTTTTTCATCGTCCAGAAATCTTGAATTGGCGAATTTTCGCGCTTATTTGCCCCGATAACAGGGGCCTGGCGCCGCAGTCCGCGTGCCAGCATTCCTTTTGGGCCGATTTGGCTGTAAGCTGCCGGCATCAGGAACATCCGGTATGTCGTTGGCTTTTGCACTGAAGGATCAGGACCGTTGACGCATTTCGCGCCGACTGCGCCCCACCGCTTGGCATGACCGGCCCCCGCAAGCTTTTCATCAAATCCTACGGCTGCCAGATGAATGCCTACGATTCACTTCGTATGGCCGACACGCTGGCACCTGAAGGCTATGTCGAAACGACCGATGCGGCCGATGCCGATCTTGTCGTGCTGAACACCTGTCACATTCGCGAAAAGGCGGCGGAAAAGGTCTATTCCGAAATCGGCCGCCTGCGGATGATGAAAGAGGATGCGGCGAGCGCGGGTCGCAATGTGACGATCGCCGTCGCCGGCTGCGTCGCGCAGGCGGAGGGCGCTGAAATCATGCGCCGTGCACCGGCCGTCGATCTCGTGGTCGGGCCGCAGAGCTATCATCGCCTGCCGGCCTTGCTGCAACAGGCGAAACAGGGCCAGCGTCCGGTCGAAACCGAATTCCCTGCCGAAGACAAATTCGATTTTCTGCCGCAGCCGAGCCGCGAAAAGATGCGCGCGCGCGGCGTCTCGGCTTTCCTCACCATTCAGGAAGGCTGCGATAAATTCTGCACGTTCTGCGTCGTGCCCTATACGCGCGGCGCCGAAGTCTCGCGGCCCGTCGCTAAAATTCTCAATGAAGCCGTGCGGCTCGCCGATGCCGGCATTCGCGAGATCACGGTGATCGGCCAGAACGTCAATGCCTATCATGGCGAGGGCCCGGACGGCCGCAGCTGGACGCTGGCAATGCTACTCGAGCGGCTGGCGCAGATCGATGGCATCGATCGGCTCCGCTACACCACCAGCCATCCGCGCGATGTCGATGACAGTCTGATCGCCGTGCATCGCGACCTGCCGCAACTGATGCCGCAGCTGCATTTGCCGGTGCAATCGGGCTCGGATCGCATTCTGGCGGCGATGAACCGGCGGCACACCAGCGACGATTACCGGCGCGTGATCGATCGCCTGCGCGGCGCGCAACCGAACATGGCCTTCACCTCGGATTTCATCGTCGGCTTTCCCGGCGAGACCGATGCCGATTTCAAAGACACCATGCGGCTGATAGAGGATGTCCGCTTCGCCGGCTCGTTCTCGTTCAAATATTCGCCGCGCACCGGAACGCCGGCTGCCGAGATGGACGAGCAGGTGCCGGAAAACGTGAAGACCGAGCGTCTGAAAGAATTGCAACAATTAGTCGACAATCAGCTGACTGCGTTCAGTCGCGGCTGTATCGGACGCACGCTCGATGTGCTGTTCGAAAAGGTTGGTCGTCACCCCGGCCAGATCGTCGGAAAATCGCCTTATCTGCAACCGGTTCAGGTCATGGCCTCGCCATCACTGATTGGCACGATTGCGTCCGTCAGGATCGACGATACCGGAAGCTATAGCTTGTTCGGAACGCTGGCGGCCGAGAGCGCGGCGCAACTGCCGCAGGATGCACCGCTGGCCGCGATGGGAGCATGACGGTCTTGCGCAATTCCAGGACGGGTCCGAACGAAGCCTTTCAAGGTTTGCCGGCCTCGAGCAAAGCGACGCGCGAGCCGGCTGCGCAAACCACGCTGTCGTTCGAGGACAACAAGCTCGCCTCGACACTGTTCGGGCAATACGGCCAGAACCTTGCGTTGATCGAGCGCAAGCTGAATGTCGTCGCCGATTCACGTGGCAATCAGGTCACTATCGAAGGCGCGCGTGGCGCCTGCGATCAGGCACGGCAGGTGCTGGAAACGCTTTATGAGCAGTTGAAGAATGGCGGCGATATCGTGCAGGGCGATGTCGAAGGCGCCATTCGCCAGACCGTGTCGCAAGGCTCGCTGTTCGACAGCGATCCTTCCACCGCGCGTCCGAATTTCGCCGATATCGCGCTGCGCAAGCGCAATGTTCGCGCGCGCACGGCGACCCAGGATGAGTATATTCGCGCGCTCAAGCGCCACTCGCTTGTATTCGGCATCGGTCCGGCCGGCACCGGCAAGACATGGCTCGCCGTCGCCCATGCCATCTCGCTGTTCGAGCGCAAGGAAGTCGACCGCATCATCCTGTCGCGTCCAGCCGTCGAAGCCGGCGAACGGCTCGGCTTTCTGCCGGGCGACATGCGCGAGAAGGTCGATCCCTACTTGCGTCCGATCTATGACGCATTGGCCGATTTGATGGATATGCGCATCGTTGAACGCGCGCTGCAGACTGGCGAAATCGAAATCGCGCCGCTGGCCTTCATGCGCGGCCGCACGCTGCACAATGCTGCGGTTATTCTCGATGAAGCGCAGAACACCACATCGATGCAGATGAAGATGTTTCTGACCCGGCTCGGCGAGAACAGCCGCATGATCGTCACCGGCGATCCGAGCCAGATCGATCTGCCGCCGGGGCAAACGTCCGGTTTGTCGGAAGCGACGCGCCTTCTCGCCGACGTCGAGGGCGTCGGCATGGCGACGTTCAAGAATGAAGACGTGATCCGCCACGAACTCGTCGCCCGCATCGTCGCCGCCTATGATCGCGCCGGCGCTGCAAAATCGCAGGGCAGCAAGTGATGACGGCGATTGCAGCCAGCGCAAGCACAGCGCCTGTTGTCGATGTCATCATCGAGGCGTCCGCCTGGGAAGACCAGGATGATGCCGAACAGGTTGTGCGCAAGGCGATCGAGGCGGCGGTGACCTTCACCGGCAAGCCGGGCGAGATTGCCGTGCTGCTGACCGATGACGCCGCAATCCGGCAGATGAATGCGCAATGGCGCGGCATGGACAAGCCGACCAATGTCCTGTCCTTTCCCGCCGGCGAACATAATGCGCCGCAAAATATCCATCTCGGCGATATTGCCATCGCCTGCGAGACGGTGGCGCGCGAGGCGCAGGACGAGGCGAAGTCGTTTTCAGACCATCTCGCGCATCTGGCGATTCACGGTTATCTTCACCTGATCGGATTCGACCACGAAACCGATGACGATGCCGTCGAAATGGAAAATTTGGAGACACGCATTCTGGCGAGCCTCGCCATTGCCGACCCTTACAGTGATCGGAAAGCCGCGGACTAGCAAAGCACCATGCCTGACACCGATGGTCCAAGTAGAAGCGATTTAAGTCGAAACGACAGTCATCGCGCCGAATCCTTGACCGACGCACAGACCAGCCGAAACCTTCCCGTTCCTGTTAATCAGGGCGCGCAACATCAGGGCGCGCATAGCGAAGGCGCTTTCTCCAAATGGCTCCGCACCCTGCTCGGCTGGCGGCCAAGCTCGACACGCGCCGACCTGAAAGAGGTGCTGGAAGAAAGCGCGCCCGGCGATCTCGGCTTCTCGCCGGAAGAAGGCACAATGCTCAAGAACATTCTTGGGCTGCGCGAACGGCGCATCGATGACGTGATGGTGCCGCGCGGTGACATCGTCGCCGTGCAGCAGGACATCTCGCTCGGCGAACTGGTCAAGACCGTCGAGAAAGCCGGCCATTCGCGACTCGTCGTGTTCAACGATACGCTCGACGATCCAGTCGGCATGGTTCATATCCGCGATCTCGTCGCCTTCATGACCGCCCGCGCGGCGGTGACGCCGACGCCCGGCGCGCGCCGCAAGAAGCCAAAGCCGGCGGGGCTCGATTTCGGCGCCATCGATCTGTCGATGCCGCTGTCGGAAGCCAAGATCATCCGCACGCTTCTCTTTGTGCCGCCATCGATGCCGGCGATCGACCTGCTCGCCAAGATGCAGGCGACGCGCATTCATCTGGCGCTGGTGGTCGACGAATATGGCGGCACTGACGGCATCGTCTCGATCGAGGATATCGTCGAACTGATTGTCGGCGATATCGAGGACGAGCATGACGACGAAGAAACGCCCGACATTCTCCGCGAACCGGATGGCTCGCTGATCGCCAATGCGCGCGCCAGCATCGAGGATGTTATCGCCACCGTCGGTAACGGCTTCGACGTCGGCGAGGCGCTGAATGAAGTCGATACGCTGGCAGGCTATCTCGTGTCGCTGGTCGGCCGTGTGCCGGTGCGCGGCGAGATCGTGCCCGGCCCCGAAGGCTATGAATTCGAGGTGCTCGATGCCGATCCGCGCCGCGTGAAGAAGGTGCGCATCCTGCACGGCTCGCGCGCCGAAGCTTCACCGCCGACACAAGCACTCGACGTCACGCCGTCTTTGCCTGCCCCTCCGGCAACGGACATTACGAAGACAACACAGCAACCGTGACGATCTCAAAGCTGGCCCATGCGATCGTACTGGCCTGGGGCTGGCGGCGATCTTTGATCGCCTTTATCGCGGGCGCTGCCTCCGTATTGGCGTTGCCGCCATTCAATCTGTGGCCGGTGCTGTTTCTGACATTCTCGGTCGCGGTCTGGCTGATCGATGGATCGGGCACGTCGCGCTGGCGCGGCACTAAAGCCGCCGCGATCGCCGGCTGGTTCTTCGGCTTCGGCTATTTCGTCGCCGGATTATACTGGATCGGCCACGCTTTTCTGGTCGATGCCAAGACCTTCGGCTGGCTGTTGCCGGTCGCGGTCACGGCCCTGCCGGCGGGTCTTGCGATCTTCACCGCACTCGGCTTCGCACTGGCACGGCTGATGTGGCAACGCGGCGCTGTGCGCATTCTTTCGCTCGCCGCTGCACTCGCCATCAGCGAGTGGCTGCGGGGCCATATGCTGACCGGCTTTCCCTGGAACAGCTTCGGCTACGCACTGACTGGCAGCCTGACGCTGGCGCAGACGCTGTCACTGATCGGACTATGGGGCATGACGCTTCTCGCCGTTGCGATCTTCGCCAGCCCCGCGACACTCGCCGATGAACGTATCGACACCAAACGGCCGTGGCTGCCGCTTGCGATCTCCGTTGCAACGCTTGCCGCCATGGCGGTGTTCGGCGCCGTCCGCCTCTCGTCGCATCCGACCGAGTTTTCCGACAATGTGCGGCTGCGGATCATGCAACCGAATTTGCCGCAGGACGAGAAATTCAATTACGGCGCGCGACAGAAGATCATGGATCACTATCTGTCGCTGTCCAGTCGGGCGACCAATCCGCAGCAATCGGGATTGCAGGGCGTCAATCTGCTGATCTGGCCGGAATCGGCCTTCCCGTTCTTCCTCACCCGCGATGGCGATGCATTGTCGCAGATCGCCAAGCTGCTGCCCGAAGGCACGGTGTTGCTGACCGGCGCTGCGCGTTATGCGGAAGCCTCGCCCAGCGAGCCGAAGCCACGCATCTACAATTCGGTCTATGCGATCGATCACGACGGCACGATCCTGTCGGTTTACGACAAGGTGCATCTCGTGCCGTTCGGTGAATATCTGCCGTTTCAGTCGTTGCTCGAAAGGTTGGGCCTGATGCAATTGACCAAGGTGATCGGCGGCTTCAAGGCCGGCGATCGCCTGCGTGCCTATGACGTCAAAGGCGCGCCCAGTTTTCTGCCGCTGATCTGTTACGAGATCATCTTTCCGGGCGCGATCGTGCCTGCCAAGGAAAGGCCAAATTGGTTGCTGAATGTAACCAATGATGCGTGGTTCGGAATCAGCTCAGGCCCTTATCAACATTTCCAACAATCGCGCGCACGCAGCATCGAGGAAGGGCTGCCGCTCGTGCGCGCCGCCAATAATGGAATTTCCGCTGTTGTTGATTCGTTGGGTCGCGTGGTGAGCCATTTACCGCTCGGCTCCGAAGGCGTACTGGATGCCAGATTGCCGCGACCGCTATCGCCGACCATGTATGCGCGTTTTGGTGACAGCATCGCCTTTACTATTCTTATTGGCTTTATCGTTATCGCATTCCGTTATGGCAAAGGCCGCAAAAGGAAGTCACTGATAGGTTAATCGAATAGGTTCATATCGATGGCTTCTGGGCACTGACAAATTTTGCCAAAGCGGCGATCGGAGAAATCAAACGGCCGCTAATTACGTGAGCCTTACACTAATTTTGTGGGAAGCTTGGTCAGTTACTTGCATTTGAAAATGATCTTGATGATTGCAACAGCCGTATACTGTAAAATAATTTGACGATTGATAAAAACGTGCGAAACACGTGCATCGCCCCGACGCGGGTCCCGATATTCAAGCGCGACGCGCGGGAATGAATGAAATGGTCAAGAAAACACCCAACCCCACTGACAAGCACGTCGGCAGCCGTGTGCGCATGCGGCGCATGATGTTGAGCATGAGTCAGGAGAAGCTCGGCGACTCGCTAGGGCTGACGTTCCAACAGGTGCAGAAATACGAGAAAGGCACTAACCGTATCGGTGCCAGCCGGCTTCAGCAGATTTCCAACATCCTGCAAGTGCCGGTGTCGTTCTTTTTCGAAGGTGCACCGGATGGTCAGGGTGCAACCGGAGGTTTTGGCGAGGCACCATCGCCGGCTTACGTGTCGGACTTTCTTGCCACCTCCGATGGCCTTGCTTTGACTCGCGCCTTCATGCGGATCGAAGATCCCAAGCTCCGCCGCAAGATCGTTGACCTCGTCGAGCAGATCGCCGGCGGGGAAAAAATTTAAGCAGACCCCGCCGCCCAACCGTCAGCCCCACCCAGCCCACATCTTGACCGCGGCATGACAACGCTGCATTGAAAATCCTCTTAAACCGACGAATGCCCTGTTCGTCCTAGGGGGAGTCCTATCAGTGCCGCGCAAGAGCCATCTGTTCACGAGCGAGTCCGTTTCCGAAGGTCATCCGGACAAGGTTTCCGACCAGATCTCCGACGCCATCCTCGACGCGTTTCTGGAGAATGACGTCAAGCTCGGCATCGCCGACGACAGCCTGGTCAATACGCGGCTGGGTTGCGAAGTCCTCACCACCACCAACAAAATCGTCATTGCCGGTGAAGGTCGCGGCCAGGCGCCACTGTTCAAGAAATTCGGCTCTCAGGCGGTGATCAACCGTGAGCAGATCGCCCAGATCGCCCGCGATGTGGTCAAGGATATCGGCTACGACCAGGACGGCTTCTCCTATGACGGCGCCGATATCGAGGTGCTGCTGCATGGCCAGTCCCCCGACATCGCCATGGGCGTCGACGCCAAGAAGAGCAAGGGCGGCGAGGAAGAAGGCGCGGGCGACCAGGGTATGATGTTCGGCTTCGCCTGCACCGAGAGCGAGGTCTATGAGAAGAACTCGTTCATGCCGGCGCCGATCTATTTCGCGCACAAGATCCTGAAGATCCTGTCGGAAAAGCGCCATTCGCAAGCGCTGCCGGACCTGCAGCCCGACGTCAAAAGCCAGGTCACGATCCAGTATGAAGACGGCAAGCCGATCGGTTGCACCAAGGTCGTGGTCTCGACCCAGCACAACGCCACCAATCGCAATGGCAAAACCTATACACCGGACATGGTCCGCGATCTGATCGGCGACACTGTCGCATCGGCGCTGCCCAAGGGCTGGATGCCAAAGAATGAGGCAGACTTTCTCGTCAACCCGACCGGCAATTTCGTGGTCGGCGGTCCCGACGGCGATTGCGGCCTGACCGGCCGCAAGATCATCGTCGATACCTACGGCGGCTATGCCCCGCATGGCGGCGGCGCCTTCTCGGGCAAGGACCCGACCAAGGTGGACCGCTCGGCCGCCTATGCAGCCCGCTATCTGGCCAAGAATGTCGTGGCGGCCGGCCTTGCCGAACGCTGCACCATCCAGGTCGCCTATGCGATCGGCGTTGCCGATCCGATGTCGCTCCTCGTCGACACTCATGGCACCGGCCAGGTCGAGGACGGCAAACTGGAGCAGGTGCTGGCTGAGCTGTTCCCGCTGCGCCCGACCAACATCCGCCGCACGCTGAAGCTGAACCGGCCGATCTATCGCCGCACCGCTGCCTATGGCCATTTCGGCCGGGCGCCGGACGAAGACGGCGGCTTCTCCTGGGAGAAGACCGATCTCGCCGAGCAGATCCGCAAGGCAGTGGCGTAAGCCGCCTGAGACAATCGCCCTTTCAGCGATTTCTCATTGAAGTTTGAGAACGGCCGCATCATGGATGCGGCCGTTCTCATTCGTACGGACAAAGACTTGAGCCAGAACGACATTTCTGCCCGGAGGCAAGGCGCGGTTTTCGGTCGCCGCAAGGGTAAACCACTGCGGGCCGGTCAAACCCGGCTGACGCAAGAGCTGCTGCCGACCCTCAGCCTTGACCTCACCAAGCCCGCCCCGGCTGACCTCGCCGGCCTGTTTTCGCGTCCGGTTAACGACGTCCGGATGGAAATCGGCTTTGGCGGCGCCGAGCATTTGATCGCGCAAGCGACGCTCCATCCCGATTGCGGCTTCATCGGCATCGAGCCTTTCATCAACGGCATGGCCAAGGCGCTGGCGGCAATCGAGGCCAAGGGCCTCACCAATATCCGCCTGCATCATGGCGATGCCACTGACGTTCTGGCCTGGCTGCCGGAAGGCGCGCTGGCGCGCGTTGACCTTCTTTATCCCGACCCCTGGCACAAGCGCCGGCACTGGAAACGGCGCTTCGTGCAGGACAAAAGCGTGGCGGCCCTGGCGCGGGTGATCCGCCCGGGCGGACTGTTCCGGTTTGCCTCCGATATCGATGGCTATTCCGCCTGGACGCTGGTGCGGCTGCTGCGTTCGCCGGATTTTGCCTGGACCGCCGAAAAAGCCGACGACTGGCGCAAGCCCTGGCCGGATTTTGCCGGCACCCGCTACGAGGCCAAGGCCAAGCGCGAGGGCCGCACGCCCTGCTATCTGGCCTTCCGGCGCAAATAGCCTCCGGCGGCGCCAATGGGGCCGGCTCAGGCCGGCCCGCCTTTCGGCCCTTGCGGAAAATGGCCAAAAACGCTATATCGGCTTTGTCTGATACGACACCTCATAACGACTGGTTGATCTGGTCGGTTTTTGAGAGTGGGCCCCGCCCGGGACCCGCTCTTTTTTATTACTTGAATGGCCCCACGACCCGCGCCCGGCGCGACGGTCCGGGGATATGCCGGGCAGAATGAAAGCTGCGACATACGAATTGCACGAGCCTTTGAACGCATGAGCCTGTTGCCTGACGCCAGCCCATCCTCCGAACCGCGCCTGATCGCGGAGCCGGGGCTTGCCGCGCGTATCGCAGCGGTCGCCGAGCCGGTGATCGAGGGCATGGGCTATCGGCTGGTGCGCGTGCGCGTCACCGGAGCGGATGGCTGCACGGTACAGATCATGGCCGAGCGGCCGGACGGCACGCTGGTGATCGAGGATTGCGAAGAGATTTCGCGGGCGCTGTCGCCGGTGATGGATGTCGCCGATCCGGTGCCGCAGGCTTACCGACTGGAAATCTCCTCGCCGGGTCTTGATCGTCCGCTGGTGCGGCGATCCGATTTTGAACGCCACGCTGGGCATCTCGCCAAGATCGAGATGAACATCGTCACCGAAGGCCGCAAACGCTTCCGCGGCATCCTTCTCGGCGTTGAAGGCGACAAGGCACTGCTGCGCCGCGACGATGCTAAGCCTGACGACAAAGTCGAGGTGGCGCTGCCGATCGAGGATATGGCCGATGCCAAGCTCGTCCTCACCGATGAATTGATCGCCGAAGCGCTGCGCAAGGACAAAGAGGCGGAGCGTCAGGCGCGCATCGATGCCGGTGAACCGGTGCGCGACTATACGCCGAAATCGAAGAAACCCGCTGGCAAAGCCAAAAAGGCCGACAAGGCCAAGAAGGCTGCTGCTGGCCCCCGTCCCAAACAAGCTCAACTGGATCGCGCCAAACAGGCACGGTCCGGCATCAACCACGAATTCGACTCTGACGAAGGAGAGTGACCGATGGCAGCCGTGAGCGCAAACAAGCTCGAATTGCTGCAGATCGCTGACGCGGTTGCGCGCGAGAAGTCGATCGACCGCAGCATCGTGATCGCGGCGATGGAAGACGCGATCGCCCGCGCCGCCCGCTCGCGCTATGGCAGCGAGACTGAAGTTCGTGCCGAGATCGATCAGAAGAAGGGCGAGCTGCGTCTGTCCCGCCATATGCTGGTGGTGGACGCGGTGGAAAATCCGTCCAACCAGATCGGTCTTGAAGACGCGCGCCGTCTCAATCCGTCGGCGCAGATCGGCGACACCATCGCTGACTCGCTGCCGCCGCTCGAATATGGCCGCATCGCCGCGCAATCGGCCAAGCAGGTGATCGTGCAGAAGGTGCGCGAGGCCGAGCGCGATCGGCAATATCAGGAATACAAGGATCGCATCGGCGACATCGTCAACGGCGTCGTCAAGCGCGTGGAATATGGCAACGTGGTTGTCGATCTCGGCAGAGGCGAAGCGATCGTGCGTCGCGATGAAATGCTGCCGCGCGAAGTCTTTCGCAATGGCGATCGCGTGCGCGCCTATATCTATGACGTGCGCCGCGAACCGCGTGGCCCGCAGATTTTCCTGTCGCGCACGCATCCGCAATTCATGGCCAAGCTGTTCGCGCAGGAAGTGCCGGAAATCTACGACGGCATCGTCGAGATCCGCGCGGTGGCGCGTGATCCGGGCTCGCGTGCCAAGATCGCGGTGATCTCGCGCGACTCGTCGGTCGATCCGGTCGGCGCCTGCGTCGGTATGCGTGGTTCGCGCGTGCAGGCCGTCGTGAACGAGTTGCAGGGCGAGAAGATCGACATCATTCCGTGGTCGCAGGACGTTGCGACTTTCGTCGTCAACGCACTGGCGCCCGCTGAAGTCGCCAAGGTGGTGCTGGACGAAGAACGCGAGCGCATCGAAGTCGTGGTGCCGGATGCGCAATTGTCGCTGGCGATCGGTCGCCGCGGCCAGAATGTGCGTCTGGCTTCGCAGCTGACCGGCTGGGATATCGACATCCTGACCGAGCAGGAAGAATCCGAGCGTCGCCAGGCCGAATTCCAGAACCGCACCAAGATCTTCATCGAGGCGCTCGATGTCGATGAAGTGGTCGGTCAGTTGCTGGCCTCGGAAGGCTTCACCAGCGTTGAAGAACTGGCGCTGGTTGACCTCAAGGAAATCGCCAGCATCGAAGGTTTCGACGAAGAGACCGCCGAGGAGTTGCAGGCGCGTGCGCGTGAGTATCTTGAGCGCGTCGAAAGCGAATATGACGAGAAGCGCAAGGCGCTTGGCGTCTCGGATGAGCTGAAGGAAGTGCCGGGCGTGACCTCGCAGATGCTGGTCGCCCTCGGTGAGAACGGCGTCAAGACGGTCGAGGATCTGGCTGGCTGCGCCACCGATGATCTGGCCGGCTGGACCGAACGCAAGGATGGCGAAACCAAGCGCGAGCCTGGTTTCCTTGATGGCTTCGATCTCAGCCGTGACGAATGCGAGCAGATCGTGATGCAGGCGCGCCTGAAGGCCGGCTGGATCACCGAGGACGATCTCGCAAAGCCCGAGGCGGAAGCCGCCGACGAAACCGTGGAAGCGTGAGGTGACACGCCGGAATGCTCGCGAGGCTCGACGATAGCCCTCTGGACAACGGCCCCCGCAAAGGGGCCGCGCCTGAGCGCATGTGCGTTGTGACCCGCGAGACCCGGCCGGTCGCCGAACTGATCCGCTTCGTGGTCGGCCCCGATGGGGCCGTGGTGCCGGACGTGAAGCGCAATCTGCCCGGTCGGGGCCTGTGGGTGACAGCCACCCGCACCACCCTCGATCAGGCGATCAAGCGCAAATTATTCGCCAAGGGCTTCAAACGTGACATCCGCAGCGGCCCGGAATTGGCCGATCTGACCGAGCGTTTGCTGGAGAAATCGGTGCTCGACGCCCTCGCCATTGCCGGCAAGGCCGGCGAGGTGGTGACCGGCTTTACCAAGGTGGAAGCGGCTATTCAGCAGGGCGGCCTCGTGGCCGTGCTGCATGCCGCAGACGGCTCTTCGGACGGCGCCCGCAAGATCGCTGCCGCCCTTAACCGCAACCCGGACGACGACAGTCCCGAACTCCCGGTGATCCGGGCGTTTTCCGGCGCGCAATTGGATTTGGCATTGGGACGCCCAAATGTGATACATGCTGCCCTGCTTGCCGGACCAGCAAGCCAGGGCTTCCTCACGCGTTGTCTGCGCTACATGCGCTTTCGCACCGGCGAAACAGGCTGGATGCGGCGGGACGACGCTTTGGACAAGGAACCCAAAGGAACGGAATCGGAATGAGCGACACGAAGACACCTGGCGACAAGAAAGTTGGCGGCGGACGAACGCTGACGCTGAAACCGCGCACCGAGACGGGCGTGGTGCGCCAGAGCTTCAGCCATGGCCGCAGCAAGCAAGTGGTGGTGGAGACGGTCAAGCGCCGCACCATCGGCAAGCCGACCGATTCCAAGCCGGAGCCGGTGGCTGAGCAGGCGCCCGCGCCTGCGCCCAAGCGCGCCGCCCCGCCAAGCAAGCCCGCAGCGCCGGCCCGGCCGTCCGGTGTGGTTTTGCGCACCCTGACCGAGGAAGAGCGCAGCGCCCGTGCGAACGCACTGGCCGATGCGCGCGTCCGTGAAGTCGAAGAGCGCAAGATCGCCGAGGAAGAGGCGCGCCGCCGCAAGATCGCGGAAGAAGCCGAGCGCATCGAGCGCGAAGCTGCTGCCGAGCGCAAGCGCGAGGAAGACGAGCGCCATCGCCGCGAGGAAGACGCCCGCCGCAAGGCCGAGCAGGAAGCCAGCAAGCGTTTCGGCGAAGCCCCCAAGCCGGCCGCCGGCACGACGGCCCCTGCCGCCGCCGCCAGCCCCTCCGCCGCGGCGACGCCCGCTGCTGCGACGCCAGGCGCGCCGCGCCTTGGCGCCGGCGCTCGGCCCGCGATTGTGGCAGACGATGATGATGCGCCTCGGACCCGTCGTCCCGGCGCACCCGGACCGGCGCGTCCGGCCGTCGTCGCCCCCAAACCGACCCGCGGCGCACCGCCCAAGCAGCGCGGCCGCCTGACGCTCGTTAACGCGATGAGCGCCGACGACGTGCGCGAGCGCTCGGTGGCCTCATTCCGCCGCCGCACCCAGCGCCTGAAGGGTCATCACGCCGACGACGCCAAGGAAAAGATCGCGCGTGAAGTGGTCATTCCGGAAACCATCACGATCCAGGAACTCGCCAACCGTATGGCCGAGCGTGGCGTCGAGGTGATCCGCCTGCTGATGAAGCAGGGCCATATGGCGACCATCAATGACGTGATCGATGCCGATACTGCCCAGCTGATCGCCGAAGAACTCGGCCACACCGTCAAGCGCGTGTCGGAAGCCGACGTTGAAGAAGGCCTGTTCGACGTGGCCGACGATCCGGCCGATCTGTCGCCGCGTGCGCCGGTCGTGACCATCATGGGTCACGTCGACCACGGCAAGACCTCGCTGCTTGATGCGATCCGCTCGGCCAATGTGGTGTCGGGCGAAGCCGGCGGCATCACCCAGCATATCGGCGCGTATCAGGTGGAATCGCCATCGCATGGCAAGATCACCTTCATCGATACGCCGGGCCACGCCGCCTTTACGGCTATGCGCGCCCGCGGCGCTAAGGTGACGGATATCGTCATTCTGGTGGTTGCCGCCGATGACGGCGTCATGCCGCAGACGATCGAAGCGATCCAGCACGCCAAGGCGGCGAAGGTGCCGATGATCGTTGCGATCAACAAGATCGACAAGCCGGACGCCAAGCCCGACCGCGTGCGCACCGAACTCCTCCAGCACGAAGTGCAGGTGGAATCGCTCGGCGGCGACGTGCTCGATGTCGAAGTGTCGGCGCTCAAGAAGCTCAATCTCGACAAGCTGCTTGAGACCATCGGCCTGCAGGCCGAATTGCTCGACCTCAAGGCCAGCGCCAATCGTCCGGCTGAAGGCACTGTGATCGAAGCCAAGCTCGATCGCGGCCGTGGCCCGGTGGCGACCGTGCTGATCCAGCGCGGCACGCTGAAGATCGGCGATATCGTTGTCGCCGGCGCCGAGTGGGGCCGCGTGCGTGCGCTTGTCAGCGATACCGGTCAGACCGTGCAGAATGCCGGTCCGTCGGTGCCGGTGGAAATTCTTGGCTTCAACGGCACGCCGGATGCCGGCGATCGTCTCGCTGTCGTCGAGAACGAAGCCCGCGCCCGCGAGGTCACGTCGTATCGCGAGCGTCTGAAGCGCGACAAGCAATCCGCCCGCCAGACCGGCATGCGCGGTTCGCTCGAGCAGATGATGGCGCAGGCCAAGGTGGCGGGCCGCAAGGAATTCCCGCTGGTCATCAAGGCCGACGTGCAGGGATCGATGGAAGCCATTGCCGGCGCGCTCGAAAAGCTCGGCACCGACGAAGTCGGCGCCCGCATCGTGCTGTCCGGTGTCGGCGGCATCACCGAATCCGATGTCACGCTCGCTGAATCGATCGGCGCTGCCATCATCGGCTTCAACGTGCGCGCCCATAAGGAAGCCCGCGAAGCGGCTGAACAGGCCGGCATCGAAATCCGCTATTACAACATCATCTACAATCTGGTGGATGACGTGAAAGCGGCGATGTCCGGACTGCTCTCGCCGGAGCGGCGCGAGACGATGCTCGGCAATGCGCGCATCCAGGAAGTGTTCAACGTGTCCAAGGTCGGCAAGGTCGCCGGCTGTCTGGTCACCGACGGCACGGTGGAACGCGGCGCCGATGTCCGCCTGATCCGCGACAATGTCGTGGTTCACGAAGGCAAGCTGTCACAGCTGAAGCGTTTCAAGGATGACGCCAAGGAAGTGAAAGCCGGCCAGGAATGCGGCATGGCGTTCGAGAATTACCAGGATATGCGCCCTGGCGACGTGATCGAATGCTATCGCGTGGAGCAGGTTCAACGCAGCCTGTGAGTCCAAATCTCACGGCTTCGTCACGGCTCCACGAATTTCATCAGGTGTCATGCCCCGCCTAGGCGGGGCATCCAACATGCCGCAAGCAGCGGTTAATGCTGGATCGTCCGCCTTCGCGGACGATGACAGGCAAGGCGTTTGTCATGCGAAACAAGAAACCAAAGAGCGATGCGCCGATCGGCGCATCCCAGCGTCAGCTCAGGGTCGGTGAACTGATCCGCCACGCAATGGCGGAGATGCTGACGCGCGGCGACGTGCATGATCCGGTGCTGGAATCGCACATGATCACCATTCCCGAAGTGCGGATGACCGCCGATCTCAAGCTCGCGACCATTTACGTCATGCCGCTCGGCGGCCGTGACGTGAAGGACGTGATCACCGCGCTCAACAACAACAAGAAGTATCTGCGCGGCGAAATCGCGCATCGCGTTAATCTGAAATTTGCGCCTGACATCCGCTTTCGTGCTGACGAGCGATTCGACGAAGCGGAACGGATCGAGAAGCTTTTGCGAACGCCCGCAGTGCAGCGCGATCTCACAGACGATACGGACGAATCATGACTCAGAATAATCCGGCGCGCGCGTTCTCTTTCACGCAAGGTGAAGAGACCGCGCCCTCGTCCTTGGAGACGCCCGCTGCGCGGGCTCCTCAGGATGAGGGCGGAAGAAAGAGGCCGCAGCAGAAGAAACGCGACAAGCGCGACGTGCATGGTTGGGTCGTGCTCGACAAGCCGGTCGGCATGACCTCGACGCACGCGGTGGCGGTGATCCGCCGGCTGTTCTCGGCCAAGCGCGCGGGCCATGCCGGCACGCTCGATCCCTTGGCCTCCGGCTGCCTGCCGATCGCGCTTGGTGAAGCCACCAAGACCGTGCCCTTCATCATGGATTCGACCAAGACCTACCGTTTCACCGCCCATTGGGGCGAGGAACGCGACACCGACGACACCGAAGGCCGCGTGGTCGAAACCTCTGACGCCCGGCCGACCGTCGAAGAGATCGAGGCGATCCTGCCGCAATTCCGCGGCGTCATTCAGCAGGTGCCGCCGCGCTTTTCCGCCATCAAGATTGCCGGCGAGCGCGCCTATGACCTTGCCCGCGACGGCGAGGAGGTGGAATTGCAGAGCCGCGAGGTGCGGATCGACCGGCTCGACCTCGTTGACAGCCCCGATGCCGACCATGCCGTGTTCGAGACCGATTGCGGCAAGGGCACCTATGTGCGGGCGCTGGCCCGCGATTTTGGGCGGATTCTGGGCTGCCGGGGCCATGTTTCAGCGCTGCGGCGGACCTGCGTCGGGCCGTTCGGGGAACCGGAAATGATTTCTCTGGAAGACCTGACGGCTTTATGCGATAGAGCCGCAGCCGGCGAGGCAAGCCTCGCCGACGCGTTATGGCCCGTTGAGACCGCGCTGGACGACATCCCGGCGCTGGCCGTCAACAGGTCCGATGCGGCAAGGCTCCAGAGAGGCCAAGCCGTGATCTTGCGCGGACGGGACGCACCCATTCTCACCGGGCTGGTCTATGTGACGGTGGCGGGCGAACTGATCGCCCTCGCCGAGACCGGCCAAGGTGAAATCGTCCCCAAGCGCGTGTTCAACCTCGCCGGGCTGACTGGCAGCGCCGGTAAACAAAAAGGTCATTGACGATGTCGATCGAAGCCGGCCGCAAGGCCGAACTGATCCAAGAATATGCCACCAAGGCCGGCGACACGGGTTCGCCGGAGGTCCAGGTCGCGATCCTGTCGGAGCGCATCAACAACCTGACCGGTCATTTCAAGACCCACAACAAGGACAATCATTCCCGGCGCGGGCTGCTGAAGCTCGTGTCGCAGCGCCGCCAGCTGCTTGACTACGTCAAGCGCAAGGATGAGGCGCGCTACAAGAGCCTGATCGAGCGGCTGAATATCCGCCGCTGATCGATCCCGCGCGGTGAGCGCGGAACGGGCATGACGCCGGGATGCAAATTTGCGTTTCGGCGACAGCTCATGCCGACAGAGCGGATCCCGGACAGCACAAGCGCTTTTCGGATCATGCCCGCTCTTCTGAAGCGGACGCGCCTATGCGTCCGCACGAGCCTGATGCCGAAACGTGCGAAGTATCTTTCGGACAACATCATGCTCAAGCAAGACCGGCAGCAGTCCTGCCGGATTTTCGAGCGGGATCATCGAAGGGATGAACCGCTCGCATCCCGAGGGATGGAGTCATGGCAGGATCGCCAGACACTGTTGCCGATGTTTCATCGCATTGCGTTCGCGCGTGATCATTTCTCAAAAAACAAATCCAAAAAACAAAGGTTTGTCTTTTGAAAAGCGCGCCAGCCACCACAGTGTCTCGCCGTCTTGCACATGGCTTCTCCCTCATCGTCCGAAACCGATGAGAGAAAAAGCAAATGTTTGATACCAACCGCGTTGAGCTCGACTGGGGTGGGCGCAAGCTCGTTCTGGAAACCGGCAAGGTCGCCCGTCAGGCCGACGGCGCCGTTGTCGCCAGCTATGGTGACACCACCGTGCTCGCCACTGTTGTCGCCGCCAAGTCGCCGCGCGAGGGCGTGGACTTCCTCCCGCTCACCGTCGATTACCAGGAAAAATTCTACGCCGCCGGCCGCATTCCCGGTGGCTATTTCAAGCGTGAAGGCCGCCCGACCGAAAAGGAAACGCTGGTCTCCCGCCTGATCGATCGCCCGATCCGTCCGCTATTCGCCGATGGCTGGCGCAACGAGACGCAGGTGATCGTCACCACGCTCTCCCATGACATGGAAAACGATCCGGACATTCTCGCGCTGGTGGCCTCGTCTGCCGCGCTGACGCTGTCGGGCGTGCCGTTCATGGGTCCGATCGGCGCTGCCCGCGTCGGCTTCATCAACGGCGAATATGTGCTGAACCCGCTGGTCGACGAAATGATCGAAAGCGAACTCGATCTCGTCGTCGCCGGCACCAGCGATGCCGTGCTGATGGTGGAATCGGAAGCCAAGGAATTGTCGGAAGATGTGATGCTGGGCGCCGTGATGTTCGGCCATCGGCATTTCCAGCCGGTGATCCAGGCGATCATCCAGCTCGCGGAAAAGGCGGCCAAGGAGCCGCGCGAACTGACCACGATCGACAATTCGGCGATCGAGCAAGAGATGCTGAACCTGTTCGAAAAGGATCTGCGTTCGGCTTATGCGATCTCCAAGAAGCAGGATCGTTATGCCGCCGTCGGCGCCGTGAAGGAAAAGATGCTCGCGCATTTCTTCCCGGAAGGTGCCGAGCCGAAATACGACAAGCTGCGCGTTGCCGGCGTGTTCAAGGAGCTGGAAGCCAAGATCGTTCGCTGGAACATCCTCGATACGTCCAAGCGCATCGACGGCCGCGATCTCACCACCGTCCGTCCGATCGTCTGCGAGGCTGGCGTTCTGCCGCGCACGCATGGTTCGGCGCTGTTCACCCGCGGCGAGACCCAGGCGCTGGTCGTTACCACGCTCGGCACCGGTGAGGACGAGCAGTGGATCGACGCTCTGCAGGGCACCTACAAGGAGCATTTCCTGCTCCACTATAACTTCCCGCCCTTCTCGGTCGGTGAAACCGGACGTCTCGGCGGCACCAAGCGTCGCGAAATCGGCCACGGCAAGCTTGCCTGGCGCGCGATCCATCCGGTGCTGCCGGCCAAGCATGACTTCCCCTACACCATTCGCGTGGTGTCGGAGATCACCGAGTCGAACGGCTCCTCGTCGATGGCCACCGTCTGCGGCACCTCGCTCGCGCTGATGGATGCCGGCGTGCCGCTGAAGCGGCCGACCGCTGGCATCGCCATGGGCCTGATCCTCGAAGGCGAGAAGTTCGCCGTGCTGTCGGATATTCTCGGCGACGAGGATCATCTCGGCGACATGGACTTCAAAGTGGCCGGCACGGAAGTCGGCATCACCTCGCTGCAGATGGATATCAAGATTGCCGGCATCACCGAGCAGATCATGAAGATCGCACTCGGCCAGGCCAAGGACGGCCGCATTCACATCCTTGGCGAAATGTCCAAGGCTCTGACTGCAGCCCGTGCCGAGCTTGGCGAACATGCGCCGCGCATCGAGACGCTGAAGATCCCGACCGACAAGATCCGCGAAGTGATCGGCACCGGCGGCAAGGTGATCCGCGAGATCGTCGAAAAGACCGGCGCCAAGATCAATGTCGAGGACGACGGCACCGTGAAGGTCGCCTCCGCCAACGGCGAATCGATCCGAGCCGCCATCAAGTGGATCAAGTCGATCGCCTCCGATCCGGAAGTCGGCCAGATCTATGACGGTACGGTCGTCAAGGTGATGGACTTCGGCGCCTTCGTGAACTTCTTCGGTTCACGCGACGGCCTCGTTCACATCAGCCAGCTCGCCGCCAACCGCGTGCAGAAGACCTCCGATGTCGTCAAGGAAGGCGACAAGGTGAAGGTGAAGCTGCTCGGTCTCGACGATCGCGGCAAGGTGCGCCTGTCGATGAAAGTCGTCGATCAGGAAACCGGCGAAGACCTCGAAGCCAAGCAGAAAGAACAGCCGGCTGAAGGCGCGGCGGAGTAACTTGGTCATTGCCGGGCGGGCGCAACGCGCCGTGACCCGGCAATCCATCACACGAAAAAGATGGATGGCCGGGTCAAGCCCGGCCATGACGGAAACAAAAAGGGCGGCCTCGTGCCGCCCTTTTCACTTTCGCTTCACGCGTTTTCTTCACGCGAACCGGTACCCACTTCGCTCGAAACGCTCTACTTCACCACATCAATCACGATCTCACCCAGCGCGCGAAAATCCTGCGCGCGGGATGAACTGCGCCGCCAGCCAAGGCCAACAATGCGCGACGGCTCGGGCACCGCAAAGCGCGCGAGCTTCACCCGCTCGTCGCGCGCTTCCACCGGCACCGCAATTTCCGGAATGAGCGTCACGCCATAACCATTGGCGACCATCTGCATCACCGTGGTGAGACTCGTGGCGCCAAGTTCGCGCAGCGTGCCGCCGCTGGCATCGGCGCAGAAGGCGAGCGCCTGATCGCGCAGACAATGGCCTTCTTCCAGCAGGATCAACCGGCTCTGGTCGATATCGTCGGCGGTGATGCGCTGGCGGTTCGGAACATCGTCATTGGCCGGCGCGGCCAGCAGAAACGCGTCCTCGAACAACGCCAGCGTCTCGATTTCCGGATGCGGTGCCGGCAACGCGATCATGATGACATCGAGACTGCCGCGAACCAGTTCCTCGACCAGAAAGCGGGTTTGCGTTTCGCGCAATTCCAGTTCGAGTTTGGGATGCTTGTCCTGCAGCACCGGTAACAGCCGCGGCAGCACATAAGGTGCGATCGAGGGAATGACCCCGAACCGCAGCGTGCCGCTGAGGACGCCGTCGCGATGGCGGGCGAAATCCTCAAGGTCCGATACCTCGCTGAGGATGCGCTCGCCGCGCCGGGCGATTTCCGCCCCGGTCTCGGTCAGCACCACATCATGGGCGCGCCGCTCGACCAGCACCACGCCGAGATCCTTCTCCAGTTCCTTGATCTGCATGGAGAGCGCCGGCTGGCTGACGGCGCAGGCATCGGCAGCGCGGCCGAAATGCCGGTGTCGCGCCAGGGCATTGAGATAACGGAGCTGTCTGAGAGTGACCATCCTTCATAAGTTAATCTTATTGTCGCATACAGGCAATCCAATTGGACCTTATCTAATCTAAGTCGCATCCTCCGCGCGGACGCGAGATCATCGCAGTTCGAGGAGGACTCCCATGGACGCAAAAACCGACGACAAGGGCCCGGGCAAGTGCCCATTCACCGGCGGCGGCAGCAAAGGCCACCGCAACCAGAATTGGTGGCCGGACGCGCTCGATATCGAGATGCTGCACAAGAATTCCACCCTGTCCGATCCGATGGGCAAGGATTTCGACTACGCCAAGGAATTCAAGACGCTCGACCTCGATGCGGTGATGGCTGACCTCAAGGCCCTGATGACCGACTCGCAGGACTGGTGGCCGGCCGATTTCGGCCATTACGGCGGCCTGATGATCCGCATGGCCTGGCACAGCGCCGGCACCTATCGCATCACCGACGGACGTGGCGGCGCCGGCGCCGGACAGCAGCGCTTCGCGCCGCTGAATTCCTGGCCGGACAACGCCAATCTCGACAAGGCCCGTCGCCTGCTCTGGCCGATCAAACAGAAATACGGTCGCAAGATTTCCTGGGCCGATTTGATGATCCTCGCCGGCAATGCCGCGCTGGAATCGATGGGCTTCAAGACCTTCGGCTTTGCCGGCGGCCGCGTCGACGTGTGGGAGCCGGAAGAGTTGTTCTGGGGTCCGGAAGGCACCTGGCTGGGCGATGAGCGCTATAGCGGCGAGCGCCAGCTCGACGAACGTCTCGGCGCCGTGCAGATGGGCCTGATCTACGTCAATCCGGAAGGCCCGAACGGCAATCCCGATCCGATTGCTGCCGCGAAAGACATTCGCGAAACCTTCTTCCGCATGGCGATGAATGACGAAGAGACCGTGGCGCTGATCGCCGGCGGCCACAGCTTCGGCAAGACCCATGGCGCGGGCGATCCCTCGCTCGTCGGGCCCGAGCCGGAAGGCGGTGCGATCGAGGATCAGGGCCTCGGCTGGAAGAGCACGCATGGCACCGGCATGGGTGCCGACGCCATCACCGGCGGGCCGGAAGTCACCTGGACGCAGACGCCGACCAAGTGGAGCAACCTGTTCTTCAAGAACCTGTTCGAGAACGAATGGGAACTGACCACGAGCCCGGCTGGCGCCAAGCAATGGGTGGCCAAGGATGCGAAGGCCGACGTGCCGGATGCGTTTGATCCGTCGAAGAAGCATCGGCCGACCATGCTGACGACCGACCTGTCGCTGCGCTTTGATCCGGAATACGAAAAGATCTCGCGCCGCTTCTACGAACATCCTGAGCAGTTCGCCGATGCTTTCGCGCGCGCCTGGTTCAAGCTGACCCATCGCGATATGGGTCCGCGCGTGCGCTATCTCGGCAAGATGGTGCCGCAGGAAGTATTGATTTGGCAGGACCCGGTGCCGGAAGTCGATCACAAGCTGGTCGATGACAAGGACATCGCCGACCTGAAGGCGAAGATCCTCGCCAGCGGTCTGTCGGTGTCGCAGCTGGTCTCGACCGCCTGGGCGTCGGCGTCGAGCTTCCGCCGTTCGGACAAGCGCGGCGGCGCCAATGGCGCGCGCATTCGCCTCAGCCCGCAGAAGGACTGGGAAGTCAACGAGCCGCAACAGCTCGCAAGCGTGCTGCAAAAGCTCGAAGCCATCCAGAAGGACTTCAACGGTTCAGCTGGCGGCGGCAAGAAAATCTCGCTCGCCGATCTGATCGTGCTGGCCGGCGCTGCGGCAGTGGAAAAGGCCGCCAAGGATGGCGGCGTTACCGTCACCGTGCCGTTCATTCCCGGACGGACGGATGCCTCGCAGGAGCAGACCGATGTCGTTTCCTTCGCGCCGCTTGAGCCGCGCCGCGATGGTTTCCGCAACTACACGAACAGCAAGAAGATGCAGTTCATGGGTCCTGCGGAAGCGCTTGTCGATCGCGCGCAATTGCTGACGCTGACCGGTCCGGAAATGACCGTACTGCTTGGCGGGTTGCGCGTTCTTGGCGCCAATACCAATGGCTCCAAACACGGCGTCTTCACCGACAAGCCGGGGACATTGACCAACGACTTCTTTCTTAACCTGCTCGACATGAGCACGGTCTGGAACAAGGCCGGCGACGATGTCTATGAAGGCCGCGACCGCAAGACCAATGCCGTGAAGTGGACCGGCACCGAAGTCGATCTCGTCTTCGGTTCGCATTCGCAGCTTCGCGCATTCGCCGAAGTCTATGGCTGCGCCGATTCCAAGGAGAAGTTCGTGAAGGACTTCATCAAGGCCTGGAACAAGGTGATGAATGCCGATCGCTTCGATCTCAAGGACAGCGAGGATCTGCGCGAAGCGGCTTAGGTATCAGTCACCCGCGGGCTTGACCCGCGGGTCCATCTTGCATGATGGATTGCCGGGTCAAAGCCCGGCAATGACAAGGTAAGAAAAAGGGCGGCTGCAAAGCCGCCCTTTTTTATTGCCGCACTATCAGGGAATGTCGGGCTGCGTTTCTTCCATCGGCCACCAGCCGTCGTCGCCACGGCGAAACAGCGGACAGCCATAGACGGCGCGCACCTGCGGGGCTGCGGACAACGCCGCCATCTCCGCCTCCCAGCGATTGGTCTGCTTCATCGCCACCACAATGCCGGCGACATCGACGCCGATGCGTCGCAGCAGCTTCACCGCGGCAACCGTCGTCGCACCTGTTGAGATCGCATCATCCACCAGCACGATGCGGTGGCCTTCCAGCAGCGGCAGCAGATTGGGATCGAGCCGCAGCAGCTTGCCGGGCTCCGGGCTGGTGATCGATTGCACCGCGATCGACAGCGCGTCGTCGTACCAGAATTTGCGCGAGTATCCGAGCGGCACGAAGCGCGGATGGCCAAGCCTTTCCGCAACACGATCGGCAAAGGCAAAGCCAAGCGTCGGCAATCCAACAACGATATCCGCATTAAAGCTGCGTGCTTCATTCGCCATCGCATCGGCGAGCGCGGCGATCACCTGATGCGAGGCCTGATTGGCGATCAGCGAAGCGACAGCGTGATCGCCGGCCGGCAATTGCCGCAGCGGCAGCACGAGCACACGGCCATCCGGCAGACGCACCGGATAGCTGTAGCGGTAAGGTGGCTTTGTCGCAAAACGCGCCGGACACTCGGCGATGATCTCCTGCCAATAGCCCGTGGTCGGTTCGGTGAAGAAAGCTTCTGCCATCACATCGTCCCGACCGTCCGCGTCAGCGCTTATCCTTAAGACGCACCATCCGAGCGCAACGCATCCGGCAGCGGCATCGCAATCACATTGTAACCGGAATCGACGAAATGAATTTCGCCAGTGACGCCCGCCGACAGATCCGAGCACAGATAAAGGCCGGCGCCGCCCAGTTCCTCCAGCGTCACGCCGCGGCCGAGCGGCGAATATTTCTGCTGGAAGGCGAACATATAGCGGGCATCGTGAATGCCTGCGCCGGCCAGCGTGCGAATGGGACCCGCCGAAATCGCATTGACGCGGATTTTCTGCCTGCCGAAATCGACCGCGAGATAGCGCACCGACGATTCCAGCGCCGCCTTGGCAAGACCCATCGCATTGTAGTTCGGCATCGCGCGATCGCCGCCATTATAGGTCAGCGTCAGCATCGCGCCGCCATTCGGCATCAAGGCTGCTGCGCGCTTGGCGCCTTCGGCAAAGGAAAAGCAGGAGATCACCATCGTCCGTACGAAATTCTCGCGCGTCGTATCGGCAAACCGGCCCTTCAACTCGCTCTTGTCGGAAAAGCCGACCGCGTGAATGAAGAAATCGATCGTGCCCCACTTCTTCTTCAGCTCATCGAACACCGCATCGACGCTCGCGATATCTTCGACATCGCAAGGCATCAGGAAGTCCTGACCGATCGATTGCGCCAGCGGCTTCACGCGCTTGAGCAACGCATCGCCCTGATAGGTGAACGCGATTTCCGCGCCATGTTCGGCAAGCGACTTGGCAATGCCCCATGCGATCGAATGATCGTTGGCGACGCCCATGATGAGCCCGCGCTTGCCTTGCATCAATTTGGTCATGTCCTGAATTCTGCCAGTTGAAAATGATCCGCTTCGGCCTCGATCACACCGCCGAACAAGGACAACGTCAGGATCTCCCTGCCCTCGCCCTGTTCGAGCCGCATGTAATCGATATTGCCGGATTTACTGTGTTTGCGAATGCGCGCCGTTGTTGCCGAGAACAGAACGCGCTTGAGGCTTTCACCGGTGCAGCAATAGCGGCTGCGCCGGTCCGCATTTTCGTCGTCAGGAAACAGATCGAGGAACAGCCGCAAGGTCTGTTTGGCACCTGGCAATCCGTTGATTTGCACATCAACAAGATTGCCGTCGTGCCAGTCGATATCCTGGTCGACAAGTCTCATCGCAAGACGTCATGCATCCACGTGTTTGAACACGATCGATGCGTTGGTGCCGCCGAAGCCGAAGGAGTTGGACAACACGCAGCCGAGTTCGACATTGTCGCGACGCTCGCGTACGATCGGCATATCGGCAAAGGCCGGGTCGAGCGTCTTGATATTGGCGCTCTCGCAGATGAAGCCGTTCTTCATCATCAGCAGCGAGTAGATCGCTTCCTGCACGCCGGCGGCGCCGAGCGAATGGCCGGTCAGCGACTTGGTGGCCGAGATCGGCGGGCATTTGTCGCCAAACAAATCGCGCAGCGCTTCGATTTCCTTGGCGTCGCCAACAGGCGTCGCGGTGGCATGCGGATTGACGTAATCCACCGGCACCTTGACGTCCTGCAGCGCCATCTTCATGCAGCGCAGCGCACCTTCGCCGGACGGCGCCACCATGTCATGGCCATCCGAGGTCGCGCCATAGCCGGCGACTTCGGCATAGATTTTCGCGCCGCGCGCCTTGGCATGCTCGAGCTCTTCCAGCACCAGCACGCCCGCGCCGCCGGCGATGACAAAGCCATCGCGATCGGCGTCATAGGCGCGCGATGCGGTTTCCGGCGTGTCGTTATATTTTGACGACATCGCGCCCATCGCATCGAACAGGTTCGACAAGGTCCAGTGCAGGTCTTCGCAACCACCGGCGAAGATCATGTCCTGCTTGCCGAGCTGGATGATCTCCGCAGCATTGCCGATGCAATGATTGGAGGTCGCGCAGGCCGACGAGATCGAATAATTCACGCCCTTGATCTTGAACCAGGTCGCAAGCGTCGCCGATGCGGTAGACGACATCGCCTTCGGCACAGCGAATGGTCCGATGCGCTTGGGCGAACCTTTCTCGCGGGTGATGTCGGCAGCTTCCACGATCGTCGATGTGGTCGGCCCGCCCGAGCCCATGATGATGCCAGTGCGCTCGTTGATGATATCTTTTTCCTCAACGCCGCTGTCGCGGATCGCCTGTTCCATGGCGATGTGATTCCAGGCGGCGCCTTGACCGAGGAAGCGCATCGCCCGGCGGTCGATCATGCTCTCGACATCGATATTGGGAATGCCGGCGACCTGGCAGCGAAAGCCGTGGTCGGCAAACTGGTCCGCGCGCGAGATGCCGGATTTTGCTTCACGCAGGCTGGCCAGAACCTCCTGCGTGTTGTTGCCGATCGACGAGACAATTCCCATCCCGGTGACGACCACTCGCCGCATATGCTGCCTCATGTCTTAGAAAGTTAAAGCGCCCGCCATTCCGCCTCGAAAGCCGGAATGCCCCCGATAGGACTGCCCTTGAATACGGCACACTTGGCGCGCTCAAGGCAAGGACGCAAGGTTGTCATCCCGATCGCGCGCGCTTGCCCTGCGGCGATTTATCCGCCGGCCGCGAGTGCGGCATCCTGCTTGAACAGGCCGACTTTCAGATCGCTGGCCC
>Ga0164243_10000973_pt1 | contig 49881 bp, 46 predicted proteins | sample OricompcompostOP_FD_108781 | JGI IMG/M metagenome (GOLD analysis project Ga0164243, IMG submission 108781) | Organic Plus compost microbial communities from Emeryville, California, USA - Original compost - Organic plus compost (OP) | ecosystem: Engineered > Solid waste > Mixed feedstock >... | reverse complement strand
CGGATCCTGCTCCGCCAACACCTTCGAGATCGCCGCCGTCAGCGTCGTCTTCCCATGATCGATGTGACCCATCGTGCCCACGTTCGCATGGGGCTTGGTCCGCTCGAACTTCTCACGCGCCATGGGGATCTCCTGGAAGCCTTTCGGGGGTGGTGTGAGGGTGACCCGGGCGGCGCCCGGGGGTGTCGGTTGGTGTCGGCGGTCGGACTCGAACCGACGACCACTCGATTATGAGCCGAGTGCTCTAACCGACTGAGCTACGCCGACGAGCCACGGCCCGCCCGGAGCCCCGGAGGGGCCCTGGTCGGTTCGTGGAAGAGCCCCCTGACAGAATCGAACTGTCGACCTTTTCCTTACCATGGAAACGCTCTGCCGACTGAGCTAAGGGGGCGCGCCCGACCGCGGGGGCCAGGCAACGGCTTGCCATCATGCCACGACCGACCGGCGGATCCCAACTCGGCCTCCGAGCGGCCGCGAGGCGGCCCCGACGGGCGGCCGTGGCCCGGCCGGCTGCGGGCACGCCGGTACGGTGAGGGCCCGTGGAGCTGCGACTGGCCCGGCCCGACGACGCCGAGGCGACCCGGGACATCTACAACGCCGAGGTCACCGGCTCGACGGTCACCTTCGACCTGGTCCCGCGCTCGCTCGACGAGCAGCGGGCCTGGATCGAAGCCCGGTCGGGGGCGATGGCGGTGGTCGTGGCCGAGGAGGCCGGCGAGGTGGTGGGCTTCTCCGCCCTGTCCCCCTACCGCTCCCGGCCCGCCTACTCCACCACCGTGGAGGACTCCGTCTACGTCCGGCGCGACCAGCGGGGCACCGGCGTGGGTCGGCTGCTGCTGGCCGAGATCGTCGAGGTCGCCGCCGCCCGGGGGTTCCACACCGTGATGGCCCGCATCGTCGGCGGCCACGACGCGTCGATCGGGCTGCACCGCTCGCTCGGGTTCGAGGTCGTGGGGGTGGAGAAGGAGGTCGGCCGGAAGTTCGGCCGCTGGTTGGACGTCGTGCTCATGCAGCGGATGCTCTGAGCCGAGGACCCGACCCGTGACCGACCGCGCTCCCCTCCCCCGCCCCCAGCCGCGCCCCTCCGGGTCCCGGCCGAACTACGCCCTCCGCCGGGCGGTGGCGGCCACCCTCGCCCTCCTCGTGCTCGTCGTGCTCGGGCTCGGCGTGCGGGCCCTGGTCGGGGCGCTCGGCGGCGAGAGCGGGAGCAGCGACGCCGCGGAGGCCCGGGCGGTCGACCAGCCGACCGCCACCACGGAGGTCCCCACGACGACGACCACCGCGCCGGTCGTGGCCGAGCCCCGCCACAACGACCTCACCGCGCCGCCCGGGTTCCCCCTCCGCGAGCCGCCCGTGCGCGCCGTGTCGGAGGCCGAGCCGCTCGTGGTGTGGACGCTCGGCGACTCCAGCGCCCAGGCCCTCGGCCAGCTGCTCGAGAACGGCCTCGCCGGGGTCCCCGGGGTGACGACCCGCACGGTGCACCGCAACTCCACCGGGCTGACCCGCCGCGACTTCTACGACTGGCCCGCCGCCCTGCCCGACCTCCTGGCCGAGGGGGCACCCGACGTGGTGGTGCTGTCGATGGGTGACAACGACGCGCAGCCCCTCCAGCCCGAGGGGTCGGAGACCTACGTCGACGTGGGCGACCCCGCGTGGCTCGCGGAGTACGAGCGTCGGCTCACGGCCTTCGTGGGTCAGCTCACCGCCGCCGGCAGCCGGGTGTACCTCGTCGGCCAGCCCGCCATGCGCGACCCCACGTTCGCGGCCCGCATCGCCGAGGTCGACCGGGCCTACCGGGCGGTGGCCGCCGCGGATCCCGAGTTGACCTACATCTCCGCGCGCGCCCTGCTCGGCGACGACAGCGGGGCCTACACCGCCACCCTGCCGGGCACGGGCGGCGCACGGGTCACCGTCCGCAGCGACGACGGCATCCACCTCTCGCTCGAGGGGGCCCGCTGGCTGGCCCGCGTCGTGGGGCGCCAGGTGCTGGCCGACTACGGGATCCAGGGGCCATGAGCCTGCGGCCCCGGCCCGATTCGGCTGGGGCCCGGCGCCTCCGGTAGAGTGACCGCTCCCTGGGTCGGTGCCCGAGTGGCCAAAGGGAACGGGCTGTAAACCCGTCGGTTCTGCCTACGGTGGTTCGAATCCACCCCGGCCCACCATCCGGCCCCCGCCCTCCGGGGCGGGGGCGCCGGACGGCCGAGGATCCGCTGGCGCCACCACCGGGGGACCGACCTGTTCATGTCGAGCCGGGCAGCGCCAGCTCGTGCTCCGGGACGGGGCGTCCGAACAGCCAGCCCTGGCCGAGCCGCCAGCCGTGGGCCTTCACCGCCTCCCGCTGGTCCGGCGTCTCGACCCCTTCGGCCACGCCGCGGAAGCCCAAGGCGTCGACCATGCCGGCGAGGGCCCGGGTGACGAGGTCGGCCTGCGGATCGAGGCCCACGCGCCCGGTGAAGGTGCGGTCGAGCTTGATGCCCTGGATGGGGGACGCCAACAGGGCGGCGATGGCGGAGTAGCCGGTGCCGAAGTCGTCGAGGACGAGGTCGATGCCCAGGTCGGCCAGCTGGTGGAGGGCCCGGTAGCTGGAACCGGTGGCGTGGAGCACGGACGACTCGGTGAGCTCGACCCCGAGCCCGGAGGGATCGACGCCGTGGCGGGACAACGCCGCGGCGGCCCCGGCAGGAAAGTCCCCGCGGGCGAGCTGGGACGGCGAGACGTTCACGAACACCTGGAGCGGCGTGCCCGGGTGGCGGGCGAGGAAGCCGCAGGCCTGGTCGAAGAGGTGGAGGCCGAGCTCGTCGATGAGGCCCGAGTCCTCCGCGACCGGGATGAAGCGGTCCGCGGACAGCAGCCCCAGCCGGGGGTGGCGCCAGCGGGCCAGCGCCTCGAGGCTGACGAGCTCATCGGTCTCCAGGTCGACGATCGGCTGGTAGTGCAGCTCGAGCTCGCCCCGCTCCACGGCGGCGACGAGATCGTTCTCGATGCGGAGCCGTTCGACGGCGCGGTCGCGGATCCGGCCTTCGAAGAGGGCCCACTCCCCCCGCCCTCTCCCCTTGGCCTCGGAGAGGGCGGTGGCGGCATCGTGCAGGAGGTCGTCGGCCGCCTCGCCGTCGTCCAGGGCGACGCCGATGGCGACCGTGGGTCGCAGCTCGCGACCGAGCAGCTCCACCGGCGCGGCGACCGCGTCGACCACGCGCTCGATGGTGGCGGCGGGGACCTCCGCCGGATCGAGCCCCTCGATCAGCACGAAGAACTCGTCGCCGTCGCCCCGACCCACCCGGTCGGCGTCGCCGACGACCTCCACGATCCGCTGGCCCACGGTGGCCACCAAGGCGTCGCCGGCGGCGTGACCGAGCGAGTCGTTGACCAGCCGCAGTCCGTCGATGCCGCAGCAGAGCACCGCCAGGGACCGCCCCTCGCGGCGGTTGCGGGCGGTCGCCTGCTGCACCCGGTCGGTGGTGAGGGCCCGGTTGGCGAGGCCGGTGAGCGGGTCCTCGAGCGCCCGCTCCTCCAGCTGCTCCATGGTGCGGCGCACCGCGGAGATGTCCTCGATCTGGGCGACGAAGTGGAGCGGTTCCCCCCGCGCGTCCCGGACGAGGGCGACGGCGAGGCGCACCCACAGGACCTCGCCGTCGAGGCGCAGGTAGCGCTTCTCGGTGCGGTAGTGGTCGACCCGGCCCTCGACGAGGCTTCGGGCGAGGGCGACGTCGCGGTCGACGTCGTCGGGGTGGGTGAGCTCCTGGAAGGTCCGCCCCACCAGCTCGTCGGGCGTGGTGCCGAACATCTCCGCCAGGCGCTGGTTGACGACCGTGTAGGTGCCGTCGAGGGCGACGATCGCCATCCCGATCGGCGCGTGGTGCAGCGCCAGCCGGAAGCGCTGCTCGCTCTCCCGGAGGCGGGCCTCCACCTCGACGAGCGGGGTGACGTCGACGAAGGTGCCCACGACGGACGGGACCCCGCCCCCCTCGACCGGCAGCGGGACGGCGGACACCTCCAGCCACACCCGTCCGCCGTCGGGCCGGCGGAGGCCGATCCTCCCCCGGGCGGGCTCGCCCGTGCGGCGGGCGACGGCGGCGGGGTGGCGCCCGACCGGGAGCGGACGCCCGTCAGCGTCGAGGAGGTCCCAGCCCGGATCGGTCCCGTCGTCGCCGAGCAGCTGGCCGTCCTCCCGGCCCAGCAGGGCGAAGGCTGTGGGGTTGGCCTCCACCATGGTGCCGTCGGGGTCGTGGAGAACGACGCCCTCCTGCATCCAGTGGACGATGCCGCGGAGGAGGGGCTCACCGGCGTCGAGGGCGCGGCCGAGAGCCAGCTCGTCATCCCCATGGGCTGCCGTCATCGCCCACCTTCCTGGCGGCGCTGCCGCGGTCGTAGGGGTCCAGTATGGACGCCGAGGGCCTGCGGAGCGCCGTGGACCGGTCCCGCCCCGTCTGCGAGGGGGGCCGCACCGGCGGTAGAAAGGGACCATGCCGAGCTTCGACGTCGTGTCCGAGGTCGACGCCCAGGAGGTCCGCAACGCGGTCGACCAGGCGTCGCGAGAGCTGTCCACCCGCTTCGACTTCAAGGGGACGAACTCCAGCATCGAGCTCAACGATCTCGAGATCGAGATGCGCTCGAGCAGCGAGGACCGCCTCACCGCCCTGCGACAGGTCCTCGAGGAGAAGCTGGTCAAGCGCAAGGTCTCGCTGAAGTCCCTCGAGTACCTCAAGGTCGAGGACGCCGCCGGCGGTACGGTGCGCCAGACGGCGAAGATCAACGCCGGCATCTCCTCGGAGAAGGCCAAGGCGGTGAACAAGGCCATCAAGGACCTCGGCCTGAAGGGCATCCAGTCCCAGACCCAGGGCGACCAGGTGCGGGTCACCGGCAAGAAGCGCGACGACCTCCAGGCTGTCATCGCCGCCCTGAAGGAGGCCGACCTCGACATCCCCCTCCAGTTCACGAACTTCCGCGACTAGCCCTCACCGTCCGTCGCCCGGCGACGCCGCCCGGTCCGGGGCGGGGCTCAGTCGTAGTAGCCGGAGTGGATGTAGACGCAGGGCACGCCTTCGGCGTGGAACATGTCGACGTTGCGACGGTCGTCCTCGAACGCGAGGCGGAGGTCGAACCCGTACTGGCGGAACTCGCCGACGACCCGCTGCTTGTAGCTGCGTGACGACCCGAAGTCGTCCCAGTCGCGCATGACGAGCAGGTCCCACCGCAGCCCGTAGCGGTCGAGCCAGGCGAGGGTCTGGTCCCGCACCCGGGCCGGGCGGGCGGTGAGCAGCAGGATGCGGTGGCCGGCGTCGAGCACCTCGAGCAGCCGGGCGACCTCGGCGATGAGCTCGTCGTCGCCGCAGGCCTGGAAGAAGGCCTCCCAGTCCCGGAAGGGCCGGTCGAGGTAGTGCTGCCGGCGCGACGCGTCGGACAGCACGCCGTCCATGTCGAACACCACGGCGGGCCCGGGCTCGACGGGACCGGCGCGCCACTCCCAGTTGTCGGGGATCCAGGCCGGCGTCACCGGCTCGCGCCCGGCCCTTCGGCCGCGCTGGTGCGGATCGCCTCCACCACGGTGGGGTCGGCGAGGGTGGTGGTGTCGCCCAGGTCGCGGCCCTCGGCGACGTCGCGGAGCAGGCGGCGCATGATCTTGCCGCTGCGGGTCTTGGGCAGGTCGGGCACCACGATCACCCGCTTGGGTCGGGCGGTGGGACCGATCTTGTGGGCCACGTGCTGGCGGATCTCCTCCACCAGCTCGTCGCCGGCCTCGGCGCTGCCCCGCAAGATCACGTAGCCCACGATGGCCTGGCCGGTGAGCTCGTCGGTGGCCCCGACCACCGCGGCCTCGGCGACGGCCGGGTGGTCGACGAGGGCGCTCTCCACCTCGGTGGTGGAGATGCGGTGGCCGGAGACGTTCATGACGTCGTCGACCCGCCCCAGCAGCCACAGGTAGCCGTCGTCGTCGATCTTGGCGCCGTCGCCGGCGAAGTAGCGGCCCGGATAGGTCGACCAGTAGGTCTCCCGGTACCGCTGGGGGTCGCCCCAGATGCCGCGCAGCATTCCGGGCCACGGCCGGGTGAGGGTGAGGTAGCCACCCCCGCGCTCGATGGGCTCGCCGTGGTCGTCGACGACCTCCACACCGATGCCCGGCAGCGGGAAGGTGGCCGATCCGGGCTTGAGGTCGGTGACGCCGGGGAGCGGGGTGATCATGTGGCCGCCGGTCTCGGTCTGCCACCAGGTGTCGACGATCGGGCACCGGCCCCCGCCGATGTGGGTGTGGTACCACATCCACGCCTCGGGGTTGATCGGCTCGCCCACCGTGCCGAGCAGGCGCAACGACGAGAGGTCGTGCTTCTCGGGCTCCTGGGCGCCCCACTTCATGAACATCCGGATGGCGGTGGGCGCGGTGTAGAGCTGGGTGACGCCGTAGCGCTCGACGATGTCCCAGAGCCGGTCCTTGCCGGGCGTGTCCGGGGTGCCCTCGTAGAGGACCGAGGTGGCGCCGTTGGCCAGCGGCCCGTACACGATGTAGCTGTGCCCGGTGATCCACCCGATGTCGGCCGAGCACCAGTAGACGTCGGTGTCGGGCTTCAGGTCGAAGACGTACTTGTGGGTGAACGCCACCTGGGTGAGATAGCCGCCCGTGGTGTGCATGATGCCCTTGGGCTTGGCCGTGGTGCCCGAGGTGTAGAGCAGGAAGAGGAGGTCCTCGCTGTCCATCGGCTCCGGTGGGCAGTCGCTCGACGCCGTGGCCATGAGGTCGTGGTACCAGTGGTCGCGCCCCTCGACCATGTCGACCGGTGTCTCGGTGCGGCGCACCACGACGACGTCGGTGACGGTGGGGCACGAGGCCAGCGCCTCGTCGACGTTGGGCTTCAGCGGTGACGGTGCGCCGCGTCGGAACCCGCCGTCGGCGGTGACGACGACCTTGCAGCCGCCGTCGTTGACCCGGTCGACGATGGAGTCCGGGGAGAACCCGCCGAAGATCACCGAGTGGGCGGCGCCGATGCGGGCGCACGCCAGCAGCGCGGTGGGCAGCTCGGGGATCATCGGCATGTAGATGGCCACCCGGTCGCCCCGCTCGACGCCGAGGCCCTTCAGCACGTTGGCGAAGCGGCTCACCTCCTCGAGCAGGTCGAGGTAGGTGATGGTGCGGGTGTCACCCGGCTCGCCCTCCCAGTGGAACGCCACCTTGTCGCCCCGGCCGGCGGCGACGTGGCGGTCGAGGCAGTTCTCGGCCACGTTGAGGGTGCCGCCGAGGAACCACCTGGCGTCCGGGAGCTCCCACTCGAGGGTGGTGTGGAAGTCGGTGGTCCAGGTGAGCAGCTCACGGGCCTGGCGGGCCCAGAACGCCTCCGGGTCGGCCTCCGCCTCGCGGTAGAGCGAGTCGTCGGTGACCAGGGCGGCCGCACGGAACTCCGGCGGCGGGGGGAACAACCGGTCCTCGTTGGCGAGGTCGGAGATGGTGGGCTGCGACATGGGGGCCTCCTGGGAGCGGATCGCCGGGGCGGAGGATAGTGCCGCCCGTCACGCCCTCAGGCCGGGCCCACGGCGACGTCCCATTCGAGGGCCACGAACGCGCCGAGCCCGTCGGGATCGAGCAGCGCCTCGGCCTCCCGCACCCGGCTCCGGGCCCGGAGGGCCGCCACGTCGGGGGCGTGGGCCCGTTCGCTCCAGAGCCGTCGCCCCTCCTCCACCAGGTCGTCGATGCCGAGCGACCGGAGCAGCGCGGCCTGGGTGCGCACCCGGTCCGCGGACCGCTCGGCCTGGAGCTGGTCCACGGCCACGTCGGCGGTGATGTCCTGGCCGCCCACGTCGTCGAGCGGGTGGTCGCCCCGCTCGTTGCCCCGGTAGGTGCGCAGCCATCCGAGCTCGGGTCGGGCCGCCAGCTCGGCGGTGTCGGCGCCGTAGTCGAGGACGAGCACCCGCCCCCGCACCACCCGCCCGAGGACGTCACTGAGCCACGCGCGCGCCGCCCGCTGCCACGGCACCCAGCCCCCGCCCGCCACCCCGAGCCCTGCCAGGTCCCGGGCGACATCGTCGGAGGCGGGAACCGCCTCCAGGTCGAGGCCGTCGGGGCGCGAGACCACCACCATCTGCTCCGCGCCGGACCCGGTGGCCCGGACCACGTCGAACGGCAGGTTGTCGAGCAGCTCGTTCGCCACCACCGCCCCGACCACGGCGCTCGGCGGGGTCGCGGCGCTGGCGAAGCGGGGCCCGGCCCCGTCGAGGGGCTCCGCCACGAACGCCTCCAGCGCCGCGCCCTCCCGCTCCCCCACCCAGCCCGGCAGGTGCTCGGCGTGGAGCCGGCGCTGTGCCGCGCTGCGTTCGACGAGCACGTAGGCGAGCGCCGACGCACAGGCGGGCTCGCCCACGCGGACGGTGCGGGCGAGGGTCCCGGGCCCGGCGCCCACCTCGGCGACGACGAACGGGTCGGGGCGGCCCAGCTCGTCCCAGAGCTGGTCGAGCCAACGGCCCAGGAGGGCACCGAAGAGGGGCCCGACCTCCGGGCTGGTGAGGAAGTCGCCGCGGCCACCGGCCCGTCCGCCCGTGGCGTAGAAGCCGTGGTCAGGGTCGTAGAGGGCGAACTCGACGAGCTCCGAGAACGGCACCGCCCGCCCTCCGGCGAGGCGCTCGGCGAGGGCGGGCGGGATCACGATCGGACGGCGTGCGCCGCGCCGGTCAGCTGCCGACGGCGAGCAGCGTGATCGGGTCGGTGAAGTGGGTGACCAGCCCGGGCAGCACACCGGCGACCAGGGTGACGGCCACGGTGATGGCCAGGGCGGCGGTGAGCGACCACGGGACCTTGATGGGGCTGACGTCGCCGTCGGGGGCGTCGTCCATCCACATCACCCGCATGAGCCGGCCGTAGTAGGCGAAGGCGATCACCGAGTTGAGGGCCACCAGCACGGCGAGCACGTAGCCCGAGGTGGTCCCGGCCGAGGCGAGGGCCTGGAAGATGCCGAGCTTGGCGAACCAGCCCGCCGCCGGCGGGATGCCGGCCAGCGAGAACATGAAGATCGACATGCAGACGGTCAGGCCCGGGGCGTAGCTGAACAGGCCCCCGTAGGTGGAGATCTCGGCGGAGCGGGTCTTGCGGGCCACGGCCAGGACCACGGCGAAGGCGCCGAGGTTCATCGCCGCGTAGATCACCAGGTAGATGACGACCGAGTGCAGCGCCTGGGAGGCGGCCTCGGGGCTGGCGCCGGCGACCGCGAGCGGCGCCAGGATGTAGCCGGCCTGGGCGATGCCCGAGTAGGCGAGCATGCGGACCACGTTGGTCTGGCGCAGGGCGATGAAGTTGCCCACGAACATGGTGGCCGCCGACAGCACCCAGAGCAGCGGCTGCCACACGTCGTGGCGCGGCCAGAAGCCCACGAACAGCAGGGTGAGCAGGGCCACGAACCCGGCTGCCTTCGAGGCCACGGCCAGGAAGGCGGTGACCGGCGTCGGCGCGCCCTCGTAGGTGTCCGGTGCCCAGGTGTGGAACGGCACGGCGGACACCTTGAAGGCGAAGCCGATGACCACGAAGACGATGCCGAGGGTGACGAGCGGGGTGGAGGTGGCGAGCTCGCCGATCCGCGGGGCGATGTCGGCGAGGAGCGTGGAGCCCGTGTAGCCGTACAGCACCGACATGCCGTAGAGCATCACGGCCGAGGCGAAGACACCCATCAGGTAGTACTTCAGGCCGGCCTCGTCGCTCTTGACGTCGCGCTTGCGCCACGCCGCCATCATGTAGGCGGGGATGGAGAGCAGCTCCAGGGCCACGAAGATGGAGATGAGGTCGCGGGCCGAGGCCATGACCATCATGCCCAGCACCGAGGCCAGGATCATCTCGTAGTACTCGCCCTCCCAGTAGTCGCCCTCCGCGATGTAGTTGGTGGAGAGCAGCACCACCACGTAGGCGGAGAGCAGGAAGAGCGCCTTGAGGACGAGGGCGAAGTCGTCGACCACGTAGGCGCCCCCGAACAGGATCCGCTCGACCCCGTCGTACGCGAGCGTGGCCACGGGGATGAGGGCGACGAGCAGGCCGATGCCTGCGATCGAGGAGGCCGCCCACCGCTGGTCGTCGCCGGTGAAGGCGTCGACCACGAGCAGGATCACGAGGGTCGCGGTGACGACGATCTCGGGCGCGAGGGCGTGGAGGTCGACGCTGGGTGCGTCCCAGGCGAACGTCGCGAGCTGGGCGAGCAACGGATCAGCTCCCGAGGCCCATGGCGGACACCATGTCGGAGACCGCCGGGTTGGTGACGTGGAAGATGATGTTCGGGAAGAAGCCGAGCACCACGATCAGGACGATCATCGGCACCCAGGCGACGTATTCGGTGAAGCTCACGTCGTGGACGTGGGGGTCGTCCGCGAACTCCTCCTTGGGGAGGCCGAACGCCACCCGCTGGTAGAGCCACAGGAGGTAGGCGGCGGCGAGCACCGTGCCGAGGGCGGCCACGACCATGTACACCCGGAAGAGTCCCTCGTTGAGGTCGCCGCCGGGGTTGTAGGCCGAGAGGATGGCGGGGAACTCGCCCCAGAACCCGGCGAGGCCAGGGAGGCCGAGCGACGCCATGGCGGAGAGCCCGAGGATCCAGCCCATCCGCGGCATCTGCTTGAGCATGCCGCCGAGGCGGGCGATGTCGAGGGTGTGGAACCGCTCCTTGGCGGAGCCGGCCACGAAGAAGAGCATGCCGGTGATGAGGCCGTGGGCGACCATGCCGAAGATGGCGGCGTTGATGCCGAAGTCGGTGAGGGTGGCGATGCCGAGCATCACGAAGCCCATGTGGGCCACCGAGGAGAAGGCGATCAGCCGCTTCATGTCGGTCTGGGCCAGGCAGCAGAGGGCGCCGTAGATGATGCCGATGACGGCGAGCAGGCCGATGAAGGGGGCCCACTTCTCGGCGGCCTCGGGGAGGATCGGCAGGGCGATGCGCACGAAGCCGTAGGTGCCGAGCTTCAGGAGCACGGCGGCCAGGATCACCGAGCCCACGGTGGGGGCCTGGGTGTGGGCGTCGGGCAGCCAGGTGTGGAAGGGGAACATCGGCACCTTGATGCCGAAGCCCATGAACATGCCGCCGAAGATCCAGAGGGCGGCGGTGCTCGAGATGCCGGCCGCGGCCACGGGGAGGGCCCGCATGTCGAAGGTGTGCTCGAAGCCGCCGCCGGGCACCGGCACCTTGTCCGAGAGGAAGTAGAGGGCCATGAAGCTGACGATCATCAGCGCCGACCCGAAGAGGGTGTAGAGGAAGAACTTCATCGCTGCGTAGCGACGCTTCTCACCGCCCCAGACGCCGATCATGAAGTACATCGGCAGGAGGACCACCTCGAAGAAGACGAAGAAGAGGATGAGGTCCTGGGCGCAGAAGGTGCCGATCATGCCCGTCTCGAGGATCAGGATCAGGATCAGGAACGCCTTCGGGTTCTTCGGCTCCGGGAAGTGGTTCCAGGAGTAGATGATGCAGAGCGGCACCACCAGCATCGTCAGGGCGATGAGCGGGAGCGAGATGCCGTCGATGCCGACGATGTAGCGGCTGTTGATGAACGGGATCCAGGACTTGTCGACGACGAACTGGAGGGTCTTGCCGTCGTCGTACTGGAAGTTCGCCAGCAGGAGCACCCCGATCAGCGCCACGACCAGGCTGGTGGCCAGGGCGAGGACCTTGTGGAGCTGCTCGTTCGCCTTGGGGACGAGGAGCATCACGACCGCGCCCACCAACGGCACGAAGATCGCGAGGCTCAGGCCCCAGCTGTTCAGGAAGTCTTTCATCGGGTTGGTCCTGGGCTCCTAGACGACGAACACGAGCACACCGGCGAGGACGACCACACCGGCGAAGAGGATGGCGGCGTACTGCTGCACCTTGCCTGTCTGCATGCGGCGCAGGAGCTGACCGGACTCTTCCGAGGCCAGCCCCGTGCCGTTCACCACACCGTCGACCACGAGCTGGTCGACCCCGCGGTAGACCACGCCCGACAGCTTCTTGAAGACGGTCGCGGCCCCGTCGACGATGCCGTCGAGCACGTTCTGGTTGATCCAGTACGCGGCCCGGGCGAGAGGGCCCTTGGTGTCGGCGGCGATGATGTCGGTGTAGAGGGTGTCGAGGTAGTACTTGTTCTCGAGGAACGTGTAGCCGGCCCGGGCGGCGGCGTTGCGGTGGGTGAGGCCGTGGGGGCCCTTGTTCCGCTCGTAGTACAGGTAGGCGATGGCCAGGCCGGCCACGGCGAGCACCGTGGAGAGCACCGCCAGCCAGGGCGTGAACTCGGGGTGCTCGACCGCCGGGAAGGCGAACGTCGGCTCCACGAAGTGCTCGAAGCGGGTGGTGGCCCAGCTCGGGGCGTTGAACCAGGCCGGCAGGTTCAGGAAGCCGAGGAACACGGCGCAGATCGCCAGGATCCACAGCGGGACGGTGATGACCTTGGGCGACTCGTGCGGGGTGCCGTGGCCGCGGTACTCGCCCCAGAAGGTCATCCAGTACGCCCGGCCCATGTAGGCGGCGGTCATGAGGGCGGTGACGAGGCCCATCACCAGCATCGCGGTGTAGGCGTTCTCCTGGCCCTGCTGGGCACCCGCGAGGATCTCGTCCTTCGACCAGAAGCCGGCGAGCGGCACGATGCCGGCGAGCGCCAGGGTGGCGATCAGGAACGTGATGTGGGTGGACTTCATGTACTTCCGGAGGCCACCCATCTCACGCATGTCGAAGGTGTGGTGGCAGGCGTGGCTCACCGAACCGGCGCCGAGGAAGAGGCACGCCTTGAAGAACGCGTGGGTGAAGAGGTGGAACACACCTGCGGTCCAGGCACCCACGCCGAGGGCCATCACCATGTAGCCGAGCTGCGAGATGGTCGAGTACGCCAGGACCTTCTTGAGGTCGGTCTGCACGAAGGCCAGCGCGCCGCCCATGACGGTGGTGAAGCCGCCGATGAACGCCACGTAGTGGAACGAGCTCGAGCCGATGCCGAGGCCCTCGAAGAACACGGCGTAGAGCCGGGCGATGAGGTAGACGCCGGCGACGACCATGGTGGCGGCGTGGATGAGCGCCGACACCGGCGTCGGGCCGGCCATGGCGTCGGGCAGCCAGGTGTGGAGCGGGAACTGGCCCGACTTGGAGGTGACGCCGCCGAACAGGCAGAGCGCGCCGACCAGGAGCAGGGTGGAGTTCGCTGCGCCGGACAGGGCGTACTCGTTGATGTGCAGGACGTTGAAGGAGGTGGCCCCGGCCGCGAAGAACGTGATGGTGACGCCGATGATGAGGCCCATGTCGCCCACGCGGTTGGTGAGGAACGCCTTGAGGGCGGCGTCGGTGTTCTTCTTCTCCTCCCACCAGTGGCCGATGAGGCCGAAGGAGCAGAGGCCGACGAGCTCCCATCCGACGAGCATCTGGAGGGTGTTCGAGCTCATCACGTAGAAGAGCATCGAGGCGGTGAAGAGCGACAGGAACGCGTAGTAGTGCGTGAACCGGACGTCGCCGTGCAGGTACTCGGTCGAGTAGATGTGCACCAGCAGCGAGATGATGCAGACGGTGATCAGCATCATCGCGGTGAGGCCGTCGACGAGCGTGCCGATCTCGAAGTCGATGGGACCGATCTCGAACCAGGTGGCCGTGCGCACGACCGGGGGCACGCTGGCATGTGCCCCGCCGTGCTCGTCGCCGTGCTCGCCCTCCGCCGCCGCGTGCTCGCCGTCGGAGGCGTGGTCGTCGGCGGCGTGGTCGCCCTCGACGGTCTCACCGGAGTCGTGGGTGGCGGCGTCGATCTCGCCCTCGACGACCTCGGGCGTCTGGGGCGTGAGGCCGCTGGCCTGGCGGATGTCCTCGGCGAGGGCCTCGCCGGTGGGCGGGTGGTTGACCCGGTTGATCCACTGGCCGGCGACGACGACGGAGAAGACCAGGCAGATGGAGACCGCGGCGATGCCGATCGCGGCGGTGGCCTTGGTGCCGGCGCGCTTGCCGAAGAACAGGATCAGCAGGAACGACGCCGCCATGACGGCGGGGACGATCCAGACCTTGTCGAGGAGTTGGGGCATGGTTCGGCGTCAGCCCTTCAGCAGGTCGACGTCGTCGGCGTCGATGCTCTGGCGGTTGCGGAAGATCATGAGGACGAGGGCGAGGCCGACACCGACCTCGGCGGCGGCGACGGCGATCACGAAGAGGGCGAACACCTGGCCCGAGAGGTTCGCGGTGTCGTTGGCGTGCCACATGGCGCCGAAGGCCACCAGGTTGATGTTCACCGAGTTGAGGATGAGCTCGATCGACATCAGGACGAGCACGAGGTTGCGCCGGACCAGGACGCCGTAGACGCCGATGCAGAAGAGGATGGCGCCGAGGAAGAGGAACTGGTTGACGAGCATCAGTCGCGCCTCGCCAGGACGATGGCGCCGATGAGCGCCGCGAGCAGGAGCACCGAGATGACCTCGAACGGCAGCAGGTAGGTGGAGAAGATCGAGTCGCTCACCTGGGCGGTGCGCTGCACGGCCAGGTCGCCGATCTCCTCGCCCCGGTACTCGTCCCAGAGGGCGTAGCCCATGACGGCCAGCAGGAGGACGCCGATGGCGCCGGCGCCGACCTTCTTGGCGGCGGAGTGGTCGAGGTCGAGGTCGGTGCCGGTCTTGGCCCGGGTGAGCATGATGCCGAAGAGGAACAGCACCACGATGGCCCCGAGGTACACGAGCACCTGGGTGACGGCCACGAACTCGGCGGCGAGGAGGATGTACTGGGCGGCGACACCGGCCAGCACCATGACCAGCCACAGGGCGGCGTGGACGAGGTTCTTGCACGTCACCACCCGCAGCGCCCCGAAGACGATGAGGGCGGCGATGACGTAGAACGCGATGTTCTGGGCGACGAGGAGGGCGAGCATCAGTTCCGCGGCACCTTCTTGACCTTGGCCTCGGAACCGGCCTCGTAGGCCTCGAACTCCGGCACCGTCTGCATCCACTGGCCGAGGCGGCTCTTGTCGTGGAGCAGGTCGGCGATGTGGACCTCGGAGTACTCGTGCTCCGGGCTCCAGAACAGCGCCTCGAACGGGCACACCTCGACGCAGATCCCGCAGTACATGCACAGCGAGAAGTCGATGTCGAAGCGGTCGAGGGCGTTCTTCTGGCGGGGCTTGCCGCCCTCGCGGCGGGGCGGGGCGAGGTACTTGTGGGCCTCGATGAAGATGCACCAGTCGGGGCACTCACGGGCGCAGAGCATGCACGCCGTGCAGTTCTCCTCGTGGAGGCTGATCACGCCGCGGGCGCGGGGCGTGGGGACCTCGCGCTCGTGGGGGTAGAGGGTGGTCTGGGGCCCGTCCTTCAGGGTCTTGACCATCTCCCCGAACGTGACCCCGAGACCCTTGACCAGGCCGGGAACCTTGGGCATCTACAGCACCACCTTCAGCACGGCGGTGACCACGATGTTCACCAGCGCGAGGGGGATCAGGAACTTCCAGGCGAAGCTCTGCAGCTGGTCCTCACGGAAGCGGGGGTACGTGAACCGGATCCAGAAGATGAGGAAGGAGACGAGCATCACCTTGGCGAACAGCACGATGGGCCCGAGCACGTAGTACCAGTCGCTGCTGGTGTCGAGCCACGGCACCGCCCAGCCGCCGAGGAAGAGGATCGAGGCCACGCCGGCGAACACGAACGCCGTGGCGAACTCGGCCAGGAAGAAGATGAGGAACCGGAAGCCGGTGTACTCGACCTGGTAGCCGGACACGATCTCGGACTCGGCCACCGGCATGTCGAAGGGCGGCTGGGTGAGCTCGGCCTGGACGGCGGCGAGGAAGATGGCGAACCCGACGAACTGGGTGAGGATGTACGGGTTGCCGATGGCGTCCCAGCCGAAGATGCTCCCGTCGGCCTGGGCGAAGACGATGCCGTTGAGGCTGAGGGTGCCGGCCTGGATGACCACGCCGAGCACGGCGAGCACCATCGGCAGCTCGTAGGCGATGAGCTGGCCGGCGGCTCGCAGACCACCCATGAGGGAGTACTTGTTGGCGGACGCCCAGCCGGCCATGAGGACGCCGAGCACCGACAGCGACGACACCGCCATCACGTAGAAGACGCCGACGTCGAGGTCGGAGATCACCAGGTGGGCCGAGGCCGGCAGCGCCACGTAGAGCAGCAGCGTCGACATCAGGACCACGAGCGGGGCGATCTTGAAGATGAACAGGTCGGCACCGTTGGGGGCGATGTCCTCCTTCTGGAGGAACTTCACGCCGTCGGCGAGCAGCTGCAGGGTGCCGCGCGGGCCGGCCTCCTGGGGGCCGAGGCGGCTCTGCATCCAGCTCATGACCTTGAACAGGAACACCATGCCCAGGATCAGGGCGGTGGTGGGCACCACCGCGCTGATCACGAGGACCTTGATGAGCGTCGACAGCCAGTACGGCGGGTCGAACGAGGCGAGCAGAAGGGTCATCGGTCGATGTCCCCCAGGATGAAGTAGAGGCTGCCCAGGATGGAGATGAGGTCGGGCACGTAGGCGCCACGGGCCACCCAGGGCACGACGGAGATGTTGTTGAACGACGCCGACCGGATCTTCACCCGGAAGGGCACCAGGTCGCCCTTGGAGACGATGTAGTAGCCCATGGCGCCGAGCGGGTTCTCGGTCTCGACGTAGGCCTCGCCCTCGGGCACCTTGATGATGCGCGGCACCTTGGCCATGACCGGGCCGCTGGGGATGGTGTCGAGCAGCTGCTTGACGATGAGGGCGGCCTCGCGGGTCTCCTGGAAGCGCACCCACGTGCGACCGAAACAGTCGCCGTCGGGGTGGGTCCAGACCTTCCAGTCGACCTGGTCGTAGACGAGGCCGGGCGGGCAGCTGTCGCGGCGGAGGTCCCAGTCGACGCCGCTGGCCCGGAGGTTGGCACCGGAGAGGCCGTACGAGAGGGCGATGTCGGCCGGGATCACGCCGATCCCGCGGGTGCGGGACTGGAAGATCTCGTTGCCGATGAGGAGGTCGTCCATCTCGTCGCAGAACGCCAGGATCTTGTCCATGGCGTTGTGCGTGTTGGCGATCCAGCCCTTGGGCAGGTCGTCCTTGAGGCCACCGATGCGGTCGTAGTTCGGGTGGAACCGCCCGCCGGTGGCGGCCTCGATCTGGTTGAGCACGTGCTCGCGGTCGCGGAAGGCGTAGAAGCCGGCGGTCATGCCGCCGAGCTGCAGGCCGTAGTCGCCGAGGAACAGGCTGATGTTGGCGATCCGGGAGAGCTCGAAGAGGATCGTGCGGATCCACTGGGCACGGGGCGGGGCCTCGACGCCCATGAGGCGCTCGGCGGCGAGGATGAACGGCACCTCGTTGGCGAAGCTGCCCAGCCAGTCGATCCGGTTCACCAGGGTGTTGATCTGCGGGTAGGACCGAACCTCGGTGAGCTTCTCGTAGCCCCGGTGCATGTAGCCCGGGATGGGCTCGGCCGAGACGACCTGCTCGCCGTCGAGGCGGGCCACGATGCGCAGGGTGCCGTGGGTGGCGGGGTGCTGCGGGCCCATGTTGAGGGTCATGCCCTCGGTCTCGAAGTCGAGGTTCACCCGGTTGTCGGTGGCGCGGGCCGCCAGCTCGGAGAGCTGGGTGGGGTCGCTGGTGGCGGTCATTCGCCGTCCCCCTCGCTGTCGTCGCCGCCCGGCATGGGCTCCACGTCGACGATGCCCGGCCACGGACGCACCCGGCGGGCGAGCAGCGGGAAGTCCTTGCGCAGCGGGTAGCCCTGGAAGTCGGTCGGCAGGTAGAGCTTGATGAGGTTCGGGTGGCCCACGAAGGTGATGCCGAACATCTCGTGGGTCTCCCGCTCGTGCCAGTTGGCGCCGAGGAAGGTCTCGCTCCAGGTGCCGACGCTCAGGTCGTCGTCGGGGAGGTCGGCCTTGAACAGCACGCCCATGCCCGCGGAGATGGAGTAGAGCCGGGCCAGGAGCTGGAAGCGGGTCTCGCCGCCGGCGTGGCCCTGCACGATCGGCTGGGGCTCCTTGGCGGGCGCGGGATCGCCGAGGAGGTCCTCCTGGGCGTCCATGTCGCGACCGAACGGCGAGGGCAGCCAGTCGATGGCGGAGAGGAAGTCGAAGAACGTGTAGCCCATGGCCTTGGCGGCGACGGCCGCCTCCGGCCAGGCCTCGCGGGTGACGCGCACCCAGAGGTCGTACCCGGGCTCGATGTGGGAGCCGACGACCGCGTCGGCGCCGAGGCGGCGGGTGAGCTCGTCGAGCACCGCCTGGCGGCGCTCGTCGACCTCGACCGGGGCCTCGTCCTCGGCGGGCGTCTCGGTGGTGGTGTCAGCCGACGACAATTGGCTCACCCTTCCAACGCTCGGCCATGTCCTCGTGGGCGATGCGCTCCTGGAGCAGGATGATCCCCTCGAGCAGGGCCTCGGGCCGCGGCGGGCAGCCCGGCACGTAGACGTCGACCGGGATCAGCTGGTCGACGCCCTTGGTGACCGAGTAGCTGTCCCAGTAGGGGCCGCCGCAGTTGGCGCACGAGCCCATGGAGATGACGTACTTCGGATCGGGCATCTGCTCGTAGAGGCGCACGACCGCGGGGGCCAGCTTGTCGGTGACGGTGCCGGCGATGACGACCAGGTCGGCCTGCCGGGGGCTGGCCGGGAAGGGGATCACGCCGAGCCGCATCACGTCGTAGCGGGGCGAGGCGAACGCCGCGCCCATCTCGATGGCGCAGCACGCCAGGCCCCACTGGTAGGCCCAGATGGAGTACTTGCGGGAGATGTTGAGCAGCTTGGACAGCGTCTTCGGCAGCTTGCCGCTCTCGACTAGACCCACCGGAGCACCTTCTTGCGCCAGGCGTACAGGAGACCCAGGGCGAGGATCGCCACGAAGACCAGCATCTCGACCAGGCCGAAGCTGCCGTACTCCTCGAGGCGGGTGGCCCAGGGGAAGAGGAAGACCGCCTCCACGTCGAACAGGACGAAGAGGAGGGCGAAGATGTAGTAGCGGATCTGGCTCTGGGACCAGCCGGTGCCGACCGGATCGACGCCGGACTCGTACACCAGGTACTTCTGCTCCTGGGGCCGGGTCGGGCGGAAGATGCGGCCGATGCCCAGCAGGGTCGCGCCCAGACCGATGCCGACCACTGCGAAGATGGCGACGGTCAGGTACTGCCGCAGGAAATCGGAGTACTCAGCAGACATCGTCGACCGAGCCTAGTGAAGGGCCGAACACGGCATGAAATCCTCTCGCGGGCGGGGTTGCCCCTGGCGCGCTCCGGCGCTCCCGGGGTGGTGAGTCTGAGGGGTGTGGGGTCGGCCGGGGGCCGGTCGGCGCCTACCGGCCGGTGCCGGAGGCGGCCCCCGTCGGGGCGGCCGAGGCGCTCGACGGGGTCTCGTACTGCACCAGCGCGGGCTGGCCCTTCTCGGCCGCGTCCACCAGGAGGTTGGGGAAGAGGCCGACGACCATGGTGACGGCGACGCAGAGGGCGAGGGCGATGGCGGCACCCACCGGCACGGGAATGCGCTCGGCCCGGGTGGGCACGGGACCGTCGTCGCCGTCGTCGCCCCCGCTCATGAACATGGCCACGATGATCCGCAGGTAGAGGAACGCCGAGACGACGGCGGACAGCATGGCGATGATGGCGAGCGGGGTGCTGCTGGCATCGACGGCCGCCTCGACCGCGTAGAACTTGGCGAAGAAGCCGGCGGTGAAGGGCACACCGGCCTGGGCCAGCAGCAGGACGGTGAACGCCACGGCGAGCAGCGGGTTGGTGCGGCTCAGGCCCTTGTAGTCGGCGAGCAGGTGGTGGCCGTCGCCCCGGCGCCCGACGATGGTGGCGACGCCGAAGGAGCCGGCGACCATGAACACGTAGGCGGCCAGGTAGAAGAGCACCGCCGAGTTGCCCATGTCGGAGCCGGCCTCGACCGCCATCAGGATGAAGCCGGCGTGGCTGATCGACGAGTAGGCGAGCATGCGCTTCACGTTCGACTGGACCACGGCCAGGGCGGCGCCCACGATCATCGACAGGATGGCGAGGGCGTAGACGATCGGCTTCCAGGTCGACTCGTAGTTCGAGAACGTCAGCACGAAGATGCGGATCATCCCGGCGAACGCCGCCGCCTTCACGCCGGAGGCCATCCACGCCACGCCGGGGGTGGGCGCGCCGTCGTAGACGTCGGGGCTCCAGGCGTGGAACGGCACGGCGGAGACCTTGAACGCCAGGCCCACGATGAGCAGGCCCAGACCGATGAGCAGCAGACCGTTCTGGGTGGGCACGACCTCGCTCATGAACGCCTTGATCTGCACCAGGTTGGTGGAGCCGGTGGCGCCGTAGATGAGGGCGATGCCGTACAGGAAGAAGGCTGAGGAGAACGCACCCAGCACGAAGTACTTGATGCCGGACTCCTGGGACTGGACCCGGCGGAGGTGCATGCCCGCGAGGACGTAGACGGCGATGGACAGCGTCTCGAGGCCGACGAACACGACGATGAGGTCGTTGCCCATGGCGAGGATGACGCCGCCGGCGGCCGACAGCAGCATCAGGACGTAGAACTCGGGCCCTTCCATGTCCTCCCGGCGCAGGTAGCCGTCGGTGAGGAGGGCGGCGAGACCGACCGCGGCGCAGATGACGATGGTGACGAAGAGGGTGAACCCGTCGACACCGACCATGCCCCCGATCGTGGTGTACGGCCCGGTGACCTCAGGGTGGATGTCCCACCACAGCAGCGAGCTCCAGCCCTGGACCTGGGCCCAGAGGGGCAGGACGCTCAGGGCCGATGCGAGGGCGATCACCACGGTCGCGGCGGCGAAGATGCCGCGCGGCGCCTTCCCACGGAGGAAGGAGGAGAAGGTCAGCAGCAGCAGGCCGCCCACCAGCAGGATCATCAGCGGGATGAGGGCGGGCCAGTAGATGTCGGGGCCGGGCACGTGGACCTGCTCGGGGCCGGCGCTGATGGGGGTGGGCTCCTGGGTGAGCTGGGCGAGGAGGGCGAGGCTCACGGCGCCACCTCCCCGGTCGTGACGTGGACGCTCAGGGCGTGCTCGCCCTCGTCGCCGTGGCCGCCCTCACCGTGACCGCCACCCTCGGGGACCTCGCGCAGCTCGGAGCCGCCCTGGGTGCGGGCCTGGTCGTAACGGTCGACCTGCTCCTCCATGCGGGTGAGGATGCGGTTCACCGAGGGCTCGATCCGGTCGAGCACCGGCTTCGGGTAGATGCCGAGGAACACGATCAGCACCAGCAGCGGCACCATGACCAGCCGCTCGTTGAGGTTGAGGTCGGGGAAGGAGGCGTTGGCCTCGTCGGGCTCACCCTGGAACACCCGCTGGTAGGCCCAGAGCAGGTAGAGGGCGGCGATGATGACACCCGCCGCGGCCACCACGGCCCACCAGCGGTGGGCCATGAAGGTGCCGAGCAGCACGAGGAACTCGCTGACGAAGCCGTTGAGGCCGGGCAGGCCGATGGAGCTCAGCATCACCACGGTGAAGATCCCGGCGAACACGGGAGCGACCTTGGCGATGCCCCGGAGGTCCTTGATCTCGTAGGTGTGGCGGCGCTGGTAGAGGAAGCCCAGCAGGATGAACAGGGCACCGGTGGAGATGCCGTGGTTCACCATCTGGAGCACCGAGCCCTCCACGCCCTGGGTGTTCAGGGCGAAGAGGCCCATGATGGCGAAGCCCATGTGGGCCACCGAGGAGTAGGCGATCAGGCGCTTGAAGTTGCGCTGCATGGCGGCGACGATGCCGCCGTAGATGATGCCGATCGTGCCCAGGGTGAGCAGCAGCGGTGCGAAGTACACGCTCGCCTCGGGGAACAGCTCGAGGCCGAAGCGCAGGAAGCCGTAGGTGCCGAGCTTGAGCAGGATGCCGGCCAGGTCGATGGAGCCGGCGGTGGGGGCCTCGGTGTGGGCGTCGGGCAGCCACGTGTGGAACGGGAACGACGGCACCTTCACCGCGAAGGCGACGGCCATGCCGAGGAACAGCCACCGGCCGGTGTTGGTGGCGAGGCTGTCGCTGGCGATGATCTTGGTGAAGTCGAAGGTCACCTGGCCGCCGTCGCCGGCCTTGGCGATGACGGCGAGGGCCACGATCGAGACGAGCATGAACGCCGAGCCCGCCATCGTGTACAGGAAGAACTTGGTGGCGGCGTAGACCCGGCGGCCGTGGCCCCACTTCCCGATGAGGAAGTAGAGCGGCACGAGCGTGATCTCGAACATCAGGAAGAACAGGAACAGGTCGAGCGCCAGGAAGGCGCCCATGCAGCCGCCCATGAGCAGCGTGAGCCAGGCGTAGTAGCCCTTGGGGTCGTTGGTCGGCTTCGCCGCGAACAGGGCGATCGGGAAGAGGATGCCGGTCAGCACCACGAGGAAGAGCGAGACGCCGTCGACCCCGAGGAAGAACTTGATGTCGACCGACGACACCCAGGTCTGGCTCACCGTGAACTGGAAGCCGTCGTCGGCGGTGTCGAACTTGACCAGCAGCACGATGCTGAGCACGCCGGCGAGGAGGCTCGAGAGGATGGCGACCTGACGGGCGACCTCGGGCCGGGAGCGGGGGATGAGCCCGATCACCAGCGCCCCGATCATCGGGACGAGCACGAGGGCGGGCAGGATCGGGAACCCGAGCGAGCCGCCCCCTTCGGAGGCGAGGATGGCCGCGGTCATGAGAAGGACACCTGGGTGAGGATGAAGGCGATGATGAGGATCGTGCCCAGGCCGACCATGAGCGCGTACCAGCGCACGTAGCCGTTCTGGACCGTGCGCAGGCGGGCCGCACCCCCTCGCGACAGGCGGCCCACCCCGTTGACGGCGCCGTCGATCACGACGCGGTCGAACAGGGCGATCAGCTCGAAGAGGCGGCGGCCGGGGCCCCCCATGAAGACGGTGACGCCGTGGTCGATGTACCAGCCGTTGTAGAAGAACGGCAGCTCGACCTTGCGGGCGTCGAACTTCTTCTTCATGTAGATGGCGTACGCCAGGGCGATGCCGGTGAGCGCCACCACCGTGGAGATCGCCATCTCCGCGAGCAGCTTCGCGGTGCTCAGGCCGAGGTGGGCCTGGTTCTCGCCCACCACGGGCTCGAGCCACTTGTTGAGGAACTCGAGGTTCTCGGTGAAGGGCAGGTTGAGCACGCCCGCCACGAGCGCGAAGAACGCCAGCACGAGGATCGGGAGCGTCATCGTCCACGGCGACTCGTGGGGCTGGACGTCGTGGCCGTGGTGCTCGGTGGCCACGGCGACGGGCCCGGCGTCGGCGTCGGCCGCGACGGTGGCCTCGCCCAGGTCGTTGGCGTCACCGGCGCTGCCCGCCGCGGAGGTGTCGTGGGCGTCGAGGTTGGCGAGCTCGGCGTCGGCGCTGGCACCCCAGCGGGCCTTGCCGAAGAACACCATGAACACCTGGCGGCTCATGTAGAACGCGGTGATCAGCGCACCGGCGAGGCCGATGACGTAGAGCACCGGGCTCTTGTGGAGGGCGTAGCTGAGGATCTCGTCCTTCGACCAGAAGCCGGAGAACGGTGGCACGCCCGAGATGGCCAGCCAGCCGATGATGAAGCCGAAGGCGGTGAACGGCATGACCTTGCGGAGCGCGCCCATGTGGCGCATGTCCTGGTCGTCGTGCATGCCGTGGATCACCGAGCCGGAACCGAGGAACAGGCACGCCTTGAAGAAGGCGTGGGTGATCATGTGGAAGATCGCCGCGGTGTAGCCGCCCGATCCCACGGCCAGGAACATGTAGCCGAGCTGGCTGACCGTGGAGTAGGCCAGGACCTTCTTGATGTCGGTCTGGGCCACGGCGATGGTGGCGGCGATGAACAGGGTGGCGGCGCCGATGATGGCGATCGCCCACGGGACCCACTCGGCGGAGGCGGCGAGGATGGGGTTGGCCCGCACCAGGAGGTAGACGCCCGCGGTGACCATGGTGGCCGCGTGGATCAGGGCGGACACCGGGGTGGGGCCGGCCATGGCGTCGGGGAGCCAGATGAAGAGCGGCAGCTGGGCGGACTTGCCGACCGCGCCGATCAGCAGCATCACCGCGATGAGCGTGGCGGTGGTCTCGGCCAGGCCCGGCGCCTGCGAGGTGATCGTGCTCCAGTTCAGGGAGCCGAACGTGAAGAAGGCGGCGAACATGGCGACCATGAAGCCCCAGTCACCGACGCGGTTGGTGACGAACGCCTTCTTGCCGGCGCTGGCGTTGGCCTCCTTCTCGAACCAGAACGAGATCAGCAGGTACGAGCAGGCGCCCACTCCCTCCCAGCCCAGGAACGTCAGCACCATGTTGTCGCCCAGGACGAGCATCAGCATGGAGAAGACGAACAGGTTCAGGTAGGTGAAGAAGCGGGGGAACCGGCTGTCGCCGTGCATGTAGCCGATCGAGTACAGGTGGATCAGGCTGCCGATGCCGGTGACGAACATGATCATCGCCATCGACAGCGGATCGAGCAGGAAGCCGATCTCGACCTGGAAGTCGCCGGCGGGGATCCAGGTGAAGTAGTCGACCTGGAAGGTGTGGTCCGGCTCGTTCCAGAGGCCGGCGAACACCACGAGCGTGGTGAGGAACGACAGGGCGACGACGGCCGTGCCGAGCCAGCCCGCGAGGGGCTCGCCGATGCGCTTCCCGAAGAACCAGAGGATGGTGAACCCGACCAGGGGCAGGGCGGGGACCAGCCAGATGAGCTCGACCATGTCCGCCTACCCCCTCAGCAGCCGGAGGTCGTCGGCGTTGGCGCCCGGCCGGCGCCGGGACATGGCCACCACGAGGCCCAGGCCCACCACCACCTCGGCGGCGGCGACGACCAGGACGAAGAACACGATGACCTGGCCCGAGATGTCGTTCAGCATCTTGCCGAACGCCACGAAGGTGACGTTCACGGCGTTGAGCATCAGCTCGACGCACATGATCATCACCAGCGGGTTGCGGCGGACCAGCAGGCCCACGCCGCCGATGGCGAAGAGGATGGCCGCCAGGGCGAGGTAGGCGACGTCGAGGTTGGAGGCCTCCATCAGTGGCCGGCCTCCTCGTGCGTCAGGGTGAGGGGCTCGTCGCCCTGATCGGTCATGGACTCGGGCTCCGGGATGGGCTGGACGTCCTTGGGCCGGCGGGAGAGCACCACGGCGCCCACCACGGCGATGGTGAGCAGGCCGGCGGTGACCTCGAGCGGGAAGACGTAGGTGGTGAAGAGCTGGCGGCCGAGCTCGTAGACGTTGTCGTAGCCGCCGGCGAGCTCGCCGGTGACCGACTGTGCGCCGGTGACGGCGTCGCGGCCGCCGATGATCAGCACGGCCAGCACGGCGCCGACCATGCCGACGCCGATGAGCACCGCGAAGATGCGCTGCCCGACGAGCGGCTCGGTGTCGAGATCGTCATCGCGGTCGACGCCGAGCAGCATCATCACGAAGAGGATGAGCACCACGATGGCGCCGGTGTAGACGATCACCTGGACGGCGGCGAGCAGCTGGGCGTCCATGTTGAGGAACAGCACGGCGACACCGAAGAGGGTGGCCACCAGGCTGAGGGCCGAGTGCACGGGGTTGCGGGAGAGCACGACACCGAGCCCGCCCAGCAGCACGACCACCGCGCAGACGGCGAAGACGACGACTTCCACGCTCATCTCAGTGCCCTCCGTGGCCGTGGTCGTCGTGGTGGTCGTCGGCGTGGTCGTGGTCGTCGTGGCCGTGACCGTGCTCGTCGATCATCTCCAGCGGCGTGGTGACGGCGTCCTTGGTGTCCTGGGCGGCCTCGGGGGCCCGCACCCCGTAGCCGAGCTCGCCCGACCAGCCGACCACGCCCTCGAAGCGGGCGTCGCCGGAGGGAGCGGTGGCCCGCATCCACGCCGAGGTGAACTGGTCCTCACCCGGGCGCCAGTCCTCCCAGGGCAGCTTCTGGGGCATGCCCTCGTCGTCGACCACCAGCTCGGCCTTCGTGTAGATGGCGTCGGACCGGTTGGTGAACGAGAACTCGAACATCTTCGACTCGGTGATCGCCTCCGTCGGGCACGCCTCGACGCACAGGTCGCAGTGGATGCAGCGGAGGTAGTTGATCTCGTAGATGAAGCCGTAGCGCTCGCCCGGGCTCACCGGCTCGTCGGGCGGGTTGTCGGCGCCGCGCACGTAGATGCACCGGGCCGGGCAGACACCGGCGCAGAGCTCGCAGCCGATGCACTTCTCCATGCCGTCCTCGTACCGGTTGAGGACGTGTCGGCCGTGCATGCGCACCGGCTTCGGCGCCTTCTCCTGCGGGTACTGGGTGGTGACCCGCTGCTTGCGCCCGACCTGACGCAGGCTGACGAGGAAGCCTCCGAGGTAGCCCATCAGTCGACCACCCCTTCGAGACGGTTGGCCTTCGACGTCGCCACCGCGAACCGCAGCAGCCCGAAGAAGGTGAGGGCGATGGCCGCCGCGATGGGCACCACCACGAGGCCGTTCCAGTGCTGGTCCCGGGCGACGTGGAAGGTGGCGAGCACGAGCAGCCAGCCGATCGACAGCGGGATCAGCACCTTCCAGCCCAGGTCCATGAGCTGGTCGTAGCGGACCCGGGGCACGGTGCCGCGGATCCACACGAACAGGAACAGGAACAGGACGGTCTTCAGGAGGAACCAGATGATCCCCCACAGCCAGCCCGGACCGATCAGGGCGGGGCCGGCCGGGCCACCCAGGAACAGGGTGACGATGATGGCCGCCATGGTGACCGAGTTCATGAACTCGGCCACGAAGAAGAGGGCGAAGCGGATGGAGCTGTACTCGGTGTGGTAGCCGCCGACGAGCTCCTGCTCGGCCTCGACGAGGTCGAACGGCGGTCGGTTCAGCTCGGCCTGGCTGGCCAGCAGGAACACGATGAACGGCACGATGCCGGCCACCAGCAGGTTCCAGTTGGGGACCAGGCTCCCCCACCCGTCGCCGGCCTGGGCGGCCACGATCTGGTGGGTGTCCAGGGTGCCGGTGGTGAGCACCACGGCGCACACCGAGAGGCCGAGCGCCGCCTCATAGGAGACCATCTGGGCCGAGGCGCGCACCGAGCCGAGCAGCGGGTACTTCGAGCCGGAGGACCAGCCGGCGAGCATCACGCCGTAGACCGCGATCGACGACATGGCGAGGGCGAACAGGATGCCGATCGGCGGGTTCGCCAGCTGGAGGAAGGTCTCGTGACCGAACAGCTCGACCGTGCCGTTGTTCCCGCCGGAGAAGTCACCCCCGAACGGGACGATGCAGAACAGCAGGAAGGCCGGCACCACCGTGAGCAGCGGGGCGAGGATGAACACCTTGCGCTCGGCCCGGTCCGGGAGCAGGTCCTCCTTGAAGAAGAACTTCACGCCGTCGGCGAAGGTCTGGAACAGGCCGAACGGACCTGCGGTGTTGGGGCCGATGCGGTTCTGGAGGTCGCCGATGACCTTGCGCTCGAACCAGATCATCAGCATCGTCGCCACCAGAAGGAAGGCGAAGATCACCACGACCTTCAGCACGACGATGAGGACGACCGCGAGGTCGACGTCGCCGCTGAGGAGCGGATCACCTCCGAACATCGGGATGGCCTCCGGGTCGGGCGGGCTGGGGACGGGTGCGGGCCACGGGGCTGGGCGCGGCAGGCTGCCCATCCCACCGCACGCCGCCGGTGGCGCGCAATTGCACCGCTACGAGGGTGGTCACGACGCCGTCTCGATGCGCAGCTCGGTGACGGGAGCGTCGACGGCGACGAGGTCGCCGACCCGCACGTCGGCCTGGTTGAGCACGAGGGCGACGGCCCCGCGGGGCACCCCGCCATCGGGGTGGACCGGCAGGGTCAGCGACGTGCGGGGCGAGCGCACGACCACGCGGTCGCCGGCGACGAGGCCGAGGCGGTCGGCGTCGGCCGGGTGGATGCGGGCCGTGGTGCCCGGGGCGAGGCCGGCGAGATGGCCGCTCGCCTGCACGATGGTGCCCTGGTCGTAGAGCTTGCGGGTGGCGATCAGGCGGAACGCGTAGGCGTCGAGCGGCGGGGTCGGCGACGCCACTCCGGCCGTGAAGGACACCAGCGCCGGCGCCTGCGGGCCGGGATCCGGGGGCGGCACCACGTCGTCGCCGCCGGCCGGCGCACCCTCGTCGGCCGCGTCCCGGGCTTCGGCGGTGGCCTCGCCCTCGGCGACGGTGGCGGCGGCGTCCTCGGCCTGGGTGGTGTCGACGTCGTCGGCGGCGTCGGCCCGCACGGCGGCGGCGTCGGCCTCCCCGCCGGCCTGGGTGTCGGCGTCGGCGGAGGTGGTGGGCTCGGGGGTGCCGAGCGGGAGCAGCACCCCGTCGGGGGCGCCCTCCAGCGCGGCGAGGTCGAGGCCGAGGTGGGATGGGGCGACCCGACCGATCTCGGCGAGCACCTCGGCGGCGTCGCCGAACCCGAGGTCGGCGCCGAGCCGGACGGCCAGCTCGGCTGCGAGCATCCAGTCCGGACGGGCGGTGCCCGGCGGGGTGACCCGCTGGGACAGGGTGCTGACCCGGCCCTCCAGGTTGGTGGTGGTGCCGGCCTGCTCGGCGAACCCGGCGGCGGCGAGCACGATGTCGGCCCGTCGGCTGGAGGCGTTGAGCAGGGTGTCGAGCGCGATCACCGTGCGCGCGCCGGCGAGGCCTCGCTCGGCCAGGTCGGCGTCGGGGAAGTCGGCGAGCGGGTCGGCGCCGAGGAGCACGAGCACGTCGATGCGCCCGTCGGCGGCGGCCCGCAGGATGCCCTCGGTGTCGAGGCCGGGCTCGGCGGGCAGGCTCGGCCAGGTCCCGGAGAACCAGTCACGGCCGTCGTCGAGCGCCACGCGGCCGGGGAGGAGCCCGGGGGCGAGGCCCATGTCGAGGGCGCCGTGCACGTTGGCCCGGCGCAGCGCCGGCAGGAAGCGGGCGTCGGGGCGGGCGGCGACGATGGCGCCGGCGGCGTCGACCAGGCCGTCGGCCGACTCGGCGAGCGACGGGCGGCCGAGCACCACGCTCAGCGGGCCCGACGACCGGGCGATCAGCGAACGGGCGGCGTTGATGTCGGCGGCGGCCACGCCGGCGACATCGCGGTCGGCCTCGGTGGTGGCGACCAGCGCGGCCACCAGCTCCCCGGCCTCACCGGGACGAGGGTGGAGCGACGCGGCGGCGAGGGAGGTGAGCCCCGAGCTGCGGGGCGAGACCTCGACCACGGTGACGCCGTCGTCGAGGGCGGCGTGGCGGAGCCGGAGGAACAGGACCGGGAGCTCCTCCTTCGGGTCGGGCCCGAGGTAGAGCACCGTGCCGCCGGGGGCGCAGACCTGGTCGATGGTTGCCCGGGGCAGGCCCAGCACGACCTGGGCGGGAAGCCCGTCGCCGAGCTGGGCGTCGACGTTGTCGGTGCCGAGCACGCCCTTGGCGAGCTTGGCCCAGGCGTAGGCGCCCTCGTTGGTGAGGCGGGCGCCGCCGATGACGCCGACGGACTGCGGCGTCGCCGCCCGGAGGGCCGAGGCGGCGCGCTCGAGGGCGTCGGCCCAGCGGGTGGGCACGAGATCGTCGCCCTGGCGCACCAGCGGCTCGCCCAGGCGGGCGTCGGAGGTGACGGCCTCGTGGGAGAACCGGCCCTTGTCGCACAGCCAGCCCCAGTTCACCGGGTCGATGTCGACGCCGGCGAAGCGCTGGACCTGGTCGCGGGAGGAGTCGATGGAGATGCGGCAGCCGACCGAGCACTGGGTGCAGGTCGACTCGGTGGTCTCGAGGTCCCACGGCCGGGCCTTGAACCGGAAGGGCGACGCGGTGAGCGCGCCCACCGGGCAGATCTGCACGGTGTTGCCGCTGAAGTACGAGGCGAACGGCTCGTCCGGGAAGGTGTTGACCTCGGTGTTGTTGCCCCGGTGGATGAAGTGGATCAGCGGGTCGCCGGCCACCTCCTTGGCGAACCGGGTGCAGCGGTCGCACAGGATGCAGCGCTCCCGGTCGAGCAGCACCAGGTCGCTGATCGGGATCGGCTTCTCCTTGTGCCGCTTCTCCTCGACCATCCGGCTCTCACCGGGCCCGTAGGCGACGGTCTGGTCCTGGAGGGGGCACTCGCCGCCCTTGTCGCAGACCGGGCAGTCGAGCGGGTGGTTGATGAGGAGGAACTCCAGGACGCCGTCCTGGGCCTTCTTGGTGACCTCGGAGTCGGTGCTCACCTTCATGCCGGGCGTGCACTCCAGCATGCAGCTGGGCTGGAGGGCGGGGCCGCGGCCGGTGTCGACCTCGACGATGCACATGCGGCACATGCCCACGGGCCGCATGCGCTCGTGGTAGCAGAACCGCGGGATGTAGGTGCCGTGGCGCTCGGCGGCGTCGATCAGCAGCTCGCCCTTGCGGGCGATGATCTCGCGGCCGTCGATCTCGACGGCCACGCCGTCGGCGGGCGGAGCCTCGGGCTCAGGCATGGGAGGGGGCCTTCAACTCGACGGGGACCGAGGTGCGGGCCTCCTCGGCCATGGTGATCCGGGCCTCGAACTCGTCGCGGAACCGACCGAGGGCGGAGGCGATCGGGGCGGTCGCGGACGGGCCGAGCGGGCAGATGGTGGTCTGCTTGGGCGGCCAGGTGAGGCCGGGCGAGATGTTGTCGGAGACGTCCATCAGCAGCTCGAGGTCGCTCGGGCGGCCGTGGCCGTCGAGGACGCGCTGGAGGATGCGCTCGAGCCACGTGGTGCCCTCGCGGCAGGGCGTGCACTTGCCGCACGACTCCCGGGCGTAGAAGCGCACCAGGCGCAGGCAGGCCTTCACCGCGTCGGTGGTGTCGTCCATGACGACGATGGCGCCGGAGCCGAGCATCGAGCCGGCCTTGTCGACGGTGGCCTTCTCGAGCGGCAGGTCGAGGTGCTCCTCGAAGAACCACGGGGCCGAGCCGCCGCCGGGGATGAACGCCTTCAGCTGGTTGCCGTCGCGGATGCCGCCGGCGTACACCGGCGCGTAGATGAGGTCGCGGAAGGTGGTGACGCCGTACTCGACCTCGAACACGCCCGGGTTCCGCACGTGACCGGACACTGCGAACATGCGGGTGCCCTTGGAGCCCTCGGCGCCGAGGGCGGCGAACGCCTCTCCCCCGTTGTTCACGATCCACGGGAGGTTCGAGAGCGTCTCGACGTTGTTGACGATCGTGGGCTGCATGTACAGGCCCTTGGCCGCCGGGAAGAACGGGGGCTTCAGGCGAGGCATGCCCCGGTTGCCCTCGAGGCTCTCGATGAGGGCGGTCTCCTCGCCCACGATGTAGGCGCCGGCACCCCAGGTCAGCACGACGTCGATCGAGTAGTCGGAGCCGAGGATGTTGCGGCCGACGTAGCCGGCCTTGTAGGCCTCGCTGAGGGCCTCGGCGATGCGCTCCTGGGCGAGGGCCATCTCACCCCGGACGTAGAGGAACGCCTGCCCGGCGCCGATGGCGTAGCAGGCGAGCAGCACGCCCTCGATGAGCTGGTGCGGATCGCGCTCCATGAGGATGCGGTCCTTGTAGGTGCCGGGCTCGCTCTCGTCGCCGTTGACGACGAGGTACCGGGGCCACACGTCGGCCGGGGCGAGGGTCCACTTCACGCCGGCCGGGAAGCCGGCGCCGCCGCGGCCCAGGAGGCTGGCGGACTTCACCTGCTCGCCGACCTCGGCGGGCGACATCTCGAGCGCCTTGCGCAGCGCCTGGTAGCCGCCGGTGGAGACGTAGCGGGTGATCGTGTGGCTGTCGTCGTACCCGAAGCGGCTGGTGATGATCTTCGGCGCGTCGGTGATGGCCATCAGGCGTCGGCCTCCTCGGCGGCGGCGGCCGCGGCGATCCAGACGGGGGTGGCACGGTCCTCGGGCACGACCGAGCCGGCCTTGCGCTCCGGTGGGATGTGCTGGCGCACGCGGGCGAGCGTGCCGTGGGGCGGGATGTCGTCGCGGCGGCCGGCGGCGAGGTCGTCGATCAGGGCGTCGAACTCGTCGTGGGTGATGCGGTGGAAGTAGCGGTAGTTCACCTGGAGGCAGGGCGCCTCGGTGCACGCCGCGATGCACTCCACGTCCTCGATGGTGAACAGGCCGTCGGGGGTGGTCTGGCCCGGGCGGATGCCGAGCTTCTCCTCGGCGTGCTCGAGCAGCTCCTCGCCGCCGAGCAGCAGGCAGGCGATGTTGGTGCAGATGTTCACCATGTAGCGCCCGACGGGCTCCATCTTGAACATCTCGTAGAACGACGCCGTGCCGAGCACCTCGGCGGGGGTGACCCCGACCAGCTCGGCGATGTGGGCCATGGCCTCCTCGGTGAGGTGGCCGTCCTGCTCCTGGGCGAGGTGCAGAAGCGGGATCAGCGCCGACTTCGGACGCGGGTAGCGATCGATGATCTCCCGGGCGAGCGTGACGTTCTCGGGCGTGAGCCGGGCCATCAGCGGTCGACCTCCCCGAGGATCGGGTCGACCGACGAGATGATGGCCACGCCGTCGGCGACGAGGCCCCCGTGCATGAGGTGCGGCAGGCTCTGGATGTTCACGAACGACGGGCCCCTGATGTGCATGCGGTAGGGCTTGGAGGTGCCGTCGCTGACGATGTAGCAGCCGAGCTCGCCCCGGGGGGACTCGATGGCGCAGTACGCCTCGCCCTCGGGCACCTTGAAGCCCTCGGTGAAGATCTTGAAGTGGTGGATCAGGGCCTCCATCGACTCGTCGATGCGGGCCCGCGGCGGCGGGGTGACCTTCTTGTCCTGGATGCGGTAGTCGCCCTTCGGCATCTTCTCCAGGCACTGCCGCACGATCCGCATCGACTCGTGGATCTCGGCGAGGCGGATCGCGTAGCGGTCGAAGCAGTCGCCGTAGGAGCCGACCACGACGTCGAAGTCGACCTGGTCGAAGGCGAGGTACGGCATGTCGCGGCGGAGGTCCCAGTCGTAGCCGGTGGCGCGGAGGATCGGACCGGTGACCCCGAGGGCGAGGCACTCCTCGGCGGTGATGGTGCCGATGCCCTGGAGGCGCTCGCGCCAGATCGGCTGCTGGTTGAGGAGCGTGTCGTACTCCTGGAGGCGCTCCGGCAGCATGTCGAGCAGGCGCAGCACGCCGTCGCGCCACCCGTCGGGGAGGTCTGCGGCCACACCGCCGGGGCGGATGTAGTTGTGGTTCATGCGGAGGCCGGTGACCTCCTGGAGGAACCGCAGCGCCTCCTCGCGCTCACGCCAGCCGTACAGCATCATCGACACCGCGCCGAGGTCCATGCCGTTGGTGGCCATGAACAGCAGGTGCGACGAGATGCGGTTCATCTCGGTCATCAGCATGCGGATCCAGACCGCACGCTCGGGGACCTCGATGTCGAGCAGGCGCTCGACGGTGAGCGAGAAGGCCAGCTCTGTGAACAGCGGGGACGCGTAGTCCATCCGGGTCACGTTGGTGGGGCCCTGGAGGTAGGTCAGCTCCTCACCGGTGCGCTCCATGCCGGTGTGCAGGTAGCCGATGATCGGCTTGCACCGCAGCACCGTCTCGCCGTGGAGCTCCAGCATGAGCCGGAGCACCCCGTGGGTCGAAGGGTGCTGCGGACCCATGTTGATGATCATGGTCTCGTCGTCGGGGACCTGCTCCTCCGACGCGACGGCGGCCTCGGACTCGGACATGCGCAGCACGCAGCCGCGCTCGATGAGGCGGGCGGCGCCGGCGGCGACGTCGGCGCTGGTGAGCTCCTGGGCGCCCTCGTCGGTGCGCTCGACGGGGCCGGAGGGAGGCGCGTCGTGGGTCGTGGTCATGGCTTCGCTCCCACCGAGGTCACCGGTTGGCCGGGGCGCCCTTGAACTGCACGGGGATGCGACCGGAGTCGTAGTCCTTGCGCAGCGGGTGGCCGATCCAGTCCTCGGGCATGAGGATGCGGGTGAGGTCGGGATGGCCGTCGAAGACGATCCCGAACATGTCGAAGGTCTCGCGCTCCATCGCCTCGGTGCCCGGGTAGAGCTCGAAGGCGCTGGCGAGCCGGGGGTCGGACGCCGGCACCTGGATGCGCAGGCGCAGGCGGGACCGCTCCCGGTGGTTGATCAGGCCGACCACCACCTCGAAGCGCTCCGCGGTCACGTCGGTCGGGAGGGAGGCCCGGCCAGGGTGCACCAGGTAGTCGACGCCGGTGAGGTCGACCACCTGGTGGTAGCCGGCCTCGTGCAGCGTCGCCAGCAGCGCCGGGTACTCCTCGCGCGACGGGAACAGCACGACCTGGCCGTGCGAGCGGGTGACCGGCAGGCCGAAGAGGGTCTCCGGGGCGGGCTCGCGCAGCGCTTCGGGCTCGACCTCGCCCGCTCCGATGTCGGCGGCGTCGTCGGCCATGGTCAGCTCCGACCCAGGGCGACCGGCACGGGACCGGTCGGGGCGGCCTGCTCGATGACGATGCCGGCACCCTCGCCCGGGCGGCGGGTGAGGTGCCCGGTGGCGATCTGGTGGTGCAGGGTGAGGATGGCGTGCATGAGGGTCTCCGGGGTCGGGGGGCACCCGGGGGCGTACACGTCGACGGGGACGATCTGGTCGACGCCCTGGACGATCGCGTAGTTGTTGAACATGCCGCCCGACGAGGCGCACACGCCCATGGAGATCACCCACTTGGGCTCCATCATCTGGTCGTAGACCTGACGGAGCACCGGGGCCATCTTCTGGGACACGCGGCCGGCGACGATCATGAGGTCGGCCTGGCGGGGGGAGGCCCGGAAGACCTCCATGCCGTAGCGGGCCAGGTCGTAGTGGGGGCCGCCGGCGGCCATCATCTCGATGGCGCAGCACGCCAGGCCGAAGGTCGCCGGCATGACGCTGTGCTTGCGGGCCCACTTCACCAGCTCCTCGAGCGTGCCGGTGAGGAAGTTGTGGCTCAGCCCCTCGAGGCCGGCTTCGAGCACGCCCCCCTGGGGTCGGGTCTCGCGTGACACTACGCAGCCTCCTCCGTGAGGGGCGCACGGCCCTCGAGGCCGACGCGCTTGACGGTGGTGGTGGTGGTGCGGGACGGCGAGACGATGTCGCTGCGCTGGAGCCGCTTGACCGGGCCCCAGTCGAGCGCGCCCTTGCTGATGAGGTACACGAACGACTCGAACACCGCCGCCGAGAAGATCACGATCGCGCCGATCCCGAAGCCACCGAGCTCACGGAAGACGGTGGCGAACGGGAACAGGAAGATGATCTCGATGTCGAAGACGATGAAGATCATCGCCACCAGGAAGAACTTCACGGGGAAGCGCTCCGGTGGCTCCTTGCTGGGCACGATGCCGCACTCGTAGGGCGCGGCCTTCGGCACGGAGGGGTTGCGCGGGGCGAGGAGTTGGGAGACCACTCGGCTGACCGCGGCGAAGACGAGGGCCAGCACCAGCATGGCGAAGATCGGGAGGTACTGGCCCATGGTGTCAGTCTCCCTCGGTGGTGGCCTCCGCCATGGCCTTGTTCTTCATCAGGGTCTTGTCCCGGTTGTGCAGCACCCAGGCGAAGATGATGAACAGGCTGAGCGAGATCACGAAGTAGAGGAACGGGATGAGGCGGACGTCGCCGAGCTCGCGCACGAGCACGACCGACACCACCGGCTGATCGGGGTCGACCACCGGCACGGGCGGGGCCTCGCCGACCTTGGCCTCCTGGGGGATGACCGGCTGCACCTGCACGACGGCGTAGTGCGTCGGGTGGTCCCAGAAGGTCAGGAGCCGCTCGACCCGGAACTTGGCCCGGCAGAGCATGTCGGAGTCGTCGCACGCATCGGTGCGGCGGGGCTTGCCACCGAACTCCCACACCGTGAGCTTCTTGTACTCGGTGTTGGCGGTGAAGATCTGGTTGTCGATGAGCGCCGTGTCGGCGGCGGCCTGGGCCTCACCGGCCGAGGAGGCGGCGGTGACGCGCCAGCCGTTCAGCGAGCCGTCCGGGATGATGGTGTCGAGGACCTCGGGGTTGTTGGCCTGGAGGTCGGAGAAGCTCCATCCGTTCGGGTACTCGTCGACCAGCTCGGGGAACTGGGCCTCGACCTCGGCCTGCGTCGGGAGGTCGTCGGGGTTGACGAGCTTCAACACCTCGTCGGTCTCCGGCGTGGACCCGTCGTTGATCCACACCTCCACCGGTTGCCAGCTCGGGTTGTTGCCCCGGGGCCCGATGGCGGGGGGCGAGAGCCACCAGAAGAAGGTGAGGATGGTCATGAAGCCGAACAGCCCGGCCAGCGACAGCAGCATGCCCAGGCGGGCGCCGGTGTTGGTGGCGAGGATGATGTACACCGAGCCCATCAGCACGGCGACGCCGACGGCGACGACCAGGATGCCCCGGACCCCGGGGTTCCAGGCCAGACCGGCGAAGAGGTTGATCGTGGCGAGCATCGGGGTCACAGGCTCCGCTCGTATCGGACGACGGCGGCGATCTGCTCAGGCGTGAGCATGACCTGGTCCGCGGACATCGTGGCGGTTGCGGGGTCGACGGCGTTGGGGTTCACGCCGAAGCTGCCCATCCGGCCGGTGGAGAGGCCGTTGGTGCCGTAGGCCGTGCCCGAGGGCGGGTAGGCCGACACGAACGCCTCCTGCTGGGCGGCCGTCGGGAACTGCCGGCTCTCCGAGCCGCCCGTGAGGTTCGGGCCCATGCCGCCGCCTCCGGGCACCTCGGCGGCGCCGTACGACCAGCCCTTGGTGTGGCACCGGCCGCAGGCGTAGGCACCACCGGCGAAGCCGTCGGTGTAGCCGAGGTTGAAGATCGCCTCGCCGAGGGTCTCGTACTCGGCGGTGGGGGCCCGGCAGATGTCTGCCTCGTCGGCCCCGCAGACCTTGTCGAGGTTGTCCTGGACCGCCTTCGCCGACTCCTCACCGGAGAGCTGGATGGAGGTCAGGTAGAAGATGATGTCGTCGAGCTGCTGGTCGGTGAGCGGGCCACCACCGGGGGCGCCCCACGCCGGCATCGGCGAGTACCCGCGTCCGTAGTTCAGGATGAACTTCACCTGCTCGGGCGTGTACCGGAACATCAGGGTGTTGAGGGCCGGCGCCTTCCACTGCACCTGGGCGACGAAGTCACCGGTGGAGGGGTCGGTGATGGTGTAGCTCGCCACACCGCCGACACCCTCGGGGCCGTGGCAGCTGGCGCACTGGGCACCGTTCACGTAGAGGTCCTCGCCCCGGTTGATGAAGGTGCGCTGGAAGCCCTCCACCGCGTCGGCCTGACGGCCGGGCTCGGCCAGCCAGTAGAGCGGCAGGGCCACGGCGATGACGGCGAGCAGGACCAGGCCGGCGCCGAGGGTGCGGTCGAGCTTCTTGGTCTCGAGCTCCTCGTCGTCGAGGTAGGGCATGCGGTTGGCGGCCAGCTCGATCTCGGAGCCGACCTCGGCCCGACCCTTGCGCATGTTCACCAGGACGGCGACCGCGAAGGCGAGGATGAGCAGGGCGGCCACGGTGTAGCCGATGGCCTTCTGCACGTCGGCCAGCACGAGGTGGTCGGTGACGTCGAACATCAATGGCTCCCGGAGCCCACGCAGTGCGGGCCTTCAGCTTCCTGGCCGGTGGTGTTGGTGCCGATCGGCGGGCCCTGGATGATCAGGCCGGTGTTGACCGTGAGCACGCCACCGGAGACCTCCATGGCGAAGTGGTCCATGCCGCGAGGCGCCGGGCCACCCTTCTTCTCCCCGGCCTGGTTGTACTGCGAACCGTGGCAGGGGCACTCGAACCACTGGGAGGTGCCGCAGGACGGCACCCGGCACCCGAGGTGCGGGCACTTCTGGTAGAGGGCGATCACGCCGGCCTCGAGGCCCGCCATCATCGACGACGGGTAGACGTTCTTGGCCTTCTCGAGGGCGGAGGACGGGTAGGCCGTGATCCACATGCGGCCCTCGGCCAGGTAGAGGAACCCGTCGGAGGCGTCGATGCGGGCGAGCACGTCGGAGACGTTGCCGACCCGGATCTTGGAGCCGAAGCCGCCCTTGGGGGTGGGCCAGAGGTAGGCGATCACCGCGGCGCCGAAGCCGGTGACGGCCATGCCCATCACCAGGAGGATGGAGCGGTTGAAGAACTGCCGGCGGGTGACGCCGATGGCCTCGGCGTCCGGCGGCACGTACCCGGCGAGATCGCTCGCGCCGGTCTTCACCAGCTCCGGGGGCCGGCGCTCGAGCGCGGCCTGGGCCTCGACCTGACGGCCGGAGAGCGGCGGTGCCGCCTCGGCGTCGGTCTCCAGCACCGACGGCTTGTCCTTGCGGCGCGTCTCACGGGAGAGGGCGCCGGTGGCCGAGCCGGTGTCACGGCGGCGCGCGGCGGCGAAGAGCACCACGGCGGCCAGCACCACGACGACCGGGACGACGATGACGAGAGGGTTCATTGGGGGGCTCCTACCTGTGCCCGATCAGAGCTCGAAGAACAGACCCTGGGTCCAGGGGGCGACGAAGTTGAAGCCCGGACCCCGGAAGAACGAACCGATGATGACGAGCACGGCCCAGAACATGAGCTGGACGGTGAACAGGGAGACGGCGAACTTGCGGTCCTCGGGCTTGTTCGACGGGTTGCGGTCGATGTAGGGGGCGAGGATCAGCAGGAAGATGCCCATGCCCGGGATGGTCACGCCGGCGACCATCGGGTGGAACATGGTGAGCAACTCCTGGAGGCCCAGGAAGTACCACGGGGCCTTGGAGGGGTTCGGCGTCTCGTTGATGTTGGCGAGCTCGAGCAGCGGGGCGTTCACGAAGATCGAGAAGATCAGGGTGAACGTCAGCACCACGAGGCAGGCCACGAACTCGACGGCCAGCAGGTGCGGCCAGGTGTGGACCTTGTCGACGGGTGTGGCCTTGACGTCCTGGATCGAGCCCGCCTTGACGACGGTGAGCAGGCGCTGGGTGTGACCGCTCGGGCCGGTGGCGGTGGGCGGCGGGGCGGCGGAGGCCACCGCGGTGGCGACGCCACCGGCGGGAGCGGACGCCGCGGCGGCGCCGGGCTCGGCGGCCGCGGCGCCCTCCTTGCGGGCCTTCGCGGACTTGGACCGCTCGAGCAGGTGGGCCGGGATGCGGCTGGCCTCACCGCTCGGGGCGGCCGCCGGCTCCTCGGCCGCGGGCGCGTCCTCGGCCGGCGCGTCGCCTGCGGCCGCCTTCTCGGCAGCCTTGGCGCGCGCGGCCTCGGCCCGCTTGCGGAGGTGTTCGGGGATCTCGGTCAACGCAGATGCTCCTCGATCACAACGGTCCGGAGATGCCGCCGTCCTTGCGCACCCTCCAGAAGTGGACGGCGAGGAAGATGACGGTCACGAACGGGACGAACAACACGTGCAGCACGTACCAGCGCAGGAGGGTGTCGGTGCCGATCTCCTTGCCGCCGAGGAGCACGAACCGGACCTGGTCGCCGAAGACCGGCGTGTAGCCCATCATGTTCGTGCCCACGGTCACGGCCCAGAGGGCGAGCTGGTCCCAGGGCAGCAGGTAGCCGGTGAAGGAGAGCAGCAGGGTGAGCGTGAGCAGGATCACGCCGATCACCCAGTTGAACTCCCGGGGCGGCTTGTAGGCGCCGTGGTAGAAGACGCGGGCCATGTGGAGGAAGACGGACAGCACCATGAGGTGCGCCGCCCATCTGTGCATGTTCCGCACCAGCAGACCGAAGGTCACCGAGGTCTGCAGCGTGTAGATGTCGTTCCACGCCTGGGCCGCGGTGGGCCGATAGAAGAACATCAGGAAGATGCCGGTGATCGTGAGCAGGATGAAGAGGAAGAAGCTCAGGCCACCGAGGCAGAGGGTGTAGCTGACCTTCACCGCGTGCCGCTTCACCTTCACCGGGTGGAGGTGGTACAGCACCGAGTTCATGATCACGTACGACCGGTTACGGGGGCTGTCGGTGTAGCCCTTCCGGAAGACGGAGCCCGGCCGGAAGATCGAGTTCCAGGCCTGCGAGCCCTGCGTCTTGTCGACGATCTCGCTGACGCGCTGGCCGGGGGTCTTCTTCCCTCCGGGGCGCTCCATGGTCTTGGCCAAGGCAGTTACTCCGTTGCGTCTCGAGCCGTGTGCTCTAGGTAGGCGGGGTGGTCGTCGTCGGGTGGCGTCAGCCGAGGCGCATGCCGTAGCCGTAGCCGTGGGTGGGGGTTCGCTGGTGCGGGTCGCCGTCGGCGGGGGCGTCGCCCACCTTGCCGAGGATGATCACACCGGTGGGGCAGCGGTCGACGCAGAGGGCACAGCGGGTGCACACGTCGTCGTCGATCAGGAACACCGACCGGTCGCCAGGGTCCTCGCCGGGCAGCTCGGTGCCGAGCGCCTCGTCGATTGCCTCCGTGCGCACCAGGTGGATGCACTTCCAGGGGCAGATGTCGACGCAGCCCTCGCAGGTGATGCACTCGGACTGGTCGATGTGGATGAACTGCTTGGGCTTGACGGCCTTCGAGAGCCAGGCGGCGTCGACCTCTTGGAGGACGTAGTCGTCCCGGAACTCGGGGAGCGGGGGGTTGGCGGCGATCTCGGCCACGGTCAGCCCTTCCGGACGAGCGGACGGCCGAAGTCGGACTCGACCACCGCGGTGCTCGTGGCCTTGTCGGCCCGCTTGCCCCGGTTCTGCCAGTAGATCCACAGCGCCACGTTGCCGGCGAGGAACACCACGTAGATGCCGACGGCGATGAAGTCGCGCAGCGTCTGGTAGGTGATCGTCATCGGGAAGTTCCCGCCGAGGACCTGCGGCTGGAGGATGTCCCCCGGGCCGTAGACGATGTTGTCCGGGCGCCACTGGAGCTCGTTGTCCGCCCAGGTGAGCCACAGGTGGGGGATCACGCCGTAGGCCCAGAACATGAGGAAGAAGGCGTAGACCGAGGCGACCATGGCCTCGCCCCAGGTGAGCGGGGTGCCGACCGGGCGGCGCGTGCTCATGGGGACGACGAGACCGCAGAGGACCACCAGGATGATCAGGGCCGAGACGAACGCAACCACCCGGTTGGACCTCCCTCGTGAACGTGCTCACAAATGTATCGGCGGGGCGCGGCCAGCCGGGGTGGTGACCCCGGGAGACGGCGTGCCCGATTGTCTACCACCGCCACCGCGACGCAGGCACATCCGCGGCGCCACCCGCCGGGCACCTGCGCCACGACGGCGTCGAGGACGGGAAGGGCTCGACGCGGAGCGCGGAAGAGGGGGCCTGCGCACTTGGTGCCGGGCGCGGCGCGTCGTCTAGGTTGAGCGCCGTCGGGACCGTGCCCCGGGCACGTCTCGCGCCTCACCCGTCCGACGCCCTCGGAGGAGCTGTGACCGAAGTTCCCGAGCACCTGCTCAAGCGCTCCCGCGACCGCCGCGCCGCTCTCGGCCTCGGCGGTGGCGACGCGGGCGACAGCGGGGATGCCGCACCGGCGGCCGCCGCTCCCGCCGAGGAGCCCGCAGGGGGCGCCGTTGCCCCGGCCGCTCCCACGGCCGCGGCCCCGCAGGCCGCCGCCACCCCGGCGACCTCGGCTGCTCCGGAGAAGCCGGTCCCGCCGTACGTGAAGGCGGCGTTGACCCGCAAGAAGATCCCGCTCTGGGTGATGCCGGTGCTGATCTTCATCCCGGTGTGGGCGATCATCTATGTCGGCGGCCTCTCCAAGGCGGCCACCGGCGAGCCCACCCAGCTCGAGGAGGGCGCCACGATCTTCGCCGCCCAGTGCGCCAGCTGCCACGGCTCCACCGGCGGCGGCGGCGTGGGCCGCCCGATGAGCGACGGGGCCATGATCGAGACCTTCCCCGACATCCTCGGCCAGCTCGAGTTCGTGTGGGTCGGCTCCGACGGCACCGGCCCGAAGGGCACCCCCTACGGCAACCCGGACCGGCCCGGCGGCCAGCACACCACGCTGAGCTTCAACGGCAACCCGATGCCGGCCTTCGAGGGCAGCCTGACCCAGGCCGAGCTGCTCGCCGTGGTGCGCTACGAGCGTGAGGTCCTCTCCGGCCTCACCCCGGAGCCCTCGCAGATCAACGCCGAGGGCCAGCTGATCTACCCGAACGGCAACCCGATGCTCGACAGCGCCGGCAACCTGCTCACCCCCGACGGCGAGCCGCTGTTCGACTCCGACGGCAAGCTCACCATCCAGCCCAACTGGACCGACCCGGTCGGCGGCGTCAGCTGATGCCGGTCTGAACGACGCATCGACGGGCCCCGCCGCTGGCGGGGCCCTGTCGCGTCCGGGCCTCGCTCGTTCCCGCCCTCTGCCCGGCGGCGTCAGGGCAACGGCTCGTGCCAGCCACCGTACGGGGCGGCCAGGGCCTCCGCCTCCGGTGGTCCCCAGGTGCCGGAGTAGTAGAGGTGCACCGGCGGCGGGTCGTCGAGCACCCGCTGCACGATTCGCCACTGCTCGTCGACACCGTCGTGGCGGCCGAAGCGGCGGGCGTCGCCCTCCATGGCGTCCTGGAGCAGGCGCACGTAGGGCTGGTCGGTGTCGCCGAACAGCTCCTCCTGGGTGACCTCGAGGTCGACCGCCCGGCTGAGCAGGCGGTCCCCGGGCACCTTGGCGTGGAGCTGCAGGAGGATCCCGGTCTCCCGGCCCAGACGGAAGCGCAGGTGGTTGGGGTGGGGTGCGGGCGACCCCTCCGGGGCGAAGAGCATCCGGGGTGGCCGGGCGAACTCGACGATGGCCTCGGTGGCCGTGACGGGCAGGTTCTTCCCGGCCCGGATCAGCCACGGCACGCCCGCCCAGCGCCACGACTCGATCTCGAACTTCAGGGCCACGAAGGTCTCGGTGTCGGAACCGGGGGCGACGCCGGGCTCGTCGATGTAGTCGCGGTACTGGCCGCGCACCACGTTCTTCGGGTCGAAGCTGCGGATCTGGCGGAACAGCTTCACCTTCTCGTCGCGCAGGGCGTCGGCGTCCGCCGCCACGGGCGGCTCCATCCCGAGCAGGGCGACGATCTCGAGCAGGTGGTTCTGGACGACGTCGCGCACGGCGCCGGCCGTGTCGTAGAACTTGGCCCGGCCGGCCGTGCCGAAGTCCTCGGCCATGGTGATCTGGATGCTCGAGATGAAGTTGCGGTTCCAGACCGGCTCGAGCAGCGAGTTGGCGAAGCGGAACACCAGCAGGTTCTCGATGCCGTCCTTGCCGAGGAAGTGGTCGATGCGGAACACCGATGACTCCGGGAACGCGCGGTGGAGCACGGCGTTGAGCTCCGCCGAGGAGGCCCGGTCTCGGCCGAAGGGCTTCTCGACGACGACCTTCGCGCCCTCGGTGAGCCCCACCGACTGGAGCCCCTCGACCACGTCGTCGAAGAGGGCGGGCGGGATCGCCAGGTAGAAGAGCGGGTGCCGGCAGGCCCCGACCCGCCGCCGCAGCTGCTCGTAGGTGGCCTGGTCGCGGTAGTCGCCGCTCACGTACGACAGCCGGTCGCGCAGCCCCGGCCAGGAGTCGTCGAGCCCCCCGCCGTGCGTGGCGACGGCCTCCTCGGCCCGGGCGCGCAGGTCGTCGTCGGTCCAGTCGGACGACGCCACGCCGACGACGGGGATGCCGAGGCAGCCCTTGCGCTCCAGGGCGGCGATGGCCGGGAAGATCTTCTTGGCCGCCAGGTCGCCGGTGGCGCCGAACAGCACGACCACGTCGGTGTCGACGGCGGCGGTCTCGAGCTCGTCGATCAACGTCTCCTCCTCCCGGCGGGGTCCGCCGGCTGGTCGACCCCTACCCGGCCGCGACGGTGGCGGCCCGGACCGCCGCCTCACCGATGGCGGTGAGCACGGCGTCGTCGTGGGCCAGGCCGGGGAACATGACCTCGTAGGCGCCCGGGGCGATGGCCACCCCCTCGTCGAGGAGGGCATGGAAGAAGCGGGCGTAGCGGGCCTCGTCAGTGGTGCAGGCCGAGTCGTAGTCGTGGGGCGGCGTGGCGCCGAAGAAGAGGCCCACGAGGGTGCCCCACCGCGGCACCTGGACGGTGATGCCCGCGCCGGTCAGCGCCGAGGCGAAGGCCCCGGCGAGGCAGTCGGCCCGCGACGCCATGAGGGCGTAGGCGTCGTCGTCGAGCAGGGAGAGGGCGGCGAGCCCGGCGGCGGTGGCCAGCGGGTTCCCGGAGAGGGTGCCCGCCTGGTAGACGGGACCGATCGGGGCCAGCTCGTCCATCACGTCGGCCCGGCCCCCGAAGGCGCCCACGGGGAGGCCCCCGCCGATGACCTTGCCGAAGGCGCTGAGGTCGGGGGTGACCCCGGTGAGCTCCTGGGCCCCGCCCCGGGCGACGCGGAACCCGGTGATCACCTCGTCGAAGATGAGGAGGGCGCCGACCCGGTCGCACTCGGCCCGCAGTCCCTCGAGGAACCCGGGAGCCGGGGGCACCAGGCCCATGTTGGCGGCGCACGGCTCGACGATGACCGCGGCGAAGGAGTCGTCGAGGGTGGGCACCACGTTGTAGGGGGCCACGACGGTGTCGGCCACGGCCGAGGCGGTCACCCCGGCGGAGGCAGGCAGGCCCATCGACGCCATGGCCGTGCCGCCCGAGACGAGGAGGGCGTCGCTGTGGCCGTGGTAGTTGCCGGCGAACTTCAGCAGCTTGGAGCGGCCGGTGGCGCCCCGGGCGACCCGGATGGCGCTCATGGTCGCCTCGGTGCCGCTGCTCACCATGCGCACCCGCTCGAGCGACGGCACCCGCGAGCAGAGCTCCTCGGCGAGTGCCACCTCCCCCGGCGTCGGCGCCCCGAACGAGGTGCCCAGCGCGGCCGCGGCGCGGATCGCCTCCACGACCTTGGGGTGGGCGTGGCCGGCGATGATCGCCCCGTAGCTCTGCACCAGGTCGAGGTAGGTCGTGCCCTCGACGTCGGTGACGGTGGCGCCGTCGCCCGACGCCACGAGGTACGGCGTGCCACCGACCGAGCGGAAGGCCCGCACCGGCGAGTTCACGCCCCCGGGCACCACCTTCTGGGCCCGGGCGAACAGCTCCTCGTTGGTGGTCATCCGTTCAGCACCTCGGCGGCCTCGCGGGCCAGGTAGGTCAGGATCATGTCGGCACCGGCCCGCCGGATCGACACGAGGTGCTCCATGCCCACCGCGAGCCCGTCGATCCAGCCCCGCTCGGCCGCCGCCTTCACCATGGCGTACTCACCGGACACGTGGTAGGCGGCGAGCGGCACGTCGACCTCGGCCCGGGCCCGGGCGATGACGTCGAGGTAGGAGAGGGCGGGCTTCACCATCACGATGTCGGCCCCCTCCCCCAGGTCGAGGCGGATCTCCTCCATAGACTCGCGGACGTTGGCGGGGTCCTGCTGGTAGCCCTTGCGGTCCCCACCGCCCTCGATGGTGACGTCGACCGCGTCGCGGAACGGGCCGTAGAGCGCCGAGGCGTACTTGGCGGCGTAGGCCATGATCGCCACCTGCTCGAAGCCGTCGTCGTCGAGGGCTTCGCGGATGGCCATGACCTCGCCGTCCATCATCCCGGAGGGGGCGACGATGTCGGCCCCGGCGTCGGCCTGGGCCAGCGCCACCTCGCCGTAGAGCTCGAGGGTGGCGTCGTTGTCGACCTCACCGTCGTCGGTGAGCAGGCCGCAGTGCCCGTGGGACGTGTACTCGTCGAGGCACAGGTCGGCCATGAGGACCACCCGGTCGCCCACCCGGTCGCGCAGCTCGCGCAGGGCGACCTGGACGATGCCGTCGGGGTCCCACGCGCCGGAGCCCCGCTCGTCCTTGGCGGCGGGCACGCCGAAGAGGATGACGGCGGGGACGCCGAGCCCGACCAGGGCGTCGACCTCCTCACCGAGCGAGCCGAGCGTGTGCTGGACCACCCCGGGGATGGAGGCGATCGGCTGCGGCTCGTCGATGCCCTCCCGCACGAAGAGGGGGGCGATGAGGTCGTCGGGCGAGAGCCGGGTCTCGGCCACGAGGCGGCGCAGGGTCGGGGTGCGGCGCAGGCGGCGCAGGCGGTGCTGGGGGAAGCTCATCGCCGGCCAGCCTACGCACGGCCCCGTCGGCGGCCTCCGCGGCGGGGCTGCCGCGCCGCGGGCGGACCGGCGAGGTGGGCCACCAGCGCGTCGACCAGGCCCGGCACCGTGTGCACGTCGGCGACCACGTCCACGCGGAGGCCGAGGCGGCGGGCGGTGTCGGCGGTGACCGGTCCGATGCAGGCGACGGTCGCGGGCACGAGGTCGCCGAAGGCAGCCACCCAGTGCTCGACCGTGGAGGACGAGGTGAAGGTGACCGCGTCGGCGTGGGCGACGAGCTCCCGCTGCTCGTCGGTGGGCACGACGGGCACGGTGCGGTACACCGGCACCACGTCGACGTCCCAGCCCATCGCCCGGAGGCCGTCTGGCAGCACGTCGCGGGCCACCGCGGCACGGGCCAGCAGGACCCGCCGCCGGGCGCCGTCGCGCGGCAGCGGGAAGGCTTCGAGCAGCGACTCGGCGATGTAGCGCTCGGGCACCAGGTCGGCCACCAGGTGGTGGCGCTCGAGCTCCTCCGCGGTGCCCGGCCCGATGGCGGCGAGCCGGACGCCGGCGAGGTCGCGGCCGTCGCGCAGCGCGGCGCAGAACCGGGCGGCCCCGTTGGCGGAGGTGAGCACGACCCACGCCGTCTCGGGCAGGCGGGCGACGGCGGCACGCAGGGCAGCGCCGTCGTCCTCGGGGTCGATGATGTCGATCGTCGGCACCATCAGCGGCTCGGCGCCCGCCGCCCGCAGCGGGGCCGCCAGCGCCGAGGCCTGGTGGGCCGGCCGGGTCACGACGACGGTGCGGCCGAACAGGGGCCGGGACTCGAACCAGTCGAGGTTGGTGGCCGCCACCGCGCCGATGACGATCACGCTCGGGGCCTGGAGCTGGTGGTCGACGATCGTGCCGACGGTGGCCCGGACGGTGTGCTGCTCCGGTCGGGTACCCCAGCGCACGGCCGCTGCGGGCGTGTCCGGCGAGAGGCCGGCGGCGAGCAGCCGGTCGACGATGAGCGGCAGGCGGCCCACACCCATGAGGATGACGATGGTGCCGCCCAGGCGGGCCACCGCGTCCCAGTCGAGCTCCCCTCCCTTGTCGGGGTCCTCGTGGCCGGTGACGACGGTGAACGAGGTGGAGGAGTGGCGCAGGGTGACGGGGATGCCGGCGTAGGCCGGCGCGGCGATGGCCGAGGTGATGCCGGGGACGACCTCGTAGTCCACGCCCGCCGCCCGCAGGGCGGACGCCTCCTCGCCGCCGCGGGCGAACACGAACGGGTCGCCGCCCTTGAGGCGCACGACCTCCTGGCCGGCGAGGCCCCGCTCGACGAGCAGGGCGTTGATGTCCTCCTGGGGCATGACGGCGCGGCCCGCGCTCTTGGCCACGCTGATCCGCTCGGCGTCGGCCGGGGCCAGGTCGAGCAGGGCGGACACCGAGAGCCGGTCGTAGACGACCACGTCGGCCCGGGCCAGCACCTCGGCGCCGCGCACGGTGAGGAGGCCGGGATCGCCGGGGCCGGCGCCCACGAGGTACACGGTCACGATGCGACCTTAGAGGGTCGCCGCGACGACCCGGTCGGGTCAGGCGCTCCCGACGCCGTCCGCTCCGTCGTCGTCCTCGAGGGCGATCCCGAGCTCCGAGAACAGCGACACCGCCACGGGCACCACCTGGTCGGGGCCGATCGAGGCGCCGGCGAGAGCGGTGGCCCCACGCAGGTCGTCGAGGCGGGTGCCCGCGAAGCGGACCCCTCGCAGCCTCGCCCCTCCGAGGTGCGCCCCGGAGAGGTCGCACCCGATCACCGACGCCGCGGCGACCGAGGCCTGCTGCCATTCCGACCGGCGCAGGTCGCAGTCGTCGAACCGGACCCGTTCGAGCTCGGCCGACCGCAGGCCCGCCTCCGACAGCTTCGAGCCGACCACCACCAGGTCGCGCACCTTCGCCAGCCCGAGGTCGAGGCCCTCGGCCCGACACCCTTCGATCCGCACGCGCGTGAGCTGCGCCTCGCTGAGGTCGGCGCCGCTCAGCTCGCAGCCCCGCAGGACGACGTCGACGAGGCTGAGCCGGTGGGCCTGGCGACCGGTGAGGCGCACGCCCTCGAGCACGCAGCGGACCAGCTCGACCTCGTCGAGGTCGGTGTCGACCACGTCGGTGACGACGGCGTCGGCGAGGTCCGGGGTGGTGTCGGGGTCGAGGACCATGCCGACCGCCGGAGCGTCGGACTGGCGGGGAGCGGCGGGCGCTCCCGAGGGTCGGGGCGGTCGTCGGGTGGCCACGCCGCCATCGTGCCCCACCGACCGAGGTGCCGGCTCAGGCCCGCGCCGCGGCGTAGGCGGCGAGGGCCCGCGCCCGGCTCTCGGCCAGGTCGACGACCGGGGCCGGGTAGGTCCCACCGAGCTCGACGCCTGCCGCCACCAGCTCGAGCGGACCGAGGGCCCAGGGCTCGTGGACGTCCGGTCCGGCGAGGCCCGCCAGCTCCGGCACCCAGCGGCGGACGTACGCGCCGTCGGGGTCGAACCGCCGTCCCTGGACGACGGGGTTGAACACCCGGTGGTAGGGCGCGGCGTCGGGCCCGGTGCCGGCCACCCACTGCCAGTTCCCCACGTTCTGGGGGACGTCGCCGTCGACGAGGTGGTGGCGGAAGAACCGCTCCCCCTCCCGCCAGTCCACCAGGAGGTTCTTCACCAGGAACGAGGCCGTGAGGAGGCGCACCCGGTTGTGCATCCACCCGGTGGCGAGCAGCTGGCGCATCCCGGCGTCGACGATCGGGATGCCGGTGCGTCCCTCCTTCCAGGCCGCGAGGGCCTGCGGATCCCGGCGCCAGCGGAGGCCTGCGTAGGTCGCCTTCAGCGGCCGTTCGACGAGGTCGGGGTGGGTGTGGAGGAGGTGGGCGAACCAGTCGCGCCACGCCAGCTGCCGGACGAGGGCCGCCCGGCCGGGGGTGCCCTCCCCCACCACCTGGGCCACCGTGCGGGGTGAGAGCGTCCCGAAGCGGAGGTCGGGGGAGAGCTCGGACGTGCCGATCAGGTCGGGCCGATCGTGGTCGTCGAGGTAGCCGTCCGCCCGCTCGGCCGCCGCCTCGAGACGGGCGACGGCACCCCGCTCCCCCGGCTCGGCCGCCTCCCCCTCGTGGCCGTCGAGGAGCGGGTAGGGCACCGCCGACGAGGGCAGCGGATCGCCGGCCTCGGCGAGGACCTCGGCGGCGCCCGGCTCGGGCCACGGGTCCCACGCGGTGCGGGACCAGGCCCGGAAGAACGGGGTGAACACCAGGGAGACCCCGCCGGCACGGGTGCGCACCACCCCCGGGGGGTGCACGAGGGTCCCCCACGAGGTCGCCCACCCCACCCCCGCCCGGCCGAGGGCGTCGGCGACCCGGTCGTCCCGGGTCCGGGCGTACGGGGTGACGTCGGCGTTGGCGTGCACCGCGGCGGCCCCTCGCGCGGCGGCCTCCGCCGGGACCACCTCAGCGGGGTCGCCGATGCGCACGTGGAGGCGACCGCCCACCTCGGCGAGGGCCCGGTCGAGGGCGGCGACGTCCCCCAGCAGGCGGGCGGCCCGGCGGGCCCCGGCGGCGCCCAGCAGGACGGGATCGACCACGTACAGGGCCAGCACCCGGCGATGGGAGGCGGTGGCCGCCGCCCACGCCGGGTTGTCGTCGAGGCGCAGGTCGCGCCGGAACCAGGCGATGCCGAGCTCGTCGCGGGTCACCGGGGCACCCTACGGACGTGCCGTGCCCGGTCCTCGCCGACGGGCGCACGGACCCGGGCGAGGCCTCAGGGATCAGGCGATGGGGCGCCCGAAGGGGATCTCGGCCCAGGAGGCGAGGAAGGTCTCGGCCTGCTCGCACGCGCCGAGCACGGGCCCGGACGGGTGGTCGAGCGCGCCCCCCACAGCCCCGGCGACGAGGTCGGCGGCCGCCGCGGGCAGGTCGGCGGGGGGCTCGCCGCCACCGTCGGGCCAGGCGGCGAGGTGGCCCGCGGTGGTGAGGAAGTCGGGGAGCACGACGGTGCCGGCGCGACCGAGCGCGGCCAGGGCCTTGGCCGTGACCGGGATGGGGCCGGACGGCACGACGAGGCGGGCCTGCACGCCGGGCACGGCCTCGTGACCCAACGCCCCGGCCTTCGAGCCCACCACCAGCACGTCGGCGGCGGCGTGCAGCACCGCGCCCGCGGGGCCGGCCTCGCCGAGCTCGGCGGGGAAGCCGGCGCCGTGGGCGGACCAGGCCTCGGTGAGGGCGGTGGGCACCAGCCCGTCGGCGGCCGCCACCGTGCCCGAGGCGGTGCCGACGGCGACGATGGTGGCGCCGGCCGCGCTCAGCGCCGCCGCCAGCGCCGG
>Ga0164243_10000971_pt1 | contig 49925 bp, 54 predicted proteins | sample OricompcompostOP_FD_108781 | JGI IMG/M metagenome (GOLD analysis project Ga0164243, IMG submission 108781) | Organic Plus compost microbial communities from Emeryville, California, USA - Original compost - Organic plus compost (OP) | ecosystem: Engineered > Solid waste > Mixed feedstock >... | reverse complement strand
GGCGACTACCCGGCGATCGTGCCGATGCTGCCCAGCGGCGGCAGCGCCGGCGTACCGCACCTGACCTGGAGCGAGCGGCCGTTCATGGCGGGCGAGGCCACGGTGATCGAGCTGGCCGGCGCGCACCGCCGCTACCACGCGCCGCTGGCCCGTACGGTGATGCTGGGCGAGCCGCCGCGCCGGCTTGCGGACACCTCCAAGGTCGTCCAGGAGGGCATGGACGCGGCGCTGGCCGCGATGCGCCCGGGCGTCACGTGCCAGTCGGTGGAGCGCGCGTGGCGGGACGTGATCACCGGGTACGGGCTGGAGAAGCCGTCCCGCATCGGCTACTCGGTAGGCATCGGCTACCCGCCGGACTGGGGCGAGCACACGATGAGCCTGCGGCCCGGCGACGCGACCGTGCTGGCGCCGAACATGACGTTCCACCTGATCCTCGGAATGTGGATGGACGGGTGGGGCCTGGAACTGTCGGAGACCGTCGCGGTCACCGAGAACGGGGCCGAGTGCCTGTGCTCGGTGTCCCGCGAGCTGTTCACCAAGGAGGGGGGCACGTGACAGACACGCTCGCCATCGGCGTTCCGCCGTGGACCGACCGGGCCGGGTCGCTGATCGGGTCGGTGATCGACTCCAGTACGTCGCTGCTGGCCGCGCAGACGCACGACATCGTGCGGTTCGCGATGGGCAGCCCGGCCGCCGAGGCGGTGCCCACGGACGTGCTGGGCCCGCTGGCCGCCGAGGTGTTCGCCTCCGGCGCGGGCGCGTTCGACTACGCGGCCACCGAGGGGGATCCGGAGCTGCGGCGGGCGCTGCTGGACTTCCTGGCCGGCACGCCGGAGGCCACCACGGAGGAGCGGCTGCTGATCACCAGCGGCGGCATGCAGGGCCTGGACCTGGCCTGCAAGCTGTTCGTCGGCCCCGGCGACCTGGTCGCGGTGGAGAGCCCGACGTACACCAACGGCACCGCGACCGTGCTGTCGTACGGTGGCGAGGTGCTCGAGGTGCCGGTGGACGCGGACGGCATGGTCGTCGAGCGGCTCCCCGAGCTGGCCGAGCGCGCCGGGCGCACGCCGAAGGCCCTCTACGTGATCCCGAACTTCCAGAACCCCAGCGGCACCACGCTGTCCCTGGAGCGCCGCCGGCTGCTGCTCGACCTGGCCGCGCGCTGGGACGCGGTGATCATCGACGACGACCCGTACGGGCTGCTGCGGTTCTCCGGCGCGGACGTGCCCAGCCTGCGCGCGCTGGCCGGCGACGACCCGCGGGTGTTCTCCGTACGGACCTTCTCCAAGATCATCTCGCCCGGGCTGCGGGTCGGCTGGGTGGACACCGACCCGCGCACGGTGCGGAAGCTGATCGCCGCCAAGCAGGCCATGGACACCTGCACCAACCTGCCGCTGCAACGGCTGGTCGCGGCGTTCCTGCGCGGCGGCCACCTGCGGCCGCACCTGGACGGCCTGCGCCCGGAGTACCTGCGCCGCAAGCGGGCCATGCAGGACGCGCTGTCCGCCCACCTCGGCGACCGGGCCACGTGGACGGACCCGGAGGGCGGGTTCTTCTTGTGGGTGACGCTGCGCGACCCGGCGGTGGACTCCCGGCGCCTGTTCGAGATCGCGCTGGACGAGGGCGTGGCGTTCATCCCCGGCCCGCCGTTCTCCGCGTCCGGCCGGTTCACCGACGCGTTCCGGCTCTGCTTCGCCTCGTGCACCCCCGAGCGCATCGAGGAGGGCGTCGGCCGCCTCGCCGTCGCCCTGGACCGCGCGGAGAAGGAGCACGCCGGTGCGCACTGAACCGGCCCGCACGGACCTGGAGGAGCGCGCCCTCGCCCTGATCGACCCGGCCGAGATCACCGACCTGACCCGCGAGCTCGTACGGTGCGGCAGCGAGAACCCACCGCCCGCCGGTACGGACGTCGAGTCCGCGGTCGCCGGGGTGCTCGCCGCGGCGTGCGAGGCGCGCGGGCTGGACGTGCGCGTCGAGGAGGCGGCGCCCGGACGGCCCAACCTGATCGCCCGGGCCGGCCCGTCCGACGTGCCCGGCCTGCTGCTCCTCGCGCACACCGACACCGTCCCGATCGGCGACGGCTGGACGGTGCCGCCGCTCGGCGGCACCGTCTCCGGCGGCCGCGTCTACGGCCGCGGTACGACGGACATGAAGGGCGGCATCGCCGCCTCCGTCGTCGCGATGGCCGCCCTGCGCCGCGCCGCCGCCGAGACCGGCGCGCACCCGCCGCCGGTCACCCTGGCCGCGGTCGCCGACGAGGAGGAGACCGGCATCGGCGCCCGCGCGTTCACCGCGTCCGGCGGCCGGTACACCGCGGCCATCGTCCCCGAGCCCACCGAGATGCAGACGATCCGCGCCTGCCGCGGCGACTGCTACGTCGAGGTCGAGGTGCACGGCACGGCCGCGCACGCCGGCGACCCGGACACCGGCGCGAACGCCATCTACGGCGCGGCCCGCTTCATCGAGGCGGTCCGCGCCCTGCACGAGGACCACCGCGCCCGCCCGCACCCGCTGCTCGGCCCGAAGACCTGGAACGTCGGGCTGGTGCACGGCGGCTCGGGCACCGCGGTCGTCCCGGACGGCTGCCGGATCTCGGTGGACCGCCGCCTGCTCCCCGGCGAGACCGGCGCCGGCGCCGCGGCCGAGCTCGCGGAGATCCTGGCCGCGCTGCGCCTGGACGACCTCGGCCTCACCGCCACGTCCTGGCTCGCCATGGAGATGCCCGGCTTCGAGACCCCCGCCGACCACCCGCTCGTCCGTACCGCGCACGCCGCCTCGGTGACGGCCGGCGCCCCGGCCCGCGAGGTGGGCGGCTGGACGGCGGCCTGCGACGGCGGCTTCGTCGCCCGCGACATGGGCGTCCCGGCGATCGTGCTGGGCCCCGGCAGCGTCGTCGACCAGGCGCACCGCCCGGACGAGTCGGTGTCGATCGACGAACTGGCCGTCGCGGCGCGTACGTACGCGCTGTCCGCCGTACGGCTCACCGCCTGACGGGGGCGGTCAGCAGGCCCTCGGCCGCGTCGACCAGGTCGACCGCCCACTCCGGCGGCCCCGGCCCGGCGGCGCGGCGGGGGCCCGCGGCCTCCTGGTCGGCCATCGTGTGCACCGAGATGTGCGTGAGCATCCGCATGCGGGTGGTCAGCACCGGGCGCGGCAGGGCCAGGCAGCGCGCGATGCCCTTCCACACCAGGCGCAGGCTCTCCGCGTTCTCCCAGTCGAACGTCGAGCGGTAGCGCGGGATGGCGTACAGCTGGGCCATGAACCGCCCGTAGTGCTTGTCCCCCGCCGCGATCGACTCCGCCAGCGGGAACACGTACGCCTCCAGCATCGAGCGCAGATCGCCGGTACGGCCCTCCGCCTGCGCGCGGGCCAGCATCTCCAGGCGGCGCGCGTTGATCTCCGTCATGCGGTAGTCGAAGATCGCCGCGATCAGCGCCTCCTTCGTACCGAAGTGGTACTGCGCGGCCGCGACGTTCCGCTGGCCCGCGGCGACGCCGATCTCCCGCAGCGAGGCCGCGTTGATGCCGCGCTCGGCGAACACCCGCTCCCCGGCGAGGATCAGCCGCTCCCGCGTCTTGCGGTCGTTCACGGTCGTCCACTTTACTCGTTAAAACAGCCGTATTAGAGAGGTGGCGGTGATGGAGTCGATCCGGGACCGGGCCGAACGGTGCTGGACGGGCGAGACGGACCTGGTGTTCGACGAGCACCCGGTGCACACCTGGCACGCGACGGGCGAGGAGATCGCCGACGGGCTGCTGTACTACAAGGGCCTGGCCAGCGCGAGCACCATCGACACCGGTGACGGCCTGGTGATGCTGGACACCGGCGGGCAGATGGACACCGATCTTCTGCACGGCGAGGTGCGCCGCTGGCGGGCGGACGCGCCACTGGCCGCCGCTGTGTTCTCCCACCACCACGTCGACCACGTCTTCGGCACCGCGCCGTTCGAGCGCGAGGCCGCCGAGGCGGGCCGCCCCGGGCCGACCGTGTACGGGCACGCCGGCCTCGGCCCGAACTTCGACCGGTACGCCCGCACCCGCGGCCTGAACACCACGCTCAACCGGCGGCAGTTCGCCATCGACAGCCCGAAGTTCTCCTGGCCCGAGCACTACCGGCACCCTGACGTCACCTACCGCGACCGGCTCACCTTCACCCGCGGCGACCTCACCTTCGAGCTGCACCACGCGCGCGGCGAGACCGAGGACTGCACGTGGACGTGGGTGCCGGAGCGCCGCCTGCTGCACCCCGGCGACCTGTTCATCTGGGCGGTGCCGAACGCCGGCAACCCGCAGAAGGTGCAGCGGTACCTCGGCGAGTGGGCGGCCGCGCTGCGCGAGATGGCCGGGCTGGGCGCGGAGATCCTGCTGCCCGGCCACGGGCTGCCGGTCTTCGGGGCGGACCGCATCCGGCAGGCGCTGAGCGACACCGCCGAGCTGCTCCAGTCCATCGAGGACCAGACGCTCGCACTGATGGAACAGGGCCTGCCGCTGGACGCGATCATCCACGAGGTCGCCGTACCGGAGCGGCTGGCCGGCCTGCCGTACCTCCAGCCGGTGTACGACCACCCGCAGTTCCTGGTGCGCAACGTGTGGCGGCTGTTCGGCGGCTGGTACGAGGGCGAGCCGGACCAGCTGCTGCCCGCGCCGCGCGCCGCGCAGGCCCGGGAATGGGTGACGCTGGCCGGCGGCCTCGACCCGGTCCTCGCCCGGATCACCGCGCTGCTCGACGCCGGCGACGCCCGCCTGGCCTGCCACCTCGCCGAGTTCGCCGTCCTGGCCGCGCCGGACGACGCCCGCGGGCACGAGCTGCGCGCCGCGGCGTACGACGCCCACGCCGGTGCGCAGACCGCGTCAATGGCGCGCAACATCCTGGCGCACGCCGCCGCGTCCAGCCGGGCCGGGCGGAGGGACAACGCCGGCGGGTGGTGAGGGGTGCCCGATTCGCCCTGATTACCCTGAGGCTCGTGACCACCTACAGCAGTGCCACCGCCCACTACCTCTCCCCCCGCCGCCGCGACCCGGTGAAGGTGATGCTGGAGGAGCTGGTCACGCACGCGACCTTCGCGAACGCCGTCGACGCGCTCGGGCTCGCGCCCGGGGCGCCGCTGCGGGTGCTCGACGTGGGCAGCGGCACCGGTGACGGCCTGGCGCTGCTCACCGAGCCGCACGGGGAGCTGCCGCCGGTCACCGCCGGGCGCCCGCTGGAGTACCGCGGCCTGGACGCCGACCCCGCCATGGTGGAGACCGCGCGGTCGCTGCACGCGGCGCCCGGCGTGGCGTTCGAGGTCGGCGACGTACGGGACTGGCGCGGCGACGAGCCGTACGACCTGTACATCTCCTGCGGCGTGCCGTACTCGCACCTGACCGAGGACGATCTGGCCGCCGCGCTGACCGCCCTGCTGCGCGGCATCGCCCGCGGCGGCCGGCGCGCCGCCCTGCTCGTCGACGTGCTCGGCCGGTACTCGATGGAGTGGACGCCGCGCTGGTCCCGATCCGCCTGGGACTACGCGATGAGCTTCTTCGAGGACACCGCCGAGCATCTCGAACAGCCGATGACGTTCTACGACCGCCCGGCGCTCGCGTCCGTCATCGCCGCGGCATCGGACGCGTCCGGCGTGCACCCGGAGGCGGTCACCTACACCGACCGCTCCGTCCTGGTCGGCCGGCACACCGCCACCCGCACGTTCAACCCCGCCGTCCCGCCGTACCGCACACTGATCAACGACCTGGTACGCGCCTCGGCCCCCGTACGCCCCCGCGACCTGCACTTCACCCCGCCCACCGAGGGCGCCCCCGCGGACATCCTGACGTTCTTCTCCACCTGGGCCCAAGACTGGAACGCCCTGGTCAACGCGTCAGGCCCCCCGGACACCCCCCTCCCACCCGAGCAAGGCACCACCCTGGCCACCGCCCTACTCCGCCACGAACGCCACCACCAAGCAGGCCTCGGCACCGCCCACTCCCTGACCGCCACCGTCGTGGTGAACCCCACCTGAGCCGACACGGCGGGAGGCCTCGCTTCGCGGGACCTCGCCCGCCGGGATAAAGGCCTCGCTTCGCGAGACTGATTTATTTGCGCGGGGGGTCGCCGTGGGTGGCGGGCCGCCGTTTGAGCGGCACAGCCTGGGTGCCCGCCGCGGGCGACGCTTTGAACCCTGGCGGTACCGCGACGGCGTGGCCAAGACTCTGCACTCTCATCCCGTGCAGATTCCAGGCACGGGGGCGTTGTTGTACTTCCAGGGTTCCAGGCGTCGCCTGCGGCGGGCATCAACCCCGCGCGGGGTTGCGCGCAACGCATGCTTGTCCGCTCGGCACCCTGCAAGTACCACAACGCCCCCGTGCCAGGACTCTGCACAGACCCCGGCGCCCCGCACCCTGCCCGCACTCCGCTAACGGCGCCCAGCCACAACGGCGGCCCCACGCGCAAAAATCAGTCTCGCGAAGCGAGGCCTTTTCAACGCGCGAAGCGCGGGGCGCAGGGCGCGAAGCGCGGGGCGCAGGGCGCGGGGCGCGAGGCGCAGGGCGCGGGCTTGGGAGTGCGGCGCGTGGGGTGGGAGCACGCGGCGGGTTCGCTGCGATCGGGGTCAGCCGAGCCTCGCGGACCGCCCCTACCTCGTCGCGCGGCGGGCGTCGGGTAGGGAGTCGTACAGCGGGAAGACCTTGTCGAGGTCGGTCACCTGGAAGATCCGGCGTACGCGCGAGTTCCCGCAGACCAACCGCAACGAGCCGCCTTGTTCGCGGACCCGGTGCCGTAGCCGCACCAGCGTGCGCAGGCCGTCGGCGGCGATGTGGTCGACGCCCTCCAGGTCCACGATCAGCTCGCGCAGGTCGTCGGGGCGTAGCGCGTCCAGGCGCCCCGCCAGTTCGGGCACCGTCGCGATGTCGATCTCTCCGCGTACGGCGACCACGGTGGAACCGCCCTTGCGGCGGGTCCGCACCTTCAGTCCCGGTGGTCGCAACCCGATGAACGGGTCTGATGTCGTCCACTGCACAGCCATGTAAATCCCCCCGGATTCCGGCTCTCCGTGACAAAGGGACCCTGCACGGGAGCCGACCATGACGCCCCACCTTATGTGATGTGAGCCACTTTTGCCCGATAGGGATGCACGCGTACCCTCCGGAAGCGACTATGCATAGCCTGTGATAACCGCAGCGTTGGGGGCCGAGAGAGATGACCGTCCTGAGCCGTGACGCCACGGCCGAGCCGGACGAACCGGATGACGCGGTACTGATCGAGCGCAGCCGCGCCGACGACGCGTCGGCGTATGAGGTGCTGTACGAGCGGCACGCCGAGTCCGCGCGGCGGCTGGCCCGCCGGCTTTCCCGCGACCGGGACCGCGCCGAGGACCTGGTCGCCGAGGCGTTCACCCGGGTGCTCGCCGCGCTGCGCCGCGGGAACGGGCCGGACCTGGCGTTCCGGCCGTACCTGCTGACCGTGGTGCGCAACATCGCCATCGAGTGGGCGAACGGCGACAAGCGGGTGCTGCTCGTCGACGGTTACGAGGCGCTGGAGCGCCCGACCGCCGAGGACGACCCGGTGATCGCCGGCGTGGAGCGCGGCCTCGCCGCCCGCGCGTTCGCCGAGCTGCCGGAGCGCTGGCAGGCGGTGCTGTGGCACACCGAGGTCGAGGGCGAGTCGCCGGCCGGCATCGCGCCGCTGCTCGGCCTGTCACCGAACGCCGTGGCCGCGCTGGCGGTGCGCGCGCGGGAGGGGCTGCGCCAGGGGTACCTCCAGGCGCACCTGTCCGGCGACATCCCGGACGACTGCCGCGACCACGCCGACGGCCTGGCCCGGTTCACCCGGGGGCGGCTGATGCGGCGCAAGAGCGCGGCGCTGCGCGAGCACCTGGACAACTGCGCCCGCTGTTCCGCCCTGTACGCGGAGCTGGTGCAGGCCAACACCGGCCTCGGCGCGCTCATCGGCGCGGCCGTGCTCGGCCCGATCGCCGCGGCGTACGGCTGGACCGGCGCGTCCGGCATCTCGCTGGGCGGCGCCGGCGTGTGGCTGGCCCGGCTGCGGCCGCGCGGCAGCACCGGTACGGCCGTGGCCGCGGGCGCCGCCGCCGTCGTGGTCGCCGCGGGCGTGTTCGCCGGCATCCGGCTCACCTCGGCCCCCACACACCGCGAGGCGGCGCCGGCCGCCCAGGGCGCGCACCCCGGCCAGGCGAACGCCAACAACAACGCGAACAAGCCCGGCAAGCCCGGCGGCGGCAACCCGCCAGCCGCGAAGCCCAAGCCGAAGCCGAAGCAGCACCCGCCCGCGGCCACCACCCCGCAGTCGCGTCCCCGCCCGCCCGCGAGCACGCCGGCAAGCACCCCGCCGTCGAGCGCGCCCGCGTCGCCGCCCCCGTCGCACGCGCCGCCGTCCCGCCCGGCGCCCGACCCGCACACCTCGGCCCCCGCCCCCAGCGACCCCCCTTCCACCCCCGCCCCCCGTCCGAGCCTCCCCACCGCACCACCGACGGTGACCCCCTCCCCCACCTGCACCTGGTACGACCCGGGCTGCTGGGTCCCCGGGGACGGCAAGCCGCCGTGGGCGCGCGGTACCCCGCACTGACCCCCGCGTTTGTCACGGCCCGCCCCGGCAAGGGGTCAGCATGTGACACGCGAACAGCCGCTCGGCCGGTACCGGGAGAAGCGCGACTTCGACCGGACCGCCGAGCCCCGCGGTAAGGGCGCGCACGAGAATGCCGACGCTCCGGTATTCGTCGTGCAGCACCACGCGGCGCGCAGCGACCACTACGACGTCCGCCTGGAGGTGGACGGCGTGCTGAAGTCGTGGGCGGTGCCCAAGGGCCCGTCCACCGACCCGCGCGACAAGCGGCTGGCCCGCCCCACCGAGGACCACCCGCTGGAGTACGAGGACTTCGAGGGCACGATCCCGCAGGGCGAGTACGGCGGCGGCACCGTCCTGGTGTGGGACCGCGGCACGTACCGCAACCTGTCCGAGCACAAGGGCGAGCCGATCTCCGCGGCCGAGGCGCTGGACCGCGGCCACCTGTCCGTGTGGCTGGACGGCGAGAAACTGCACGGCGGCTACGCGCTCACCCGCTTCCGTACCGGCCGCGACGAGTCGTGGCTGCTGGTCAAGGAGAAGGACGCGGGCGCCGACGCCCGCCGCAACCCGGTGAAGACCGAGCCGGAATCCGTACGCAGCGGGCGCGACCTGGACGAGATCGCCCGCGAGGCGGGCGACGGCGGGTGAGCGGCCCACTGGACGCGGTCCCGGCGGCGTACCGCGACGCGCTGCGCGCCTCCGGCCCGCCCCGTACGGTCACGCCCATGCTGGCCGTGCTCACCGACGGGCCGTTCTCCGACCCGGACTGGATCTACGAGCGGAAGCTGGACGGCGAGCGGGTGATCGCCGCCCGCGACGGCGACGACGTACGGATCACCTCGCGCACCGGCCACGACCTGCGCGCCACCTACCCCGAGCTGGTCGACGCGCTGGCCGAGCAGACCGCGCACGACCTGGTCGTGGACGGCGAGGTCGTCGCGTTCGAGCACGGCCGCGCCAGCTTCGCCCGGCTCCAGCGCCGCTTCGGCCTCAGCGACCCGGACGAGGCCCGGGCCAGCGGCATCGCGGTGTACCTGTACCTGTTCGACATCCTGCACGTCGCCGGGTACGACACCCGCGCGCTGCCCAACCGCGTCCGCAAGCCGGTGCTGCGCCGCGCGCTGACCTGGCAGGACCCGCTGCGCTACACCAGCCACCGGGTGGGCGACGGCGACGCGTACTTCGCGCACGCGTGCGCGCACGGCTGGGAGGGGCTGATCGCCAAGCGCGCGGACGCCCCGTACGCGGCCCGGCGCAGCCGCGACTGGCTGAAGGTCAAGTGCGTGAACGAGCAGGAGGTCGTCATCGGCGGCTTCACCGATCCGGAGGGGTCGCGCACCGGGTTCGGCGCGCTGATGGTCGGCTACTACGACGACGGGCATCTGCGGTACGCCGGGAAGGTCGGCACCGGGTACGACCGGCGGACGCTGGCCGGCCTGCGCGAGCGGCTCGACGGGCTGGAGCGGGACACGCCGCCGTTCGCCGGGACGGTACGCGAGCGCGGCGCGCACTGGGTGCGGCCGGAGCTGGTCGCCGAGGTGGCGTTCACCGAGTGGACCGACGACGGCAAGCTGCGCCACCCCCGCTATCTCGGGCTGCGCCGCGACAAGGATCCGAAGGACGTGCGCCGCGAGCGCGCGGAGAAGGGACGCTCATGACGCGTGCGGCCGATGTGGAGATCGGCAACCCGGACAAGGCGCTGTTCGACGATCCGGCGGTCACCAAGCGCGACCTCGCGGCGTACTACCGGACGGTGGCCGACGCGATGCTGCCGCACATCCGCGGCCGCCCGCTGGCCCTCCAGCGGTTCCCCGACGGGATCGGCGCGGACGGCTTCATCCAGAAGCAGCGGCCCGAGCACGCGCCGGACTGGGTGAAGGGCGTGGCGGTCGAGCGGGAGAGCGGCGGGCCGATCACCATGATCGTCTGCGACGACGCCGCCACGCTGGCCTGGCTCGCCGACCAGGCGGTGATCACCGTGCACCGCTGGCTGTCCCGCGTCGAGGACCTGCACCGCCCCGACCGCCTCGTCTTCGACCTCGACCCACCCGGTACGGACTTCGCCGCCGTCAAGCGGGCCGCGTACGACCTGCGCGCCCTGCTCGACGACCTGGACCTGCCCGCGTACCTGATGACCACCGGCTCCCGCGGCCTGCACGTCGTCGTCCCGATCCGCGTGGAGGAGCCGTTCGACGACGTCCGCGACGTGGCCCGCCGGATCGCCGACGCGGCCGCCGACCGCCACCCCGACCGGCTCACCACCCGGGTCCGCAAGGACCAGCGCAAGGGCCGGCTGTTCGTGGACATCCTGCGCAACGCCTACGCCCAGCACGCCGTCGCCCCGTACGCGGTCCGCCCCAAGCCCGGCGCCCCGGTGGCCACGCCCCTGCGCTGGTCCGAGCTGGACGCCACCCGCTCGGCCCAGCGCTGGACCGTCCGCGACCTGGAGTCCCGCCTGTCCGACGGCGACCCCTGGCACGACATGCCCCGTCACGCGCACTCCCTGGCGAAGATCCGCGACCGGCTTTGACAATGTCAGTCGTTTCAGTCCACACTGAAACAACTGACATGACGATCAGAGCGAGGTACGCGGATGGCCGAGCCGGATCCCCGGGTGGGCGACTGGGTGGAGCGGGTCGCGGCGTTCTGTGTCGAGGAGTGGGGGCTGCCGCCGATCACCGGGCGGGTGCTCGGCTGGCTGATGATCTGCGACCCGCCCGAGCAGTCGGCCGGGGAGATCGCCGCGGCGATCCGGGCCAGCCGCGCGTCGCTGACCACCAACATGCGGTACCTCACGGCCATCGACCTGGTGCGCAAGGTGCGCCGGCCCGGTGACCGCACCGCGTACTACCGCATCGAGGACGACGCCTGGCACACGGTGATCCGGCGCAAGATCGAGAGCCTGTCGGCGTTCGGCGGGATCGCCGAGGAGGGCGCCGCGATCGTCGGGGACGGCGCCCGGGCGGAGCGCATCCGTACCGCCCAGGAGGCCCTGACCTGGCTACGGAAGCTGGCGGACCATGGCTGACCTGCGGCTGGACGGACCCGTCCAGGAGACCCTGCTGCTCACGATGTACGCCCGGGCGATGGACGCGCGGGCGGTCGTGCCGATCCTCGGCGACACCGCGTCGCTGGAGCTCGCCCGGTCGATCGCCTACGACTACCGCCGGCTCAAGCTGTCGGCGAGCACGCGGTGCGGCACGGCACTGCGCGCCCGGGCGCTGGACGAGGCGGTCCGCGCGTTCACCGCCGCGCATCCGGACGCCGTGGTGCTCGACCTCGGCTGCGGCCTGGACACCCGGTACCGGCGCTGCACGCCGCCACCCGGCGTCGACTGGTACGACGTGGACCTGCCCGAGGTGATCGCCCTGCGGTCCGCGCACCTCCCGGACGGCCCCGGCACGCACGCCGTCGCCGCCGACGTCACCGCGCCCGGCTGGTCCGCCGCCCTGCCCGGCGACCGCCCCGCGATCATCGTCGCCGAGGGCCTGCTGCCGTTCCTGCCGCCCGGCGCCTTCCCGGCCGCGATGCGCGAGCTGACCGGCCGTTTCCCGTACGGCGAACTGGCCCTCAACGGCTACACCCGGCCGGCCGCCCGCCTGATGAAGTTCCACCCGTCCATCCGCGCGCTGGGCATCACCGCCGCCGAGGGCTTCGACGACGCCCGCGAACCGGAGGACTGGGGCGCCGGCCTGGTCCTGGAGGAGGAGCGGCTGCTCGTCCGCTCCCCCGAGGTGGCGCTGTTCCCGCCGCCGCTGCGCACGCTCACCCGGGCGATGGCGGTCTCCACGTGGATGTCCCGCCAGGGCGCCCGGGTGCTGCGGTACCGGTTCGGCTCAGCCTGACGCCCGCCGCTCCCGCGCCCGCCGCTTGCCCTCGTGCATCGCCTGCACCCGCGGTACCGGAATGCTGTGCCCCTCGGCGATCAGCTCGGCCGGGAGGTCCTGCGGCTCGGGCATCAGCTCCGCCCACGGGTCGGCGTCGGCGAGCAGCCGGGCCGCGGTGTGGACGGTGAAATCCGCCGGGGCCACCCCGTCGAGCTCCGCCCACGGCACCGGGAACGACACCGGCGTGCCGGGCCGGGCGCGCGGGCTGTACGCGGCGGCGACGGTGGCGCCGCCGGCGCGGGTCGGGTCGATGAAGACCTTGCCCGCACGGTCCTCCCGGATGAACGCGGTGGTGGCGAGCTCCGGGTCGAGCCGGGCGGCGCGCGCCGCCAGCGCCCGGGTGGCCGCCGCCAGGTCCTCCATCGTGACCCCGGTGACCGGGACGAACACGTGCACGCCCTTGGCGCCGCTGGTCTTCACCGCCCCGGCCAGGCCGGCGTCGGCCAGCGCCCGCCGGACCAGGTGCGCGGCCGCCACCGCCTGCCCGAACCCGCCGCCGCCCTCCGGAGGGTCGAGGTCCAGGATGAGGTGGGTCTGCCGGTCCCAGCGGTCGGCGCGCACCAGCGCCGGGTGGTACTCCACGGCCCGCTGGTTGGCGAACCACAGCAGCGTGCGCCGGTCGCCGCACAGCGCGTACGCCACCTCGCGGTGCGAGCTCTGCGCCCACATGCGCACGCTCGGCACCCACTCCGGGGCGTACTTGGGCAGGTTCTTCTGCATGAACGGCCGCTGCCCGCGCAGCACGCGGATCACCGAGAGCGGCCGGTCGCGCAGGACGGGCAGGATCCGGTCGCGGACGGCGTCGAGGTAGTCGACCAGGTCCCGCTTCGTGGCGTCCGCGCCGTCGAACAGCGGCTGGTCGAGGTTGGTCAGCGGCACCCCGTCACGCGCCTCGCCGGTCATCGGATCACCCTCCTCGGCCGGGCGCCCGCCCGGAGCCTCACGGTAACCGATGCCACCGACGTCACACGGGCAGCCGGTGCCGCAGCACCAGGCCGTACAGGGCGGCGGAGACCAGGCAGAGGACGGCCGCGGCGGTGAGCGCCAGCGTGAAGCCGCCGGACGCGTCGACCAGGACGCCGGTGGCGATCGGCGCGCAGGCGCCGCCGAGGAACCCGCCGAAGTTCTGGATGCTGCCGACCGAGCCGACCAGCCGGGACGTGCGCACCACCTCGGTGGCCAGCGTCCAGAACGTGCCGGAGGTGAGGCTGTAGGTGAACATGCCGACGGTCAGCATCACCATGGCCAGCACCGGGCCGGCGCTGAACGCGGTGATCACCAGCGCGACCGTGGTGAGCAGCGCGCCGCCCGCGATGACGTACCGGCGGGCGGCCAGCGGCGCCAGGCCGCGGGCGATCAGCCGGTCCGACAGCCGCCCGCCGATGATCACCGCCACGCCCCCGGCCACGTACGGCACCGCGGCCAGGAACCCGGCCTTGCCGATCGCGAAGTGCTGCGCGCTCTCCAGGTAGCTGGGCAGCCAGGTGATGTAGAACCAGAAGACGTACTGGAGGCAGAACGCGCCGATGATCATCGCCCAGACCGAGCCGTACCGGAACAGCCCGAGCCACGACCGCGCGGTCACCGCGTCCGCGGCGGCCGGTTCCGTACGGGACACCTTGCCGGCGGCGATGTAGTCCCGCTCCGCCGTGCTGAGCCACGGGTGCCGGTCCGGGTGCCGGTAGACGACCAGCCAGGCGGCCAGCGCGAGCAGCCCGACCGCGCCCATGATCACGAACATCGCCGGCCAGCCGAACGCGACCATCAGCGCGGTGGCGATCGGCGGCGCGATGGCCAGGCCGGCCTGGGTGCCCGCGATGTACACGCCGGTGGCGGCGGCCTTCTCGCGGTCCGGGAACCAGGCGTCGGTGGCCTTGAGCGCGGCCGGGAACAGCGGCGCCTCGGCGACGCCCAGGCCGACGCGTAGCGCGATGAAGGCGACCACGTTACGGGCCAGGCCGGTGCCGACCGCCAGCACCGACCACAGCGCGGCGGCCACCGCCATCAGCGCCTTCGCGCCGAACCGGTCCACCGCCCAGCCGGACGGCAGGTTCATGATCGCGTACGGCCAGACGAACGCGGACAGCACCACGCCCATCGTCGTGTTGGATATGTGCAGGTCGCGGCGGATCAGCGGGGCGGCGACCGACAGGTTGCCGCGGTCGAGGTACGCGATGACCGCCAGCACCGTGATCACCGCGATGATCACCCAGCGGACGTTGCGCCCGCGCGGGCGGGCGGCCGGGCCCGCGGCGGTTCCGGTTCCGTGCTCGATCGTCATGGGGGGACCTCACGGCAGGGGATCGATGTCACCGGTGACATCGGTATTGCGCATGAGTTTCGAGATCATGAACGCGGTTGTCAAGGGGGTCGGCTGTCACCGATGACACGTCAGGCGGGCGGCGCCGCGCAGGAGTCCCGCAGGTAGAAGCCGGTCTTCAGGACCACGTCGCGGCCCGCGCCGGAGTCGCCGTCGACCAGGTCGAGCAGGATCCGCCCGGCGTCGGTGCCCATCTGGTACGCGGGCTGCGCGATAGCGGTGATCGGCGGATCGACGTACGGGAACAGCGACATGTCGTCGAAGGTCAGGAACGACAGGTCACGCGGCACCGCCACGCCGTCCTCGCGCAGCGCGCCCAGCGCGCCCACCGCGATCAGGTTGTTGAACGACAGCACCGCGGTCGGCCGGTCGCGCAGCGCGAGGATCTCCCGCATCGCCTTGTGCCCGCCCTCGATGCCGAGGTAGCCCTCGCGCAGCCGGTCCGGCCGCACCTCGACGCCCGCGGCCGCGCAGCCGTCGCGGAACCCGGCGACCCGCTCGGCGGCGGTCTCGAACGCCGGCGGCCCGCTGATCATCGCGATGTCGCGGTGGCCGAGGCCGGCGAGGTACTCCACCGCGCGGCGCGCCGCGTCCCGGTTGTCGGTCAGCACGGCCGGCGCGGACACCCCGGGCATCCGCCGGTCGATCAGCACGATCGGCATGCCGGTGTCCGCCAGCTTGCGCAGATGCGTGGCGTCCGGGGCGCTCGCGGTGATCGCCACGCCGTCCACCGTGCGCGACTCGAACGCGGCCGCGAGCTGCCGCTCCCGCTCCGGGTCGAGGTCGGAGCTGCCGACCAGCACGTGGTGGCCGGCCGCCACCGCGGCGTCCTCAAGGCCGCGGGCCAGCTCGGCGAAGAACGGGTTGGAGATGTCCGGCACCAGCAGGCCGAGCAGCCGCGTACGGCCCTGCGACAGGCTCCGCGCGACCGCGTTCGGCACGTAGTTCAGCTCCCGCACCGCCGCGCGTACCTTCGCGGTCAGCTCGTCGCTGACCTGGCCGCTGTCCCGCAGCACCCGCGCGACCGTGGCGGTCGACACCCCCGCCCGCGCGGCCACGTCCCGGATACTGGCCACCGCGCACCTCCCCATGTCACCGGTCTCATCAGCGTACGGGACTGGCGGGCCGGTGGCGGCGCTCCGCCGGGTACAGGTACCGGCGGAACAGCCGGCTCAGCCCCGGCATGACCGCGTACGTGAGCAGCGGCACCATGATGACCGGGAACGCCAGCGCCCGCAGCGGCAGCGGCCACTCCTGGGACGGCTGGGCGACGAACGCCTGGAACAGCAGGCTCAGCGGGTACACGGCGGCGAACGTGACCAGCACCATCTTCCAGCGCGGCGGCGCCGGCACGGCCTCGCCGGGCAGGCTGAACCAGGTCTCAAGGCCGGTGGTGCGCTGGTGGCGGTGCGCCGTCGCGATGCCGGCGACCCGGTCCACCCACGCGGCGCGCTCCGGGGAGTCCAGCCAGGCGGTGAGCCGGTCCTCGTCGGCGAAGGTCAGAACCGTGTAGTACCGGTGCCGCAGCCCCTCGGCGCGCAGCCACGTCGCGCCCTGATGGCCGGGGAAGCGGGCCGCCTCCTCGTGGACGCCATGCGCCCACTCCTCGAACTCCCGCTCCCGCCCCGGCCTGACATCCCAGGTGAACACCGCGGTCACCGGCTCACGCTCGCCCATGACAAGATTCCTGACCGGCCGGCCCGCGGGTAATCACCGTCACAGCATGGGACGGGCGGCGCCGGGCAGGCGCGGAGGATGAGCGGACGACTCGCGGAACGGACCGCCGCGGCGCCGCCGGCCGGGCGGCGCCGCGGGTACGCGCTGGCCGTGTGCCTGGTCGCGGTGTTCATGACGCTGCTCGACGTCAGCATCGTCAACGTCGCGCTGCCGTCGATCCGCACCGGGCTCGGCGGCGCGCCCAGCGGCCTGCAGTGGATCCTGTCCGGCTACTCCCTGGCGTTCGGCCTGCTGCTGGTGCCCGCCGGGCGGATCGGCGACGCGCGCAGCCGCCGGGCCACCTTCGCGGCCGGCGTCGTACTGTTCACCGCCGCCAGCCTGGCCGCCGGGTTCGCGCCCGGCATCGGGGTGCTGATCGCCGCGCGGCTCGCGCAGGGCGCCGCTGGCGGCATCGTCACCCCGCAGGTCGCCGGGCTGATCCAGCAGCTGTACCGCGGGGACGAGCGGGGCCGCGCGTTCGGCCTGCTCGGCGGCGCCATCGGCGTCGCGACCGCGGCCGGGCCGCTGCTCGGCGGCGCGATCATCCAGGTGGCCGGCGCCGCCGAGGGCTGGCGCTGGGTGTTCTTCGTCAACGTGCCGATCGGCGTCGCGGTCGTGCCGCTGGCGCTGCGCCTGCTGCCGCACCGCTCGGAGGTGGCCACCGGACGCCGGCAGAGCCTCGACCCGGTCGGCGTCGCCATCCTCGGCGCCGGCGTCACCGCGCTGCTGCTCCCCCTCGTACAGGCGCAGGAGTGGCCAGGGCCGCTGAAATGGCTGCTGGTGCCGGCCGCGGTCGCGGTGCTCGCCGGGTTCGTGCGCTGGGAGCGCCGGTACCGGCGGCGCGGCGGCGACCCGGTCGTCGACCTGACGCTGTTCCGGCGCCGCTCGTACGCCTGGGGCTGCGCGCTGGCGCTGGCGTACTTCGCCGGGTTCACCGGCATCTTCTTCACGCTCACGCTCTTCCTGCAGAACCACCTCCACGAGAGCGCGCTCGAGGCGGGCGCCACCATCACGCCGTTCGCGGTCGGCTCGGCCATCGCCGCGCCGATCGCCGGGCGGCTGGTGGCGCGGACCGGACGCCGGCTGGTCATCGCGGGCCTGCTGCTGGTCACGGCGGGCCTCGCCGGCGTGTACGCGGCCACCACGTTCGCGCCCGAGCCGTACGCCTCCGCCGCCATGGCGCTCCCGCTGCTGGTCGCCGGGCTGGGCGGCGGCGCGGTGGTGTCGCCCAACCAGACGGTCACGCTGTCGGAGGTACCGCGCGACGAGGGCGGCAGCGCGGCCGGGGTGCTCCAGACCGGCCAGCGGATCGGCACCGCCGCCGGGATCGCCGCGGTCGGCGCGGTGTTCTTCGCGACCCTCGGCGGCACCGGCGACTACCCGGCCGCGTTCCACCACGGCCTGCTGGTCCTGCTCGGCCTCATCCTGCTGGCCGTGCTGCCCGCGGTCGCGGGCAGCACCGGACCGGTGGTGCGCGGTCGTGCCGTGCCCCGGAGGGCAGGGTGCGGCACGACCGGGTCTCAGGCGAGGTGGCGCTGGTAGAACGGGGTCGCGCCGGGGGTGCCGCGGGTGCGCAGCGCGTGGTCGCAGGAGTAGAAGTCGGCGTAGTGCAGGATCCAGCCCTCGTCGCGGCTTGAGTGGAACGGGGCGTTCGCCGCGTGCGTGCTGACGATCGACACGATCCGCTCGTCGAAGCCGAGCTCGCGGAGCAGGAAGCCGCCGAGGACGCCGTGCGGGACCTCGCCGGCCAGCGACGAGGAGACGATCCGCCCGTCGCGCGGCTCGTACAGCAGCGGCTTGTCCACGTCGTGCAGGATCAGCGTGGGGATCAGCACGGCCGGGTCGTACGGCTCCCGCCAGCGCCGCTCGCGGTAGTCGGCGAGCAGCACGCCCAGCTCGGTGACCTCCTCGACGTGGTCGATCAGCCGGTACTCCGGGGCGAGCAGCGTGTACGGGAAGTCCTCCGGCGCCGCGTACCCGCTGGACCGCCACACCGTCACCCAGGCCGTGAGGACCTTCTCGGCGACCGGCTCCGGTACCCGGTCCAGGTACGGCAGGAACCCGGCGACGTGCCGCCGGTCGGCGTCCGTGCCCTCGGTGACCGTGAAGTAGCCGCTCATGCGTCGAGCACCCGTCCCTTCGTCTCCTGGCTGATCGCCATGACGACGAACGCGCACACGAACGCCGCCACCGCGGTCGCCATGCCGATCTGGAATCCGCGGACGCTGGTCGCCAGCGCGCCCACGACGTACGGGGCGATCGCGCCGCCCACCCGGCCGCCGTTGTAGATGATCCCCATGGCCAGGCCGCGGACCCGGCTGCGGTGCATCATCTCCGCCGACCACGGCCCGAGCCCGGCGAACAGGCCGGTGATGCCCAGGCCGGTGAAGAAGTTCACGACGAGCAGCACGCCGGTGGACGACGTGGTGACGAAGAACGCCAGCGCCACCGCGCCGATGACCAGGTACAGGCCGAACGTGCGGCGCCGCCCCCAGCGGTCCACGACCAGCGCGAACACCACGAACCCGATGAGCGAGCCGAGCTGCTGGGTGAGCACGAACGACAGGCTGTCCAGCTCCTCGATGCCCTTGACCTTCTCCAGGAACGTGGGCGCGAAGGTGAACACCGCCCAGTAGATGTACTGCACGAAGAACACGAAGCCGAGCGCGATCAGCAGCGGCTTGGCGTTCCCGCCGCCGAACAGCAGCCGCAGCGAGCGGTTCTCCTTGACCACCTCGGTACGGGTGGCCGACGCCTGCGGCTCGCGGGTGGTACGGGCCACGTAGATCGCGAACAGGATGGGCAGCGCGCCGACCGCGTACAGCCAGCGCCAGCCGCCGTCGTTCAGCGTGCCGTGCAGGCTGGTCACGACGTAGGCGACGCCGACCGCGAGCAGCGAGCCGAGCGGCAGGCCGGCCTGCATCAGCGCGCCGCCCTTGCCGCGGTGCTTGGCCGGCCAGGTCTCCGCGACGAGCGCCGCGCCGGCCGTCCACTGCGCGCCCATGCCGGTGCCGGCGAGCACCCGGCCCGCGACGACCAGCCACAGCGCCGGGGCGATCGCCGTGATGCCGGTGAAGACCGCGTACACCAGGACGGCGCCGACCAGGGCGTTCACCCGGCCGTACCGGTCGGCGAGCCGGCCGCCGACGATGCCGCCGATGATCTGCGCGGCGGCCGCCGCGGTGGCGAGCAGCCCGGCGCCCGCGCTGGTCAGGCCGAAGTCGTGGATGAACGCCGGGATGGTCAGCGACAGGATGAAGACGTCGTAGACCTCGAACAGCCAGCCGATGCCGCCGGCCCGCAGCGCCCGCCACCCCTCGGGGGACACCTCGGACAGCCAGCCGAGCCGGCGCGTCTGCTGCGTAGCGGTCATGCGCCCGCCCTCCTCTCCTGTAGCACCGCGACGAGATCGCCGGCGCGCACGACGTCGGCGTACTGCCGGTCCAGGTCGAACAGCGTCACCCGGTGGCTGACGGAGAACCGGTCGAAGACGCACTCCGCCGGGATCACCACCCGGTAGTTCAGGCTCGCCGCGTCCACGGCGGTGGCGCGGACGCAGTTGGAGGTCGAGCCGCCGACCACGATGACCGTGTCCACGCCCAGGCCGGTCAGGTGCGCGGCGACGGGCGTACCGAAGAAGGCGCTGGGCTTCTTCTTGTCGATCACCAGGTCGGCGTCGTGCGGGGCGACGGCGCCGGCGATCTCCGCGCCCGGGGTGCCGGTGATCAGCCAGCCGGGCTCGTCGAGGAGGTCGCGCTTGCGCTGGTACCCGCCCGCGTCGCGGCCGTCGGCGCGCAGGTGGAACCGGGTGTAGACGACGGGCAACCCGGCGCCGCGGGCGGCGTCGAGCAGCTCCGCGCAGGCGCCGAGCGCGTCGCGCCCGGCCTGGCCGCAGGAGGACGGGTACCGCGTGGTGTCGCCCGGGTCGACCGGGCCGACCATGTAGTTCTGCGCGTCGATGACCAGGACGGCCGCGTTCGTGGTGAACCCGGCCCGGCGGCCGAACCCGGCGGCCCTCCCGGACGCGGCCTCGCCGGTATCCACCAGGTCGGCCCAGATCTCGGCGGGCGCGGGCAGAGCGTGCACGCCCTCCCCCTTCGGGGAGGCGGGGGTGGCGGGCCCGGATCCGGCCGTGGGCGTCGTCACGGCTTTCTCGCCTCCTCCGGGGTCAGGCCGAGGATGTCGGCGTAGACGGAGCCGGCGTCGGCGCCCACGTCCGTACGGCCGGTCCAGCGGACCTCGCCGGGGGTCGCGGACAGGCGGGCCGGCGGGGACTGCATGGTGACCTCGCCCAGGTCGGGATCGGTGACCGTGATGACCGAGCCGCGCTGCACGTAGTGCGGGTCGGTGACGATCTGGTCGGCCTCCAGGACCGGAGCCAGCGGGGCCTCGGCCGCGGAGAACGCGGCGAGGACCTCGTCAAGCGGCCGCGCGCCGATCCACTCGGCGACGATGTCGTTGATCTCGTCGGAGTGCTCGCGGCGCGCCACCGCGGAGGAGAACCGCGGGTCATCGGCCAGCTCGGGCTGCCCGATCGCGGTGAACACCCGGTTCGCGATCTGCTGCGTGCCGGCCGACAGCGCCACCCACCGCCCGTCCGCCGTCTCGTACGCGTTGCGCGGCGCGGTACGCGGCGACCGGTTGCCCTGCCGCTTCTGCAGGATGCCGAGCTGGTCGTACTCGATCACCTGCGGCCCGAGGATCCCGAACAGCGGCTCGTACAGGCTGAGGTCGACGACCTGCCCCTGCCCGTTGCCCGCGCCGTTCCGCCAGTGCAGCGCGGTCAGTACGGCCGCCGTGCCGGTGGTCCCGGCGATGCCGTCGGCCAGGCCGAACGCGGGCAGCGTGGGCGGGCCGTCCGGCATGCCGGTGATCGCCGCGAATCCGGAGTACGCCTCGGCCAGCGTGCCGAAGCCCGGCTCGGACGAGCGCGGCCCGGTCTGCCCGAACCCGGTCACCCGTACGAGGATCAGGCCGGGGTTGGTCCGGGACAGCTCCTCATACCCCAGGCCCCACTTCTCGAGGCGGCCGGGCCGGAAGTTCTCCACGACGACGTCCGCCCAGTCGGCGAGCCGCCGCACCACCTGCCGGTCGCCCTCGTCGTTCAGGTCCAGCGCGATCAGCCGCTTGTTCCGCGACAGCACCTTCCACCACAGCGGCACGCCGTCCTTGGCCTGCCCCCAGCGGCGCGCGTCGTCGCCGCGCGGATGCTCCACCTTGACCACCTCGGCGCCGAAGTCGCCGAGCATCGTGGCGATCAGCGGCCCGGCGTACAGGCTGGACAGGTCGAGCACCTTCACGTCCGCGAGCGCCGCGTTCACGCCGCCACCCCCGCCGCGCGCAGGACGGCCTGGGCGCGCTGGTAGACGGGGTAGTCGACCAGCGCGCCGTCCACGCTGATCGCCGCGCGGCCGTCCGCCTCGGCCTCGGCGAACGCGCGCACCACCTTCTCGGCGTGCGCGACCGCCGCCGCCGAGGGCCGGAACACCTCGCGGATCACCGCGACCTGGCCCGGGTGGATGGCGTGCTTGGTGCCGAAGCCGAGCGAGCGGGCGAACGCGGCCTGCGCGCGCAGGCCGTCGAGGTCGCCGTGCCGCGGGTACGCACCGTCGTGCGGCGCGCCGATCCCGGCCGCCCGGCTGGCCAGGACGAGCTCCACGCGCGCCGCGGTGAGCAGCGGGTGGTCCGGCTCCATGGGCCAGTCGATGCCGGCGTCGAGGCTGAAGTCGCCGGCGCCGAACCCGAGCGCGGCGACGCGCGAGGAGGCCGCCGCGATCTCCTCGGCCGCGCGCAGCCCGGCGACGGTCTCCACGGTGGCCACGATCCGGGCCGGGGTGACGCCCGGGTAGCCGGCCTCCGCCGCCATGAGCAGCGCGTCGAGCCGGGCGACGTCCGCCGCGGACTCCGCCTTGGGCAGGATGACCCCCGCGAGCCCGGGCCCGGCGACCTCCCGTACGTCGTCGGCGAAGTACGGCCCGTCGGCCGGGTTCACCCGCACCCACAGGGCGGGGGCGGCGCGGGGCTCCGCGCGCAGCCGGGCGGCCACCTTCCGCCGGGCGTCGGCCTTGGCCGAGACGGCCACGGAGTCCTCCAGGTCGAGGATCACCGCGTCGGTGTCCAGCTCCGGGATCTTGCCGAGCTTCCGGTCGTCGCTGCCCGGTACGAACAGCATCGCCGGGGAGACGGGGTCGGTCATCTGCTTCCTTTTGGGGGATGGGGCGGGACGCCGCCGAGCGCGAGCGTGACGGTGTCGGCCGCGCGCAGCAGCGCGGTACGCGCCCGCAGGCGGGTCGCGTCGTCGAAGCGCACCGCCGGGCCGGACGACACGACGGACCCGGCCACGCCGGTGCCGTCGAACACCGGCGCCGCGATGGCTCCGACGCCCTCCGTACGGTCGCTGTCGGTGGACAGGTAGTAGTGCTCCCGCAGGAACTCCAGGTGCCGTCGCACCTCGGCGGTGCCGCCGGACGCCAGGATCTCCGCCTGCTCGTCCTCCGGCACGAACGCGAGGATCGCCTTGCTGGCCGGCCCGAGCAGCAGCGAGCAGCTCTCCCCCGCGTTGAACCCGCGGCGTACGTCGTGCCGGCTCTCCACGCCGGCGATGGCCACCCGCTGGTCACCGGCCCGCCGGTGGAACCCGGCGGTCTCGCCGGTCGCCTCGCGGATCGCGGTCAGCGCGTCGTAGATGGTCATCATCACCCGGTCGTCGAGCGCGCCGCGCCGCGCCATCGCGAGCAGCGTCGGCCCCAGCGCGTACCGCCGGGACGCCGCGTCGCGCACCAGCCAGCCGCGCTCCACGCACGTGGCGAGCAGCCGGGTGACCGTGGACTTGTCCACGCCCGTGCGCTCCACCAGCTCCATGAGCGACGCGCCACCGGCCGGCCCCGCCTCGACGGCCTCGATGAGCGCCAGCGCCCGATCCACCGATCTCGTCATGAATTCTCGCTAGGTGAGAATGAGTTTCGTAGAATGACCCTGCTCGGGACAGTACGCATCTACCAAGCGTCACGTCAAGAGGCGCTCAGAAGCTCGGCGGCGTCACCGAGACATAGAAACGGGCCTGCTCACGGCCGTTGTTGACGTACCGGTGCGGCATCCGGGAGTCGAAATAGCAGGAGTCGCCGGGGCCGAGCGTGTACGCGGTCCCGGCGATCTCCACGGTCAGCTCTCCGGACGTGACCACCGCGCATTCCTCGCTGGGATGGGCCAGCGGTTCCGGCGCGGACGACCCGCCCGGCGCCAGTTCCCCTTCCAGGACCTCCAGACGGCCCTGGCCCGGCGATACGCGCGTGTACGTGATGTCGCTGTCCGGCGAGGCCACCCGCATGCGGCGGTCGCGGCGCACCACCGCGACGGGCTCCGGCTCGGCGTCGGTGAACAGGCTGAACAGCGGCACGTCGAGCACCCGGGCCACCCGCCGCAGCGTCTCCAGGCTCGGGTCGGCCAGGTTGCGCTCGACCTGGCTGATCAGCCCGGTGGACACGTCCGCCGCCTCGGCCAGCCGGGCGACGGTCAGGCCACGGGCCGCGCGCAGTTCCCGGATCCGGCTACCGACCATGCCCGACATCTTGCCGTGCCGCCGGCGGATCCACCGGCGGCATGCCGACCGCGACCGCGTCCGGGGACGGCGCCCGGGTCGCCCGGCTGACCACCACGGCCACCACCGTGTTCAGCACCAGCGCGGGCAGGCCGGCGACCGTACCGGCGGGCACCAGCGCCGTCAGCGCGTCGGTGACCGGCGGCACCACCAGGCAGACGATGCCGGTGAGCAGGCCGGCGAGCACGCCGGCCGCGGTGGTGCGCCGCCACACCAGGGACAGCACCAGCGCCGGCGCGAGCTGCGTCACCGTGTCGTACACCGCCACCATCACGTTCACCAGCGTCTCCGCCTGGAGCAGCGTGAAGCCGACGGCCAGCGCGGTGACCACGACGACGGCGATCCGGCCGACCCGCATCTGCCGGGCGTCCGAGGCGTCCTTGCGCACCACCCGGTACACGTTCCGGCTGAACAGGCTGCCGCAGGTGAGCATCAGCACGGCCGTCGGCACCAGCGCGACCAGGATGCCCGCGCCGGCCAGCAGCCCCACCAGCCAGTCCGGGGAGTGCGTACGGACGAAGACCAGCAGCGAGCCGTTCGCGTCCGGGCCGCCGAGCCCCGGGTCGGCCAGCAGCGCGGCCAGCGCGATCACGATGATGAACACGTAGAACAGCGAGTACAGCGGCTGAACGACCTGGTTGCGGCGGATCGTACGGGCGTCCTTCGCGGTGAAGTACACCTGGAACGCGTGCGGCAGCACGAACGCGCCGAGCGGGCTGAGCAGCAGGAAGCTGCCCCACCACCACACGCTGCGGTCCGCCGCGCCGGTGATGCCGGGCAGGGTGGCCGCCGCCGGGTGCTTGGCGGCGACCGCGTCGAAGATGCCGTACCAGCCGTGCACGCCGGCCGCACCGGCCGCCGTCAGCGCGATCACCAGCAGCACCACGACCAGCGCGATGTCCTTCACCACCGCGCCGAACGCGGCCGAGCGCATGCCGCCGGTGAAGATGAACGCGACCACCAGCGCGCCCGCGACCACCACGTACCAGGTGCCGGACAGCGCCGAGCCGAGCAGCGTCTGCAGGATCAGCGCCAGGCCGGTGAGCTGCACCCGGGCGTACAGCAGCAGCGCCGCGATGCCGAACAGCGCGAGGACCAGGCCGAGCCAGGGCGCGTCGAACCGGCGGGCGAAGTAGTCGCCCTCGGTCAGCAGGCCCTGGTCGCGTCCGGCGCGCCAGATGCGCGGCGCGATCCAGTACCCCAGGGACGCGGTCAGCACCACCGTGCCGAGCACGTAGTAGCCGGGCGCGCCGTCGACGTACACCCCCTGCGAGGCGCCGAGCAGGGCGAACGTCGTGAACGTCTCGCCGACCATGAGGAACCAGAACAGCACGGAGCCGAACCGGCGGCCGCCCACCGACCACTCGGCGATGTCCATCCGGCGGCCGCGCGCGGCCAGCACCGCGCCGGCCACGATCGAGCCGACGGACAGCACCAGGGCGACGACGTACGTCATGGGCACCTCACAGCCGGTCCAGGTCGCCGCGGCGCCGGTCGATCCAGAACACGATCCCGATCGCGGCGGTGCCGACGAGCACGCCGAGCACCATCCACACGAGCAGGAACGGCACCCGCCCGAAGACGTACGGCACCCGGTCGACCAGCCCGATCGCCGCGATGCACCAGACGTACGGGACGGTCAGCAGCAGCCAGTGACGGCGTCGTCTTCTTTCGGTGGGCACCGCGACAGAGTCGCCCCCGGGTTCGTAGGGTGTCAATGGGGTTGAAGGAAGTTCATCGGAGTGAAACGAGGGGCATGGCCACGAAACGGACGGCCGAGGAGTTCCGCACGGAGTTCCCGGTGCTCGACGATCTGGTCCACCTGGCCGCGTGCAGCCAGGGCGCGCTGTCGCGGCGGCTGGAGGCCGCGCTGACCGCGCTCACCGGCTCGATGCGCGAACGCGGCGCGCCGTGGGAGTCCGGCTGGATGGACCAGGTGGAGCGGGCGCGGGCCGGCTTCGCCGAGCTGATCGGGGCGGCGCCGGAGGAGGTCGCCGTACTGCCGTCGGCGTCGGAGGCCGCGTTCCAGGTGGCGTCGGCGCGGGACTGGTCGCGGCGGCCCGGGCTGGTCACCACCGACCTGGAGTTCCCGTCGATCGCGCACGTGTGGCTGGCGCAGGGGGCCGACGTCCGGTACGCCGCGGACGACGGCACCACGATCGACGCCCAGGCGTACGCCGACGTGCTCTCCGCCGACACGTCCCTGGTGTCGGTGCCGCTGGTCTGTTACAAGAACGGCGCGCGGTCACCGGTCCGGGAGGTCGCCGACCTGGCGCACGCGCGGGGCGCGCGGGTGTTCGTCGACGCGTACCAGGGCGCGGGCGTGGTCCCGGTCAACGTGGACGACCTCGGCTGCGACTACCTGGTGGCCGGGGCGCTGAAGTACCTGCTCGGCCTGCCGGGCATCGCGTTCCTGTACGCGCGCGGCGGCGTGCCGGACGAGCGGCCGCCTACGCTCACCGGGTGGTTCGGGCGGCGGAACCCGTTCGCGTTCGACCCGCGCGGCCTCGACCACCCGGAGACCGCGCGCCGGTTCGAGGTGGGCACGCCGGCGATCCCGTCCGCGTACGGCGCCAACGCGGGCTTCTCCCTGCTTCGCGAGATCGACCAGGAGGCGGCGTTCACGCATGTGGCCGGCCTCGTCGACGACCTGGCCGCGCGGCTGACCGCGGCCGGGGAGACGCTGCTCAGCCCGGTGGGCACGGCGGCGCGCGGACCCATGGTGGCGCTCGCCGACGACGATCCGGTGGCGCTGGCCGGTTACCTGTCCGACCGCCGCATCATCACCGCACCGCGCGGACGCGCCCTGCGCATCTCGCTGCACTACTACACCAACGCCGCCGACATCGCCGCGGTCACCACGGCGATCGCCGACTACCGCCGGGAGGTCCGATGACGCAGTACACCGAGGACGGCCCGGGGCCCGCGCCGTACGTCGACGTGGATCGGCCCGTCGTCCTGCGTGCCGCTCGGCTACTCACCGGGGCGTACGCCGACGTGGTCACCGACGGCGGCGTGCTGGTCGACGACGGCCGGATCGCCGCCGCCGGGCCCTGGGCGGCGGTCGCCGGGTCCGTGCCGGACGGCGTGGGCGTGCTCGACCTGGGCGACGTCACGCTCATGCCCGGCCTGATCGACTGCCATGTGCACCTCGCCATGGACGCGAGCGCGGACCGGGTGGACAACGACTTCGACGTGCCCGACGCGGACCTGGTCTGCCGCATGGTGCACAGCGCCCGGCGGCTGCTCGACGCGGGCGTCACCACCGCGCGCGACCTCGGCTGCCCGGGCACGCTGGCGGTCAGCGTGCGGGACGCGATCGCCCGCGGGCAGGTCCCCGGCCCGCGGATGCGCGTGGCGAACGCGCCGATCACCGTGACCGGCGGGCACGCCTGGCCGATGGGCGGCGAGGCCGACGGCGTCCTCGAGGTGACCCGGCAGGTACGGCTGCGCGCCCGCGAGGGCGCCGACCTGGTCAAGATCATGAGCACCGGCGGCTTCATGACGGCGGGCAGCAAGCCGTGGCAGGCCCGGTACACCGTCGAGGAGCTGCGCGCCGCCGCCGAGGAGGCGCACCGGCTGAACATGCCGGTCACCACGCACGCGCTCGGCGTCGAGGGCATCGACCGGGCCGCCCGCGCCGGCATCGACATGATCGAGCACTGCGGCTGGGTCACCGCCGACGGCACCCGCTTCGACCCGGACGTCGCCGCGCGCCTGGTCGAGGCGGACGTCGCGGTCTGCCCCACGATGAACACCGCGTGCCTGCCCGCGCCGTACTTCTGCCCGTGGGACGTCCGCGAGCACCTGGTCGCCAACCTGCGCGCGATGCTCGACGCCGGCGTCACGATCGTCGCCGGCACGGACGCCGGCATCGGCCTGGTGCCGTTCGAGCGGTACGCCGACGGCCTGGACGTGCTGGCCGAGGCCGGGATGTCCGCGCGGGACGTGCTGGCGGCCGCGACCGAGCGGGCCGCGGCGGCGATCGGCCTGTCCGGGGTGACCGGCCGCATCGAGCCGGGCCTGGCCGCCGACCTGCTCGCCGTACCGGGCGACCCGGTCGCGGACCTGTCCGTCCTGCACCGGCCGTCGTACGTGGTCGCCGCGGGCCGTGGCCACCGCTGCCGCCCGCACCCGCCCATCGACGCGAAGGCGCACCGTACGGCCGAGCGCATCCGTACGCTGCTCACCGAACGATCCGGGCGCTGACCACTCACGCGTCCCGGGTAGGGTACGCGGAGCCCTGGCCAGGGTTCTCTCAGGATGAGATGGCAGGCTTCGGGCCTCGGGGGACGACAGTCGTATTCCAGACGTTCAGGAGACTCGACGCCCGTGGCGAAACTGGTGGTTTTCGGGATACCGCTCATCGCGGCGCTGGCGCTCTGCCTGGTGGCGTCGCGCCGCCGGTGGGCGCCGTCGTTGCTGGTCGCGCTCGGCGTCGCCGTCGCCCTACGGGTCGCCGTCGTGGGCATCTCGATGGCCTTCCACGTGGCGCCGTACGACTTCGGCGTCGACTTCCCGGTCGCCGCGGACAACGTGCTGAACCTGCGCGACCCCATCCTGAACGCCCGCGAGGGCGGCTGGCACTTCCTGCCGATGATGGCGTACGTGCTGGCCGGCCAGCAGTGGGGGACGCACGTCACCGGCATCGACTGGGCGATCATCGGCCGGGTCGTGCCGATCGCCGCCGACCTGGTGCTGACCGTCCTGGTCGGCAGGCTGGCCCCCGAGCGCGGCGCGCTGCGCCGGTTCCAGTGGGCCTGCAACCCGCTGGCCATCATGGTGTGCGCGCTGCACGGCCAGCTCGAGCCGATCGCGCTGGCCTTCGGCGTCGGCGCGCTGGTCGTCGCGCGCACCGACCGCCCGCGCCGCGCGTTCGTCGCCGGCCTGCTGCTCGGCCTGTCGATCGCCGCGAACAGCTGGCCCGTGCTGCTCGCCCCCGGCATCCTGCTGGCCCTGCCCGGCCTGCGCCGCCGGGTGGTCGCGATGCTGACCACCGGCGTCACGCTGGTCCTCATCCTGCTCACCGAGCCGCTGGTGACGCCGGACGGCCGCGGCTTCGCCGGGCAGATGCACGAGATCGTCGCCGCGCTCGCGCACACCAAACCGGTGGTCGGCGAATGGGGCTGGACCGCGCTCGCCGCGGGCGGTGACCAGGTCGTCGACCCCACGCTCGGCCGCATCGGCACGCTCGTGCTGGCCGCCGGCGTCATCGCCGCCATGTGGTGGTGGCGCCGCGCCGACCCGGTGATCTTCACCGCCGCCGTACTGCTCGCGTTCTTGATCTGCACGCACCGCCTCGGCACGCAGTACCTGCTGTGGCCCCTCCCGTACCTGCTCGCCCGCCCCATGCGCGGCACCTGGCCGGCGTTCGTCGTCGCGACCGTGTGGACGGCGATGGGCTACCTGTGGCTGGGCGGCAGCGGGAGCTACGACACCTGGATCGTCCGCCACGAGGTGTGGGCGCTGTCCTCCGTCGCCGTCATCGTGTTCCTGATCTACGCGCTGCCCTGGGCGCGCCGCCGGTCCACCGACGTGCCGGTACCGGGCGAGCCGCTACGGCCCGATCGCGATCTCGTCACGGACGGCGGGGCCGCGCGAAGCGGCTAGCACCGTCGGGTGCACGGTGAACGTCCGGTCCACGCCAGTGAGCCGCAGCACCTTCGCGACGCGCGGCGCGGGGGCGGCCAGCACCAGCTCGCCGCCGAGCAGCCGCGCGGCCTCGGCCAGGCGGACCAGGACGGTCACGCCGCTGGAGTCGCAGAACGTCAGCGCGGACAGGTCGAGCACCAGGTCCGGGGTGTGCCGGCGCATGATCTCGGTGAGCCCGGCGTACAGCCGCGGCGCGGCGGCGATGTCCAGCTCGCCGCGGATCGCCACCACCCGCCGCGCCGTGCCGTGTTCCTGCTGGGTCGAACGCATCGCACCTCCTGATGGGGTTTCGTCGAGAACGACACCGCGTGTCGGAATTCGTCACGGCCGCGCGCGGGTCCGGTGCGTGACGAAGGTCACGGCCGGGCAGACCGATCTCACCGTGAGTTACACACCGCAGGTCGGGTCCGTATCTACGGAACTGGACGACGCCACGCTGGTCGCGCGCGCCCGCGACGGGGACGTGCGGGCGTACGAGGGGCTGGTGCGGCGGTACGAGGCGCCGCTGTTCCGGCTTGGCCTGCGCATGCTGGCCAGCCGGGGCGACGCCGAGGACGTGGTGCAGGAGGTGTTCCTCACGGTCTGGCGGCGGCTCGGCCAGCTGCAGGACGACGGCGCGTTCGTCGGCTGGCTGTATCGCATGACCACCAACCGGTGCCTGAACGTGCTGCGCGCCCGGCGCCCCACCGTCGAGCTGGCGCCCGACCAGCACGAGGAGCCCGCGCCCGGCGGGCAGCCGGAGCGCGCCGCGCAGACGAACGCGCAGGTGGCCGCGCTGACCGGCGCGCTGGCGCGGCTCACCCCGGAACAGCGGGCGTGCTGGCTGCTGCGGGAGGTGCACGGGCGGTCCTACGACGAGATCGCGGTGACCGTCGGCGCGACGGCCACGGCGGTGCGCGGCCGCATCGCCCGGGCGCGCGCCCAGCTGGCGGAGATGATGCGGCCATGGCGATGAACGCGCCCGGGTACGCGCTGCCCTGCGGCCGCGACGTCGAGACCGCGTGGGAGCGGCTCGACGCGGTCGCGGCCGGGCTGGCCGACGCGCACGAGCGCACCTGCCCGCACTGCCAGGGGGCGCACGCGAGCCTGGTCGTGCTGCGCGACGCCACGGCCGGGCTGGCCGCGGACGAGGAGGCGCCGCCGCCCGGGCTGACCGGGCGGATCATGGCCGCGGTCCGCGCCGAGGTGGGCCGCCGGGAGATCCTCGACCTGCCGTGCGAGGAGCCGGGACGGGCGCGGATCAGCGAGCAGGCCGTGGCTTCCGTACTGCGGTTCGCCGCCGACACCGTCCCCGGGGTACGGGCGCGGCGCTGCCGGGTGACGCCCGCCGGGGACGACCGCCAGGCGATCGACGTGCACCTGACGCTGGCGGTCGGGTACCCGGCGTTCGCCGCCACCGCCCTCGCCGCGGTACGCGAGCGGGTCACCGCCGCGGCCGGCGCCCGCATCGGCGTCCGCCTCAACCGCCTGGACCTCCTCGTCGACGACATCTATCCGGCCTGACCAGGGGGCAAGAGATGGCAGACATCGTGATCCGGGAGCCGGTGCTCGCCGCCGTCGCCGCCGAGGCCGCGGTCAAGGTCCCCGGGGTGCTGCGGCTCCAGCCCGGGCTGCCCGGCCTGGTCACCGGCGCCATGCGGGCGGCCCGCGAACGCCTCACCGGCCGCCCGCTGTCCGCGACCGAAGGCGTGCACGTGGACGTCGACACCGCCCCGGACGGCACCGTGACCGCCGCCCGCCTCACCCTGGACCTGGTGATCTCCGCCCAGGACCAGGCGGCGGCGGTAGCCGCGTCCGTACGGCGCACGGTGGCGGCGTCGGTGACCGCCGCCACCGGCATCCCGGTCGCGTCGGTGACGGTCACGATCCTGGACATCGAACCGGCGGGCGCGCCATGACCGCGGCCACGGGCCGGGCGTCCGGTGGAGCCGTGCGCGTCCGGCGCGAACCGGCAGGCGTCGCATGACCGCGCGGTCGGAGCTGGCCGGCCGGCTCCTGGCGGCGCTGCGGGAGGTGCCCGGGCTGCGGCCCGCGCCGCCCGCGCTGGCGCGGGCGGCGGCCTGGCTTCCGGGCGGGGCCGACGAGCTGGCCGTGGACATCGACGCCGATCGGGTCGAGGTACGGCTGATCGCGACCGCGCTGCCGCTTCCACCCCTCCTGGACGCGGCGGACGCTGCGCTGCGTGCCGTGCTCGACGCCTCCGGCCTCCCGGCCGCCCGGCTCCGCCTGGTCGTCACCGAACTCGACCCGGCGTGGACCTCAGCGCCGCCGTAGCACCCGCGCCACCCGGCGCCCGGTCCGTACCGGCGCGGACTCCGCCGCATCGGCGCCCGCCACCGCGAGCACCGCCGCCCCGGCCGCCGCGGAGATGTCCGCCACCGTCGGCTGGTCCGGCTCGCGCTCCGGGTCGAACCGCAGCTCCTCCAGGTCGCCGATGACGCGCGCCCCGGAGTCGGCCAGCTCGTCGAGGTCCTCCGCCGACCATTTCTCCACCGCCGACCGGTGCTCCGGCGGCACCGAGATGCGCGGCCCCCGCTCCGTCCGTACCGCGAACCCCTGATGGATCAGCTGCTCGCGGAACCCCACCCGCCGGTCCCTGCCCCACGCCGCGCGGGCCAGCCGCGCGTTGACCGACTCCAGCACGATCGCCTCGGCCGCGGTCAGCCCGGTGTGCGCGGGCGCGCCCATCTCCGGGCGCGGCGCGATCTCGCCGGGCAGCCCGGCCGCCTCGGCGAACCGGCGCCACAGCAGCTCCGGCGGCTTCCCCCGGTTGGTCACCACGGTGACCCGCTCCGGCCCCACGACCCGCCCCCAGCGCCGGGCCAGCCGGCCGAGCGCGAACGCCCGCCACAGGTGCGCGCCGTGCTCGGTCTCGACGGACTCCCAGCCGCGCTCCCGCTCCTCGGCCAGCCGCCCCAGGAACGTGCCGAACCCCAGCGACCGGCCGTTACGCAGATGCTGCTGCCACGCGGACGGCAGCAGCGACCCGAGCCCGCGCGCGGTCGCCACCACCTGGACGTCCGCCACGCCGAGGTCGTCGATCAGCCGCCGCGCCGCGTCCTCGCGCACCACCGACAGCGCCTCGGCGGACACCAGCGCGGTGTCCGGCCAGTCCCGTACCCGCCCGGCAAGCCATGCCCAGGAGCCGCGCTCGGCTTCGGTACGCTCGTCGCTCACCCACGGGTACTCGGTGCCGAGCAGTCCGTACGACGCGGTCTCGTGCGGGTTGCGGTTGGAGGCCGGGTCGGCCGACCGCGGCAGCGGGTAGGCGAACCCCGCCGCGGCCAGGTCGTCCGCGCACGTGCGCAGCACACGCTGGACGTACGTCGTGCCGGACTTCTGTACGCCGATATGCAGGACGAGCCGTGCCGCCACCGTCACTCCGCTCCGTTCCACCGGGTCGTGGCGGACAACCGTAGAAGGCGTTGGCGACCGGTCAGCGAACGACCATGAAACGGCAAAGGAACTTCGGCGGGGTACGGGTTCCAGGTGCGCGACCTGCGGGTGTCCGGTTTCAGCGTGAACTCAGAATGAACAGGTAGGGTGCGATCATCGACGCTTCGGGGACTGGTGAGGGAGTCGACCGGGGTCGTCGTCCGGTCATGCGCGAACACTGGGGGTTCGCGCTCGTTCTCGTGCTGGCGGCGGCGGTCCGGTCGATCGCGATGCTCGCGTACTGGGGAGTCCTGTGGTTCCCCGACTCCAACTCCTATCTCGCGGTGGCCGTGTCGCCGCAGGCCTATCCCGTACGGCCGGTCGCGTACTCGTTCTTCCTCCGGCTGCTGATGCCGCTGCACAGCTTCGCCGCGGTGGCGATCATCCAGCACCTGATGGGCTGGCCATCGGCCTGCTGATCTACCTGCTGCTGCGCGTGCGGTTCGGCGTGCGCCGCTGGGTGGCCGTGCTGGCCACGCTGCCGGTGCTGTTCGACGCGTACCAGATCCAGCTCGAGCACATGCTGCTGTCCGACGTGCTGTTCGAGTTCCTCGTCGTCGTGGCCGTGGTGCTGGTGCTGTGGCGGCCGGACGGGATCTGGCACGTCACCGGCGCCGGGCTGTGCCTCGGGCTGGCCGCGGTCACCCGGTCGGTGGCGCTGCCGCTGCTGGCGCTGTTCGTGCTGTACCTGCTCGTCCGCCGGCGGTGGCGGTCGATGGTGTCGCTCGCCGCGGTGTGCGTGATCCCGGTGGCCGCGTACATGGTGTGGTTCCACGGCACCTGGGGCGTGTACGCCACCAGCAACAGCGACGGCCTGTTCCTGTACAGCCGCACGATGGCGTTCGCCGACTGCTCGGTCATCCGGGTGACCGACGAGGAGCGCAAGAAGCTGTGCACGGACACGCCGAAGTCCGAGCGCACGGCCTCGCCGAACTACATCTGGCACGAGGGCTGGCTCGGCACACTGTCCAACAACGAGAAGTTCACGCCGGCGAACAACGACCTGGCGCAGGGCTTCGCGCGCAAGGCGATCCTCGCCCAGCCCTATGACTTCGTGCACGTCAGCCTGTACGACCTGAAGCGCACGTTCACCTGGGACCGCGAGGCGTACCCGACGGTGTACTCCTCGCGGCTGTACAACTTCCTGCCCAAGCTCGACGACCTGTGGATGAACGGCCGGCCCGTGCCGGACATCACGCTGGGCGAGGCCGTCCACACGTACCTGAACGATCCGCACTCCGACGGCCTGGCGAAGCTGGACCCGGAGTACGCGGCGTTCATGATCCGGTACCAGCAGCTCGTCGTGCTGCACGGCACGCTGCTGCTGCCGATCCTCGCGGCCGGCGCAATCATGCTGCTGAGCCGCCTCCGCGTCGCCGCCGAGGCCGCGCTGCCGTGGCTGTGCGGCGTGGCGCTGCTGGTCGCGCCGCCGTTCGTGGCCTCGTTCGGGTACCGGTACGTGGTCCCCGCCGTGCCGCTGATCTGCCTGGGCCTGGCGCTGACCTTCCGTCCCCGTACGGCCCACCGCGCCGCGCACCGGCGGACGGTCCGGCTGACCCCGGCGCTAGGGGGCCAGGCGAGCGCGCAGGTCGGGGCGGAGGTACGCGGCGGGGGACGCGATCGACAGGCCGCCGTCCACGGGCAGGACGACGCCGGTGATGAACGCGGCGGCGGGTGACGCCAGGAAGGCGACCGCCTCCGCGACGTCCTCCGGCGTGCCGGTACGGCCCAGCGGGTAGCCCTCGGTGACGCCCGGCAGGTCGGCGTGGCCGATCATGCCCGGGGCGACGGCGTTGACGCGGATCCCGCGCGGGCCGTACTCCAGGGCGAGCTGCCGGACCAGGCCGTCCACGCCCGCCTTCGCCGCCGCGTAGCCCGGCAGGCCGGGCGCGGCCAGGAATCCGTTCACCGAGGTCACGGCCACGATGGCGGCGCCGTTCCGCATGACGCGGAGGGCGGCGCGGGCCGGGTGGAAGGCGGTGTCCAGCGTGCCGGTGAGCGCGGCGCGCCACTGCTCGGCGCCGATCTCGTGCGCCGCGCCGACCGGTTGCGCGGCGGCGGCCAGGACGAGCACGTCGATGTCGCCGGTGCGGCGCACCACGTCGTCCGCGGTGTCGGGGTCGCTCAGGTCGCCGACGTGGAACGCCGCGTACGGGGCGGGCTCCGGCGCGGGGCGCAGGCCGGCGCCGGTGACGCGGGCGCCCTGGGCGGCGAGCTTCGCGGCGATGGCCAGGCCGATCGCGGACTCGCCGCCGATGATGAGGGCGGCGGTCATCGCCGGGGGGCCAGCGGGAGGTCGGCCAGGACGTCGTCAAGCGCGCGGGCGGTGACCGGGTCGAGGGGCCGCGCCGGCAGCCGTACGGTGCCCGAGGCGATGACGCCCCGCCGTACGAGCACCTCCTTGTGCACCGCCCAGGCCTGCCCGGGCCGGGTACCGAGCTGGATCAACGGCATCAGCCGGGCGAACCCGGCCCGCGCCTCGGCATACCGCCCCGCCGCATGCTCATCGAGCACGTTCCGAAGCACATCGGCGAACTCACAGGCCGGCATGGTCCCCACCGCCCCGTTCCCGTACTCCTCCAACACGGCCTGAGCATTCTGCCCACCGAGCACGGCTAGGTGGTCCACGCCGCCGCCGGTTACCGCGGCGATCTTGACCGGGGTGGGCGGGGCCTCGATCTTCACCGAGGTGATCATGGGGTGGGCGGCCAGGTCGGTGATCGTCTCCGGGGCGATGGTCACGCCGGTGACGCCGGGCGCGTCCTGGATCATCACCGGGACGCCGGCGCCCGCCGCGACGTCGGTGAAGAACTCCGCGACCTGGCCCGGGGCGGGCTTGGCCAGGAACGGGGGGAGCACCATGACCTGGTCGGCGCCGCCTTCGGCGGCCGCGCGGGCCTGTTCGAGGGCGGGGGCCGTGCCGGTGCCGTTCACGCCGGCGACGATCGGCACGTCCGGCCCGGCCACCGCCCGCACGTCGCGCAGGATCACCGCGCGCTCGGCGGCGGTCAGCGCGAACCCCTCGCTGGCCATGCCGAACACCGCGACGCCGTCCACGCCGCAGGACAGCTGGAACTCCACCAGCGACCGCAACGACGCCCGGTCCACCTCCCCGCCGGAGGTGAACGGCGTCGCCAGGATCGGCACCAGCCCGGTCGGCGTACGGCTCACGCCTCAACGCTCCTCTCCGCCAGCTCCTCGACCCGCTCCGCGTCCACCTCGACGCCGAGCCCCGGCCCGCCCGGCACCGCGAACCCGGTGGGCCCGGCGGTCAGCGGCGTCCGCAGAATGCTCCCGGCCACCGCCACGGTGTCCGGCTGGAACTCGAAGTACGGCGTCGACGCGGTGACCGCCGACGCGTGCACCCCGGCGGCCAGCGCCACCCCGAGCCCCACCGAGTGGTGGTACGCGACCGGCACGTGATGCGCCGCGGCCACCTCCGCGATGGCCATCGCCTCGGTCAGCCCGGTCCGGGCCACGTCCGGCTGGGCGAGCCGCAGCGCGCGCCGCCCGAGCCAGTCGGCGAACTCGTACCGGTTGCGCAGCGCCTCCCCGACCGCGACCGGCGTGGCCAGCCGCCCGGCCAGGTCACGGTGCCCGGCGACGTCCTCCGGCGCCAGCGGCGCCTCGTAGAACAGCGCGCCGCGCCGGTCCAGCTCACGGCCGAGCCGTACGGCGTCGCCCAGGTCGTACGCCCAGTGCGCGTCCACGGCGACGGCCAGGGACGGCGCGGCGCCGGCCACCGCGTCGAAGGTGGCCAGGTCGGCGTCCACCCCCTTGCCCAGCGCGAGCTTCACCCGCGTGGCGCCGCGCTCGGCCCACTCCGCGGCCAGCGCGGCGCGCTCGGCGTCGGTGGGCACCGGCAGCCCGGACACGTACGCCGGCACGACCGTACGGTGCGCGCCGCCGAGCAGCTCGGCGACCGGCAGCCCGGTGATCCGCCCGTGCAGGTCCCACAGCGCGATGTCCACCGCGGCGAGCGCGTCGGCCTGGTGCCCGACCAGGTGGCCGCGTTCGCGCATGAGGTCGCGCAGGCCGTGCCACAGCGGCCGTACGCCACGCGGGTCGCGGCCGCGCAGCCACGGGCCGAGCAGCCGGTCCACCACGGCGGCGGGGATCTCCGGCCCGACCGGCGCCAGCGCCTCGCCCCACCCGGACGTGCCGTCGTCCGCGGTTACCCGCACCAGCATCGTCTCGAAGCGGGACGAGTACAGGCTGCGCCACGGCTCCCGTACGACGTACCCGAGGTCGTCGGTCAGCTCCCGGCCGTCCTCGAGCGTGCCGAGGTACGCCCGGCGTCCGGCCGGCTTGAGCACGTAGGTCCGGACCTCAGCGATCTGCATGCCGGAGATTCTGCACAGAGGTTGCGAAATATGCAAACGCCGAACATACTCCGGGACATGGTTTCCGAACATGGCGGCAATCAGAGCGTGGAGCGCGCCTCGGCCGTGCTGAACGCCTTCACCCTCGGGCGCCCCGCGCTGCGGGTCTCCGACGTGGCCGCGCACGTCGGCCTGGGCATCTCCACGACGTCCCGGCTGCTGGCCACGCTGGAGTCGGTGGAGCTGGTGCGCCGCGACCCGGTGAGCCAGCTGTACGAGCTGGGCCCGGCCGTGCTGACGATGGCCGGGATCGCGCTGAACCACGACCCGATCTACCGCCAGGCCCGGCCGGAGGCGCAGCGGCTGGCGTGGGAGCTTGGCCTCGGCGCGAACGTGTCGGTACGCCGCGGCGCCGAGCTGTTCTACCTGCTGAACGTCGAGGGCCAGCTGGCGCAGAAGTCGTTCTCGCTGATGGGCCAGCGCAACCCGCTGCACGCCACCGCCATGGGCAAGTGCCTGCTCCTCGGGCTGAGCCCCGAGGAGCGCGCGGACCTGCTGACCGAGCCGTTCGCCGGGTTCACCGACCACACGCTGACCACGCTGGACGCGCTGAACGAGGACCTGGCCGGCGCGGCCCGCCGCGGATACGCCACCGAGGTCGAGGAGCTGGCGCTCGGCCGCGCCTGCATCGCCGCGCCCGTACGCGACCACACCGGGGAGGTGGTGGCGGCCATCTCGCTGTCCGGCGCGCTGTCCGCCATCGCGCTCGGCGAGCGGGAGGCCGAGCTGGGCCGGACCATCGTCGAGGCCGCCGACTCGGTGAGCGTCGGGCTCGGCTACCTGGGGCCGGTGCACACCCCGGCCGGACGGGAGGCGGGCGCATGAGGATCGCGGTCACCGGCGCGTCCGGGCGGCTCGGCCGTACGCTCACCGGACTGCTGCTCGCGCGCGGGCATCGGGTCACCGGCCTGGACGCGGTACCGCCGGCGTACAGCCCGCCGCCGGGCGCCGAGTTCGGGCACGTCGACCTGGCCGACCGGGACGGCCTGGTCGCGGCCTGCGCGGGCGCCGACGCGGTGGTGCACCTGGCCGCGGTGATGTCCTGGCGGCGGGCGGACGACCCCGCGCTGCTGCGTACGAACGTGATCGGCACGGCGAACGTCGCGGAGGCCGCCGCGGCCGCCGGCGCGTTCCTGGTGTTCGCGAGCAGCGGCGAGGTGTACCCGGAGGGGCGGCCGGTGTACCAGCCGCTGGACGAGGACCACCCGCGCGCGCCGACCAGCGCGTACGGCCTGACCAAGGTGCTGGGCGAGGACACCGTGGCGTTCTACCGGCGGTCCCGCGGGCTGCGCGCCGTCGTGCTGCGCTTCTCCCACTTCCAGGACGCGGTCGAGCTGCTGGACCCGGACTCCTTCTTCTCCGGCCCGCGCTTCTTCCTGCACCGCAAGATCGAGCAGCAGCGCGGGTTCGGCAACGACGCCGCGGTCGCCGCGCTCGAACCGCACGACGACGGTACGGAGAAGCTGGTGCTGTCCCGCGGCGCGGACGGCACGCCGTACCGCATGGGCATCCTGGACAGCCGCGACCTGGCCACCGGCGTGGCGGCCGCGGCGGAGCGCCCGGACCTGGACGGCCGCGTCATCGGCATCGGCGCCGACGACTCCGTGGACTTCGACGACCTGATCCCCCGCATGGCCGAGCGGTCCGGCCTCCCGTACGTGGACGTACGGCTGCCCGGTCCGGCCGTGCACTACACGACGTCCAACGCGCAGGCCCGCGACCTGCTCGGTTTCACCGTGCGCCATCCCATCGCGGCCATGGTCGACGAGGCCGCGCGCGCCCGGGCCACCGCCTGACCGGTTCCCCATTCCCCCGAATTCCCCGACCGACTGCGAGGTCGTCATGCCAACTTCTGCCGTTGCCGCGCCCACCGTGCCGCGGAGCCGGGTGCTGCTCGCCGCCGGCGCGGGGCACTTCGTCGAGTGGTTCGACATGGGGATCTACGGGACCCTGTCGACGATCATCGCGGCGAACTTCTTCGCCAAGGGCGACCCCACCGCCGCGCTGCTCTCCACGTTCGCGATCTTCGCGGCCGGGTTCGTGGTGCGGCCGCTCGGCGGGCTGTTCTTCGGCCCGCTGGCCGACCGCGTCGGCCGGCAGAAGGTGCTGGCGCTGGTCGTGCTGATCACGTCCGGCTCGACGTTCCTGATCGGCGTGCTGCCCACGTACGCGACGGCCGGCGTGCTGGCGCCGATCCTCCTGGTGCTGGCTCGCCTGGTGCAGGGCTTCGCGTGCGGCGGCGAGACGTCCAGCGCGGTGACGCTGCTGTTCGAGTACGCCAAGCCGAACCGCCGCGCCTCGCTCACCAGCTTCTCCGACGTCTTCGGGTTCGCCGCGTTCGTCGTCGGCTCCGGCCTCGCGTTGCTGCTCACCACCACGCTCGGCGACGGCACCATGCAGGACTGGGGGTGGCGGCTGCCGTTCCTGCTGGCGCTGCCGCTCGGACTCGCGGGCCTGGTGCTGCGCATGAAGCTGGAGGAGACCCCGGAGTTCCGCGACCTGGAGGCGAAGGACGCGGTCGCCGAGTCGCCGTTCCAGGAGACCTTCCGCACCGGCCGCCTGGCGATGCTCACGCTGGCCGGCCTGATCGTGCTGAAGGGCGTCGCGCACTGGACGCTCCAGACGTTCATGACGTCCTACCTCACCGACACCCTGCACTTCAGCGCCGTCGCCGGGTTCACCGCGGCCACCGTGTGCATGGCCGTCATCGCGGTGACCGTGCCGATGATGGGCGCGCTGTCGGACCGGATCGGCCGCAAGCCGCTGCTCATCGTGGGCAGCGCCGGCTACGTGGTGCTGTCCTGGCCGATGCTGTGGCTGATGTCGCTCGGCAGCGCCCCGCTGGCGGTGCTCGCCATGGTCGTCCTCGGCCTGTTCATCGCCGCGTACGACGGCGCCATCGGCGCCACGATGGCCGAGCTGTTCCCGCCGCGCATTCGCTCCGGCGCGATCGCCATCCCGTACAACATCGCGGTCTCGCTGTTCGGCGGCACCGCGCCGTACATCGCCACCTGGCTGATCGCCGCGACCGGCCACCCGCTGTCCCCGGCGTACTACATCATGCTGGCCGGCGCGATCGCGCTCGTGACGGTGCTCCGGTCGGTACGGGAGACCGCCGGGCCGCGCGCCCGCGGATAGCCGGGGCAGGATGGAGCGCATGACCCATGTCGGCATCCTCGCGCACAGCACCGGCGGCGCCGCGCTGGCCTTCCTCGCGTACTGCCAGGAGGGGTACCGGCGGACCGGCCGCAACGAACACCCCGACGTGACGCTGGACTACATCGCCTTCGGCGCCAGCATGCCGGCCTGGGACGCCGGCGACTACGCGACGATCCGGTCCACGCTGGCGACCAGCGTGGACCGGCTGGCCCGCGCGGGGGCGGGCTTCTTCGTCTGCCCCGACAACACCGCGCACCTGGCGCTCGACGCGCCCGGCCCGGACCTGGCGCTGCCGGGCCTGCACCTCGCGGACGTGGTGGCCGACCAGGCCGCCGCGGACGGCCGCACGCGCGTGGGCGTGCTCGGCACGACGTACACGATGAACAGTGACCTGTACCCCTCGGCGCTGGCCGCCCGCGGCATCGCCGCGGAGGTGCCGGACGCCGGCGACCGGGAGATCGTCAACCGGATCATCTTCGAGGAGCTGGTGAACGACGTGGTCACCGAGGAGTCGCGCAAGGAGTACGTCCGGGTGATCGACCGGCTGGCCGCCCGCGGGTGCGACGCGGTGGCGCTGGTCTGCACGGAGATCCCGCTGCTGATCACCCCGGAGGTCTCGCCGCTGCCCACGCTGGACTCCACCCGCCTGGCCGCCCGGGCGGCGTACGAGGTGGCGGTGGGTGAGCGGCCGCTGCCTACCTGGCGGGGCGGTCCCAGGTGACGGGGAGCCGGTCCACGCCGTAGATGTTCATCGCGCCGCGCATCGGGACCTCCTCCGGCGGCACGGCCAGGCGGAGGGTCGGGAAGCGGTCGAACAGCGCGGGGATCGCGACGCGCATCTCCGTACGGGCCAGGTGCTGGCCGAGGCACTGGTGGATGCCGAACCCGAACCCGACGTGGCCCAAGGCGTCCCGCGTGAGGTCGAGCGTGTCGGGGTCGGCGTACCGGGCGGGGTCGCGGTCGGCCGCCTGGAGGGCGAGCGTGACGGTCTCCCCCGCGCGGATCGTCTCCCCGCCCAGCTCGACGTCCTCCAGGGCGGTGCGCGCCCCGGTGTGCGCGACCGTGAGGTAGCGCATCAGCTCCTCGACGGCCCGGCCCGGGTCGGCGTGCAGCGCCGGGATCTGGCCGGGGTGGCGGAGCAGCGCGTACGTGCCCAGCGAGATCATGTTCGCGGTGGTGTCCAGACCGGCGGCCAGCAGGAGCGTGCCCACGCCGGCCAGCTCCTCGTCGGTGAGGTCGCTCTCGGTCAGGCCGCTCAGCAGGTCATCGGCCGGCTTCTCCCGCTTGGCCAGGACGAGCCGGTGCAGGTAGTCCATCAGCCCGGCGTACGCGGCCTCCTTCTCCGCCATCTCGGCGTCCTGGTTCATCACGATCATCGTGTTCCGCTGGAACATCGCGTGGTCCTCGTACGGAACGCCGAGCAGCTCGCAGATCATCAGCGCGGGGATGGGCTGCCCGTACGCCTCGACCAGGTCGGCCGGCCCGCCGCGCCGCTCCATCGCGTCGAGGTGCGCGCGGGCGAACTCCTCGACGCGGTCGGCGAGCAGCCGCATGCGCCGGTGCGTGAACTGGCCGACGAGCAGCCGGCGCAGGCGGGTGTGCTCGGGCGGGTCGATGCCGGTGAGGTCACCGACCGGCGCCGGGCCCATCGGCGGCGACCCGTCTCCGAGCGGGTTGTGCAGGATCTCGTACCGGGAGCTGAACCGCTGGTCGCCCAGCACCGCGCGGTTCAGCTCGTGGCTGGTGACCAGCCAGCCGACGTGCCCGTCGGGGTACGTCATCCGGGCGAGCGGGCGCTCGGCGCGCAGCCGGGCCAGCTCGGCGGGCGGGTCGAAGGGACATCCGGAGGGGCGTTCGGCGGGCAGCTCGATCGGCTCGGACATGACGGCTCCTGAAGGTCAGCGCGCGGACGGGTCGCGGTTGAACAGAGCCCGCGCCCACACGTAGCAGACGACGATGGTGGCGAGGCACCAGGCGATCGCCTGGACGGCGCTCGACCCGATCTCGGTGCCCATCAGCAGGCCGCGAACGGTCTCCATGATCGGCGTGAACGGCTGGTACTCGGCGAACCAGCGCAGCCCGGTGGGCATCGAGCCGGTGGGCACGAACCCGCTGCCGAGCAGCGGCAGCAGGACCAGCGGCATCAGCACGTTGCTGGCCGACTCCACGGTCTTGCACGCCAGCCCGGAGGCGACCGCCAGCCAGGTCAGCGCGAGCGTGACGAGCAGCAGCATCCCGGTCACGGCGAGCCACTCCACGACGCCGGCGTCCGGCCGGAAGCCGATGGCCAGCGCGATGCCGATGATGAAGGCCAGGCCGATGACGGCCTGGATCACCGTGGCCACCACGTGGCCGGTGAGCATGGAGGCCCGGAAGATCGCCATGGTCTTGAACCGGGCGACGATCCCCTCGGTCATGTCCATCGCCACCGAGACCGAGGTGCCCTGCACCACGCCGGTGATGGTGAAGACGAGGATCCCCGGCACGACGTAGTTCACGTACGCGGCCCGGCCGGTCAGCCCGCCGGACATGCCGCCGAGGCCGGAGCCGAGCGTGCCGCCGAACACGTACACGAACAGCAGCAGGAAGATCACCGGCATGCCCAGGAGCATGAACGTCAGCGACGGATAGCGGAGGAGGTGCTTGAGGTTGCGGCGCAGCATCGTGCGCGAGTCGCGCAGCGCGTACGTGGCGGTGCTCATGGCCTACCGTCCTTTGCGGTCAGGGCGAGGAAGACGTCGTCGAGGTCGGGGGTGTGCACGGACAGCTCCTCGACCGCGATGGACTGGGCGTCGAGGAAGTCGAGCAGGGCGCGCAGCGACGAGACGCCGCCGTCGCCGGGCACCTGGAGGGTGAGCGCCTCGTCGTCGCGGGTGCCGTCGAGCTTCAGCGCGGCGTGGTCGAGGGCCTCGGCGGTGCCGAACCGCAGCCGGATGTGCCCGCCGGGCACCAGCCGCTTCAGCTCGGCCGGGGTGCCCTCGGCGACGATGCGGCCGTCGTGCAGGACCGCGATCCGGTCCGCGAGCTCGTCGGCCTCGTCGAGGTACTGCGTGGTCAAGAAGATGGTGACGCCGTCGGCGACCAGGGCGCGGATCATCTCCCACATGTCGCGCCGGCTGCGCGGGTCCAGGCCGGTGGTCGGCTCGTCCAGGAAGACGACGTCCGGGTGCGCGACCAGGCCCATGGCCAGGTCGAGCTTGCGGCGCATGCCGCCGGAGAACGTGCTCACGTACTTGCGTGCCTCGGCGGTCAGGTCGAACCGGTGCAGCAGGTCGGCGGCCAGGCGGCGGCCCTCGGCCCGGTCCAGGTGGTTCAGGTCGGCCATCAGGTGCAGGTTCTCCTCCGCGGTGAGCAGGTTGTCGACCGCGGAGAACTGGCCGGTGACGCCGATCGCGGCGCGGACGTCGTCGGCCTCGGTGACGGGGTCGTGCCCGGCGACGCGGACCTGGCCGCCGTCGGCGCCGATCAGCGTGGACAGGATCTGGACGGTGGTGGTCTTCCCGGCGCCGTTCGGGCCGAGCAGCGCGAAGATCGTGCCCGCGGCGACCCGCAGATCGACGCCGTCGAGCACCGTCTTGTCGCCGAACGACTTGCGCAGGCCGGTCACCTCGATGGCCGGTTTCGCCGTGCTGGTCATGGCTTCCTCGATTCGGTCAGGCTCGGCGGACGAGGATGTCGCCGTAGCCGGTACTGGCGTGGACCTCGACCTTCTTCTCGGCCGGGGTGGGGTCGTCCGAGGCCTCCAGCTCGCTGCGCACCCGCCCGCGCTTGGCGTTCAGGTCCAGCCAGGCGGCGACGTCCTCGGGCACGCCGATCTCCACCTCGCCGCCGCCGGTCTGCAGCGTGACGTTGCCGCCGCCCACCTCGTGGACCCGGATGGCGCCGGCGGGGGTCTTCGCCTCGACGGAGGTCCAGGCGTGGTCGATGGTGATGTCACCGGTCGCGGTCTTCAGCCGCAGGTCGCCGGTGGCCTCGCCGACGCGCAGGTCACCGGTGGAGGAGTTGAGCAGCCCGCTGCCCTGGACGGCGCTGACGCTGATCGAGCCGGTCGCGGTGTGCAGGTCGACGGGGCCGTCGGCGCGGCCGATCCGGATGTCACCCGTCGCGCTGCGCACCCGCAGCCGGCCGGCGTGCTCGATCCGGACGTCGCCGAGGGCGTGCTGGATGCTGACCGGCCCGAGCCGGCCCTCGCAGAGGTAGTCGGCGTAGCCGGTGGCGTCGAGACCGGAGCCCTCCGGCACGTCGAGCTCGACCTCGACGTTCGGGCCGTTGCCGAACAGCTTGCTCAGCCGGTTCCGCGGGATGTAGACCCGCAGCCGGCCGTCGGCGTACTCCACCTGCGCCTGGGCGGCGGCCTGGACGTCCTGGTCGCTGTCCTCGTTGCGCGGGCGGATCTCGATCTGGGTGTCCGTACGGTCGGAGGCCCGGACGCGGACCGTGCCGAGGACCAGGTCGAGGGTGGTGGTGATCGGTTCGGGTGTGTCGAATTTCGGCATGACGAAATCTCCCTTTGGCGCTGAAAGGGTGCTGGGGTGGGTGGTCTCAGGGGCGGGGCGTCAGCGCACCCAGCCGGTGTACTGCTGGCCGAGCGAGCTCGACCGGCGCTTGGGGCGGGGCTGGCCGTCGGTCTCGACCGCGGCCGTCAGCGCGCGCACCAGCCACGCGTTGACCGACAGGCCGGACTTGCCCGCCGCCCCCTCGATGCGGGTCTTCAGGTGTTCGGGCAGGCGCAGGCTGATGCGCGCCGTGCCTCCTTCCTCGGGCTCGGGCGACGCGGGCGCGTGCCAGGTGGGCTCGGCCGCCTCGTCCTCCTCGGACTCCTCGTGCAGCGACGGCGGCAGCGTCACCACGAAGTCCGGGTCACGGCCGCGCAGGCGGACGTCCACCGACCCGGGGGCGAGCTCGCTGGTGATCTCGCCGGCCGCCGCGGCCAGCGCCTCCAGGAGCACCAGCCGGGCGGCGGACTCCAGGGGCGTGGTCAGCCGCTCGGCGAGCTCACGGGCCTCGTCTCCACCGGCGTCGGCGGCGACGGCGAGCTCCCGGTGCAGCTGGGCTACGTACGGCATCAAATCCATGACATCAGTATGGCGTCATCGTGATGTCACGTCAAGCGGGGCCGACGAAGGAAATGGCGCCACGTGACATCACGTGGCGCCATTCGACGTCAGGGTGGCGTCAGGCGGTGCCGCCCCAGGCGTCCCAGTACGTGATCTCCTCGACCGGCGGGCGCTTCGCGGGCTTGAAGTCGGTGCCGATCGTGTACGCCACCGGCAGCAGGCCGACCTGGGTGACGTCATCCGGGACGCCGAGCAGCTCCGCCGCCTCCCGCTCGCGCGCCAGGTGCAGCGTGGTCAGCGTCGACCCCAGGCCGCGGCTGCGCAGCGCCAGCTGGAAGCTCCACACGGCCGGGAAGATCGAGCCGTAGAACCCCGCCCCGTTGCCCTCCGGCGGGCGGCCCTTGATGCACGGGACCACCATCGCCGGCACCTTGGGCAGCGCCTCGACCAGGTAGAGCGCCGACTCGTACACGCGGACCGTCTGCGGGTCGGTCGCCTTCTCGACGCTCGCCCGCAGGTACGCCTCCCCGCCCTCGCGGTACAGCTCGGCCAGCCGCCGCTTCTTCTCCGCGTCGGTGACCACCAGCCAGCGCCACCCCTGCACGTTCGACCCGGTCGGCGCCTGCACCGCCAGCCGCAGGCATTCGAGCACGACCTCCCGCTCCACCGGCCGCTCCAGGTCGAGCCGCTTGCGCACCGCACGGGTGGTGGAAAGCAGTTCGTCGGTTACCTCGGTGTCCACGCGCACCTCCTCGTATCCCTACTCGCGTCCGTCCTATCAGCCGGACGTCCGGTGATCGAGACGTACGACGGCCGTACTGCCGGTGTGCGGGACGATCTCCGCGGCGGTGGCGTCGAGGGCGAACGGCGGCTCGGGATCGGCGTACCCGGCCTGCGGCAGGTACGCGGCCAGCGCGGCGGCGCACCGGTCCGCCGCCCCGGGACCCGGACCACGCGCGGCACCGGAGCGCCCTCGCGGTACGGCGGGGCGGGCGCCGCCCGGATCTCCGCGATCGCCCGTACGGCCTGGTCGTTCATGCAGTGCTCCCCTCGGCTGGGCTAAGCGGACCGGCGGCCCGCTTGCGGTCCGGTTGAGCAAGGGAGTCGAGTCGTGGGCAGAGACCGGAGCGGGCCGACGCCGCGCGCAACCGGGAGGCGGTCCTGGCCGCGGCGGCGGACCTGTTCGCACGCGAAGGCACGTCGGTGTCCATGGCCGACATCGCGCGCGCCGCCGGCGTCGGCAAGGGCACGGTGTTCCGCCGCTTCGGCGACCGCACCACGCAGGTGCAGGAGGTGCTGCGCCCCCGCGTGACCGCCCTCCGCGAGGCCGTGACGTCCGGCCCGCCGCCCCTCGGCCCCGGCGCCGCCCCGTCCCCCGCCCTGCACGCGTACCTGGACGCCCTCTTCGACTTCGTATGGGCCTGCCGCCTGCTGATCCGCGCCCTGGAACACCGCGCCCCGCACGCGGACTACGCCAACGACCCCAGCCGCTTCTGGATCGCCGAGCTGACCCGCCGGCTGACCGCGGCCCGCCCCGGCACCGACGCCGAGTACCTGGCCCACGCGGTCTTCACCGCGCTGCGCGCCGACGTCATCGACTACCTGGCCGCCGAGAAGCACATGGCGAAGGAGCGGATCCGCGCGGGACTTCACACGCTCGCGGGCCCGTAAGGGCCGATGCGGTTCGCGGCGCGGCGGGAGCGGACGATGTGGACGTCGGCGTCGCCCGCGTGCGCGGCGATCAGGGCCCGGACCCGCGCGGCCATCGTCCGGCGATAGCGCCATACGTACCGGAGGAACTCCCCGTTCACGCGGTGGTGCTCGCGGCGCAGCCGGCGCCGGGCGATGCCGAGGAGGCACGCCGGCGCGGGGAGGTCGAGGAAGATCACGGTGTCGGCGGCGGCGAGGCGGATCGGCAGCGTGGCGGCGTAGTTGCCGTCGATCACCCAGCGGGGTGCGGCGACGAGCCCGCGCTGGGCCGCCGCGAAGACGTCCTGCGGCAGCGGGTTCCAGGCGGCGTCGTAGTAGATCGTGTCGAGGTGGATGACCGGGGCGCCGAGCGCCGCGCCGAGGCGCCGCGCGAGCGTGGTCTTGCCGCTGCCGCCGCAGCCGAGGACGGCGACGCGGTTCACTCCGGCTCGCCCGTACCGAAGCGGGCGCGGACGTCCGGGCGGTTCGCCAGGCGTTCGGGGAAGCCGGGGCCCAGTTCGCTGTGCACGGTGTCCCGGGTGAACGGGCGGTGGCATTGGTCGCAGACGACCTCGGCGTGGGCCGGGTGGCCGCAGTCGTGGCGGGTCACGACGGGTGGGCCGGCGGGGTCGGACAGCCAGCGGTCGCCCCAGGCCGTCATGGCCGCCAGGACCGGGTAGAAGTCGGTGCCCTTCTCGGTCAGGACGTACTCGTACCGCACCGGGCGCTCCTGGTACCGGACGCGTTCGAGCAGCCCCTCGTCGACCAGCCGGGTCAGCCGCAGGGCCAGCGTGTTGCGGGCCAGGCCGAGCGAGCGCTGGAAGTCGTCGAACCGGCGGATGCCGGCGAAGGCGTCCCGGAGGACCAGTGGCGTCCACCAGTCGCCGAGCAGGTTCATGGTCCGCGCGATCGAGCAGGGCCAGCGCGCCAGCGACGTCCTCTTCACCTGCCCCAGGATAGAGCGCTGTTGACGTGGTGGGTCTATCTAAGCAACTATCGCGCTCATGGTGGAGTGGACGGGCGTGAGGTACGCGGACGGCCCCACGGTGGAGGTCGAGACCTGGATCGGGGCGCCGCCCGAGCGGGTCTGGGGCATCGTCTCCGACATCGGCGCGATGCCGGGCATGAGTCCGGAGCTGCAGTCCGTCGCGTGGTGCGACGGCGGGGCGGGCGAACCGGCGGTGGGCCGCGGGTTCACCGGGACGAACCGGCACCCGGCGATGGGCGAGTGGACGACCACCTCGTACGTCATCGCGTGCGACGCGCCGCGCACGTTCGCGTGGGCCGTCACCGACCCCGAGCACCCGTCCGCGACCTGGCGGTTCACCCTGGAGCCGCGCGACGGCGGCACCGTGCTGCGGCAGTGGATGCGCATGGGCCCGGCCCCGTCCGGCCTGTCGATCGCCATCGAGCGCATGCCGGACAAGGAGCAGAAGATCGTCTTCGTCCGCCTGCGCGAGCACGAGAAGGCGATGACGGCCACGGTCGCGGCCATCAAGGAAAAGGCCGAGCGCGGATGAATCTGCGTATCGGGATCAGCGCGGGGGTGCCGGACGCCGAGCAGGTCGGGTACGTCCAGGAGGCCGAGCGGCTCGGCGCCGACTCCGTGTGGACGGCGGAGGCCTGGACGTACGACGCGCTCACCCCGCTCGCGTACTACGCCGCGCGTACGGAGACCATCCGGCTCGGCTCCGGCATCGTGCAGCTCGGCGCGCGCACGCCGGCGAACCTGGCCATGACGGCGCTGGCGCTGCGGGCCATGTCCGGCGGCCGCTTCCTGCTGGGCGTCGGGACGAGCGGGCCGCAGGTCATGGAGGGCTGGCACGGCGTGCGGTTCGACCGGCCGGTCACCCGGACGCGGGAGACGATCGAGATCCTCCGCGCGGTGACGTCCGGGGAGAAGGTGGCGTACGACGGCGCGGTGTACACGCTGCCGCTGCCCGGCGGCCAGGGCGTGCCGATCCGCTCGCGGCTCCCGGCCACCCACATCCCCGTGTACGTCGCCGCGCTCGGCCCCCGGAACCTGCGGCTGACCGGAGAGCTTGCGGACGGCTGGATCGGCAACACCTTCTTCCCCGAGACCGCGGACGTGTTCTTCGGCCCGATCGCCGAGGGCGCCGCGGCGGCCGGGCGCACGCTCGCCGACCTGGACCTGACGGTCGCCGCGTCCGTCGAGTTCACCGACGACGTCGAGGAGGCCGGGCGGCGGCACGCGGACGGGTACGCGTTCACCATCGGCGCGATGGGCTCGGCCACCACCAACTTCTACAACGACGCGTTCGCCCGGCAGGGGTATGCCGACGACGTCGCCGAGGTCCAGCGGTTGTGGCGCGCCGGGGACCGTGCGGGGGCGGCGGCGCGGGTGCCGACGGCGATCGGGCTCGGCACGAACCTGATCGGGCCGGACGCGGTCGTACGCGAACGGCTCCGGCGGTACCGGGACGCCGGGGTACGGACGATCCGCGCGAACCCGGC
>Ga0164243_10000970_pt1 | contig 49982 bp, 44 predicted proteins | sample OricompcompostOP_FD_108781 | JGI IMG/M metagenome (GOLD analysis project Ga0164243, IMG submission 108781) | Organic Plus compost microbial communities from Emeryville, California, USA - Original compost - Organic plus compost (OP) | ecosystem: Engineered > Solid waste > Mixed feedstock >... | reverse complement strand
GGTATCGCACCGCCCCTTCGCACCTGCGAATCGGTCCGATTTGAATTTTCGCCTTCCGCCATCTCTCCTTGCTGGCGCGTTAGCCAGGCTGTGTCAAAGCAGGTCACCACCAATTACTAGTGAGAATCTTAACGCGCGCCGCGCTAACGAGGGCTCTCGTGACGGAATCGCAAGAGGTAATCATGAAGCGTATTCTCCTTGCGGAGGACGACGAGGCCATGCGCGGCTATCTGACGCGCGCGCTGGAGAATGCAGGCTACAGTGTCGCAGCAGTCGATCGCGGAACCGCAGCCTTGCCGCTGCTGGAAAGCGAGCGGTTCGACCTGCTTCTTTCTGACATCGTGATGCCGGAAATGGACGGCATCGAACTGGCCCAGCGCTGCGCGGAGATCAGTCCGCGGACCAAGGTGATGTTCATCACCGGCTTCGCGGCCGTGTCTCTCAGGGCGAGCCGCGAGACGCGTGCGAACGTTCTTTCGAAGCCGTTTCATTTGCGCGATCTCGTGCTCGAGGTGGAGCGGACATTCGGCGAACCGGCATCGGCCAGCCTCTGATTGCGACGAGCGGGCGGTCTTGCCCCTCCTCCCACTTGCAACCTGCCGAAGCCCTCGCTAAAGGGCGCGCCTGCCGGGTCGCCCCGGCACTCGAAATGGCCGGGCGTATAGCTCAGTGGTAGAGCACTGTGTTGACATCGCAGGGGTCGGAAGTTCAATCCTTCCTACGCCCACCATTTCCCGCCTAAAGAAAGACCCGCTGAGAAGCGGGTTTTTTCTTTGCCTCACGCATCGCACCTGGCTTCATGAACGAATGATTTCGGGATCTCCGGGGCGTTCGGCAATACGCAAAGATTCGTCCTTTTCGGACCTTCGTACCCGCGCACAACAGGTGCTGATGGCATTGCGAAGGGTCGATGGCGCAGAGGGTTTCATGCAGACCACCGCGTCAGGGTAGCGTTCACGCAGGTCCCTTGGATCCGCATGGCCTGAATGGAAGATCACCGGAACGCCGGCATCGTGCAATCGATCTGCGAGCGGAAAGACTTCCCCATCCTGCAACTGAACGTCGAGGACAGCGAATAGCGGCCTACTGCTGGCGGTGGCGCTCAATGCGTCCGCCAGCAGGATATAGGGCCCGTCAACCACGTAACCGGCTTCTTCGATGATGTCCTGGACATCCAGTGCAACGAGAAGCTCGTCTTCGACCAGCAGCACCGTCTCAGTCATTGCCGAAGCCGGCATTGGGAAGTTGCGATTTCAGCACGACCTCATCCCATTTTGCGTGGCGGTCCTGGAACACTGGCGGGCACGTGCATGCCCGATTCCAAAACCGCTCTTAGCCTCCCGCGAAGGCGGTTTCGGCATTTCGGATCGCCGCGTCAACCATCGAAGTCGCCGAAATCGTTCAACTCGATCGAAGCCCTTGAGCGAAGGGACCAGAAGACTCCGGACATCCTTTATGCAACCGACGGCAGTCGCCTTGCACCGTGCCACGACCCTGCTAAGAGGCCGCAGTTTAACTTTCCGGGAAGAGCAGGATCCATATGGCGAAGATCAAGGTCGAAAATCCAATCGTCGAAATCGATGGCGACGAAATGACACGGATCATCTGGCAATGGATCCGTGAAAGACTGATCCTCCCATACCTCGACGTTGACCTGAAATATTACGATCTCGGCATCGAAAAGCGCGACGAAACCCGCGACCAGATCACCATCGACGCGGCGAATGCGATCAAGGAACACGGCGTCGGCGTGAAGTGCGCCACGATCACGCCCGACGAGGCGCGGGTGACCGAATTCGATCTGCACGAGATGTACAAGTCGCCCAACGGCACGATCCGCAATATCCTGGGGGGCACCATTTTCCGCGAACCGATCGTGATCCAGAACGTGCCGCGGCTTATTCCCGGCTGGACCGACCCGATCGTGGTCGGCCGCCACGCCTTCGGCGATCAGTACCGCGCAACCGATTTCCTTGTGCCAGGCCCCGGCAAGCTGCGGCTGGTGTGGGAAGGCGAAAATGGCGAAACCATCGATCGCGAAGTATACGACTTCAAGGCCTCGGGCGTGGCGATGTCGATGTATAATCTGGACGACTCGATCCGCGATTTTGCCCGCGCGAGCATGAATTACGCTCTCGACCGCGGCTGGCCGCTCTATCTCTCGACCAAGAACACCATCATCAAGGCGTATGACGGGCGCTTCAAGGACCTGTTCCAGGAGGTGTTCGATACCGAAGGCTTCAAAGAGAAGTTCGCCGCCGCCGGGATCGAATACCAGCACCGGCTGATCGACGACATGGTTGCCAGCGCGCTGAAGTGGAACGGCAAGTTCGTTTGGGCCTGCAAGAATTACGACGGTGACGTTCAGTCCGATCAGGTTGCACAGGGCTTCGGCAGCCTCGGCCTGATGACTTCGGTGCTGATGACGCCGGACGGCAAGACCGTGGAAGCGGAAGCCGCCCATGGCACGGTCACCCGCCACTATCGTCAGCACGAGCAGGGCAAGGCGACCAGCACCAACCCGATCGCCTCGATCTTCGCATGGACGCGCGGTCTTATCTATCGCGGCCGGTTCGACAACACGCCTGACGTCGTTCGCTTCGGCGAAGCGCTGGAGCGCGTCTGCATCTCCACCGTCGAAGGCGGGAAGATGACGAAGGACCTTGCGCTGCTGATCGGCCCGGATCAGCCCTGGATGACGACAGAGCAGTTCTTCGAGGCGATCGTGGAAGGCCTTGAGAAGGAAATGGCGTCCTGGAATTGATCCGATAGGTTCGGTTTCACTGTTCCTTGCGGCAGTTGGCGGGGTGACAAGACCTTTGCCGCTGCCTTAAGGAAATCGCCATGGCGCATGGCGACTTCACTTCGACACTGCTCTCCGACGCGCTGGTGATCCTGGGCGCCGCGGGGCTGGTGATCCCGATCTTCGCCCGGTTTCGGATTACGCCCGTCATCGGCTTCATCCTGGTCGGGCTGCTTGTCGGCCCTTACGGGCTCGGCAAGCTGGTCTTCGAGTATAGCTGGCTCGGCTATGTCACCATAACCGATCCTGAAGGGCTCGAACCCTTCGCCGAGTTCGGCATCATCCTGCTGCTCTTCACCATCGGGCTGGAGCTGAGCTTCAACCGATTATGGGAGATGCGCCGGCTGGTCTTTGGCCTGGGGGCTCTGGAGCTCCTCGTCGCCGCCAGCCTGCTGACGGCATTTCTCGCGATGCTCGGGCAGTATTGGACCGGAGCGCTGGGCCTCGGCCTTGCTCTGGCGCTCTCCTCGACCGCGCTCGTCCTGCAGATCTCCGGCACCCAGACCCCCGTCGGACGGGCGGCGCTGTCGATGCTCCTGTTCGAAGACATCGCGATCGTCCCGATCATCTTTCTGCTCGGCGCCCTTGCCCCCTACGCCGGGGCCGAGCGGCTCGACGGGCTGATGAACACCCTGCTTTTCGGTGGACTGGTGGTGCTGGCGCTGCTGGTAATCGGCCGTCTGGCGCTGCCCCGCCTGTTCGCTCAGGCCGCACGGACCAAGAGCCCCGAGCTGTTCCTCGCGGCCAGCCTGCTGGTCGTGATCGGCGCCAGCCTGGCAACCGCCGCTGCCGGACTTTCCCCGATCGTGGGCGCGCTGATCGCAGGGCTCCTAATTGCGGAGACCGAATACCACACCGAGGTGGAGCAGATCACCGAACCCTTCAAAGGGCTGGCGCTGGGTGTGTTCCTGATCACTGTCGGCATGGGAATCGACCTTTCGACCATATGGGACAATCTCGGGCCGATCGCGATCGCGGTCGCATGCGTGCTCCTTCTCAAGGCCCTGGTCACGGGCGTCCTTCTGCGCCTCATGGGCGCCCGCGCCGGGACGGCCGCCGAAACCGGCATCCTGATGGCGAGCCCATCGGAAACCACCCTGATCGTTCTCGCCGCGGCTACCCAGGCGCTGTTGATCCAGCCCGGAACCGCTCAGTTCTGGCAGATCGTCACTGCGATCGGCCTCACCATCACGCCGCTTCTCGCCAAACTCGGGCGCCTTATCGGCCGCCGCGTCGACCCCGTCCCCACTCTGGAGGAGGTGACTTCCAATCCGGGTGAACCGCATGTCATCATCGTCGGCTTCGGACGCGTCGGGCGGCTGGTGGCAGACATGCTCACCGTTCACGGCAAGCGCTATATCGGCGTGGACGGAGACACCGACGTCGTCGAACGCGCCCGCCGCAACGGCTATGTCGTCACCTTCGGCGACGCCACGCGCGGCCGCGTGCTGGAGAGGCTGGGGATCGACAGGGCTCCGGCCCTGGTGCTGACCATGGACGAGCCGGTCCTGGCGCAAAGGCTTGTGCGCAAATTGCGGCAGGCCCGCCCGGACATGGTGATCATCGCCCGCGCCAGGGACAGCGACCATGCGGTGCAGCTTTACCGCAGCGGTGCAACCTTGGCCGTGCCCGAAACGCTCGAAAGCTCGCTTCAGCTTTCCGAAGCCGTGTTGGTCGATCTTGGGGTGGCGATGGGTCCGGTGATCGCATCGATCCACGAGAAGCGCGACCAGTTCCGCACGCGCATTCAGCGCGATGCCGCGCTCGATCACAAGCCGAAGCTGAGGACGAGCAGAAGCGCACTTCAAAACGATCTGGAAGCAGAGGAAATCGCCTGACCCAGCGCCCCTGATCCAGCCGTTCAGCCGGCCATAGCGGCTTTCACGGCTTCGATCGCATCCTTCGCCTTGGCACCATCCGGGCCGCCGCCCTGCGCCATGTCGGGCCGGCCCCCGCCGCCCTTCCCGCCAAGCGCTTCGACGCCCTTGCGCACCAGTGCGACCGCATCGAAACGGCCGGTCAGATCCTCGGTGACAGCCACTGCGAATGCCGCGCGCCCCTCGTTCACCGCTGCGATCGCCGCGACGCCTGAGCCGATGCGCTTCTTCGCCTCGTCCAGCAGGCCGCGCAGATCCTTCGGATCCAAGCCTTCGAGCACTTGCCCGGAGAAGGTAACGCCGTTCACCTCCTCCTGCTCCGGACCGGCGGCAGCAGCCGATCCCCCGCCCAGCGCCAGCGCCTTCTTCGCCTCGGCCAGTTCGCGTTCGAGCCGCCGGCGCTCCTCGATCAGCGCGGTAATGCGCGCCTCGACATCCTCCGGCGCCGTCTTGAGCGCGCTCGCCGCCGCTTTCAGCGTGTCCTCGCGGCTCACAAGCCATTTGCGCGCCGCCTCTCCGGTCAGCGCCTCGATCCGGCGCACGCCGGAGGAAACCGCACTTTCGGAAAGGATGCGAAACACGCCGATATCGCCCGTCGCCCGCACATGCGTGCCGCCGCATAGCTCGACCGAATAGTTGCGCCCCGAGCCGTCCCAATCCGAACGGCCCATTGAAAGGACGCGCACTTCCTCGCCATATTTTTCGCCGAACAATGCCATGGCCCCGGCAGCTATGGCTTCGTCAGGGCTCATCAACCGGGTCGTCACTTCTTCATTGTGGCGGATTTCGGCATTCACCCGCGCTTCGATCTCGGCCAGTTCCTCAGCCGTGAGCGCCTTGGGGTGAGAAAAGTCGAACCGCAGGCGGTCTTCCGCGACCAGCGAGCCCTTCTGCGTGACATGTTTGCCCAGGATGTTGCGCAGCGCCGCATGCAGGAGATGCGTGGCCGAATGATTGGCGCGGATCGCATCGCGCCGCTCGGCATCCACTTCCAGATGCACCGTATCGCCCTTGGCGATCGTCCCCGCCTCTATCCGGCCATGCATCGCATGGAGCCTTCCAAGCGGCTTCGACGTGTCGGAAATGGCGATGCGCAGGCCCGCTGTGCTGGTGATCGTGCCGGCATCGCCGACCTGCCCCCCGCTTTCGCCATAGAACGGCGTCTGGTTGGTCAGCACCGTGACCTCGACATCGCGGCCGGCATCGGCACTGACGCTCTCGACTTCCTTGCCGTCCACCACCAGCGCGACGACCTGTCCCTCACCCCCGGTCGAGGCATAGCCGGTGAACTCGCTCGCACCTTCGCGCTCGGCAATGTCGAACCACACTTCCGAATCCGCGGTGGCGCCCGATCCCTTCCAGGCGGCGCGTGCGGCAGCCTTCTGCCGCGCCATCGCCTCGTCAAAGCCCTCGCGCTCGACACCGATCCCGCGCGAACGCAGCGCGTCCTCCGTGAGATCGTAAGGGAAGCCATAGGTGTCGTAGAGCCTGAAGGCAGTTTCGCCCGGCAGGCTGGCGCCTTCGCCCATCCCGGCCGTCGCCTCATCCAGCAGGCGCAGCCCTTTCTCCAGCGTCTGGCGGAAGCGGGTTTCCTCCCGCTCCAGCACTTCCTCGATCAGCGGCTGCGCGCGGCCCAGCTCGGGATAGGCCTGCCCCATCTCCGTGATCAGCGCAGGCACCAGCCGGTGCATCAGCGGGTCTGTGGCGCCGAGCAGATGGGCGTGCCGCATCGCGCGGCGCATGATCCGCCGCAGCACATAGCCGCGTCCCTCGTTGGAAGGCAGGACCCCGTCAGCGAGGAGGAAGCTGCAGGAGCGCAAATGATCGGCGATCACGCGGTGGCTGGCCAGACGATCCCCTTCGGCCTTTACGCCGGTGAGATCTTCGGACTGGCGGACCAGCGCGGCGAAAGTGTCGATCTCGAATACCGAATGCACGCCCTGCAGCACGGTGGAGATGCGCTCCAGCCCCATCCCAGTGTCGATGCTCGGTCGCGGCAGATCGCCGATGATCGTATCGTTTTCCTGCAGATGCTGCATGAAGACGAGGTTCCAGATCTCGACGAAGCGATCGCCATCCTCATCGGGCGATCCGGGCGGTCCGCCGGGGATCTCCGGGCCGTGGTCCCAGAATATCTCCGAGCATGGGCCGCAGGGCCCGTCCGAGCCCATCGCCCAGAAATTGTCCTTGGTCGCGATCCGGATGATCCGGTCCTCAGGCAGGCCGGCGATCTTCTTCCACAGGTCGAAGGCTTCGTCGTCGGTGTGATAGACCGTCACCGTCAGCCGGTCGGCCGCAAGGCCCAGCTCCCGCGTCACGAGCCCCCAGGCAAGCTCGATCGCGCGCTCCTTGAAATAGTCCCCGAAGGAGAAGTTCCCCAACATCTCGAACAGGGTGAGATGGCGCGCGGTATAGCCGACATTGTCGAGATCGTTGTGCTTGCCCCCGGCGCGGACGCATTTCTGCGAACTCGCCGCACGCGGCGCGGGCGGAGTCTCCAGCCCGGTGAACACGTTCTTGAACGGCACCATGCCCGCATTGACGAACATCAATGTGGGATCGTTATAGGGGACGAGCGGCGCGGAAGGGACCGGAAGATGCTCGTTCGCCGCGAAATAATCGAGAAATGCGCGGCGGATTTCGTTGGTCGAATTCATGGAGCGCACGTAAGGGCTTGATTGGGGCTTGCCAAGTCCGGGATTGGCGGGAACGCAAGGCTTCGCACAGGATTCAGCTCAACTTCGCGTTGACTATCCAGGCCCCGGCTCTGAGGGCCACTATTCCTTCGAACCTCTTCGTCTCGACATAGGAGGTGAGGCGTTCGACAAAGGCGGCGCGGTCCGCTGCATTCAATTCGCGCGCATGCGCTGCAGCAGGGCCGATCGTGAGGAAATAATCGACCGCATCCGCCACGGGATCGTCGCCCGCGCCGACCACCATCGCGAAATCGAACGATTCGAATTCGATCACTCCCCAACCCGCCGGCTCGAGGATGGAGCGCACGTGATCGGGATCGGCAAAGGCCATCGGCCCCGGTGCGGCAGGGTCCGGCGGGCTGTCCGGCGCGGGCAGCAACCCGCCAACTCCGGTGAAGAGCTCGTTCGCCGACGGCCCGCGAAAGCATGAGAAGAGAAGGTTGGCGCCCGGTGCGGCAATCCCGGCCAGATGAGTGAAGGCGGCCGCCGGATCCTCGAAGAACATCACGCCGTGGCGGGAGACCATGAGGTCCGGACGGAACCCGTCAGCCGAAGACCACTGCGAAGCATCGCCGAGCTCGAACGCAACATTGGTCAGCCGGGCGCCGCGGGTGTGCGCTGCCTCCACAAGCGGGGCCGAGACGTCGACGCCGAGAACCGAGATACCCGGCCTGCCGCGGGCGATGGCAAGCGAAAGCTCGCCCGCTCCGCATCCGATGTCGAGCACCCGCGCGAACCGGAAATCGCGCATCCTCGCCAGCAGGCGTTCGGTGAGCCCGCCGAAGCTACGATCGGTGCGGCGATAGTGCTCCGCCCAGTTGGTCCCGACGATACCGTTCCAATATTCTGCATCGCTCATGCGTGCCCCCCCGACCTGGTCTGGCCCAGTTACCGCTTCGTCCACCGCTGCGCCAGCATTAGAAGAGGTCGAAATCGGCCCAATGCGATCGCGCGCGGTAATCTGTCACGCCGGTGTCGATCTTGTTCCTTCCATGCCACCCGTCAGCCAGGAAGCTTGAGGCCGGACAGCTCCTTCTTTCCAAGACGCGGGAAAGGCCGGCACGGGCCCCGGAGGGCGTGGCGCGCCGGCCTCAGTTCCGCAAGCGCCATGAGACGGCGCTTCTTGAGGATCAGTCTTCGGAGTCCGCGTCCGGCCCCGTCATCATCTCCTCGGCAACCTGGTCGGTGCGGCCGCGAATGGCGGCTTCCAACCGGTCGCAAATTTCGGGATTATCCTTCAGATATTGCTTGGCGTTTTCCCGCCCTTGGCCGATCCGGATACTGTCATAGCTGAACCATGCGCCGGATTTCTCGACCAGCCCGGCCTTGACGCCGAGGTCGATGATCTCGCCGACCTTCGAAATGCCTTCGCCATACATGATGTCGAATTCGACCTGCTTGAACGGCGGAGCGACCTTGTTCTTGACCACCTTCACCCGCGTGGTGTTGCCGACGATCTCGTCGCGGTCCTTGATCTGGCCGGTCCGGCGGATGTCAAGGCGAACGGAAGCATAGAATTTCAAGGCGTTGCCGCCCGTTGTTGTCTCCGGATTGCCATACATCACGCCGATCTTCATCCGCACCTGATTGATGAAGATGACGAGGCAGCGCGAGCGGCTGATCGATCCCGTGAGCTTCCTCAGCGCCTGGCTCATCAGGCGAGCCTGCAGGCCCACATGGCTATCCCCCATCTCGCCTTCGATCTCGGCCCGGGGGACCAGCGCGGCAACCGAATCGACCACCAGCACGTCCACCGCATTGGACCGCACCAGCGTATCGGTGATCTCCAGCGCCTGCTCGCCGGTATCGGGCTGCGAGACGATCAGCTCGTCCACATCGACGCCGAGCTTGCGGGCATAGACGGGATCGAGCGCGTGCTCGGCATCAACAAAAGCAACGGTGCCGCCGGTCTTCTGCGCCTCGGCAATCACATGCAGCGAAAGCGTGGTCTTGCCCGAACTTTCCGGCCCGTAAATCTCGACCACCCGGCCGCGCGGAAGGCCGCCGATCCCCAGCGCAATGTCGAGACCTAGCGAACCTGTCGAAATCGATTCGATCTGCATCGCCTCGCGGCTGCCCAGCTTCATCGCCGAGCCCTTGCCGAATGCCCGGTCGATCTGCGCAAGCGCGGCGTCGAGCGCCTTCTGACGGTCCAAATTGTCTTCCTTGTCCACGAGCTTCAAATTCGTCGCCATGAGTGGCCTCCGTCACCTGCCTGCGCCAACCGGAAAGGTCAACCGGCGCCCTATGTACGTATTATGTTCCTACAGAACAAGGGGGGAACGAAAATTTTTTTCGGGGTGGGAAAAGTCCCGATTTTCAGTGCGCTCTCATTGGCCGGCGGCGTCAGCGGAGCGGATTTCCCAGGAAATCTCCGTGGAGCGCCCGGCGGGGATGGTCCGCTCGATCACCCATTGCCCGTTTTTCTGCGCGAGTCCCCGGCCCGCGCGGCGCACTTCCCACCGGGCGGGCGAGCCGAGCGTCAGGCGCACTTTCGCGGGACGGCTCCCCGCGTTGGAGAGCGAGGCATGCATCGCCCCCCAGGCCGCGCTGCCCTCCTCCGGCTCCGTGGCGGACGGGCTAGAGCAGAGTGCGAAGAGATTGCTGCTCTCGGCCAGCTCCAGCTCGACATCCTGCCCTTCGGCATGGTCGCGCAGCCATTCCTCGCCCAGCAGCAGATCGCCCGCGGAGGAACCCTCGAACAGCGTCACGCCGCCCATCGGCAAGACGGCGCCCAAGCCATGCTTCCGGTCATTGACCGTGGCCAGCATCAGCGTCATCGGGGCGGGCTCCTCCGCCTGCCCATAAGGCGAGCATTCGGCGCGATAGAAGAACTCGCCCTCCACCGCGTCCCGGTCGAGAAAGGCCACCTGCTTCATCGATTTGGCCGAGAGGTCCACCGCCACCGGCACGCGGTAGAGCTTGAGATCGCCCAAGTTCTCTTCGCTGGCGGTCATCACCGGGGAGCCCGCCTCCTTTTCCAGCCGCTGCGCCGTGACGACGATGGAATCGGCCATGGCCATGGGCGCCGCCGGTGCGGGTGGAGGCGGAGGCACCCCGTCCGGCGATCCGGCCGAGGTGCTCCCCAGCGGATAGCAGGTAAGCCGCAGCGGCCGCCCCTCCGGGGGATTGGCCAGCGCCTGATAATCGCTCTCGACATTGAGCCGCCCGGCCACCGCCGTAAGCTGCGCGTCCTCGAAGCTCTGGCCATTGTCGTTGAGCAGCGTCAGCCAGGATCGCAGCCGCATGTCCCGCTTCCCAGCGGCCTCAGGGCCATCCAGCGTGGCGACGTAATGCGCCTGCCAGTCGAAGCCCCAGGAAAGGTAGGTCAGCACCACTTCATAGGTGCCGCCCGCCTCGTCTCGCGTATCGACAGAGAAGACCGGCTGCGCCGAAAGCCCCGGCGGAATCTGCGCGAAGCTGATCTTCTCCGGCAGGCCGGAGCAGCGCACCGCCTCGAACCCGCCCTCGGTCTGCAGAACCAGCCCGCCATCGGCCCGGGTCCGCACGATCGCGGATTCCGAGATGGCCTCCCCCGTGGCGGGATTGGTGCGGGTGATCGTCACGCGGTTGCCCAGCGTTCCGTCTACCAGCGCGGCCGGGGAGAGGAGGTCGGCATTGCGGTTTTTCTCGATCGTTCCACCGGGCAGGCCGGTGACGATCGCGCTCACCGCCACCATGCCCTCGGCGACACCGGTGAAGCGGATGGTCGATTCGCCCGGCGGCAGGGTGACGCTGCGCCTTTCGCTGATCATCGCGAAGCCGCGCGGAAATTCGCGCCGCATCGCCTCGCCCTCGCCGCGGGAGGGGTCGCGATAGACGGTGACGGCGACATGGCTCGGCGCGGATGCCTCTACGGCCTCGCGGGCGGCTGCTGCGACGGGAAGGAGTGCGAGCAGGGCGGCGATTACGCGCGCGGCGGCCCTTCGAGACGGACCCTCGGGACGAACGAAGGAAAGGAAACTCCGCTCATCCTGAGGAGCGGGGTCCTGAGCCTTGCGAAGGGCCGAGCGTCTCGAAGGACAGGCGGCAAGCACCGTCGCCCGCCCCTCAGTATCGGGTCTCGAAGGTCACGCGCATCACCCGCTCGCCATTGGCGGAGACGGGTACGGTCCACTTGCGGCTGTCGGCATTGATTTGCTCGCCTTCGATGTCTTCGCTGACGACGCGGTAATCATTGCCCCACCAGCCGCGGTCGAGCCCCGCCTGAAGCAGCTCCACCTCCACCGGCTGTGCCTTCGCATTGGTCAGCGTGTATCGCATGGTGGTGCGGTAGAAAGTCTGCGGACGCTCGCTTTCCACATAGGTCACGCCCCGATCGGGATGGACCACGCGGTAGCGGGAGGTTCTCTGCCATTCCTCGCCGGTGATCCGCTCCCGCTTCTCGACCTCCGCCTTCACGAAGATGTCGAAGGCATCGCCGGTCGAAAGCGTCAGCTGGCTGCCCATCGGCGTGTGTCCGATGGCATTCTCGCCGATGAATTGCGGCGTACCCGAACTGTCGCGCTGATAGAAGCGCACCGTGCCCGCCGGCAGCGCATCACCAAGCCCGCCTTCTCGCGAGGAGGAGAAGGCGATCTGGCTCAGCGCGTTCACCGGCTGGCTGTCATTCTGCATCCAGGAGACGGTGCGGCCATAGACCTTGCGCGCGGCCACGCCCTGCACGTCGAGGAAGCTGATCTGCTTGGTCTGGGCATTGGCGATCGTGGTCCGCTGGTCGATCGGGTAGAGGTAGAAATCGCCGACCTGCTCCCTCTCGGCGCTTTCGGTGCCCGGCCGGATGGCCCTGCCTGGCTGCGGCGGGGCAGGATATCTGCGATAGTTCGGGGCATTGGCGCTGCCCGGGCTTCCCGCCACCAGCAGCGTATGCGCATCGTTGAAGGTGGTGCCGGTATTGTTGGTCAGCGTCACCCAGCCCTGCATGTCGATCGTGTTCTTCGCCTCGTCATAGAGGGCGACGTAATCGGCCGACCAACCGAGCCCCGGCGTAAGGTAGCGGATCGAGGCCGGGCGAGTGCCTGCCCGCTCGCTTTCCACCGTCACCGACAGCGTCGGCCGCGCGCGCAGATTGGGCGGCACCCGGTCGAAGATCACGCGCACCGGCAAACCGTCATCGCGAAGCACCTCGATCCTGTCGCCGATCCTCACCACGGCGCCCCCGGCGGTGGAGAGGACCGTCGCGCGCTCGCGCGTTTCCTGCCCGGTCGCGGGATTGGTGCGGATCAAGGTGACCGTCTGGCCGATCGCCTTCTCCATCAGCTTGGAAGGGGTCAACAGGTCGAAGTCGAAATTCTGCTCCACGATCGTCGTCCCCTCAGCCGCGAAGCTCAGCGTCTCGGGGCGGATCTGCGCGGACACATCGGGGAACTCGATCCGGCTGCGCCCATTCTCGAAGCTCAGCCGGCGTACATCCTGAACCAGCGCCTGACCGTTATTGTAGATGGTGACGGAAAGATCACCCTGGGCGCTCGGCGCATTGGGATCGGCGGACTGCGCCCAGGCCGAAATGGGGAGCATCGCAAGCGGAAGCGCGACGATCGAGGCTGCGGCCAGAAACCTCGGAAAACTGCGTATCTCAGTCATGCCTTGCTCCATCCTGCCTGTGGCGGAAGATGGCGGCGAAGCATTACCTCCCGATGAACGGAGGCGCGGCCGCGGCAAGCCGTCCGTCCCACCAGAAGCCGCGCTAGCGGGATGCGCCCAGAACCTCCGCCACCTTGTCGCTGATCTGCTGGACGGAAAACGGCTTGGCGATGAAATGCATGTTCTCGATGTCGATCTCGTTGCGGAGCTGCTCCTCGGCATAGCCCGACATGAACAGCACCGGCATGCCCGGTACGATCTCGCGAAGCTCGCGCGCCATCGCGGGGCCGTCCAGCGCCGGCATCACCACGTCGCTCACGACGAGGTCGAACTTCCCGCCCTCGCGTACCCTTTCGAGCCCTTCCTCGCCGTCGCGCGCGACTGTCACCTCATAGCCCTGACGGGTCAGCGCACGCTCCGCCACGGCGCGGACCATATCCTCATCCTCCACCAGCAGGATGTGCCCCCCGCCAGACCATTTGCTGGTCGTCGCCGGCTCCGCCCTTGCGGGCGCCATCTCCGCGACATTGTGGACGGGCAGGTAGATCGTGAAGCGCGCGCCGCGCACCGTGCCCCCTTCGTCCTCGACATTGTCGACGAAGATGAACCCGCCCGATTGCTTGACGATACCATAGACGGTGGAGAGGCCGAGCCCGGTGCCCTTGCCCGTCTCTTTGGTGGTGAAGAACGGCTCGAAGATCTTGCCGATGATCTCGGGCGGGATGCCGCCGCCAGTGTCTTCCACGATCAGCGCCGTGTAATCGCCGGTCGGAAGGATGTCGCTGCCCATCCGCCGGATATCGTCGGCCATGATCCGGTGCGTCGCCATGGTCAGACGTCCGGTGCCGTCGCCGCCGTTCTTCTGCGAGTGCGCCTGGATCGCGTCGCGCGCATTCACCGCGAGGTTCACGATCACCTGTTCGAGCTGCTGCGGGTCCGCGCGCACCGCCCCCAGATTGCGATCGTGATGGACCCTGAACTCGATTTTCTCCCCCATCAGCCGCTTCAACAGGTGGCTCACTTCCGCCACCACATCGGGCAGTTGCAGCACTTCGGGACGCAGCGTCTGCTGGCGCGAGAAGGCGAGCAGTTGCCGTGTCAGCGAAGCGGCACGATTGGAGTTCGCCTTGATCTGCTGGATGTCGTCATAATCGCTGTCGCCGGGCGTGTGGCGCAGCAGCATCAGATCGCAATAGCCGATGATCGCGGTGAGCACGTTGTTGAAATCATGCGCTACGCCGCCCGCGAGCTGGCCGACCGCCTGCATCTTGGTGGCCTGCGCCACCTGGCGCTTGAGCCGGGTTTCCTCGGTGGTGTCCACCAGACTGAGCAGCACGGCCGGCTCGCCCAGGCCGCGCACTCCCGCGAGGCCGAGCGAGACGGGCTCCTCCGGGCTGGCCCGCAGGCGCACCGCCATGTCGCCCGAATTGGCCGGCCCCTGCCCGAAACGCCGGACCGCGTCGGAAAGCGGTGCCTTGTCCTCCTTCACCACGAGGTCGGAGGGGTAAGGCGGCAGCGCCCGGCCCTCCAGCCCCACCGCCCGCAGAAAGGCGGGGTTGGCGAAAAGCAGATGCCCGTCGCGGTCCGTCATCGCCAGGCCGAGCGGAAGCTGTTCCAGCAGCGCCTGCAATTGCGGCGTGCCGGTCTGCGCCTCCACGCCCCAGCCGCCGATCCCCACCCCGGCGTCGAGCAGCAGCATCAGCGCGTTGGCCTGCTCGGCAGGAAGCTCTCCATCGGATGGGGTGAGCGGTATGTGCACCAGCGTTTGCGGGCTGCCCTTGCGGCCTTCACGCGCGAAATAGATGCGGTCGCGCTCGTCGGTAACGAGGAACGAGGCGAAGTCCTGCCCTACCAGCGTCGCGGCCGGATCGCCCGATGCCCGCTCGGCAAAGCCGCTACCCGACGTCTGGATGATCCCGTTCGGGTCGACGAGCGCGGCTTCGATCCCGGCGCGCGACAGGATCCGGCCCGCCGCTCCGGTAATATGTCCGGCAATATCGGACAGAGGATCGCTCTCGGCCTGCGCCGCGAAACGCCAGATGAGGTGTTCGTCAGCCAGCCCCGCACGCGTGACGGAGACAGCCCAGGACCTGCCGCCATGCTCCACCTGCTCGAGCTTTGCCGAACCGTCGCGCCAGGCGCTGCGCGCCGCGTGAGTCATCCTCTCGGCCGCATCGCCGCCCAGGTCGAGGCCGGGCGGCGCATGCTCCGTCCCGAAGGAATTGGCGAATTCGCTGTTCGCGCAGGTCAGGCGGTTCGCCCGGTCGGTAATCGCGACGGCAACGCCGGGCTGTTCGATCGCGGCGACCGTCACCGACCAGTCGATCAGCGCGGAGGATGATACTCCCTCGTCCGGCTTGCGGCGGACAAGCGCAAAGGCGATCGCCCCGAAAACGAGCAGCGCACCTGCATAAGCGAGCGTGACGATCGAATCCGCCGTCACCAGCCAGATCAGCAAGGCGCTGGCAGCCAGAGCCGCCACGACCAGCCCGAATTCGAGCCACTCCGCGCCCGCCCGCTGCGGCGATCGGTCGGCGGCCGCGCTCATTCCGCGGGGCTGAGGTCTGTTGTCTCTGCCCGGCGCTGGCGCCGCTTGCGCACGACGCGGTTGCGCCAGATGAAGGAGGCGGCGAGATAACCCACCGCCGCCGTGCCGAGCGATATCACCCCCAGCCCGAGCACCAGCGCAGGTGCAGCGTCGGACAGCAGCCAGCGGACCCATTCGCCCGGCCCGGCGCCCTTGTCATACAGCGCGGTGAATGAGGCGATGTCGGCATGGAAGCCCAGCGTGGACCCGACATAGAGCGAGGCCGCAATGATCAGCGGCGTCGTCGCCGGGTTGGAGAGGAACGTCATGCCGGCCGCCAGCGGGATGTTCCCGCGGAACGGCACGCAGAGCAGCGCCGCCCCGATGATCTGGATACCCGGGATCAGCGCGAAGATGCCCACCAGCAGGCCGACCGCCACGCCGCGCGGGACCGAGCGGCGCGTGAGGCGGAACAGCTCCGCGCGCCGCGCGAGCGGACGCACATAGCGGTTCTGCTCCAGCTGCTCGCGCGTAGGCACCTGGCTGCGCAACCATCTGGAGAAGCGATTCTTGGCGGTGCGTCGAGTCATTCTGCCTACAATATTGGTGCTGCCGCAAAGCGCGGCAACGGCCATCTAGCTGCCATATCACGAACAGCCGGTGAATGGGCCTTTCGGGCCACACCTCATCGGGAGCAAGGAGGATGAACTGGCTCTAGAGCATTTTTGAGGCGGGTGGAATTACCTGCCCGTCCCGAAAATGCAGCCACGGGAATTTAGCGCCTGACAAGCGCCGGCCGGTCAGCCGCGGTCGCGCATGATCCGAGCCTTGTCGCGCTTCCAATCGCGCTCCTTCACCGAAGCCCGCTTGTCATGCGCCTGCTTGCCCTTGGCCAGAGCCAGCTCGACCTTCGCCCGTCCGCGCGAATTGAAGTAGACCGACAGCGGCACCATCGTCATGCCCTTGCGCTCCACGGCGCCGAACAGGCGATTGAGCTCGCGCGCATGGAGCAGCAGCTTGCGCGGTCGTTTCGGCTCGTGATTGAAGCGGTTGCCGTGGCTGAATTCGGGGATGTTGGCATTGACCAGCCACGCCTCCCCGCCGCGCACCTCGGCATAGCTCTCGGCGATCGAGCCTTCGCCGGAGCGCAGGCTCTTCACTTCGGTACCGCTGAGCGCGATCCCCGCCTCGAACACTTCGTCGATATGGTAATCGAACCGCGCGCGGCGATTTTCCGCGACGGTCTTCACCTTGTCGAAAGCTTGGGGTTTGGGGCGTGCCATGGTCGGGGCATTTAGGGGCGCCGCGCGCAAATGCCAACGCCCGCTTGCGCGGATCGCAATCGCTTGGCATGCAGCGCAGCAGGGCTTGTGGGGGATACCGAAATGCGTGGGAATTTGCTGTGCGCGGCGCTGGCGGCGCTGATATTTGCCGTACCGGTGCGCGCGGCGGCTGCAGAGCCGCCCCCGCTGGAGGCATATGGGGAACTGCCGGGGGTGGAGAACATGGCCCTGTCACCCACCGGGAAGAGCATCGCGGTGCTCACCACCATGAACGGCAAGCGGATGCTGGTTCTGCTGGATTCCGCGATGAACCTCAGGCGGACCTTCATGGTCGCGGATACCAAGATCAGGAGCTTCGACTGGATCGGTGACGATGCGGTTCTGCTGATCCTCAGCCAGACGCTCGATCTGCCTTACGGTTTCACCACCGACCAGCTCGAAGCCTACAGCGCAGTGATAATTCCGGTGTCCGCCGCGGAAAAGACGAAAGTGGTGTTCGCCGACCAGAGCGCCATTCTCGACATGGTCTTTTCCGAATTCGGCGTCCGGAAGGTGGGCGGGGACTGGCTCGCTTATATGAGCAGCCTCAAGCTCGACACTGGCGGCAAGTTCCTGCACGGTCGCCCAACGCTTTACGAAGTCGATCTCGCATCGGGCAGAGGCAAGGAGATCGGCCGCGCCGCCGAGGAGGACAGCGGCCGGGACTGGCTGGTGGACGCAAATGGCCAGATCGCCGCCACCTTCGACATTCAGACGCGTACGGGCAAGTGGTCCATCACCAATGCGCAGCGCAAGCGGATCGCCACCGGCGAGGATCTCGAAGGCGATGCCGGGCTGATCGCGCTTGGCAAGGACGGCGACACGGTGATCTTCTCCTCCGAGGATCCCGAAAGCGGGGCGATGGACTGGTACGAGGTTCCGCTCGACGGCACGGCGGAGCCGCAGCTGATCCTGGACGGGGTGGATGTCGACCGCCTCTATCTCGACGAGATGACGGGTGATGTAATCGGCTATCTCGAGGGCGGGACCGAGCCTAAGCCGGTCTTTTTCGATCCGGAGCAGCAGACGATCGCGGACAAGGTCCGCCGCGCCTTTGCCGGCCTCGAAATGCGCATGGTCGACTGGACTCCCGATCTCGGCCATCTCCTCGTGCGGACCAGCGGAAACGGCGACAGCGGATCATGGTATCTCGTCGACGTCGCGAAGCTTTCCGCCAATGCGGTGGGGACGGAACGGCCGCTGATCGCCCCCGATCTGGTCGGCCGCGTCTCGCGGATCGAATACAAGGCCGCCGATGGCCTCGATCTCGACGGTGTCCTTACCCTTCCCCCCGGCCGCGATGCGGCCGACCTGCCAGTGATTGTTTTCCCGCATGGCGGCCCCGGTTCGTACGATACGGTGGAGTTCGACTGGTGGGCCCAGGCCTTCGCCTCACGCGGCTATGCCGTGTTCCAGCCGAACTTCCGCGGATCGACCAATCGTGATCAGCAGTTCCAGCGCGCCGGGTTCGGCCAATGGGGACGCAAGATGCAGACGGATATTTCCGACGGGCTCGCAGAGCTTGCGAAACAAGGCATCGTCGATCCGAAGCGCGCCTGCATCATGGGCGCCAGCTATGGCGGCTATGCCGCGCTGGCCGGCGTCACCCTGCAACAGGGCCTCTATCGCTGCTCGGTCGCGGTCGCGCCGGTCAGCGACCTGTCGCTGATGTACTGGTCGGACTACCGGGAAAGCGGACGAAACCGGATGTTGCGGCGCTCTCTCGAAGAAGAGCTCGGGCCGCGTTCGACATTCGACGAGGTGTCGCCCCGCAGATTCGCCGCGCGGGCGGACGCTCCGATCCTGCTGATCCACGGCAAGGAGGACACGGTCGTGAAGTTCGAGCAGAGCGAGAAGATGGCGGACGCCCTGAAGGATGCTGGCAAGCCTTACGAAATGGTCGTGCTCGACAAGGAAGACCATTGGCTTTCCCGCAGCGAAACCCGCAAGCAGATGCTGGCTGCTGCCATGGCCTTCGTCCAGAAGTACAATCCCGCCGATTGAGCCCGACGGCGGCGGCCGGTTGGCGCGGGGCGTTCACTCAGGCAGCGCGTAGGCGATAAGCTCGTCGCCGATCGGCGTCTCCATGAAATGGTGGCCGCCGGCCATGATGACGACATATTGGCGGCCGTTCGCTTCATAGGTCATGGGCGTCGCCTGGCCGCCCGCCGGCAGCACGTCTTCCCACAGCGTTTCCCCCGTGCGCAGATCGATTGCGCGGAACAGATTGTCGGTCGCCGCAGCGATGAAGATCAGCCCGCCCGCAGTCACCACGCTGCCGCCATTGTTGGGGGTGCCGATCGCGATCGGCAGCATCGAGGGAATGCCGAAAGGTCCGTTGCGCCGGGCGGTGCCGAGCGGCCGGTCCCAGATCGTCTCTCCGCTGCGCAGGTCGATCGCGCGGATGCCGCCATAGGGTGGCTCCTTGCAGAGCAGGCCGGTGAAGGGCAGGCGCCATCCGGCATTCACGTCCACCGCATAGGGTGTCCCGGCTTGCGGATCGCCGGCGCCTTCGGCTCCGCCGCCCATATCTCCGCCCCGCGCCTCTCCGCGCGGAGCCCATCCCATTTCGTCCGCTTCCACCCGCGGGACCAGGCGATTGTAATTGGGCATGTCGTTGTAATTGGCGACGATCACGCCGCGGCGCGGATCGATGGCGATGCCGCCCCAGTCCGATCCTCCATTATAGCCCGGATACTCGATCCACCGGCGATCCGTGGTCGGCGGCGTATACATGCCGTCATAGGCGGCGCGCCGGAACTGGATGCGGCAGGCCAGCTGATCGAGCGGGGACATGCCCCACATGTCCGCCTCGTGCAGTCTCGGCTTGGCGAGCGTGTGGAACAGGGAGAAAGGCTGCGTCGGGGAGCGTTGCGCGGGCTCCACTCCGCCTCCGGGCACGGGCCGTTCCTCGGCGTGAGAGATCAGCTCGCCGGTGCGTCGGTTGAGGATGTAGATATCGCCCTGCTTGCTGGCGAGGACAACGGCGGGCACCCCGCCCGGCAGGTCGACCAGCGTCGGCTGGGAACCGAGATCGTAATCCCACACATCCTTGTGCACTGTCTGGAAGTGCCACGCCGGCTCGCCCGTTTCCGCGTTCAACGCCACCAGCGAGGTCGAATATTCATTCTCCTGCGCGCTGCGGTCGCTGCTCCAGTAATCGACCGCCGAATTGCCCATCGGCAGATAGACCAGCCCCAGTTCCTCGTCGGCGGAAGCGGTGGTCCACATGTTCGGCGTGCCGCGTGTGAAGATCGCCTCTTCCCCGGCTGCGCCTTGGGCGGGCGTTGCGTTCTCCTCCTGCGCCGTCCCTTCCGGCTCGGCCGCACCGAGGTCCCATGCCCAGGCAGGCTCCCCGGTCACGGCGTCGAATGCCTGTATGACGCCTGAGGGCGCATCGTTTCTCTGCCCGTCGAGCACCTGATGTCCGGTCACCACCACGCCGCGCACGATCACCGGCGGCGACGTGATCGACACCATGCCGGGCGTCACGGTCCCCATGCCGCGCGTGATGTTGACCGAGCCGCCCTGCCCGAAATCCGGGCATGGGACGCCGGTGCGCGCGTCCACCGCGATGATGCGGGCATCCAGGGTTCCTTCGTATATCCGCGTCGCGCAAGGCTCCCCTTCGGCTGCGCCAGGCACAGCGTAATAGCTGACGCCGCGGCAGGCAGCGGTGTAGGGTATCCACTCCTTCGAGACTTCCGGATCGTAGCGCCAGCGTTCGCGCCCCGTCGCCGGGTCGAGCGCGATGAGGATATTCGTCGCCGAGCAGAGGTAAAGCGTGTCGCCGATCTTCAGCGGAGTGGTCTCCGCGCCGTAGCTGTTCTCCTCCATGTCCTCCGGCAGGTCGCCCGTGTGGACCACCCATGCCCGCTCCAGCCTGCCGACATTCGCGGGAGTGATCTGGGCCAGAGCCGAATAATGCTGCGCATCCTGCGTCCCGCCATAAGCGGTCCAGTCGCCCCCTTGCAGCGCTGGGCCGGCGTCGGAGAATGTCGGGCCAGGCAGGTCCCGTGCGACTGCGGAGGGGCCGCTTTGCGCCACTGCGAAGCCTCCCGCGACGACTATCACGAGCGCGGCCGCGGCAAGCCCGAGCGAGGCCATTCGTCCAAACGGCCGGTCCTTCATCGAAGGCGCGACCAGAAGCACGAGGATGAGCAGGACCGCCGGGCCGACTATTCGCGGCACGAGCGCCCAGGCATCGCTGCCGACTTCCCAGAACGCCCAGACGACGGTTCCGACGAAGAGCGCGACATAGAGCCAGATGCCAAGAGAACGCCCGCCGGCGATCAATATTCCGCTGGCAATCAGGAACAGGCCCGCCATGACGTAATACCAGGAGCCGCCGAGCGCCGCGAGCCACGCCCCGCCCGCCGTCAGCGCTGCCCCGATCAGGATCAGCACTATCCCGAGGACGGTCGCAGTCCAGCCGCCGGCAAGGTAAGTCCGGTAGTTCTTGGGCGCCTCTGGCATTGCAGCTCTCCAGATTGCTATTGGCCGCGCCGATCGCGCGGCATCGCGCTGCTCGAGACCGATTGTCCCCAAGCGAAAGCGCCAGAGCCCGCCAGCCGATGCTTCGGCTTCGTGCGGACCTGTTCCTTAACGTAGAGCGGCCGTCCCGGGTTCCGCCGGATGCCAAACACGTGTTGGCGCAGGCATACGCCCGGGCGCTTCGAACTGGTCGGCTCTAGAGGATGCCGGCATGCTCCAGCGCGGCGTCGACTGCCTTGCGCGCACCTTCGCTGCAGGGGATGATCGGCAGGCGCACGCTGTCGTTCAGCCACTTATGCACCCGGCTGAGCGCGTATTTGACCGGGGCGGGCGATGCGTCCGCGAACATGGCGTAATGCAGCGGAGCCAACCGCTCATGCAGTTCGCGCGCCTTGCCGAGATCGCCCGCCAGGCTCGCCGCCTGGAACTCGGCACAAAGACGCGGCGCGACATTGGCGGTCACCGAAATGCAGCCCACGCCGCCCGCCGCGTTGAAGGGCAGCGCGGTTTCGTCATTGCCCGATAGCAGGCAGAATTCCCCGTTGATGCCGGTCCTGTGGTCGGTCACCCGGGAGATCTGGCCGCTGGCATCCTTGATCCCCACGATCCGCTCCGGATAGCGATTGGCAAGCTCGCACACGGTCGCCGGCAGGAGGTCCGTCACCGTCCGCCCCGGCACATTGTAGAGGATGATCGGCAGCTCGCAGCTCTCCGCCATATGCCCGAAATGCGCCAGCAGCCCTTCCTGGCTCGGGCGGTTGTAATAGGGAGCGACGCAAAGCGCGGCATCGGCCCCGAGCGCCATCGCCTCGCGCATGTGCCACACCGCCGTATCGGTGCTGTTGCTGCCGCAGCCCGCAATCACCGGGACCCGCCCCGCCGCCTGATCGACGCAGACCGCGATCACGCGGTGATGTTCCTCGTTGGTCAGCGTCGGCGCCTCGCCGGTCGTGCCGCAGGGGACCAGCGCGGAGGATCCGTTCTCGATCTGCCAGTCGACCAGGCGGCGAAACGCCTCCTCATCGAACGCTCCATCGCGAAAGGGAGTCACAAGGGCTGGAATCGAGCCGGAAAACATGTACTTCGCCTCTGATCTTGCCCAAATCTCGCGATCGGGTACCTTCCTCGCGATGTCTGGGGATTCACGTTCAGCGCCTGATAAGGATGCAGTGGCCATTATGTCCAGCATGCTTCGCCTGCCACTCTTTCGCTCGCCTCTCCACCGCACTACGCTCGTCGCCCTTCTGGCCGGCAGCGCGCTGTCCGCTTCGGCGCCGCTCATCGCCGAGGATGCGCTTGCGGACGCGGCGCAGTGGGACCGCGCCCGCGCCGCCCTGGTCGCGACCCAGTCGGGTCCGATCGCCGGTGCGATCAGCCGCTGGCAGCAGCTCAGCGCCTCTGCGAACTTCCGCTTCGCCGATTATTCCAGCTTCATCCTTTCCTATCCGGGCTTTCCGGACGAGGAGCGCCTGCGCCGCTACGCTGAAGGGCGGCTGACCAGCGAATATGTCGCTGCGGATCGCCTGATCGCCTTCTTCGACCGCTACCCTCCGCTCACCAATCCGGCGCGCGCACAATATGCCCTGGCACTTTCCGCCCAGCGCCGGCCGGAAGCTTTCGAGGTCGCGCGCGAGGCCTGGCGCGGCGGCACGATGAGCCCGACCGCCGAAGCGACGCTCTATTCGACCTTCGGCAGCCGGTTCACGCAGGACGATCACGACGCGCGGATGGACGCGCTGCTGTGGGACCGTGACACGCAGGAAGCCGCGCGCCAGATCTCCTTCGTCTCCCCGGCGAAGCGCGCGATCTTCATGGCGCGGCTCGCCTCCGCCCAGGGAACCGATCCCGCCTCGCAGGGGCTCACGGTTCCGCTGCCCGTGGCGCTCAAGGATCCAGGCTACCTCTTCAACACCTCGCGCCAGCTGCGCAGCAATGGCCGCGCGCAAGAGGCGGTGAACCTTCTCGCCACGCGGCCCAAGCTGGAGAGCCTGCCCCATGACCAGACGGCCTGGGTCAAGGAACTGCTCACCGTCGCCCGGCTCGGCAGCGCCCGCTCGGCGCAGCGGATCGCCGCTTCGATCGATGACGGCTTCGCGCCCGGCACGGACATCAGCCAGCTCGGCTACACGCTGCGAGACGATTACACCTCGCTGATGTGGCTCGGCGGGACCAAGGCGATGTGGGACCTCGCCGATCCGGCCAGCGCAGCCCCGCTATTCTATCGCTACGGCGCGGCCGCACGCACGCCGCAGACCCGCTCCAAGGGTTTCTACTGGGCCGGCCTCGCGTCCTCCCGTGCAGGCAAGCTCGCCGATGCGGAGCGGTATTTCGAGCAGGCCGCGCAATATCCGGACCGGTTTTATGGCATGCTGGCGCTGGAGCGGCTTGGCAAGCCGATGCCGTCTTTCGCGGCCGTCTCCACCGTCCAGCCAACAGAGGCGCAGAGGGAAGCCTTCCGCGCAAAGCCGCTGACCCGGGCGGTGCGCGAAGTCGCACGTGACGCGCCCTGGAGCACCGGCATCCGCTTCTATCGCGAGATCGCCAGCCAGGCGCAGACCGAGGCCGATTTCGTCCTCCTGGCGGAGCTCGCGCGCGAGATCGGGCGGCGCGATCTCGCCGTCATCCTGGGCGAGGAAGCCGGAGAGAAGGGTTTCGACACTTTCCGCCAGATCGCCTTCCCCACGCTGACCACGCCCGCCGGCACCGACTGGACGATGGTCCACGCCATCGCGCGCCAGGAAAGCCAGTTCGCGCAGAACGCGATCAGCCATGCCGGCGCCAGCGGATTGATGCAGCTGATGCCGGGCACCGCGCGGGAACAGGCGGGCAAGCTGGGCATCGCCTATCTCAGCGCCTCGCTGATCGACGATCCGCATTACAACATCCGCCTGGGCAACGGCTATTTCGCCCGGATGATGACCAGTTACAACGGCAGCTATCCGCTGGCCGTCGCCGCCTATAATGCCGGGCCTGGCAATGTGAACAAATGGCTGCGCGCCAATGGCGATCCGCGCACCGGCTCGATCGCGTGGGTCGAATGGATCGAGCGGATCCCGTTCTACGAGACGAAGAACTACGTCCAGCGCGTGCTCCAGAACGCGGCCGTCTACGAAGCCATGCATCCCGAGCGGGCAGGCCATGGCGGGCCGAAGACGATCAGCCGCTTCCTCGGCAAGTCCACTCCGGGCTGAGCCCCTTCGCATGGACGGCAATCCGATCACGCCGGCGGGGCTGGCGGCGCTCAAGGCGCGCTACGATCACTTGCTCGGCACCGAACGCCCCGCGATCGTCGAGATCGTGAGCTGGGCGGCCGGCAATGGGGACCGGAGCGAGAATGGCGATTATCTCTACGGCCGCAAGCGCATGCGCGAGATCGACCGCGAGCTTGCCCATCTCGCGCGGCGGATGAAGAAGTCGCGGGTGATCGACCCCGCGCAGCAGCCCGACAAGGCTCGGGCGTGGTTCGGCGCGACCGTCACCATCGCGGACCAGGATGACGAGGAACGCACGCTCACCCTGGTCGGTGATGACGAGCAGGATGCAAGTTCCGGCAAGGTCGGCTGGAGCGCGCCGATCGCCCGCGCTCTGCGCGGCGCGGCCGTGGGCGACCTGCGCAATGTGCGCCTGCCCGGCGGCGAGAAGGAATGGGAAGTGATCGCCATCCGCTACCCTGACGGGGCGGAATCAAGCGGCGGGTAACGGCGAACGCGGCGACTGCGCAAACATGCTCGGTTTCAGCCACTCGCCGATATTGCGCAAAAGTGCCGGCTCCCCTTCCACCAGCATGTCTCCTTCCCGCATCGCTTCCCGGAAGGTCCGGTCCCCCATCCAGACATCATGCATGGTCCGCAACGTGCAGAAGAAATAGACGTCTACATCCCTCCCGGGGTCGGTGATGCACAGATCGACCTTTTGATCCTGGACCAGCAGCCACCAATCCCGCTGCTTCTCCAGATCCTTGAACCTGAACTGGATCACGCTCGCATCGCCGGCCAGCTGCGCCGGATCGATGCTGCGCTCCAGATAAAGCATCAGCAGCTCGACATCGATATCTGCATCGACGACATTGTGCCGGGCATAGAGCAGACCCCAATTGCCCAGCGCGGCCAGAACCGGGGCCAGCTCCATGCAGGCGCGGGTGGGGAAATACTCATAGCTGCGCTGTCCGGAGCTGCGCCGGCGGGCAACCAGGCCCTGCTGCTCGAGCGACTTCAGCCGCGCGGTCAGCAATGCGGGCGAGATATCCCCCAGCCCGCGCTGCAACTCGCTGAAGCGGCGCCCGCCCATCACCAGCTCGCGGACGATCAATATGGTCCATCGCTCGCCAAGGATTTCGGCAGCCTTGGCTATCGGGCAAAACTGGCCGTATTCCATCTCTCGGCCTCCTTGCCGCATGCGCGGCGCGTCGCGCTTTGTAGCACGTCGCTACAAGTTCTGTAGCGGTTTGCTTCAAACGCTGAACTTAAGCAGGGGGGCTCTGATCGGCCACACTTCCTTCCTCGCCGGACGGTCCGGCAAGGGAAGAGGAGAAATGCAATGCCGCTCGTCACGATCGACGTCATCAAGGACGTCTTCGACGACAATCAGAAGCGCGACATCATCGCCAAGGTCACCGAAGCGATGATCGAAGTGGAAGGCGAGGCGATGCGCCCCGTCACATGGGTCCGGATCATGGAGGTGAACCAGGGCGACTGGGGCATCGGCGGACGGACACTCACCGCGGCGGACGTTCATGCGATGGCGAAGCACCGCGCCGCCGCCTGATCGCTCACCGCTAGACACCGGCGAAGGAGCCTGCGAAAGCAGGCTCCTTTCCCTTTGCAGGCATTCCTCCGCAATGCGCACGACCTTCAGCGATGCGAGCGTACGGCTTTACCACCTGGATGGCGGCGTTGAAGGCGGCGCTGCCAACACCCTTTTTTACGGCCCGCTCAGCGAAGCGCTGCGCATCGCGGCCGAGCAAAGCGAAGCAGTGCAGGACGCGCTCTTCCTCGCCACCGACAATGACGTGGTGGCCTATTTGGACCTGATCGAAGAGTAACGGCGGGTAAACACGCCAGCCGTCCGGGCCGCGCGGATACCCCGGGCGCAACAAGCGTTATACTCCCCTGCAAGAAGCGCCTTATGGAAAACAGACCCGTCCCGCGCCAGGCCGCCCTGGTCGTCAATGCCCAATCCCGGCGCGGCGAAGAGCTGTTTCGCGAGGCACGCTCGCGGCTGGAAGAGGCGGGGATCGAAATAGCGCATGCGCGCGCGGTGCGCGATCCGGGCGAACTTGCACCCGCGGTGCGCGACGCGGTGGAGCGCGGCGCTCCGATGGTGATCGTCGGCGGCGGAGACGGATCCCTCTCCAGCTCGGTCGATGAATTGGTGGGAAGCGACTGCGTCTTCGCCGTTCTGCCGCTCGGCACGGCGAACAGCTTCGCCCGCAGCATCGGCATGCCGCTTGACCTCGAAGGCGCGGTACGGACCATCGCCACGGGCAAGCGCCGGCGGATCGATCTGGGCATCATCAACGGGGACTATTTTACAAACGCCGCCGCGATGGGTCTCTCACCGGTGATCGGAACCACCGTCCCCCACCGGCTCAAGCGCATTCTCGGCCGGCTGGGCTATCTCGTCTGGGCGATCTGGTGCCTGCTGCATTTCCGGCCGTTCCGCCTGATCGTCAATGACGGGCAGGAGACGCACAAGCTCTGGACCACCGAGGTGCGCATCTTCAACGGCCCTTTCCATGGCGGAGTCGAGCTGATCGAGGACGCCCCCATCGATGACGGGCTGATCGTGGTCCAGGCGGTGACCGGGCAGAGCCTCCTGCGCCTGGTGTGGGACTGGTTCGCCCGCTTCTTCAAACTGCCCGGCCGGCACCTGACGACGCAGACTTTCGAAGGAGCGCGCCTGCTGGTGGAGACGAGGCCGAAGCTCCCGATCTCGATCGACGGCGAGGTGCTGACGAGAACCCCGGCCGTGGTCGAATGCGCGCATCTGGCGGTCGAAGTGGTCGTCGGCGAGGAAACGTAAGCGCTTCGGGGGCGCAGCAATGGTGAGTTGCGCTCCGGTCCGGGAACGGACAAGACTGCCCTATGCCCTGGCTGCCATTCTACGCCGCGAGTGACGACCTGCCGCTAGTGAATGCCGCTCTCTTCACAGAGGGCGACATCGCCCCGCTCCTCCCCGCGGGGGGCGACCGGTGGACAGCGGCGGCCGATCACGTTCTCGCCGCGGATGGCCGCTATCCGCTGTGGCATGTGCCCAGCGGTCCGCTGCCGCTCATGCCCGCCGGCCTTGGAGACGAGGCGGGCGTGATCGAGAACCCCTTCGCCGGATGGACTCAGCTCCGCATCACTGATGGAGAGCCCTATTTCGGCAACCACGCCGGCCTGTTCTGGCTCAATCTGCGCATCGCGCCGAGGGACGCGGGTGCCGGGATCGGCCTTTCCTCCGTCGAATGGATAGGAAACCACTTCTGGGCCCTGGGCCGCGAAGCGCCGCCCGCAACGAAGAAGCGCTGGGACAAATTGCGCCGCCACTTCGCGCGTCTCGGCCCGAAGGTCCCGCGCGGCGGAACGGCGAGCGGACGTGGGCCGGAGATCTTTGCTCTGCCCGCAGCCCTCGCCGCGCTGGAAGCAAACGCGGCGGCTGACGTAGTTCCCGGGTGACGACACGATTGCTCCGGCCGCGAGGACGCACAGCATTTCTGTGCAAGCGGCCGAAATTCCGCCAGTCTAGATCCTGCTTTCCTACATCGCCAGAATGTGCTTCTGGCTAAATCATGATAGTTTCGCTATCCCAAATGGATTGCTCTGCCAAGCGGTGTCGGCCGGGCCGGACCCGCTCGCGCGGTGCAGCAGCGGCGCTGGCGCCGGCCCTGCTACCGGCGCTGACAACGGCGTTGACACGGGTCACGCGGAAGGTCACAGACCGGGCCGAAAAATCAGGCACAAGAGACTGTATTGCAAAGATAAACTGGAAGGACCGTTATTTTTCCGCGGGCCGGTTCGTGTCAACCCAAAGGCGACACCTGGCCGGCTATTCCATGCTCCAGCCATGGCTGACGATCAGCGATTGGCCGGTCAGCGCATTGCTGCCGAAGCTGGCGAAGATCAGCGCGACTTCAGCCACGTCTTCGATGGTGGTGAACTCGCCGTCGACCGTCTGGCCGAGCATGACCTTCCTCACCACTTCCTCTTCGCTGATGCCGAGCTCCTTCGCCTGTTCCGGGATCTGCCGGTCCACCAGCGGCGTGCGCACGAACCCGGGGCAGATCACATTGGCGCGAACGCCATGCGCGGCGCCTTCCTTCGCGATCACGCGGGCGAGGCCGAGCAGCCCGTGCTTGGCCGTGACATAGGCCGATTTGAGCGGAGAGGCTTCCTTGGAATGGACCGAACCCATCAGGATCACCGACCCGCCGCCCGCTTCGTACATATGCGGCAGGCAGGCCTTGCTGGTAAGGAACGCGCCGTCGAGATGGATCGCCAGCATCCGCTTCCAGTCAGCGAAGGAGAACTCCTCCAGCGGATTGACGATCTGGATGCCGGCATTGGAGACCAGCACGTCCACCCCGCCCCAGGTCCGGACCACTTCCGCCACCCCGGCATTGACCGCCTCCTCGCTGGTGACGTCCATCTCCACCGCCATGGTTTGGCCAGGCGTGCTCGCCGCGATTTCCTCCGCCGCCTGGCGCGCGGCCTCCGGCGCAAGATCGGCGATCGCCACCCGGGCACCTTCGGCGGCAAAGCGCGCGGCGATGCCCCGGCCTATGCCGCTCGCGCCGCCGGTCACGATACATACCCTGTCCTTCAGTTTCACGGCCTGCTCCTTCGTGCTTCGAAATGCCATTCTGGAGCGAGCGATGCTGCGATGCAACATCGACCCGCGCGCCGCCGGGGAGCGGTGCGGGCGAAGCCTTCAAATACGGGGCGGAATTTGCCATGGGCCGCAGGTGAGCATTTTCGCGCGCCTCTCGATCCACAGCCGGCGGCGTCTGCCGGGCGCGCTGCTGTGCGGTGCCATCCTCCTTGCGGCCTCTTTGGGCTCAGCGGCTTCCGCCCGCGACAGCCTGGGCATCTATGCCGGCTGGGGCGCGTTTCGCGATCCGCAGGTGCCGCGCTGCTATGCCATCGCGATGGCCGAGCCGAGCCAGCGCCGCCGCGATTATCAACCCTTCGCCAGCATCGGCACCTGGCCGGCGCGCAATCTGCGCGCCCAGCTCCACATCCGCCTATCGCGCAAGATCGCACCGAACAGTTCGATCACGCTGCGGATCTGGGGCGGTGCGCGCTTCGAACTCGCAGGGGGTGGCGGCGACGCCTGGGCGCGGAACCGGCAGATGGACGCGGCCATCGTTGCCGCGATGCGCTCGGCGACCCGCATGAGCGTCACCGCGCGGGACGCGGTGGGGAACCGCTTCACCGACAGCTACCTTCTGGACGGCGCCGCCACCGCGATGGATGCCGCCACGCTGGGCTGCGCCAGACTGGGCTGATCCCGAACGGAAACGGGCCGGGAGTTTCCCCCCGGCCCGCCCACTCGCGGATGCGATGCGAGTTCCTAGAAACGCATGCCCACGCCGGCGATGATCTGGTGGCGGTCGACATCGATGTCGAAGCGATCGCTTTCCGCACCGCTCGGCGCTTCGATCTCGCCTTCGCCATAGTTGGAATAGCGATATTCCGCCTTCACGAACATGTTGTCGGACACCGCATATTCCGCGCCCGCGCCCAGACGCCAGCCGTCGAGGTCGACATCGGTGTCCGTGTCGGTGACATTGTCGGTCGCCAGCACGTTATATTGCGCATTGGTATAGCCGCCCTTGGCGTAGATCAGCGCTCGCTCGCCCATCGGAACGCCCACGCGCACGCCTGCATAGAGGTCGCGGCCGGTCTCGACATTGGCAACGCCGAAATTGGGGAAGCCGGTGGTGTCGTATTCGGTCTGGGCTTCGGATTCCATCCATTCGCCCTCAACGCCGACCACGACGCTACCCATGTTCATGTCATAGCCGACGCCGACACCATAGGCGACGTCGTCGATCGTCTGGTCGATATCGTCCGCATTGTCGATGTCTTCGTCGCTTCCGGGGCGGCTGCTGTCATAGCCCACGAGCCCCTCGAGCCTGAAGCCGCTGAACGCGTCGGCATCCTGCGCCATTGCCGGGGCTGCGATTGCGAGCATCGAACCTGCGGCGAGGAGGGAAATTACCTTTTTCATTGTTCACTCCAATTGAACGAGCCGCGACAACTGCGCCGCGTGCGAAGCAGGAAAGATTGGAGCTGGCGGAAGTTTCCTGAATATGGCACAACAAGATTGCTGTTGTATTTCAGCAACATAACTGCGCGTCGAGGCGCGCCTGTCGTGCGACGGAGTGCCGGAACCGGGAAGCGGCACGCGCGTTGCTGCACCCTTTGCGAACGATGAGACAGCGCCTATATGCGCCGCATTGTGACCTCCCTTCCTCTGATCCCGATCCCCGGGCAATTCGACCCGGTAACCGTTCCACGCGATGTGACTCCGCGCGGGGACGGGCGCGTCGACCTGCTCGGCCTTCCGCGCCAGCGGATCGCCGCGCTGTTGGAAGAAGCCGGCCTCGACACGCGGCAGGCGAAGCTCCGCTCGCGCCAGCTGTTCCATTGGCTCTACCACCGCGGCGTCACCGATTTCGAGGCGATGACGGACATCGCCAAGACGATGCGCCCGTGGCTTGCGGAACGCTTCGTGATCGGACGCCCCGAGGTGGTGGAGGCGCAGCACTCCGCCGACGGGACGCGCAAATGGCTGCTGCGCACCGCCGACGGCCACGATTTCGAGATGGTCTTCATCCCGGATGCGGATCGCGGGACGCTGTGCGTCTCCTCGCAGGTCGGCTGCACGCTAAATTGCACCTTCTGCCACACCGGCACGATGCGGCTGGTGCGCAATCTCACCCCGGGGGAGATCGTCGGCCAGGTGATGCTCGCGCGCGATGCGCTGGGCGAATGGCCCAAGGGGCGGATGGACGTTCCGGACGAAGAGTCGGCAGCCGAATACAGCGCCGACGGGCGCCTGCTGACCAACATCGTGATGATGGGCATGGGCGAGCCGCTCTACAATTTCGACAATGTTCGCGATGCGCTGAAGCTGGTGATGGACGGGGACGGGCTGGCTCTCTCCAAGCGGCGCATCACCCTCTCGACCAGCGGCGTGGTGCCGATGATGGAGCGCTGCGGCGAAGAGATCGGCGTCAACCTCGCCGTCTCGCTCCATGCGGTGAACAAGGAGGTGCGCGACGAGATCGTACCGCTGAACCGCAAATACGGGATCGAGGAACTCCTGGAAGCCTGCGCCGCCTATCCCGGTGCTTCCAATGCCCGCCGGATCACATTCGAATATGTGATGCTGAAGGACAAGAACGACAGCGACGAGGACGCGCGCGAGCTTGTCCGCCTGATCAAGAAGTTCAAGCTGCCGGCCAAGGTCAATCTGATCCCCTTCAATCCCTGGCCCGGCGCGCCTTACGAATGCTCCGATCCGGAGCGCATCCGCGCCTTCTCGGAGATAGTGTTCGAAGCCGGGATCTCGGCCCCGGTGCGCACCCCGCGCGGGCGGGATATCGATGCCGCCTGCGGCCAGCTCCGGACCGCTGCGGAGAAGAAGAGCCGCGCCGAGCGCGACCGGGAGGCGGCCCAAGAGGCTGCGGGCTAGAGGAGATCGGCTTCGTTCTCGCGGTCGAACTTAGCCCGCGCGCCGGCGATGGCCTCGCGGTTGCTGACGGCCCAGGCACCCAGTGCATTGACTGGGCGTTTGAGCGAATGCCCCAGCGTGGTGAGCGCGTAATCAACTCGCGGCGGCACCGAGGGTGTCACCGTGCGGCTCACCAGCCCGTCCCGCTCCAGCCCGCGCAAGGTCCGCGTGAGCATGCGCTGGGAGATCCCGTCAATCGCTCGGCGAAGCTCACTAAAGCGCAGTGGCCCCTCCCCCAGGCTCATCACCACCTGCATCGACCACTTGTCGCCCACGCGGGAGAGCACCTCGGTCACGGTCTGGCAATCGCCGGCTGCATGCTCGGCGGTGGGAACATCCGTGTGACTAGCGGACAAAAAAGTGCCTTCTTGTGCGGGAGAGGCGGCAGTTTCCATATGGCCCCTGGTTACCCTTTGTTACCGGAGAGCTCAATATGAGAATACTGCATGTCGACAGCGCCACTACCGGAGATGCGTCTGTCAGCCGCAAGCTGACCCGCCTGATCGTCGATCACCTCACCGCCAGGCATCCCGAGGCGCAGGTGGAGGTACTGGATCTCGGAACCAACCCGCTGCCGCATCTCGACGTGGTCACCACGGGCGCGATCCGCTTGCCCGCCGAAGCCCACGACGACGCAATGAAGGCCGCTTTCCCCACCGAGCGCGCGGTGCTGGACCAGTTCCTTTCCTCCGATATCGTCGTGATCGGCGCCCCGATGTACAATTTCACCATTCCCAGTCAGCTCAAGGCATGGCTGGACCGGCTGGGCGTGCCGCGGGTGACTTTCAGCTATAGCGAGAAGGGCCCGGAAGGCCTCGCGGGTGGCCGCCGGGTGATCATCGCCTCCTCGCGCGGAGGCAGCTATGAAATGGGCAGCTCTGTGGAGCATCAGGAATCCTACCTCACGAAGTTCTTCGGCTTCATCGGCATTCCCCGGATCGAGTGGATCCGCGCGGAGAAAACCGGCTTCGGGCCAGAGGCGCTCGCGGAGGCGATGGAGGCTGCGAAGAAGGAAATCGCCATGCTTTGAAGAAACGGCTTGTTCGGCGCGGCGTCTTCGCCAAACAGACCTTTCCACGTTAGGCTGCCACACCCCGTTCGACGCAGCTGCATTGAGAGCCTCGATGGATAATAAAACCTTCGAATTCTACAGCACACGCGGCGCGGAATGGGCCGAGCATCTGCGGAATGGCTGGAGGCCGCAGCTCGACTCCTTCCTCGACAGGCTGGCGACCGGTGCGCGGATCCTCGAGCTGGGCTGCGGCGATGGGCGCGATGCGGCGCGGATGATAGAGCGCGGTTTCAACGTGCATCCCACCGACGGCGTGCCCGAGATGGCGCGGATGGCGAGCGAGCGGCTGGGCCGCGAAGTGGACGTCTTGCCTTTCGATCGGCTGGAGGCGCAGGAGGCGTATGACGCCGTCTGGGCGCATGCCTCGCTCCTTCATGTGGAGCAGGCGGAGCTGCCGGGCATCCTGAAGCGCGTTCATCGCGCGCTGCGCCCGGGCGGATGGCATTTCGCCAATTACAAGGGCGGCACCGGAGGGCACCGCGACAAGTTCGGCCGTTACTACAACTACATGTCGGAAGCGGGCCTGCGCGACGCCTATGAAGCGGCGGCGACTTGGTCTTCCTTCGAGATCGAGGCAAGCGAAGGCGGCGGCTTTGATGGCGTACGCCTCACCTGGCTTGCCGTGACGGTGCGGCGTTGACCGGCAGTGGCGCCTCAGCTCTTGCGCTTCTCCAGCAGCCGCGCCTGGAGCCGCTCCATCGTCTCGACCAGCATGTGCAGCTCCTCATCCGATAGCAGGCCAAGCAGATCGGAGCGTGCGGGATCCACCGTGGTCCGCACCCGCGCGATCATCTCCTTGCCGCGCTCGGTCAGCTCGATCAGGCGGGAACGGCCATCCGCCGGGTTGCCGCGCCGCAGGATCAGCCCGTCCGCCTCCAGCGCGTCGAGGATCCGGACCAGCGCGGGCCATTGCACGTCCAGCCGCTTCGCGATCGCCGAGGCGGTCGTCGCTCCGTCGGCAAAGGCGATCGCGAACAGCATCTCCCATCGCACCCGCGTCTGCCCCGTGCGCGTGCTGATCGTGTTCTCCAGCGATCTGGCCCACAGCCGGGTCGTGCCCATGATCGCCAGCATCGCCCGGAATTCCTGCTCCAGCCGCGTTCCGGGCTTGTAGAATTCGACATAACGGGGCGAATGCGCGAGCAGGCGCTCGGAGGGTGCTGGCACCTTCTTCGTCATCTCCCCCGCGCCTCTTCAAGCCTGCATTGCATCGAATTATGTAACATTGTAGGTAATCGCGCAAGCGAAGCGGGTATCCGAGTCCACCCGCAAAGGGAGAATTGAAATGATCCAGACGCCGCTGGTGTCGTGCGACGACCATCTCGACCTCAACATGCTGCCGGCCAACGTCTGGACCGATCGGATGTCGGCCAAATGGGGCGAGCGCGCACCGCATATCGAAGAGAATGCCCAGGGCGGAGCACAGTGGGTTTCCGACGGGCAGAGCTGGGGTCGCTGGAACGGCAAGGCCACGACCATGAAGGGCCCGAAGCCGCTGCTGACCGCCTATGACCGCGGCGGCGTGGAAGACCTGACCGAGCTGCGCGCCGGCAACCCCAAGCTGCGCCTGCAGGACATGGACCGCGACGGCGTATGGGGCCATATCATCTTCGGCCCGGTGACTTCGATCCCGACGGAAGACGACGCCTTCATGCGGGCTTGCTACGCCGCCTATAACGACTGGCTCTATGACGATTTCTGCGTCGCCGCTCCGGATCGGCTGGTTGGCGTCGCGATGCTCCCGCCGCGCCCCGAAGCCGCGATCGACGAATTGAAGCGCCTTGCCGCGCGCGGCGGCGTGAAGCAGGCCAACCTCCAGATCGCGGTCTGCGAACCGCGCCTGGAAGACAAGGCATGGGAACCGCTCTTCGCCCTGCTTGAAGACTCCGGGATCGTGCTCAGCTTCCACGTCACCGTGTTCCCCAAGGCGGGTGATGCGTTCGACAAGTACAAGGGCTCGCCCGGCGCGACCTTCCTCCACGCCAAGATGTTCATCGAGCAGTTCCTTGACCCCTTCGTCGACCTGTTCGCCTGGGGCATCCTTGAGCGCCATCCCAAGCTCAAGATCGTGATCGCCGAAAGCGGCGTGGGCTGGGTTCCGTGGGTGGTCGAGGAGCTCGACTATCGCCATTACCGCCTGTGGGAATGCGCCGATTTCTGGGACGACAAGGGCGGCATCCCGCACAAGATGAAGCCGAGCGAGGTCTTCAAGCGCCAGGTCTACGGCACCTTCCAGCAGAGCCCGACCGCGATGCGGCTGCTCGAGTTCTGGGGGCCGGACAACCTCCTGTGGGCGAGCGACTATCCTCATCCGGACAGCATCTGGCCCAACAGCCAGGCCACCATCAGCCGCACCATGGGCCACATGGACCCGGAAGATGTACGCAAGATCTGCGGCGGCAACGCGGCGAAGCTGTATGACCTCGATCTTTCCAAGGCCACGGTGCTCGGCACGCTCGACGTCGGATACGAAGCCGTAGCCGCCGAATGAGGCTGACGCTCGGCCCTGTCATGACCGGCAGGGCCGTCGCCTTTCGAGGCGAGGAGCGGAGCGCCATCGCCAAGGAGCCGGCCGTGGGGCCGGTCGCTATTGGCCCGCTCGGCCTGGCGGGTGACGAACAGGGCGACCGCGTCCATCACGGCGGGGTGGACATGGCGATCCACCATTATCCGCTCGATCACTATCCGGACTGGCGGGACGAGCTTGGCGACCACGCGCTGCTGGCTGCGCCCGGCGCCTTTGGCGAGAACATCTCCGCCACCGGCCTGACCGAAGCAGACGTCTGCATCGGCGACCGCTTCCGCCTCGGCACTGCACTGGTGGAAGTCAGCCAGGGGCGCAAACCCTGCTGGAAGATCGACCACAAGTTCCAGCGCAAGGGTATGGCCGCCCGCGTGGTCGAGACCGGCCGCTGCGGCTGGTACTACCGCGTGATCGAGCCTGGGACGGTTGCCGAAGGCGACGTGCTGGAGCAGGTGGAACGCGGCGATGGCGGCTGGAGCGTGGCGCGCGTCTTCCGCTTGATCGTGGGCGGCGAACACAAGCAAGACCCGGCCGCACTGGCCGAGCTGGCCGCCCTCTCGGCCCTGTCGGCCACCTGGCAGGCCAAGGCCAAAGACCTCGCCGGATAGCCGGTCGGCAGACGCCCTGCCGGCGCAGCGGGGGACACCCTTCTTCCCTCCTCGGCCGAAATATGGTCCATTGCAGGCCATGGCCGAGCTACCCCTGTCGAACATCGCCAAACCTGCCCTCGCCGGAGCGATGGAATGACCCGGCCCGCGATCCTGGTGACAGGCGGTGCGAAGCGGATCGGCGCTGCCATCGTTCGGCGCTTCGCGAATGAAGGCTGGCATGTGGTGATCCACTGCAACCGTTCGCGCGCAGAGGCCGAGGCATTGGCCGCCAGCCTGCCCTCCGCCGAAGTCGTCACCTGCGACCTGATCGACAGTGAAGCAGGGATCGCGATGATAGAGGAACTGGCGGAAAGGCTGGCCGACTGGCGGGTGCTGGTGAACTCGGCCTCGATCTTCGTCCCCGACGAGGCGACCGGCCTCGATCCCGAAACCAGCCGTCTTTCCATGCGGATCAATGCGGTCTCGCCCGTCCGGATGGCGCAGGCCTTTCTGACGAAGGCGCGCTCCGCCAATGGGCGGCGAGTGATCGCCATCACCGACCAGAAGCTGGCCAACCCCAATCCGGACTTCTTCTCCTACACGATGAGCAAGCACGCCCTTGCCGGCACGGTGCCGATGCTGGCCATGGCAGAGCCGCATCCGGCCGACCGGGTCTATGCCCTCGCGCCGGGAGCCATCCTGCCTAGTCATGACCAGAACCGCCGTGAGTTCGAGATTTCGGGAAGACTGAACTTGCTGAAGCGGGTGACAGGCGCAGACGAAGTGGCCGACGCCGTCTGCTTCCTCGCGCGTGGCTGGCTGGCGAGCGGCTCCACCCTCTATCTCGATTCCGGGCAGCATCTGCTCTCCCAGCCGCGCGACGTGCTCTACCTCGCCCGCGAAGGAGCATCCGTTTGAAGCGCCACGCGCTCAGCACTCGGCTGTGGCACTGGCTCAACCTCCTGTGCCTGGTCGTCCTGTTCATGTCCGGCCTCAACATCTCCAATGCGCATCCTCGCCTTTACTGGGGCCACTGGGGCTTCGCCCCTGAAGACGCCTGGCTGCATCTCCCGCGTTTCCCCGGCTGGGCGACCATCCCCGGCCATTACAGCCTGGCCGATGCGCGCCTGTGGCACTTCCTGTTCGCGTGGCCCCTCGTTCTCGGCCTGATCGCCTTCATGGCCGCCTCGCTCGCCAACCGGCACTTCGCCCGCGATCTCATGACCCGCACGGCCGAATGGCGCTGGCCAGCGATCCGCGAGGACATTGCCCGCCACCTGAGGCTCCAGTTCGACCACGGGGCTTCCAAGTTCAGCTTCCTCCAGAAGCTCGCTTACGACATCGTCATCTTCGCCCTTCTTCCTCTGATGATCCTGACCGGCCTCGCCATGAGCCCGGCGATGGACGCCAACTGGCCCTGGCTGATCGACGTCTTCGGCGGCCGACAGAGCGCCCGCTCGGTCCATTTCCTCGCCGCTTGGGGGTTGCTCGGCTTCTTTTTCATCCACATCGCGATGGTGCTGCTGTCCGGCCCGCTAGGCCAGCTTCGGGCCATGGTGACGGGAGGGAAGGCATGAAGCGGCGCAGCTTCCTCGCCGGTATCGGCGCGCTGCTGGCAGGCGGCTGCTCCAAGCTCGCGGAAACCGCTCCGGTCTCCTCCCTGCTCCGCTCGGCGGAGGACTGGAACCGCCATGTCCACAATCTGCTCGGGCGCGAGCGCGGCGCGCTCGCCCGCGAATATGCGCCTGAAGACGTCTCCCCGTTCTTTCGCGGCAATGGCACGACAGAGCCGGACAGCAGCGCCTATCGCGCCCATGCGGCGGCAGACTTCGCCGATTGGCGCCTGAGCGTCGGCGGGCTGGTGGCAACGCCGCTCTCGCTCTCGCTGGCGGAGCTGAAGGCGCTCCCCCAGCGCAGCCAGATCACCCGGCATGACTGCGTCGAAGGGTGGAGCGCGATCGGCCAGTGGAAGGGGCCGCAGCTTTCGCGTCTGCTCGAAATGGCGGGCCTGCGAAGCGAGGCGCGCTACATCGTCTTTCGCTGCGCTGACCGGCTCTATGGCGCCGACTACTATGAGAGCATCGACCTCATCGACGCCTTTCACCCCCAGACGATCGTGGCGCACGAACTCAACGGGCAGCCACTGCCGGTCCTGAACGGCGCGCCTCTGCGCATGCGGATCGAACGGCAGCTGGGATACAAGCACGCGAAGTACCTGACCGGGATCGAGGCCGTCGCGAGCCTGGATGGCATCGCGGGGGGCAAAGGCGGCTATTGGGAAGATCGCGGCAAGTATCAGTGGTATGCGGGGATCTGAACCGCATAACGCCCCGCCCGGCGCTGTTGACTCGGGGTGCGGCCCCGCTCCATTCTGGCCCCTCAGGTTCGCTACAAAGGCAATATAACGGGGGAGAGGCAGATGTGGCTGCTCGACAAGATGCTCGGCCGATTGATCCGAAGGGGCCAGCTCGTCATCACCAATTATGACGGGAAGGTCTATAGCTACGGACCGGGCGCGGAGGGCATGGAGCGCGGGCCGATCAGGCTGAGGCTTACCAATCGGAAGGCGGCCAGCCACATCGCGCGCTATCCTCAGCTCGGCGCCGGCGAAGCCTTCATGTGGGGCTGGCTCGAAGTGGAGGAGCCGCATGACATCCGCGACATGATCCTGTTCGTGACGGAGCAGAGCAAGGCATTCGGCGACCGCGCGATCCAGGCGCAGGGCCCGGTGCGCAAGGCCGCGCAGAAGCTCGCGGCGCGGATCGACGGGATCAATCTGAGAGGCAAGGCACGCAAGAACGCGGAGCATACCTACAACCTCACCCGCAGGCTCTACGAGCTGTTCCTTGACGAGGACCGGCAATATACGATGGCCTATTACCGGGACACAGCGAACAGCCTGGAGCAGGCCCAGCTCGACAAGAAGGCGCATCTCGCCGCCAAGATGTTCATCAAGCCGGGCATGAAGGTGCTGGACATCGGCTGCGGCTGGGGCGGTTTCGCGCTCTATCTCAACCGGCATTATGGCTGCGAGGTGCTCGGCGTCGCGCTCGCGCCCGACCAGATCGCCTTCTGCAAGGAGCGGGCCGAAGCCGAAGGCGTGGCCGACAAGGTCAAGTTCGCGCTGATGGATTACCGCGACGTCGAAGGCCAGTTTGACCGGATCAGCTCGGTCGGCCTGCTGGAGCATGTCGGCACGCCGCATTATCCGCAATTCTACAAGCGCACCTTCGAGCTCCTGAAGCCTGACGGGGTGATGCTGTCCCATTGCTGCGGCCGCGCCAACGGACCGGGGGCCACCGATGCCTGGACCCGCAAATATATCTTCCCGGGCGGCTACATCCCGGCGCTGTCTGAGCTGGTAACGCAGAGCGAGCAGGCCGGCTGGCAGGTGATGGATGTGGAGGCGATGCGCTTCCATTACAGCCACACGCTGGAGGAATGGTACAATCGCACCGTCATCCACCGCGACGAGATCGTGAGCATGTATGACGAGCAGTTCTATCGCATGTGGCTCTATTACCTCGCCGGCGCGGAGCAGAGCTTCCGCCACGGGACGCTGGTCAACTGGCAGCTCCTCTATGTGAAGGACCGCGCGGCCATTCCGATGACCCGAGATTACATCGTGGAGGAGAGCGCACGCCTTCGCGCGCTGGACGAGGCGCCCGAATGGCATCTGTCGCAGGCCGCGGAGTGATGCGCCCGCAGGCGGCTTGATCCGGCCGCCCGCCGCGTCCAGAGGACGCCGATGGCAAGCGGTGAGCGTACCCTGGCACTGACCCGCCGCGCGATCTTCGCCCAGGCATGGCCGATCATGCTCGGCCTCGCCTCCGTCCCGCTGGTGGGCGTAGTCGACGCCGCGGTGATCGGGAGGACGGGCGATACCGCCGCGCTCGCCGGGGTGGCGCTGGGCGCGACAATCATCAATCTGGTGTTCTGGAGCTTCGGCTTCCTGCGCATGGGGCTGAGCGGGCTTGCCGCGCAGGCGCAGGGCGCGGGGGACACGCGCGAGGTCGAGGCGCTGCTGCTGCGCGGCATCGCCATCGGCGGCCTGGTCGGGCTTGCCATCACGGTGCTTCAATGGCCGATCGGCCGCGTGGCCTTCGCGCTGCTCGAAGGCGGGCCGGAGGTCACCGCGGAGGCCGCGGGCTATACCAGCTTCCGCTTCTTCGGCGCGCCGGCCGCACTCGCCATCTTCGCCATCAATGGCTGGCTGATCGGGCTGGGGCGTACGCGCGCCGCGCTGGCGCTGCAGATCGTGATGAACGCGGTCAACATCGCGCTCGACCTGATCTTCGTCTGGGGCTTCGGCATGGGTGCATCGGGCGTCGGAGCCGGCACCGCGATCGCGGAATGGACCGCGCTTGCCGCGGGCATCGCCATCGCCGCACGGCTGTGCGGAGCCGGCCCGGTCGCACTGGCGCGCCGGGTTGGGCGCGGAGCCCTGCTTGAAGGTGCCGCGGTGAAGCGCCTGTTCAACGTCAACGCCGATCTGATGATCCGCACCATCGCGCTGCTGGCCATGTTCACCTGGTTCGCCAATGCCGGCGCGCGGCTGGGCGCGCAGTCGCTCGCGGCCAATCACCTCCTGCTCCAGTTCGTGAGCGTTGCCGCCTTCATCCTTGATGCCTTCGCCTTCACCGCGGAGTCCCGCGTAGGCCATGCGATCGGCGCCGGCTCGCGCAGCGCCTTTCTGCGCGCGATCCGCCTGACCGGCGAGTTCTCGGCTGTGGCGGGCCTCGCTCTCGCGCTCGTCTTCTCGCTTGGCGGATCGCTCGCGCTGGAGGCGATGACCACCGACCCCGGCGTGCGGCTGGAGGCGCAGCGCTACCTCGCCCTTGCCGCGCTGATCCCGCTGATCGGCGTTCCGAGCTGGCTGCTCGACGGGATCTTCATCGGAGCGACCCGGACCCGGGCGATGCGCAATGCGGCGATGCTGGCGACCGCGCTTTATCTCGCGCTCGACTTCTCGCTCCGACCGCTCGGCAATCTCGGCGTATGGATCGCCTTCGCCGCCGGCTATCTGCTGCGCGCAGGTGCGCTGGGGCTGCATTTTCCGGGGCTGTTTCGTTCGATCGGCAGCCCTCCGGCGCTTGCACCGCAACAACCCGCCTGATAGGCGCGCCGCGCAATCCAGCGGAGCTTCAAGATGTCCGATATCAAGCGCGTCGTCCTGGCCTATTCGGGTGGTCTCGACACCAGCGTGATCCTCAAATGGCTTCAGGTGACCTACAATTGCGAGGTCGTCACCTTCACTGCCGATCTCGGGCAGGAGGACGAGCTGGAGCCGGCGCGTGACAAGGCGCGCCTGATGGGCATCCCCGACAAGCACATCTATATCGACGATCTGCGCGAGGAGTTCGTGCGCGACTTCGTGTTCCCGATGATGCGCGCCAATGCCCGCTACGAAGGGGACTATCTGCTCGGCACTTCGATCGCCCGTCCGCTGATCTCCAAGCGGCTGGTCGAGATCGCGCGCGAGACCGGCGCCGACGCCGTCGCGCATGGCGCCACGGGCAAGGGCAACGACCAGGTCCGCTTCGAGCTTGGCGTGGCGGCGCTCGCGCCCGACATCAAGGTGATCGCCCCCTGGCGCGAATGGGATCTGAACAGTCGGACCGCACTGATCGCCTGGGCGGAGCAGCACCAGATCCCGGTGCCGAAGGACAAGCGCGGCGAGAGCCCCTTCTCCACCGACGCCAACCTCCTCCACACCTCCTCCGAAGGCAAGGTGCTGGAGGACCCGTGGGAGGAGACGCCGGACTACGTCTATTCGCGCACGGTGAACCCTGAGGATGCGCCGGACGAGCCCGAGTACATCACCATCGACTTCGAGCGGGGCGACGGCATTGCCCTGAATGGCAAGGCGATGAGCCCCGCCGAGCTGCTCGCCGCGCTCAATGCGCTGGGCCGCAAGCACGGCATCGGCCGGCTCGATCTGGTCGAGAACCGCTTTGTCGGCATGAAGAGCCGCGGCATGTATGAGACGCCCGGCGGCGAGATCTATGCCCGCGCCCATCGCGGGATCGAGCAGATCACGCTGGATCGCGGCGCGGCGCATCTCAAGGACGAGCTGATGCCCAAATACGCCGAGCTCATCTATAACGGCTTCTGGTTCGCGCCCGAGCGCGAGATGCTCCAGGCGGCGATCGACCACAGCCAGGAGAAGGTCTCCGGCACGGTCCGCCTCAAGCTCTACAAGGGGCTGGCGAGCGTGGTCGGCCGCAAGAGTCCCAACAGCCTCTATTCGGAGCGGCACGTCACGTTCGAGGACGATGCCGGCGCTTACGACCAGAAGGACGCAGCCGGCTTCATCCGGCTCAACGCCCTGCGCCTGCGCCTGCTGGCGCAGCGGGATCGCTGACCGGGAAGGAAGCGGCGCCGCGACGCAGCGGAACCGAGCCCTAGAGCAGCATCCTTTCGCAGGCGCAACCGCTGAAGGCGACTTATCCACACTTATCCACCGTTATTCGCGCAGAAAGTGGATAAGTCGGCCTTGCGCCGCTTGCGCGACTCACTCCGCAGGCGCACGATCCAGCTATCGAAACACAAAGACCAAATCGTATTCCGGAAGGTGTAATAGCCTGAAAGATCACGATAAAGTCGGAAGGTTTCGACGCGGCGGCGAGGCCGAAGCGAATCGGAAACAGGATCATGCATGATGATCTTCGGATCATTCGCATAATCCGGTGAAAGATACGCCAAAGCCACACTGTCGCAGGCCGGGACTACCGGCTCCACGTGGATGGAACCCGCAAAGGCTTCGGCCCGAACGGAACCCGATGAAGCGTAGAGCCCCCACGGTAGTCGCGACCGCGGAACCGCCAGGACGGTAGCGAAGGCGCCATGCGCTGGACCTACCTCCTGACGGGACCGGATGCCGGCGCGAGCGCCGGGCGCAATCGCTCCCCTGCGGATACTCCTCAGGAGTAAGCATCGGAGCCGGAACGCCGGTCATCGCAACCGGTGCGAGTGGGGTTGGCAGCGATGCCGGCCCCATTTCCATTGGGGCGGACAGATCCGGCCTCGTCCCCTTCCCTTTCTCATTCCATACCTCCTTCCCTATCTCCCATAGCTCCTTCACGTCCTCTCCTCCTTCGCCTCGCCCGTAGAAGCGGGGGCATCGGGAACCCCGAGTCGCACCGCCGATTCGCCTTTCGGCGAGGGGCGCTCTCATTCGGTCCGCCGTAAATCCCGGCCACTTCTGCGCCGAGCCGAACCTCACCGTCGACGAACGGAGGGAACGGGGTGATCCACTTGCTTTCTTCCTGTACCGGCCCCGGCCGTGACGAGACGGACGGGAACTGGCGCAACCTCGGTTGCGAGCCGTTGGGGTGGAGCAGCCGCGGCACTGGCCTTCGCGGTCGGCGGCCTGGTCACTCCGATCCATGCCCAGACGACCGGCGAGCTGGCAGGCGCGATCGCCTCCTCCTTCGCCGCCGTTCCCTCCGCGCCCCGCATCGCCGAGCCAGCCACCATCCAGCCCCTTCCGCCGCAGGAGCCTGCTCCTGAGCCGGTCGCGGAAGAGATCGGCGGCGGCATGGCGAGCTGGTATGGCAGCCGCTTCGCAGGCAAGCCCACCGCCAGCGGCGAGCGCTTCGACCCCAGCGACTACACCGCCGCGCATCGCTCGCTCCCCTTCGGCAGCCTCGTGCGCGTCACCAACAGCCGCACCGGCGAGAGCGTGGTGGTGCGGATCAACGACCGCGGCCCCTTCGCGGAGGACCGCGTGATCGACGTCAGCCGCGCCGCCGCGAGCGAGCTCGGCCTGATCGGCCCCGGCCATGCCGAGGTCACCCTCGCCTTGCTCGAGGACTGAGCGGGGGTTCCCGATCCGCTACCGCTTCGCTGCTTGAGCGTGGTTCCCGTTCGCTACCGCTTCGCTGCTTGAGGGTGACTGCGTTTACTCGCTGTCATTCGGCCGTCACCCTGCCATTTGCGCCATAACCACCTGATCTCCTTTAGATTTCCCGCTTCGGCGCGACAGCGCCGCCCGGAGCACGAAAAGAAATCTTATTTCAACATCGCGAAACATAATTACGCTCCGCGCCATCGGCCCTGAGGCGTCCTGCGCCGGCTGCCCTCCTCCGCAGCCAGCGCGCCGTACCAGCTTCGCTGCCCGAGGAAGGCGTAGGCATCCTCGCTCGCGGCTCTCCTCGCCCGCCGCTCCCGCCGCGCCTGCGCCAGCTCCGTCCGGCTCAGCGGCGCCGCCTCGCCATTCCCGTGGCCCTTATAAGCCTCCTCGCGGGCGGCTTCCTCTTCCTCGGCCGCGATATCCTCGTCCTCGCTCTGCTCGGCCTCGCTTCCCGGCGCGGGCTCTTCCACCTTCAGCGGACGACCGGGCAGCGGCTCGCCCTCCTGCCAATCAAGCGAATCCCATTCGATCCGCTCCAGCATCCGGTCGAAAGCTTCGGAGACGTATTCGCGCGCGACCTGCTGGCGCCCGACCTTCCACGGGTTCTGCATCAGCCAGATCGCCAGGCGGTTGTCATAGCGGCGCGAGGTGCCGACCAGCTCTCCGTGATAGTAATGCTGCACTTCCTCCCCATTCACCGCGCGGTCCATCATCGCATGGGCAAGCTGGTGCATCCCCGCCTCCAGCGCCATTTCCCAGCCGAGCGAGAAGGGCGTGCCCGAAAGCCGGTTGCGCAGCGCATGGGCCGACTGGCGGCTCATCCCCACCGCACGCGCCGCCTGGCTGACCGACTGGCAGGCGGCCAGCTCGCGCAGGAACAGCACCATCTTGCGGCGCGTCCATTGATTGTGGCGCGGCTTGCGCGTCTCCCGCGGCATCTTGCAGGCGGGCAGGTCATCCACCCCTTTGGCCCACGCGGCGGCGGGGGCATTCGAATTCTCGCTAACCTCTGTCATGGTTTCCTCCATATATGATAGAAACCATTCCGGTTATCATGAAGGCATAATTGTAGGAAAGCGGAAAAACGCTCAAACCGGTGAGAGGGAGATGCCAGGGCGCGAGCCGGGTTCGTCAACCCGCCCTCACCTTTCGTCAACCGCCCGCCGGCGCAGCGCGGCACGGCGCGCTCCCCCTCGCCATGAGGCGGCGCCCCACGGGGAGGACTTCGCTGCTCCCTACTTCCCGAGCTGGCCGCGGATCGCGCCGCCGGGGAAGCTGGCATTATGCACGTTGACGTAATATTTCGCCGGCTCGGCCGCGATCGACTGGGCCAGCCCGCGATCGATGTCCTGGCATTCCTCGTCCGCATCGTCCGGCGCGTCACCAGGCGTTTCCAGCGTAACCACCGGAGGGCCGGAATCGCCGGGGCCGCCGCTATGGATATGCGCGGCGGTGGCCGGCTCGATATTGGAGACGGTGAGCGTGTAGCAGATCTCCCCTTCGGAAGGATCGATCCGCCCTTCGAACAGCCCCGCGCCGTTCTCGTCGCCGCCCTTGGTCTGGGCGCTGCCGGTGAGCGAGGCGGTGAGCTTCGCCGAGGGGGCATCCTGCGCCGGCGCGGCGGCCGGCATGGCCAGCGCAAGCGCGCCCAATGCGGCGCCAAGGGCAAGGGGGGCGCCTTTCACGTGTCTGTGCATCATATCTCTCCTCGGAAAATGGGCTTCGAAAATGGGTCTGGCGAAATGCGTCTTGGCAATGGGTCTCGGGAAATGGGCCTCGAAAAAAGGGGGGCGACGCCGATGGACGGGAGCAAATGAGGTACCGGCATCACCCCGAGACGCAAGCGGGCGAGACGTGCGATGTTTCCGATGGCTGCGATGGGGCGTGGCTGGGCGAGGATGAGCCGGGGCGGTGAGGCGCTGGGATCGCGCGCATTGGGAGAGGGAGGCAGCGAGCGGCGGCGCGGCATCAAGATCCTCCCCCACAGGGGAGCGGGACCGGCCCCGGGCTGACTTGGCGGCTGCGCTCGCCGCCGGGAGCGGGACCGAGGGGATCAAGGCCACGCGAGGCAGACTTGGGCTGAAGGAGGCGAAGGAGTTGGTCCAACGGCGGGGTTAGGCGTTAGAGAGACCTCGCCGAAATGACAGATTAGTGCACCGTAACCGTAATTCGATGGGGCGGTGGTGGACAGGCTTAGCGCACTCTCGCGGTAACACCCCTCCTCAATCTTGTCCAGCTAAGTGCAGCAGATCAAGGCTAGCCATGTAGAGATCATCAGCAATATCATCGATATGCCTCGCTTGAGCTATAAACGTTCGATTGTGGGCCGACCAATCACCGACATTTTTCAGACGATCTGCGGCCTGCTTAGTCTGACGTCCCACATTGAACGCTTTTTGTTGTTTAATAACGCTGATAATCCCGGATAGCATAAGAATATCGCCGTTAGAATTCTTAATTAAGTTTAGTTCTCCTTGATTGTCAAAAGCATCGATCAAGAGCGTCTCGAACAAACGCCTGCACATCACCGCACAGCAATCGAAGAGCGCATTGTCGTATGCAGCGTTGATTTGCCACACAACATTTTTCACGTATTTTCGAGCACCTTCAAAAATTTTCGCATCGATGACTGATCCAGAATTCGCCGGCCGCATCGGCCCGGCAAACGATCCAAATTTTTCGTCCAATTGACGAGCAGATCGGATATTCGCCTTGAAACGGTCCCCATTAGACACGACGCGACTATCTGCTTTGAGGCGCCCCTTGAGCCGCGATGAGTTAATCGCCGGTCCTCCAGCTTCCTGCACAATCCTTGCAATTTCATTTGGAGCGAGTCCGGGCCTACCGAATTTGCTTTCGTGCCAAAGCAGCCCCACAGCAACATCGAGCTCAGGCAACGACGCCTCAAGCAGCCGCTGTCCAAAGGAGATCGTCGCTCGGTCATCAATTTCTGGCAAGGCAATATGCCTTCACGAGTTCCTCGGCCTTGCTGATCGCCGAAGGGTTCAATTTGATCACCGAAGAGCGTAGCTGAAGCCAATCGCAGTTCCGAATGCCACGAGCGCCATTCTTCGAAGTTAGACCGATTGGATTGAGCACTTTGGAGCACATTTCAATCGTAACATCCCCGATCTCGGTGTGCCGCCCCCAAAGAAGCAGCAAAGTCGATGCCAACACAATTGGAGCGGTTCGGCCAAATCCTGGCTTCTCCCGAAGCGCTTCCCAGTACTTGTGGTCCAGATGGATGAATGGGGCGCTTGTGGTAGGATCTGCTGCAGCCTCAAGAACAGCTATGTCGAGGCCGATATCACTTGCAAATGCCTGAAGTGGAGCTGAGCCAGCCCGCTGGCTGCCGCGGTTGCCCGGCTGTTCCGCTGTTTCGGTCGGCGATGAGCTGGCAACCGTCTCACCCGTGATCGCGGCCATGGTAGACAGCCAAATGGCCGCGTTCTTCGAGCGTGCAACAGTAGCTCCATTTGCGAGCAAACAAACTTCAAGCGAAGGCTGCTCACCCTCTTCAACTTTCAGCATCTACTCCTCCATCATGAGGTCCTGAAAAAACTCGATCTGCGATTTAGGAAGTGAATATGTTTGATTTGCAACCAAATTGAGCTTCTTAGCTTTCATTAAGCTCTGGAGAATCTTTGTAAGATTTCCGGAATAATTCTGATTATAGTAGGCCGCAGCCGACTGCATCTCGTCGAGGACATCTTTTCTCGAAAACTTGGCCTGCCCCTTTACTAACGAGAGATGCGCACACGCTGCCATCGCCAAGTCGGGACCAGTCTTTGCATTCATGATGGACGCGATAGTGTTGGTGGAGTGCTCAAGAAGTGCGCCAGTCGCAACAGCGCCGGTACCAGAAGACTGCACTGCACCAGCTGTGATAATCTCCTTGTTGTTTGCCCAGCCGTTCTCTTTCAGAACATTCGATAGTAAGTTCGGAAATTTGTCTAGGACAAAGGCCTCCGCCCCCTCGACTTCGACCTCAACGACTCCAACTTTGATCTTCACGCGAACTTCAGACACCGCAACCTCCGTCACTCAGGGGCAGTCCGCTTTCTGCTTCACGTACAATTAAACTGTCAATGGCGTTTACGCGCCGTATCAGCAAAACTGTGGAAAACCCGTGCTATCGCGTCTCATTTCGTATGCGTAATTCGCCTTATCCTATCTTTTTGAAGGCTGATCTCTATCTGTGCCGACCGTATGACAGACCATTATTGCGTGACTGTACCTTTTTTATCCAGTATTTTCCGCACGTTACTGTCCGTTAGGAAAACGCTTACAAATACGTCTTCTGCCGTATGATATCCTCATTCAACAATATGGGGTACGGCTTATGCCTCTAGTGCGCGCCATACTGACCTTAACTAGCTGATAATACGATAACTCTGCTCTTCAATCAGAATAGTCCAATTGCATTTCGAAGACGTACGTCTGGTGTTTTGCAAGAATGATGCACGTTTGTTCTGCCGTATGATCCGCACTTGGCGAGACTTCCACTCTTGATGGCAATGGCGCCCACTCCGCCGCCGCATTGACCTTCCCCAACATCAGCACCAGATCCCGTCCCGCGTAGGTGGGCGGTTCGGCCGTGACTTTCCGGGAATCTTTTGGCCTACCAAGGAAGCTGGACCCCGGAACAAGTCCGGGGTGACGAGGAAGGTTGGCGGCGCGGTTCTTCGCGCCTTAGCGCCTTTGCGTGAGGAATTGTTGCGTGGCATCTCCGGCGGTGACACCCCTCCACCGTCCCCGGAACAAGCCCGGGGCCGGTCCCCCTCCCCCTAAGGGGGAGGATCATGATGGGGTGAACCCCTCCACCGTCCTCCTGGGGGGAGGATCTTGAAGGCGCTGCCCCCTCCACCATCCCCGGAACGAGCCCGGTGTGGTCCCCCTCCCCCCAAGGGGGAGGAGCCGCCCTACTCCGCTGCTTCGGTGGTCCGGGCGCGTTCCAGCATTGGGGCTAAGTACTGCCCGGTATAGGAGCGCGGTTCCTCCGCGACCCGCTCCGGCGTTCCCTCGGCCACGATCTCGCCGCCGCGCACGCCGCCTTCGGGGCCAAGGTCGATGATCCAGTCGGCCGTCTTGATCACGTCCAGATTGTGCTCGATCACCACCACGGAATTGCCCTGGTCGACCAGGCGGTGGAGCACTTCGAGGAGCTTGCGGACATCCTCGAAATGGAGGCCGGTGGTCGGCTCGTCGAGGATGTAGAGCGTCTGCCCGGTGGAGCGGCGGCTGAGTTCCTTGGCGAGCTTCACCCGCTGCGCCTCACCGCCGCTCAGCGTCGTCGCCTGCTGGCCGACCTTGACGTAGCCGAGGCCGACTTCGTTCAGCATGTGCATCTTGTCGCGGATCGGGGGGACGGCCTTGAAGAATTCCTCCGCATCCTCGATCGTCATGTCGAGCACGTCGGCGATGCTCATCCCCTTGAACTTCACTTCCAGCGTTTCGCGGTTGTAGCGCTTGCCGTGGCATTCCTCGCAGGTGACGTAGACGTCAGGCAGGAAGTGCATCTCGATCTTGATCAGCCCGTCGCCCTGGCACGCCTCGCACCGCCCGCCCTTGACGTTGAAGCTGAAGCGGCCGGGCTTGTAGCCGCGCGCCTGCGCCTCCGGCAGGCCGGCGAACCAGTCGCGGATCTGGGTGAAGGCGCCGGTATAGGTCGCCGGGTTGGAGCGCGGGGTGCGGCCGATGGGCGACTGGTCGATCTCGATCACCTTGTCGCAGAATTCGAGGCCGGTGATCTTGTCATGCGCTCCGGCGATGATGCGCGCGCCGTTCAGCGCGCGGGCCGCCCCGGCATGGAGCGTGTCCACGGTGAAGCTGGACTTGCCCGAGCCGGAGACGCCGGTGATGCAGGTGAAGGTGCCGAGCGGGATGGCGGCGGTGACGTTCTTGAGATTGTTCGCCC
>Ga0164243_10000969_pt1 | contig 50073 bp, 48 predicted proteins | sample OricompcompostOP_FD_108781 | JGI IMG/M metagenome (GOLD analysis project Ga0164243, IMG submission 108781) | Organic Plus compost microbial communities from Emeryville, California, USA - Original compost - Organic plus compost (OP) | ecosystem: Engineered > Solid waste > Mixed feedstock >... | reverse complement strand
TCCCGCAGACGCTCCCACTGATCGTCCCGCAGTACCTCGCCTTCCACACCAGCCTCCAAAAGCCAGTGTTGAATCACAAACCCGCACCGCCGTGAATCCCTAAAATGTCACTACAGCCTAGTGCATTGGGCAAGGTCTAACCGATGCGTGCGGGGACGGCCCCCACCAAAGGCCTGCCCGCTCAGCCTATTCGACCGGAACCGTTTCGGTATCCGCGCTGTTCGCTGCCGGTTCGTCGGAAGCGGGGGCAGGCCGGTGCAGCGGGGCGCCGCTGTTGTTGAGGGCGCCGACGCCGTCCGCGCGCACCGCGTCGAGATCGGTCATCGAATCGTTCACAGTGCCGTCGACCACTTCCATGTCACGCATCTCGACATCATTGCCGGCGGCCTGCTTGTTGCCGCCGCAGCCGGCGAGCATGAGGGCCGCCATGGCAAGGGCGGGGAAGATTGGCAAAATGCGGCGGCGCACGTCCGGTCGTGGCATCCTATGTTCTCCTTGACGACGCGGTCACATACCGGCTTGTCGCGACCCCCCGGCACGACCGCAAGAGGCGGACCTTAGTTGCAGCTCGCTTTACCCTCAAGCCCCGCCCGCTTCGGGGCCGACCGCCGCCAGCATCGCCGCAGCATGGCGGGCAAGCGCTGCGTCGAGCGCGGAAATCCCGGCTGTCGCGCCCAGCGCGGCGAGGCTGGTGACGCCGAACGCACTGATTCCGCACGGTATGATGCCGTCATAATGGGACAGATCGGGCGCGACATTGATGGCGAGGCCATGCAGTGTCACCCATTTGCGCACGCGCACGCCGATGGCGGCGATCTTCGCCTCGGCGCCGTCCGGGCCGCGGGTCCATACGCCGATGCGGCCCTCGGCGGTCCAGGCCGGGACGCCGAAATCGTCCAGCGCGGCGATGATCCACTGCTCCAGCGCCTGGACGAAACGGCGCACGTCGCGCCCGCGCGCGGCGAGGTCGAGATTGAGATAGACGACCCGCTGGCCGGGGCCATGATAGGTATATTGGCCGCCCCGCCCGGTCTCGAACACCGGGAAGCGCGCGGCGAGCAGGTCGCGCGGCAAGGCGCTGGTGCCGGCGGTGTAGAGCGGCGGATGCTCGACCAGCCAGATGCGCTCCGCGGCCTCTCCGGCGGCGATCGCCTCGGCCCGCGCGGTCATGTCCGCGACGGCGGCCGGATAATCGAGCAGGCCGGGCTCCGTGCGCCATTCGAGCCGGTCGAGCGCCGAGGGCGCGCGGATTCGTGCCTGTGCCATGCCCGGCGGAGATGGGACGCGGCACCGGATTTGGCAAGCATCCATCCGCTCTGGCCCTGGCCGGAGAATTTGCCTATCGAGCGCGCGTGACGAAAATCGACTTGAACCGGATCTGGGACGACGCACGGGCCATGGCGGCCGCCAATGCAGAGCTGCTCGCGGTGCTGGCGGGCATGTTCGTGATGCTGCCCATGATCGTCTCGCTGCAGCTGATCGACGGCGGCGCGCCGGCGCAGCCCGCACCGCCGCCGCCCGAGACCATGAAAGCGCTGCTCGATTTCTACATGCGGCAGATGTCCGCGCACTGGCCGGTGCTGCTGGGGCGCGAGCTGATCGCCGGCTTCGGCATGCTGACCATGCTGGTGCTGCTGCTGCGCGAGAGCCGGCCGACCGTCGGCGAATCGCTGCGCTTGGCACTTCTGCTGCTGCCCGGCTATGTGCTCGCCGAGGTCATGGAAGGCGCGCTGCTGGTGGTCGCCTTCATGGCCTTCGTCGTGCCATTCTTCTATGTGCTGGCGCGCCTGCTGCTGATCCCGTCCGTCGCCGCGGCGCAGGGGCAGACGAACCCGGTCGAGCTGATCGGCCGCAGCTTCGCGCTGACGCGCGGCAATGGCTGGCGCATCCTGCTGATGCTGGCGGTGCTGTTCCTCGTCACCCAGCTCGCCCTCTATGTACTGGTGCTGATCGTCTCGATCCTGGGCGGCCTGTTCCTGCCGGCGGAGCTGGCGCGGTTCGCCGAGCATGTCGCGGTCGGCATCATGGCGGCGCTCGTCGCGGTGGCGAGCGCGCTGCTCACGGCAGCGGTCTACCGCGCCACGGCCGCGCTGAACGATCCCCGGCTCAGTCCCAGGTGACGCGCGGCGGCAGGCTCATCAGGATCGCGTCGATATTGCCGCCGGTCCTGAGGCCGAACAGCGTGCCGCGGTCATAGACGAGGTTGAACTCGACATAGCGGCCACGCCAGGCGAGCAGGTCGGCTTCCTCCTGCGCGGTCCAGGGCAGGCCCATGCGCCGGCGCACGATGCGCGGGAAGACATCCAGGAACGCCTCGCCGACATCGCGGGTGAAGGCGAAATTGGCATCGAAATCGCCTTCCAGATGATCGTAGAAGATGCCGCCCACGCCACGATGCACCTGGCGGTGGGGGATGTAGAAATAATCGTCCGCCCATTTCTTGAAGCGCGGATAATGGTCCGGGTCGTGCGCGTCGCACGCGGCCTTGAGCGCGGCATGGAAGTCCGTCAGGTCCGCCTCGTAGACGATCGGCGGATTGAGATCGGCGCCGCCGCCGAACCAGCGCTTGGTCGTGACGAGGAAGCGCGTGTTCATATGGACGGCGGGCACATGCGGATTGGCCATGTGCGCGACCAGGCTGATGCCGGTGGCGAAGAAGCCGGGATCGTCCTGCGCGCCATGGATGGTCCGCGCGAATTCGGGCGAGAAGGCGCCGCCCACGGTCGAGACGTTGACGCCGACCTTCTCGAATATCCTGCCCTTCATCACGCCGCGCGTGCCGCCCCCGCCGCCGCCCTGCTCGATCGGGCCGGTCGGCTGGCCCTCGGCCTCGCGCCACCAGCTCAGATAATCGAAAGCGGCATCGCTGCCCGCCTCCCGCTCGATCGCCTCGAATGCGGCGCAGATGCGATCCCGCAGGCTCTCGAACCAGGCGCGCGCGGCCTGCTGCTCCGTGTCCAGCGGGATCGTCTCTTCAGTCGGCATCATCGTCCCTTGCGATCGTCGCGTTCCGGCGCGACCCGTAGCCTGTCATTGTCCGGGTCGCCTGCCTTGCTCAGGCGGGGAACTGCCCGGTCTGCCGCAAGGCCTCGCCGAGCGCGATGCCCGTGGCGACCGCAAGATTCAAGGACCGAAAGCCCGCCGCCATCGGAATCCGCACGCGCAGATCGGCGCGGGCGTGGAGATCGGGCGGCAGGCCGGCGCTCTCGCGGCCCATCAGCAGCAGGTCGTCCGGCGCGAAGCGGGCATCGGGCAGGCGGGTGTCGCCGGCGCCGGTGAGCGCGACGAGGCGCGCGCCGCCAGCCAGCCGCGCGGCGGCGAAAGCGGCGAAATCGGCATGGCGCGCGGCCTCCGCCGCCGCGCCATAGTCCATCGCGGCGCGGCGCAATTGCGCGTCCGATGCGGGGAAGCCGCAGGGCAGGATGATGTCGACACCCACCTGCCAGCAGGCCGCCAGGCGCAGGATGGTGCCGACATTGCCGGCGATGTCCGGCTGGAACAGGACGATGCGCATGGCCGCTCCCCTAGCGTGTCCGGCACCGCTGTCACAGCCCCTGGCCGATAACTGTGCGGGCGCGAAATTGGCTGTTGGCAAATCGCGATCAAGGGCGCTATCAGGCCCCCCAACGCGTCCGGGGGGTTCCGGGCGCGCGGTGTGTCGCATCACGCGCTCGGGCAAGCGGACTTCCCGCCTGAAAAGGGGAGCCGACCGGAGGACCCGGGCTCAACGGAGAGCCGGCACGCCGATCCGCGGATCAGGCCCGGCCGTGCCATCGCTGCCGGCGATACGGGCCAAGGGAGGCAGTGACGACGCATGGCCACGGAAGTGCAAGGGATTGAGGCCGTCGAGAATGAAGGGGAAGGCGTCCGTCGCCGCGACTTCATCAACATCGCGGCGGTGAGCTTCGCAGGTGTCGGCGGGCTTGCCGTGCTGTTCCCGCTCATCAACCAGATGAATCCGAGCGCCGACGTGCTCGCGCAGGCAACGACTGAGGTCGACCTGTCCGCGATCCAGGAAGGGCAGGCGGTCAAGGCGGTGTTCCGCTCGCAGCCGCTGTTCGTCCGGCACCTGACGGCCAAGGAGATCGAGGAGGCCGACGCGGTCAACGTCGCCACGCTGCGCGATCCGCAGACGCTCGACGACCGCGTGGTCGACGGCAAGAAGCAGTGGCTCGTCACCATGGGCGTGTGCACTCATCTGGGCTGCGTGCCGCTCGGTGCGGGCGAGGGTGAGAATCGGGGGCCGTTCGGCGGCTATTTCTGCCCCTGCCACGGTTCGGCCTATGACACGGCGGCGCGCATCCGGCAGGGTCCGGCGCCCAAGAACCTGGAGGTTCCGCCGTACAAATACACCTCCGACACTGCCATTCTCGTGGGCTGAGGATAAAGATAATGAGCTTTCCCTGGGCTGAGCATTACACGCCGAAGCACCCGCTGATGAAGTGGGTCGACGAGAAGCTGCCGCTGCCGCGACTCGTCTACAATGCCGTCGGGTCCGGCTATCCGGTGCCGCGCAACCTCAACTTCTTCTGGAATTTCGGCGTCCTCGCCGGTCTCGCCCTGACGGTCCAGATCGTCACCGGCATCATCCTGGCGATGCACTATGCCGCCAGCGCGGATGTCGCGTTCAATTCGGTCGAGCATATCATGCGCGACGTGAATTCGGGCTGGCTGCTGCGCTATGCCCATGCCAACGGCGCGAGCCTGTTCTTCATCGTGGTCTATATCCACATCTTCCGCGGCCTGTTCTACGGCTCCTACAAGGCGCCGCGCGAGATGGTGTGGCTGCTGGGCGTGGTCATCTTCCTGCTGATGATGGCGACCGCCTTCATGGGCTATGTCCTACCCTGGGGCCAGATGAGCTTCTGGGGCGCGCAGGTGATCACCGGGCTGTTCTCGGCGATCCCCGTGGTCGGCGACCCGATCCACACCTGGCTGCTCGGCGGCTTCGCGCCGGGCGACGCGGCGCTCAACCGCTTCTTCTCGCTGCACTATCTGCTGCCGTTCGTGATTGCGGGCGTCATCATCCTGCATATCTGGTCGCTGCACATTCCCGGCTCGTCCAACCCGACGGGCGTGGAAGTGAAGGGGCCGCAGGATACGGTGCCGTTCCATCCTTACTATACGGCGAAGGACGGTTTCGGCGTCGGCGTGTTCTTCATCCTCTTCGCGCTGCTGGTCTTCTTCGCGCCGAACATGCTGGGCCACCCGGACAATTATATCCAGGCCAACCCCATGTCGACGCCGGCGCATATCGTGCCCGAATGGTATTTCTGGCCTTTCTACGCGATCCTGCGCGCCTTCACGATGGATCTCTCCATCCCCTTCACCGGCATCGTCATCATCCCGGCCAAGCTGCTCGGCGTGCTGGCCATGTTCTCGGCGATCCTGCTGCTGTTCTTCCTGCCCTGGATCGACACCTCGCCGGTGCGCTCGGGCAAGTATCGGCCGCTGTTCAAGAAGTTCTTCATCCTGCTGATCGTCGACGTGCTGATCCTGGGCTATTGCGGCGGTGCGCCGGCCGAGGAGCCCTATGTGATGATCAGCCAGATCGCGGCCGCCTATTATTTCGCGCACTTCCTCATCATCCTGCCGCTGATCGCATCGTTCGAGCGGCCGGACCCGCTGCCGGGCTCGATCACCGAGGCGGTGCTGGCCAAGGCGGGTCTGTCGACGGAAGAGGCAGAGCCCGTCGCCGTGGCTGCTGAATAAGGGGGCAACAAGCAATGGTTCGTATCCTCGCCGCCCTTGTCGGCATCTTCTTCGCGGGCATGCTGCTGCTCACCTTCCTGTGGGGCGCGGTGGCCTATGTCGGCAATCCGCCGGCCGCGACTGTCGAGCATGAGTTCCACCGGGCTCCCAAGGAGATCGCGTGGACCTTCGACGGCCCGTTCGGCTATTATGACAAGCAGCAGCTGCAGCGCGGCTTCCAGGTCTATACGGAAGTCTGCTCGGCCTGCCATTCGCTGCATCAGGTCGCGTTCCGCAGCCTGGAGGCGCTCGGTTACAATGAGGCCGAGATCAAGGCGATCGCCAAGGCCCGCCAGGTTCCCTCGGTCGATCCCAACACCGGCGAGCCGACGACGCGCGAAGGCGTGCCGGCCGATCATTTCCCGCTCGTCTACCCCAATGACGTGGCGGCGCGGGCAGCGAACAACAACGCCATTCCGCCGGACCTCTCGCTGATGGCCAAGGCGCGGCATGACGGTCCGAACTACATCCATTCGCTGCTGACCGGCTTCCAGAACCAGCCCGCCGAGCTGCTCAAGGAATTCCCGGACGCGAAGACGCCCGAGGGCCTGCACTACAATCCCTATTTCGCCAACCTCAACCTCGCCATGGCGCCGCCGCTGACCGCCGAGGGCCAGGTGACCTATGGCGAGGGACAGCCCAAGCCGACCGTTGACCAGATGGCGCAGGACGTCGCGGCCTTCCTCATGTGGACGGCCGAGCCGAACCTGGAAGCGCGCAAGGCCACCGGCCGCGCCGTGATCATCTTCCTGCTGTTCGCGACGGTGCTGGCCTATCTCTCCTACCGGAACATCTGGGCCGGCAAGGCGCATTGATCGGGCGGACCGGTTCTGAACAAGCGGAGGGGCGGGCTGCGCGAGCGGCCTGCCCCTCCGCCGTTCGGGGAGACTGGGAGCAAGAGAAGCGGCTGGTCATGTCCGGTGGGGCCGGGTCGACCCTGGCGATGCGCCACCATCGTTCTTAGTGCGGCGGCAGGTTGCGTAAGCGCGTCTTAATCATCGCATCATATCGACTTTCGGGTCAGGAGGCGCAAAAGAAGCCGCATGTTCGTCGCTCCCATTCGTCATTGCCCATGCGCCCTGCCGACCGGATCATGCCATTTCGTTCGCGCATGTTCGGCGGAGACAGGCCGATGAGCAGTGAGCCGCCCTGGCATTCGGTCGAGATTCCCTATTGGCCCGCGGAGCGGAAGCGGTTCCTGCAATGGGCGCCGTCGCGCGCCCTGATCCGGACGCTGCGCGACTATGAGACGCTCGGGCGGGGTGGGTTGTTCGCGCCGGTCCGGCGCAGGTTCGTCGTGCTGCGTCATCGCTTCTGGTCGGTCGTCACGGGCGCCGACATCCCGCTCGGCACTCGCATCGGCGGCGGGCTCAAATTGCCGCATCCCAATGGCGTGGTGATCCATCCCGCCGCCGTGATCGGGATCAACTGCTGCATTTTCCAGCAGGTGACGCTGGGCAAGCAGCCGTCCGGCGTGCCGACGATCGGCGCTCATGTCGAGATCGGGGCGGGCGCCAAGATCCTCGGGGGCGTCCATATCGGCAATCATGCCAGGATCGGCGCCAATGCCGTGGTGATCCGGGATGTGCCGGAAGGCGCGACGGCGGTGGGGATTCCCGCCCGCAACGTCATGCCCGCCGATCGGGAAGCGACAGCCGCCTTGAGCTGATCCGTCCACATGCACCGACGAGAGCCCGCGATCACGACCGGGTCAGCAATCGCCACGCCGAAGAGGATGGGTTCGTTGAGCCCTTCCGCCAGGCCGGAACCGGATCAGTCCTCCCGCATCCGGATGAGCCGGGCGGGGACGCCGCCCATGATCGCGCCGGGCGGCACGTCCTTGGTCACGACCGCATTGGCGCCGATGATCGCGCGCTCGCCGATCACGATATCGCCGACGATGACGGCGCCGGCGCCGATTTGCACGCCGTCGCCGATGATCGGCTTGGCGTTCCGGTCGGACGGATCGGCGATGCCGAGGGTCGTGTTCTGGCGGATATAGACGTCCGAGCCGATCGACCGTGCGCCGATGATGATGCCGCCGAAATGGTCGATGCGCAGGCGGCGCCCTACCGGCACATTATAGGAGAGCTTGATCCCGCAGACCCACTCGCACAGTTTGAACATGATCCGGTAGAGCAGCGAGAAGGGCGCGCGCAGCAGCTTGGGGCGGACGGACATGCGCCAGTTGCCGAAGCGGTGCCAGAACAGCGTCCAGAAGCCCTGGCTCAGCCAGTCCCGGTCATGGGTCGCGAAATCCTCCGCGACGAGCGCCCAGAAGCCGATATCCTTCGGATTGGCATTGACCCTGCCGTCCGGCAGCGGCGGCGCCGCGGGCTTCCTGGCGAGACGACGCGGCGCGGGATCGTTCACTGGCCGCGATCCTTGACCGTCTTGCCGTCCGGCCGCGCCAGATAGGGATCGCCCAGGAACAGCGGCTGGAGCACGAAGCGGCGGAAGTCACCGAAAAAGCCCGTCGGCAGGTCGGACGAGCGCCCCCGCACGCCCCGGAACAGGACATTGAGCAGCGCGCCGGATAGCCGCGCAAGCGCCGCCCGCCGCGCGCTGCCCTTGCCGCCCGTCTTGACATGATAGAGCCGCCAGCTGTCATACCAGTAGCTCGGTTGCGTCTTGTTCCTGAGGCGCCCGCCCTTCATGCCTGTCGCCGCGCCGGCGACATGCTCGATGCGGGCCTCCGGGATGTGCCAGATGGCATGGCCAGCCCTGTGGAGCCGCCACATGAGCTCGGTTTCCTCGAAATAGAGGAAGAAGTCCGGATCGAAGAAGCCGATGCGGCGCAGCACGTCGAAGCGCGCCATGAAGGCGGCGCCGGTCACCCAGTCGACCGGCTGGGCGCCGAGATCGACCGGCAAGTAGATCTGCGAGGCCGGGATGCGGCGGATGAGCGGCCCGACGCCGCTGGTGAGGACGAATTCGCTCGCAAGGCTGGGAAAGCGGAAGGCCGCCGTCGCCGGCATGCCGTCCGGCCGCACGATGGCCGCGCCGGCGGCGGCGGCTTCGGGATGCGCGTCCAGGAAGGTCGCGAGGCAATCGATCGCCTCGTTGCCGAGCCGCGCGTCCGGATTGAGCAGGAAGACATAGGATGGCGGCGTCGCCTGCCGCGCCAGGGCGTTCAGCACGACATTGTTGCCGCGGCCGAAGCCGTGATTGCGGTCCTCGATGTAGAGCGTCACGCGCTCGCCCCAGCCGCGCGCGGCATGCGCCGCCCGGAGCACCGCCGCATCATCGCCGGGCGAGCCGTTCTCGACCAGATGCACGTCCACCGCGCGGCCGCCATGGCTGTGGGCCAGGACGCTCTCGGCCGCCGCGATCGCCAGCTCGGCCGTGCCATAGTTGACGATGATGACCGAGACGTCCTGCATCAACGGAGCTGACTTGTCCTGTATGTCAAGGATGGCCGGGCCGGTGAGAGCGAGGCCGTGCTTCTAGCATGGCGTGGCGGCGCGCACAAAGGAAGCGCCGCATGCCGGGCGCAGCGGTCGCCTCATGTCAGTCCTCCGAGAGCAGCGCTCTTGCCCAGGCCCTGAGGTCGACGCCCATGGCCGGGTCGCGGCTGGCGAGCGCGAAGTTCGCCTGCGCGAAGCCGAGCTTGGAGCCACAGTCGAAGCGTTCGCCGTCGAAGGTGACGCCGTGGAAGGGCTGGGTGCCGATCAGCTTGGCCATCGAATCGGTGAGCTGCACCTCGCCGCCGGCGCCGGCCTCCTGCGTGGCGAGCAGCGTCATCACCTCGGGCTGCAGGATGTAGCGCCCCGGCAGCATGAGATTGGACGGCGCGGTGCCGAGCCTGGGCTTCTCCACCAGGCCCTTCACTTCGGTGAGCACGCCGTCGCGCTTGCCGGGATCGATGATGCCATAGCTCGGCGTCTCCTCCATCGGCACCTCGAGCGCGCAGACCAGATTGCCGCCGACCTTCTCATATTGCGCGACCATCTGGGCGAGGCAGCCTTTCTCGCGGCCGATCAGCAGCTCGTCGGGCAGGATGATGGCGAAAGGTTCGTCGCCGACGATGTCGCGCGCGCACCAGATGGCGTGGCCAAGGCCGCGCGGCTCCTGCTGGCGCACGAAGATGGCGTTGCCGGGGGTCAGCCGCGTGCCTTCGAGCGCGTGGAGCGGCTTGCCGCGATCCGCCTGGATGCGCTCCAGCTCATAGGCCATGTCGAAATGGTCCTCGATCGCGCCCTTGTTGCGGCCGGTGACGAAGATCATCGTCTCGATGCCGGCTTCCCGCGCCTCGTCCACCGCATATTGGATGAGCGGCCGGTCGACGACGGGCAGCAGCTCCTTGGGGACCGCCTTGGTGGCGGGCAGGAAACGGGTGCCCAGACCGGCAACGGGAAACACGGCTTTACGGATCGTCACATCTCACTCCCTGTCGATGGGCCTTTTTGCAGCTGCGTACGCGCTATGTGCGATCGCGGTAAAAATCCCGGTACCAGTCGACGAAACGCCCCAAACCTTCGGCGAGCATCACGCGGGGCTTGTAGCCGGTGATGGCGTGGAGCTTGCTCACATCGGCATAGGTGGCGGTGACGTCGCCGGGTTGCATGGGGCGCATGATCTTGCGCGCTTCCCGGCCCAATGCCGATTCGAGCGTGGCGATCATGTCCATCAGGCCGACCGGATGGCTGTCCCCGATGTTGAGGATGCGGTTCTCGCCGGCCGGCGGCGGCCGGTCGAGCGCGCCGATGATGCCGTCGACGATGTCGTCGATATAGGTGAAGTCGCGCGCCATCCGGCCTTCGCCATAGACCTCGATGGGCTCGCCGGCGAGAATCTTCCGGGTGAAACCGAAATAGGCCATGTCCGGCCGCCCCCAGGGGCCATAGACGGTGAAGAAACGCAGGCCCGTCTGCGGGAAGCCATAGAGCCGCGCATAGCTCTGGCTCACCAGCTCGCAGGATCGCTTCGTCGCCGCATAGAGCGAGACCGGCATGTCGACCGGATCGTCCTCGCGGAAGCCCTGTCCGGTCAGCGGCCGGTCGCCATAGACGCTGCTCGACGAGGCGTAGACCAGATGCGCGAAGCGCGCCGCATGGCGGCAGGCCTCCAGCACGGCGAGATGCCCGGCCAGGTTGGACCGCTCATAGGCGAAGGGATTTTCGAGGCTGTAACGCACCCCCGCCTGCGCGGCGAGATGGACGACGCGGCCTATGCCATGCGCGCGCAACAGTCCGGCGACGACATCGGGATCGGCGATGTCGCCATGCACGAAGCGGAAGCGGTCCAGGCCCTCGAAGGTGGCGAGCCGCGCCTGCTTGAGGGCGGGATCATAATAGGCATTGAGACTGTCGATGCCGATCACCGTCTCGCCGCGGGCGAGCAGGCGATGCGCGGTGGCGTGGCCGATGAAACCGGCCGCGCCTGTGACCAGGATCGGACCGCCCGCGCTCAACGGCCGACGGCGGTATAGGCGAAGCCGGCGGCTTCCACCATGTCGCGCGGATAGATGTTGCGCAGATCGACAAGGACCGGCGCCTTGAGCAGCGCCTTGGCGCGGCCCAGGTCGAGCGCGCGGAACGCATCCCACTCGGTCACGATGACGAGCGCATCGGCGCCGTCCATGGCCTCATAGGCGCTCGCGCAATAAGTGATGTCCGGCAGGTCCTTCTTCGCCTGCTCCATGCCTTCCGGGTCATAGGCGCGCACGGTGGCGCCGGCATCCTGCAGCGTCCGCACGATGGCGATGGCGGGCGAATCGCGCATATCGTCCGTATTGGGCTTGAATGTGAGGCCGAGCACCGCGATCGTCTTGCCGCGCACTTCGCCGCCGCAGGCCGCGATCACCTTGCGTCCCATGGCGCGCTTGCGCTGGTCGTTCACGGCGACGACGGCCTCCACGATGCGCTGCGGCGCCTCATGGTCCTGCGCGGTCTTGAGCAGGGCCAGCGTGTCCTTGGGGAAGCAGCTGCCGCCATAGCCCGGGCCGGCATGGAGGAATTTGGCGCCGATGCGATTGTCGAGGCCGATACCGCGCGCCACGTCCTGCACGTCCGCGCCGACCCGCTCGCACAGATCGGCGATCTCGTTGATGAAGGTGATCTTGGTGGCGAGGAAGGCGTTGCCCGCATATTTGGTGAGCTCGGCGCCCCGGCGGCTCATCTCGATGATCGGCGAGCGGCCGAGCGCGAGCGGCCGGTAGATGGCGCGCATCACGTCCAGCGCGCGCGGATCATCGCCGCCGATGACGACGCGGTCGGGCCGCTTGAAATCCTCGATCGCCGCGCCCTCGCGCAGGAACTCGGGATTGGAGACGACGGCGAATTCGGCGTCGGGATTGGTCTCGCGGATGATCCGCTCGACCTCATCGCCGGTGCCGACCGGTACGGTCGACTTGTCGACGATGACCGTGAAACCGGTGATCGCCTTGGCGATCTCGGCGGCGGCGGCAAAGACGAAGCTGAGGTCCGCATGGCCGTCGCCGCGCCGCGAAGGCGTGCCGACGGCGATGAACACGGCGTCGGCGCAAGCGACGCCGGCGGCGAGATCGGTGGTGAAGGAGAGGCGGCCGGCCGCGACGTTGCTGGCGACCAGCTGATCGAGGCCCGGCTCGAAGATGGGAATGCCGCCGCCCCGCAGCGATGCGATCTTCGCCTCGTCCTTGTCGACGCAGACAACCTCATGACCGAAATCGGCAAAGCACGCGCCTGATACCAGGCCGACATAGCCCGAGCCGATCATTGTGATTTTCATGGAGGAGATCCCTTTTCGTGTCGTCCAGTCGGGCGGCTGGCACACCACGCGCCGGTTTGTCGCCGGCGGGACGCGGCATGGCTGCCCGTGCCGCGAGCCCCTATTTGAATTTCGGCTTCAACACCAGCACCACATAGACGATCACGCCGAGCAGCAGGATGATGCCCGCAGCGTGCATGAGCAGGCTGTCATGCTCGAGGCCGTAATTGCCCGCCTGGTTCGCGATTGCGCAGCCGAGCGCCGGCGGCAGATAGTCGATCATGCGATCGGGCGGGTTTTCCATCGAGGAGCGCTGCAGGAAGAGCACGATGATGCCAGCGAAGATCGCAAGCGAGAGCCAGTCATAGACTGTTTCCATCAATCTCCTCCGCCGGCGGATGAAAGTTACCCGCCGCTTACCCTGTTGAGGAGGCCAGCGCTAAAATCTTTGCCCGCAAAAGGCAAAGCGATTCACGATGTTTTTCTCAAACCGGGTCATGAACGCCAAAATCGGGCCATGACGGTTTCTTGCTGCGACGCCGCATGCTTGCAATGCACTGGCCAGCCGTTAGGGATGTCGCCTGCATCGCCGCGGCGACATCGGGCCGACGAACGGGAGTGAAGCGTGCGTAAAGGGATCATCCTGGCTGGAGGCTCCGGCACTCGGCTCTACCCCCTGACCAAGGCCGTCTCCAAGCAGCTGATGCCGGTCTATGACAAGCCGATGATCTATTATCCGCTTTCGGTGCTCATCATGTCGGGCATCCGCGAGATCATGATCATCACCACGCCGCAGGATCAGGCCGCCTTCCAGGCGCTGCTCGGCGACGGATCGGACCTGGGGCTGGACCTGCACTATGCCGTACAGCCGCATCCCGGGGGTCTTGCCCAGGCTTATCATATCGGCGCGGACTTCGTCGGCACCGATCCCTCGACGCTGATCCTGGGCGACAATATCTTCTACGGCCATGGCCTCACCGATCTGCTCCGCGCGGCTTCGGCGCGCGCGGCCGGTGCGACCGTGTTCGGCTATTATGTCAACGATCCCAAGGCCTATGGCGTGGTGTCGTTCGATGCCAGCGGCAAGGCCGAGACGATCGAGGAGAAGCCGGCCAATCCCAGGTCCAACTATGCCGTCACCGGCCTCTATTTCTATGATGGCCAGGCGGTCGAGCGGGCCCATGCGATCCAGCCCTCGGCGCGGGGCGAGTTGGAGATCACCGATCTCAACCGTCTCTATCTGGAGGCGGGCGAGCTTTCGGTGGAGATCATGGGCCGGGGCTATGCCTGGCTCGACACCGGCACGCACGCCTCGCTGATCGATGCGGCCAATTATGTGCGCATCACCGAGGAGCGGCAGGGCCTCAAGATCTGCTGCCCGGAGGAGCTGGCCTGGCGCATGGGCTTCATCGACGATGCGCAGCTGCTCCGCATCGCCGAGCCGCTGCGCAAGTCGGGCTATGGCGACTATCTGCTGAAGCTTCCGGAGCGCGCTACGCCATGAATGTCATCGAGACGGCGATTCCCGGCGTCCTCATCATCGAGCCGAAGGTCTTCGGCGACGATCGCGGCTTCTTCATGGAGAGCTGGAACGCGCGGACCTTCCGCGAAGCCGGGCTCGACATCGATTTCGTGCAGGACAATCACAGCCGCTCGGCGCGAGGCGTGCTGCGCGGCCTGCACTATCAGCAGCCGGGCGCGCAGGGGAAGCTGGTGCGGGTGACGGCCGGCGCGGTCTATGATGTGGCGGTGGACATGCGCCGCTCCTCGCCGACTTTCGGCACTGCGGTCGGCGTCGAGCTGAGCGCCGCCAACAAGCGCATGTTCTGGGTGCCCGAAGGCATGGCGCACGGCTTCCTCTGCCTGGAGGACGGCACCGATTTCCTCTACAAGTGCCGGGGCTTCTACGATCCGGCCAATGAGCACAGCCTGCTCTGGAACGACCCGGCGCTGGGCATAGACTGGCCGCTGGATGGCATCGTGCCGCAGCTTTCGGCCAAGGACATGGCCGGCAAGCCGCTCGCCGATGCGGTCACTTTCCCATGAAGGCGCTCATCACCGGCGCGGGAGGGCAGCTCGGGCAGGCGCTGCAGCAGACGGCGCCGGCCGGGGCGGAAATCGTCGCGCTGGGCCATGCGAGCCTGGATATCGGCGATGGCGACGCGGTCGCCGCGACAATCGGCGAGGTGGCGCCGGACCTTATCGTCAACGCCGCCGCCTATACGGCCGTCGATCGCGCCGAGAGCGATGCCGAGGCGACCTATCGCATCAATGCGCAGGGGCCGGGCCATCTGGCCGCCGCGGCGGCGGCGCATGGCGCGCGCCTCGTGCATGTGTCGACCGACTTCGTGTTCGATGGCGCGGCGGGCATGCCTTACCGGCCCGAGCAGACGGCAGCGCCGCTCGGCGTCTATGGCGCAAGCAAGCGCGCCGGCGAGGAAGCGGTGCTGGCGGCCGCACCGGGCGCGCTCATCGTGCGGACCGCCTGGGTCTATGGCGCGTCGGGCCATAATTTCGTGCGCACCATGCTGCGCCTGATGCGCGAGCGCGACGAGGTGCGCGTGGTCGCCGACCAGATCGGCACGCCCACTTATGCGACCGGGCTCGCCAGCGCGCTCTGGGCGCTGGACGCAGCCCGGGCGAGCGGCATCCATCACTGGACGGACAGCGGCGCGGCGAGCTGGTACGACTTCGCCGTCGCCATCCAGGAAGAAGCGCTGGCCATCGGCCTGCTGGACCGCGCCGTGCCGGTGATCCCGATCGCGACCAGCGACTATCCCACGCCCGCGCGTCGCCCAGCCTATTCGGTGCTCGACAAGGCGTCCGCCGTGGCGCTGGTCGGGGCGCCGGCGCCGCACTGGCGCGTCCATCTTCGCGACATGCTCGGAGTCATCAAGGCCCATGGCTAATCTGCTCGTCACCGGCGGCGCCGGCTTCATCGGCGCCAATTTCGTGCATTATTGGGCCGAGCATCATCCCGACGACACGATCACCGTGCTCGATGCGCTGACCTATGCGGGCAATCCCGCCAATCTCGCCGGGCTCAACAGCGTCGACCTGATCGAAGGCGACATTTGCGACACCGCGCTGGTCGAGACACTGCTCGCCGCGCGCGGCATCGACACGATCGTGCATTTCGCGGCGGAAAGCCATGTCGATCGCTCGATCACCGGACCGGACGCCTTCGTCACCACCAATGTCATCGGCACGCACAGCCTGCTCAAGGCCGCGCGCAAGCTGTGGCTGGATGCGGGCACCGGCAGGCCGCATCGCTTCCACCATGTCTCGACGGACGAGGTCTATGGCTCGCTCGGGCCGGACGATCCGGCGTTCAGCGAGACCACGCCCTATGCGCCCAACTCGCCCTATTCGGCGAGCAAGGCGGGCTCGGACCATCTGGTGCGCGCCTACCACCACACCTATGGGCTGGAGGTCACGACCAGCAACTGCTCGAACAACTACGGACCGTTCCAGTTTCCCGAGAAGCTGATCCCGCTGTTCCTGCTCAATTGCCTGCATGGCCGCAACCTGCCCATCTATGGCGACGGCATGAATGTGCGCGACTGGCTGCATGTCGAGGATCATTGCCACGGCATCGAGAAGGTGCTGCAGGCCGGCCGGCCGGGCGAGACCTACAATATCGGCGGCGGGCAGGAGCTGCCCAATCTGCAGGTGATCGAGGAGATCTGCCAGACCGTGGATCGGACCTTCGCGGAGGATCCTTCGCTTGCCGCGCGCTTCCCGGACGCGCCGGCGGCCAGGGGCGAGCCGTCGGCCAGCCTCAAGACCTTCGTCACCGATCGCGCCGGCCATGACCGCCGCTATGCGATCGACGAGACCAAGGCGCGCAGCGAGCTCGGCTATGCGCCGCGCCGCACTTTCGCGGAAGGCTTCGCACAGACGCTGGCCTGGTATCTCGCCAATGAGGGCTGGTGGCGCCCACTGATGGAGCGCGCGCGGATCACGCGATAGATTGGAAACGCGCTTCCGTTTTCGCGGGAAGCACGGACCTATCCCGGTATGATGTGCCCGGGGCTCAGGGCCTCGATTCCGCCGCTGTTGTGACCGCCCATAGCAGTGGATGCCGGCGGCGGCCGGAAGAGCCACCTTGCCCGCTCAGTCACCCTTGCTGAAATAGTCGGTATATTTGCTGTAGGCGCCGTAGCCATAGCCATAGGGATCGCCCACGCCGCCGTCATAGCGGTTGAGCACCGAGCCGATGCAGTCGGCCGGGTCGAGCAGGCGGATCGCGTCCTTCACCTGCTTCTGGCTGTTGCGGCCCTGCTCGATCACCATGAGATAGGCGTCGATCTGGCCCGCGACGACCATCGCGTCGTCATTGGCGAACACGGGCGGCATGTCGAACAGCACGAGATGATCCTCGGGCAGCGTGCGCAGCGAGGCGACGAAGGCGCTGAACCGCTCGCCGGCGAGCAGCGGCGTCGTCTCCAGGTCGTTGCTGTAGCAGGGATAGAGCGCCAGGTTGGTGCCTTCCACATGGCGGCCGATCCGGCGCAGATCATCCGTCTCGCCGGCCAGGAAACGCTCGAATCCGACTTCGCCCATCAGGCCGTAATTGGCGGCGAGCGAGGAGCGGCGCACGTCCAGGTCGAACACATGGACGACATGGTTGGGCAGCCGGCTGAGCGTGGCGGCGAGATTGGCGGTCAGGAACGACTTGCCTGCGCCGGGCGCCGGCGAGGTGACGCCGACCAGCTGATGGTTCCGCGCCTTCATCCGCTTGACCAGCTGCGAGCGCAGCAGACTGAATGGGCGCGAGGAGATATGGCGGCTGTTGAAGCCCACCACATGGTTGCTCTCCAGCAGGGTCCAGTCCGGCGTGAACAGCGCCAGATCGGCCAGCGCCGGAATGCTGAACGGTGCGGCCTCGGCGACCTTTGTCGCGGTGAGCTGGTCAGGCACGGGTCAAACTCCTCTGACGCTTGTCGTCCTCTTCGTCATCCTCATCTTCGTCGTCGTCATCATCCTTCCCGTGCCCGAAGGGCCACAGGCTGCGCAGCCCCTGGCGCTTGCGCTCGCCGCGCGTGAGGATGGTCGGGATGACGACTAGCGGCGCTTCACCGGTCGCGGCGACGACGGCGCTGGTATCGCGGATCGGCTTCATCACGAACTCGATGAGCAGGATGAGCAGCAGGCCGAGGCCGAGGCCGGCGGCCGTGACCAACGAGATGATGAGTGGACGGTTCGGCGAGACGGGCTCGTCGGGGATCACCGGCGCGTCGATCAGCGACAGCCGTTCGCCCTGCCGCTCTTCCTCGGCCTTCTGGCCGGCGCGGGCGGAGAGAAGCTGGCTCGACACGCGCTCATATTGGGCATTGAGCCCATCGAGGCGTTGCTGGAGCTGGGCGACCTGCTGCTCGACCGCCGGCGCGCGCGCCTGTGCCGCCATGATCGTCGCGCTGCGCCCGGCCTCGGCGTTGCGCGCCGCCTGCAGCGCGGCGATCTGCTTGTTGTTGGAGGCGATCTGCGAATCAATCTGCGAAGTGGGGATCTTGCCCTGGTTGGTGACGGCGAGTTCGCGCGCTTCCGCCAGTGCCTGCTTGGCGAGCACCACATCCGGATGATTGTCGGTATAGCGCGCCTGCAGGTTGGACAGATTCTGCTCGGCCGTGACCACCGCGGGGTCGCGATCGGCCGCGGACTTGTTCAGCTCCTTCTGCGCGGCGAGCTGGGAATTGGCGGTGACGAGCGAGGCGATCTGCGCATCGAGCGTGTTGGTGTTGCTGCCCATCATGCCGATGCCGGAGACCAGCGAGAGCCCGTTCTGCGCCTTGATCTGCGAGATGGTGTTCTCGAGCTGGCTGATCTGCGTCTGCAGGTCGGTCGCCTGGTCGGTCAGGAACTCGACGGTGTTGCCGGCCTGCGCCGCATTCTTGGTGGCGTCGATCTGCAGCACCTGCTCGGTGAGCGCCTGGGCGACCGCCTGGACCTTGATCGGATCATTGTAGAAGAAGCTCATCGCGAAGGCGATGGTGCTCTTGCGCCCCGTGCCGGTCGCCTGGATGTCGGCGGTCACCGGCTCGATCACGATCGACTGGCGCATCTCGTCAATGACGTCCGAGAGCGAGCTGGTGCGCTGCTCGGTCTGGTAGAGATTGTTGCGCTGGATGAGCTCGATGAGCTGCGGGCGGCTGAGAACCTGCTGGCGGATGCGCGCCATGCGCTGGTCGACCACTTCCGCGCCGCTCGGATCGAGCGCGACCTCCTCGGGCAGGAGCGGCGCCTCGACGAGCAGCACCGCGCGCGACTGATATTTGACCGGCAGCAGGAACGCCGCGGCGACGCCGGCGATCAGGCCGAACAGCGCGGGCAGGATCAGCAGCCATTTGCGCTGCATGATGATCGACGGCAGATAGGGCAGGAAGGAGACGCTGCTCTGCTCCTCCGGCACGTCGTAATGGACTTGCACGTTGTTCATCAGATGTCCCCCAGCCTGTAGCTGATTCCGATCGTTCCCCAGAAGTTCGCTTCGCGATTGACGAGCGAACTATACGCGTCGCTGTAGGAAACGGAAACGGTGCCCGACAGGCGACGAGTGAACTTGCGGCTGTAGCTGACCGTGGCGTTGGTATAGTCGAAATCTTCGGAAAAGATGCCGTAGATGCGCTTGGAGTTCGAATAGCCGGCGCGCGCGCTGAACGTGTCGCGGGCCGAAATCTCGTAGCGATAGCTGGCCCCGATCGAGGTCAGGGTCGAGATGCCGCTCAACGCGGTCGGCGAGACCGAGCGCGAGCCCTCCAGGCAGAAATTGCTGCGTTGGCCGCTGTTGCAGAGCGTCGCGCTGCCGGCGAAGGAGGTGCGCTTCGCCGAGCCTTCGATGAGATCGGTGTCGCTGAACGTCAGGCCCAGGCTCAGGTTCAGCGACCAGGTCGGCGAAAACTGCGTGTTGACGATGAGCGATGGCGAGATCTGCGTGCCGTCGCCGAATGTCTCGTTATGATAGTTGCTGCGCGCCACATTGACGCCCAGGCCGATCGAGGTGGTCTGGTTGAGCGCGCGCATGTAGGAGAAGCCGCCGGACAGCGTATCGTAGCTGCGCGCGAGCGTGTCTTCATCGTTGAAGTCGACCTGCGATCCCTGCGCATAGAGGGACAGGGTGTCGCGCGGCGACAGGGTGAAGGTCAGGCCCAGATTGCCTCCGAACGATTCGATGCGCTGCGCCAAGGTGGCGCCTGCGGTCGGATCGACGACGGGCGGATCGTCCGGACCGCCCGGCGGCTCGTTGGGATTAAGGTTCGCGAAGAGCGCGTTGCGGAAGCGGCTGGAATAGTTCGCGCCGCCATTCATCGCGATGGTCGGCGTGACCTGCTGCTGCGTGTTGATGCTGGCGGAATAGTCCGTCGCGCCGGAATAGCGCTGCGAGAATTCCGAGTGGGTGATGTCGCCGTCGATCTGCGTCGAACCGGTCGGCGAGAGCAGCTGGATGGTCGGCGAGAAGGAGCCGGTGATGGTGGCGGCGCCGCTGTCGTTTACCGTCGAGGCGTAGGGATTGGTCGCATAGCCGCCGCGAACGCCGACGACCGCACCCACGCGTGCGTCCGCCAGTGCGTTGCCGCTGGTCATCAAGGTCGCGGCGGCGCCGAGGAGCGACGCCGCCTTCAGCAGCTTCATGGCACGATCACCGTATCGCCTGTCTGGATCTGCGGAATGGTGCTGGCCGCGGCCGGGGACAGATTCCCCTTCATGGCGCCGCCGAGCCGGAACGGGATGGTGGTGAGCTGATTGCCGTTCTTGCGGATGATCGTCACATTGTCGAGATTGGCGAACTCGTCAGGGCCGCCGGCCATGGAGATCGCCTCGATGAGGTTCACATAGCGGCCGGGCGTGAACTGGTTGGGACCGCGCACGCGACCGATCACCGAGAAGACATAGCCGCTCGGCTGCTGCACCGAGACGGTCACTTGCGGCGGCTCGCCGCGATATTGCGTGGCGAGGCCGTTGGAAATCGCCTGCTCGATCTGCTCGGGCAACATGCCCTGCGCGACCACGCGGCCGACCAGCGGGAAGGAGAAGGTCCCGTCCGGCAGCACGCGGATGCTGCGCTGCAAACGCTCCTCGCCCCATACATAGACCTCGATCTGGTCGCCCGGATTGATGGTGTAGGGCCGTTCGACGGCGTTGGATGGAACGGCGGGTGGAGCTGCAGTCTCCTGGGCCATGGCTGCGGACGACAACGCTACGAGCACGGCCGCGAGCGACCGGGTCTTCAGGATAAAGCGCACGCGTGGAAATCCCTCGTTGTTTGGCCTAGGATCGGGGCTTCATATACCAAAATAGCATGTCGTCACTACGTAAAAGCGGGGTTAACGACCAGCGTTGTTTGGTTACGCGCATTGCCGGAACCCGCGAAGCCCTGTAAGCGCGGCCATTCCATACGGGCATAGAGACTGCGCTTTATGATCGAAATCCACGGGTCGGTTCCCCATCGCAAACGTGCCGGGTTCGGTCATTCGCGAGCGCGGGCATCGATGTGGCGGCGCGGCCCGCGGGGCGTGGTCATTGCGGGGTTGCTGCTCGTCGCGGCTTGCAAGGGCTCGGAGCAGCGGGCGACCGAACTCGCCCAGCAAGCCAATGCGCTCGCCGAGGCCGGCAATCTCGTCGCCGCGCGCGAAGCGATCACCCAGGCGATCGCGCTGCGGGAAGACAATGCGCCCTTCTTCCAGCTGCTCGGCGCGATCGAATTCAAGGCCGGCAATCCGGTGGGCGCCTATCGCGCCTACAATCGTGTGCTCGATTTCGATCCCACCAACAAGGTCGCGCTCGCCTATATCGCCAATATCGGCGTCCAGATCGGGCAGATCCAGCCCGCCGCCGATGCGGCCGACAAGCTGCTCGCGCTGGATCCGAACGCACTCCCGGCGCTCCAAGTCAAGGGCATGATCGCGCTTTCGCGCAACAAATATGACGATGCCGAAGGCTTCGCGGACAAGATCCTGGCGCTGCACGCGGCCGACGAGGCCGGCACGATCATCAAGGCGCGGGCCCTGGCCAAGCGCGGCAAGGCGGAGGAGGGCGTCAAGCTGATCGACGCAGCGCTCGAGGCCTCGCCCAACGCGCCCGCATTGCTGGTCAACAAGATCAATCTCTACCGCTTCCTGGGGCAGCCGGAGCAGATGGCGGCGACATTCCAGACGCTGGGTCCGCTCGCCGCCGGCTCCATGCAGCTCGATCGGATCAACCTGCTCTACAGGCTGGGCAAGAAGGACGAGGCCCGTCAGGCGGCGGCCGCCTTCCTTGCCGGCGGCACGCGCGATCCCGCCGATTATCGCATCCTCCAGCGCCTGTGGTGGGAATATGACGACGCGCCGCTTCCGGAAGGCGCGGTGCGCAACACGCGCGCGTGGAAGGACCCGTTCGCGATCGTGCAGACCGTACGCTATCTGCTCATGCGCGGCGACACGGCGACGGCCGATGCGCTGATCCGGTCCGCGCCTCCGAGGACCCAGCCGCTCCTCGCCTCGCTCAAGGCGCGGCTGCTCGCTGCGTCCGGCCGGGAGGGCGAGGCGCGCGCGCAGATCGACGCTGTGCTCGCCAGGGACGATCATGACGTCGACGCGCTGCTGCTGCGCGCCTATTTCGACATGAAGGCGGGCAAGCTGGACTCGGCCGTCGAAGCGGCCCAGCTGGCGCAAACGAACGACACGCTCAATCCCGAGGCCTATGTGCTGTTGGCGTCCATCGCCAGGGCTCAGGGCTCGGACTGGCGCGTGCGCCAGATTTTCGAGGATGGCATCCGCAACTTGCCGCAGAACTTCATGATGATCGAAAAATATACGCAATTTCTTCATGAAGCGGGCGATAAGAGCAGGGCGATATCAGCGACGCGGGCCTTCGCGCGCACCCTGCCATCGTCGGTGCGGGCGTGGACCCTGTTCGCGGCGCAATGCCAGTGGGCGGCAGACCAGGTCTGCATGCAGGCAGCGATGCAGGGGCGAAATCATGCGCAGACCTCATACCTCGTCGACGACCCGCCCGGCACCCCGCCCAATCGTGGATTGTTCGGTCGCATCTAGACAGAATTTGAACGGATAAAACCGATCGACATGGCCACGGCGCGGCGTCAACCCAGGAACAAATATGTTCGCTTCACTTCGAACGTGCTGCGTTCCGGCGGCATCATCAACGACGCCATCTGCTTCCTGCTCGCCTATGTCTTCACCGCGGCCGTCTTTCAGTTCGGCCTGCATTATTTCTACGATCATCGCCTGCACACCAGCGTGGCGATCATCATGGCGATCAACTTCTTCCTGATCCGCATCTCGCGTGACGCCTATTCGGCGTTCCGTGGCCAGGGCGACGATCTGGGCAGCGGCACCTTCCTCGACTTCCTGGTCGCGCTGACCCTGACCGGCTTCACGGTCGTCCAGTTCGGGCAGGTGACGGATATCTCGCCGCGCTTCCTGCTGATCTTCGTCTTCGCCTGCTTCACCTTGCTGGTGTTCACCAGACTTGCCTTCCGCCGGTTCGTGTGGATCGCGATGCGGCATGGCATGATCGGCCAGCGCGTGGCGATCTACGGCGCGGATCGGGACGTGACGACGCGCGTGCTCGAGCTGCTCGACATCGAGCGGCTGCCGCACATCAATGTCATCGGCTTCGCGGACGACCGGCGAACCCGCGTCGAGACCGGCATGATCGACCGCTTCCCCTATCTCGGCGGCTTCGACGACATATTGGAGCTGGCGCGCGTCGGCATGCTCGACCAGATCATCGTCGCGCTGCCGCTGGTCAAGCAGGAGCGCCTCAACGCGATCATCGAGCAATTGAGCGCCGGCGCCATCGACATCTGCATCATGCCGCGCGAGTTCCTCGTCCTGCGCGATCGCTACCGGGTCAACTATATCGGCTCGCTGCCGGTGCTCAGCGTGTGGCAGCAGCCGGTCCGCGATTTCGACGGCATCCTCAAGGAGATCCAGGACCGCACGCTGGCGCTCGTCGGCCTTGTCATGCTCTCGCCGATCCTGCTCCTCACCGCCATCGCGATCAAGCTGGAGAGCAAGGGGCCGGTACTGTTCCGCCAGAAGCGGCTGGGCTTCAACAATCTCGAGATCGAGGTGCTGAAGTTCCGCTCCATGTACACCGACCGGCAGGACCTTTCCGGCGGCGAGCGCACCCGCAAGGATGATCCGCGCGTCACCCGCGTCGGCCGCGTCATCCGCCGCACCAGCATCGACGAGTTGCCGCAGCTGTGGAACGTGCTGATCGGCAACATGTCGATCGTCGGGCCGCGGCCGCACGCGCTCGCGATGAAGGTGGGCGACGCCTATTATCATGACGCGGTGCGCGGCTATCCTGCGCGCCACCGGGTCAAGCCCGGCATCACGGGTCTCGCGCAGGTGCGCGGGCTGCGCGGCGAGATCGACACCATCGAGCGCGCCAAGAAGCGCGTCGAATATGACATCTATTATATCGAGAACTGGTCGCCGCTGCTGGATCTGCGGATCATATTGGAGACGATTTTCAAGCTGGTCTGGGATCGCAATGCCTATTGAGGATCGGCGCGCCGTGCGAAATCGGCACCGGGCGAACCGATGAGGGCCGCCAGCACCCTTGACCGCGCGTCGCGCGCCTTGGCACAAGCATGCCGTCGCTCGACGACGCGGCGGCGGTCCCGCATCATGCGGGCGCGCTGAGGGACGGGAAGGCACGGCCATGGGGAATATGATCGCATATGGCGCGCTGCTCATCTGGCCGCTGGTCGCGCTTATGCTCTATATGACGCTGCCCGTCGGGCGTGCGACCATCTGGACCATCCTGGGCGGCTATCTGCTGCTTCCGGTCCTCACCGCCTTCGATTTTCCCGGCGTGCCGCCGTTCAACAAATATTCCGTGCCGACCCTGTGCGCGCTGCTGCTGGCGCCCATCATGGCGCGTCGCGGCGAGTTCCGCTGGCCGTCGAGCCCGGTGGTCAATCTGCTGATGGCGATCTACATCCTGATGCCGTTCGTCACCGGCCTCAACAATACGGTGCCGATCAATGTCGGCACGGTCTCGATCCCGGGCATGGGCCTCAAGGAGTGCATGCGCGCCGCATTCGAGAATCTGCTCGATATCGGCCCTTTCATCCTCGGCGCCGGTCTGCTCGGCAATGAGCGCGGACATCGCGATCTCCTGATGGCGTTCGTGGTGGCTGCGCTCGTCTATTCCATTCCGATACTTGCCGAGATCCGCCTCAGCCCCTTCCTGCAGCGTACCGTCTACGGCGTCATGCAGTCCGGCTATTTCCAGCAGCAGATGCGCTATGGCGGCTTCCGGTCCATCGTCTTCCTGGGGCATGGCCTGCTGGTCTCGACCTTCTGCGCCATGGCGTTCATCGCCGCGATCGGCCTCTGGCGCATGCGGATACGGGTGCTGGGCTTTTCGGCCGGTCTCATGGCGCTGTACCTCGCGATCATCCTGGTGCTGAACAAGTCGGTCGGCGCGATCATCCTGGCCGCCCTGCTGGCGCCGCTGGTCTATCTTGTGCGGCCGCGCCGGCAGTTCGGCGTCGTCCTGGTGCTGGCCTTTGTGATCGTGCTCTATCCCGCGCTGCGTGGCGCCGATGTGATCCCGGTGAGCCAGGTGACTCGCCTGATCGAAAAGGTCAGCGCCGAGCGGGCCCATTCCTGGTCGTTCCGACTCAAGAATGAGGACATGCTGCTCAATCGCGCGAGGGAAAAGCCGCTGTTCGGATGGGGCATCTATGGCCGCAACCGCGTGCTCATCCAGACCGAGTGGGGTGAGACGAGGGACGTCTCCCCGACGGACGGGACCTGGATCATCCTCGTCGGCATGTATGGCTGGGTGGGATATGTCGCCTGCTTCGGCCTGCTGACCTATCCATTCTGGCGCGGCTTTCGCTTGCGCAGCAAAGCCATACCGATCGCCAGCGCGACGCTGATGATGATGCACCTGCTCAATCTGCTCGACCTCATCCCCAACTCGTCACTGCGGCCGATCACATGGGTCATCGCAGGCGCCTTGGCGAATATGGCAGCGGTCGGCGTGCGGCGCGCCGTCGCGCCGAACCGCACGGAGACGACGCCAGCGATGCAGCCCGCGCTGCAGGGATAGCGAATCGCGGCGCAAAGCCGCCGATCCGTTGCATCCAAGCGGCATGTTGCAGTGCGCAATCTGCCAGTCGCATGTCCGGCTCAACTGGCAGCATCAGGCTTGGTTCGAGTCGCGGGGCCGCGCATCGTCCTCTCGTGACGGGGGCATGACGATCAGAACGTCATCGGAGGATCATCGCGACATCGCCCGATAACCATTGAATGCGAGTTCCGGGGTGCTCGCACAGACGCTTTTCCTGCCTTTTGGCGATGAGCGGAGCCAGTCGAGAGACGGGGCAATATGGTTAACCGGCGGCTAACCAGACCGCTCAAGGCTTACTTTCTATCCCGTTCATTATTCCCTTCCCGAAACAAATGGCCAGCGAGGCCCAGCGGGAGCGTTTTCCAAATGATCAAGCGTGCGGGCCCTCAGGGCTCTTCCAAGAAGCGTGCATTCCGTGCATTAGCTTTCAGCTCTACCACCGTCATGAGCACGATCGCGATTGCCGGTGGTACATCCGCAGCCGTCCTTCTGTTCACCTCGGTCGGAAGCAGTGACATGAATGGCAAGTCAGTGCTCGACATCTTGAAGCCGGCGATCTCGGCCCTCACGGTGACGACCCTGACGACATCGACGCCCGGCAAGATTCCGTCGGCTCTCGTCACCGTCGGCAATGGCGACCGGTCGGTTACGGCAGAAGATGGCGGCGGCGGACAACCGGACGAATCGGGCCGCCCCGCGATGAAACTCGGCGTCAATCTGACCGCGATCAATTCATGGAACCGGACACGGGCCTTCATGAATCTGGCTGCGGCCAGTCGCTGGCAACTCATCTCGGGTGGCAAGGCCTCGGCGATGCCCGCGGAGCGGATGGACAGCGACCAGAATGTCGTGATCCTGCATGCGGGCGAGGAGGCGAACCGTTCGCTGAATCCGCCGACGGCGGCTTATCGCGGCCAATCGGTGGACATTGTGTGCCGCTGGACGGGCTCGGGCACATTCTCGGTCCTGGGCGTCGTGGCGAAGAACGCCCGCATAAACGACAAGAGCCTGACCTTCACCTGGGTCCCCCAGCTCGACAAGGTCGCCAATCTGCGGATCAAGAACATCAGCGCCGACGATCCGACCAAGAATATCGACTGCCGCGAGGCGGATGCGGACCCCAATCAGCTGTTCGATTCGACCTTCCTCAACGATGTGCGGCAATATAGCGCCGCGCGCTTCGTGAAATGGATGCCGGCGACGGAAGAGAATCTGCCGGTGGCCTGGGCCACGCGCACGACTCCGCGCTCCGGTGTCTATTTTGGCGCCGACGGCGTTGCCGTCGAATATATGGTCCAGCTCGCGAATGAAGCGAATGTCAGCCCATGGTTCAACATTCCCTGGAATGCGGACGATGAATATATCCGCAAGTTCGCGGAATATGTGCGGGATCATCTCAACCCGGACCTGAAGGTCTATGTCGAGACCTCGAACGAGGTGTGGAACTGGGTCTACAAGGTGACCGCCCAGGCGCGCGACGAGGGCATGGCGCAGGGCCTGGGACCGGACGAGGGCCGTTCTCTGCTGCGACGCTATGCGCAGCGCAGCGGCGAGGTGCTGGGCATCTGGAGCGATGTCTATCAGGGCCAGATGTCGCGCCTGGTGCGCGTCGTGTCGACGCAGAGCGTCAATCCCTGGGCCTCGGAGCAGGTGCTGAGCTGGGACAATACGGCGAGCAAGGTCGACGCGCTGGCCACCGGTCCCTATTTCTCGGCGAACCTCAAGACCAACCCGCTGGGACAGGGCGGCGTGGACGAATTCCTCGAGACCACGCTGCCGCAACTGATGGACGAGCGCATCGAGTTCGCGCGTCAGCAGCGCGACCTCGCCAAGCACTATGGGCTGCGTTACGTCACTTATGAGGCGGGCCAGCATGTCACAGCCGGGACCGATGTCGAACTGCTCACGCAGATCGAGCGCGATCCCCGCATGGGCCAGCTGTACACGCGCTATCTCAACTATTGGCGCAACGAGTTCGGCGACCTGATGATGCTGTTTTGCGACTATGGCTCAATCAGCCAGTTCGGCGGCTGGGGCATGCAGGAATATATCGGCCAGCCGCTCAACGAGGCGCCCAAGGCGCAGGCCGTCGACCTGTTCCGCCGTTCCTATCTGACCGGCGGCGGTGATGGCGGCGGCGACAGTGCCAATGGCGACAACAAGGTCTCGACCGGCCTCGCGGCTGCGTTGAACAAGCGCTTCACGGTCAAATGAACGGGCGCGATGCGGGTGTGGTTTCGCGCACCCGCATCGGCTTTCCGGCCGGCTCTCCATAGCCGGCTATAGCTGGATACCCAATGTGATGCGCACGTCGCGGCCGGCGAGCGGGGCATAGTCCTTGAGCAGGCTGGCCGCGCGCCGCGCGTCGACGTCGAAGATATTGTTGGCAGAGAGCATCAGCGAGAGCTTGTCGGACAGCGCCCTGGGCTTCCAGCTCACCGAGGCGTTGACCAGCGTGAAGGCGGCGGTCGGGGTTTCGAGCGCGCTTACCCGATCCTGCTCGAAGGCATGTTCCGCCTCGAGCCGCAGGTCCCAGCTCGGTGCTTCCAGCGTCGCGCCGCCCAGGATGCGCAGCGGCGGGATGCGCGGTACGGGTGCGCCGTCCGCCAGCGAGGCGCGGGTCCAGTCCGCCATCGCGTCGAACTTGAGGTCCATGTTGCCGAAGCGCGCAGCCGTCCAGTCGGCCTGGAGTTCGGCGCCATAATAATGCGCGCCGGCCTGGCGATAGGCGAAGCAGGGGAATTCCAGCGCGACACCGCCATTGGCGGCGAGGCAGGCATCGTCCGGCACGATGTCGTCATAGATGAAGCGGCTGAAATCATTGTAGAAGGCCGAGGCGGTCAGATGGAAATCGCCGACGCGGCCATGCAGCGTGCCTTCGATCCCCCAGCCTCGCTCGGAGCTGAAATCGGGATCGCCCAGCTCGAAGGCCTGAGTGCCGGCATGATTGCCGCGCGCGAACAGCTCCTCGCCGGTCGGTGCGCGCTCGGTGCGCGAGAGATTGAGGCCCACGCGCCAGTCCGTGGCGACTGCATAGCTGGCGCCGATCGAGCCGGAAAAGGTGTCGAAGCTGCGGCTCGTCTCCGGATTGCCCAGATCGATGTCGGCTGCGGCGTCGACGCTGCTATGCTCGAAACGCGCGCCGGCTTCCAGCCGCAAGGCGCCCAGATCGAGCGACTGGAGCGTGAACAGGCCGAATGTGGCGTCGTTCAGGCGGGGCAGGAACTTCTCCTCGCCCTCGATATAGGAGCGGCGCTGCAGCAGCTGCACGCCGGTCGCGCCGTCCCACCCGCCGCGCCGGGCCTGGATGAGGTCCAGGCGCATCTCCAGGCCCTTGGTGAAGAATTGCGTGCCGATCTCGCCGGTGTCCTCGATCTCGGCATGCTCATAATCCGCCCATCCGCCGCGCAGGCGGATCTGGCGGAGGATCGGACCATTGACGGGCACGACCGCGCGCAGGTCCACGCGGGTCTGGTTGAGCGCGATGCGGACCTGCTCGGCCTCTTCGCCGGCATCCGCATCATCGGTGACATAGCGGATCGGAATGCCATAGCTGCTGTGTGTCCGGCTGATCGCCACGCCGATCTGGCCGCCGTCGCCGCCGATATAGCTGACGCCGCCGCCGGCGCTCCAATTCTCCAGCGCGGAATTGGGCAGCCGGCCGGCGAGGTCGGCAAGCGCGCGGATCTCCGGATCGTCGCTGGAGAGCGCCTGGGCGCGCGGCACCGGCCCCAGCACGGGGCCGCCGGTGCGCAGGTCATCGGCTTTCAGATAGGTGCCGTCGGCATGGATCACGAAGCTGTCGCCGATCGCGATCTCGGTCTTGCCGGCGATCGAGCGCTCGTCCGCCGCGCTGCCATAGCCGGCATTGAGCGCCAGGTCGAAGCCGCCGCCCGGCATGGCCGCGGGCAGCCGGTCGTCGATCACATTGACGACGCCGCCCACGGCCGAGGAGCCATAGAGCAGGGCGGCGGGTCCGTGCAGCACCTCGACCCGGCTGGCGAGCAGCGGGTTGATCGCCACGGCATGGTCGACGGAGGTGGCGGACGCGTCGAAGCTGCCGATGCCGTCGGTGAGGATGCGGATGCGATCGCCCGAGAAGCCGCGCAGCACCGGCCGCGAGGCGCCGGGGCCGAAGGAGGTGGCGGTGACGCCCGGCTGGCGGGCCAGCGTGTCGCCCAGGTTGGGGCGCAGGTCACGGGCGAGATCCTCGCTGTCGAGAATGGCGGTGCCGCCGAGAATGTCCGTGTGCGAGCGCGGGATGATCGCGGTGACGACGATCTCCTCGCCCGGCTGCGCGGGATCGCCGCTGCCTGTCGAGCGCTGCGCCGAGGCGGCGACAGGCACGAGCAGGCCACTGAAAAGAAGGGCGGACATGGCGACGGAGCGCAGCAGTGGCGCAAGGGCAGTAGTTTGAACCATAATGATATAACGTAACGGTCGTGGTGCATCGCACAAGCGGAATTTTTAACGGCTTGTCGATGAGGAGGAACAGCTAGGCGCTGAAATGCGTGTTGGAAATGGTGCCTCGCCGCAGGCAAGCTTCCTCTCACCCGCAATAAGCTGCTTCCCTCATTCCGCGAAAGCGAGACGGCGCTGGGCTCCTGCTTTCGCGGGAGCACGGTCGTCCCAATGCCGCCACGATCTTCGGCTAGGCAATCATGCTATGACGATCATCAGGCACGCGATCTTCCCCGATGATACAGCTTCGGTGCTGGGCATCTGGCGTGAGTTTGTCGCTAATTCCCCGGTCAATCTCGATTATCAGGGAAATGACGCCGAGTTCGCGAATTTGCCTGGAAAATATGCAACGCCCGAAGGGTGCGTGTTGCTGGCGGATCGGGACAGCGACATCGAAGGCTGCGTCGCATTTCGCAAAGTCAGTGCCGACATATGTGAAATGAAGCGACTCTATGTCCGTCCCCACGCACGCGGCAGCCATTTGGGTCACGACCTGGTGGACCGATTGATCGCGGAGGCACATATCGTCGGCTACCGCGAGATGAGGCTCGACGTGATGGGGGAGTCCATCGCCGCCCGCAAACTATACAAGGCCTTCGGTTTCACCGAAGCCGCGCCGATTTCATTCAATCCGGCTCCCGGCGCGTCTTTTCTCGGTCTTCATCTGTAGTCGATTCGACACGCCGATCGTCCGGATTTCCCTCAACGCGATCCAGGGACAGCCAGTGACGTGGGGCAGCCATCGTCGCTCCGGGTGCCAAGCCGGCGGCTCAGCGCGCGGCGACGACCTCGCCGCCACTCTCAGCCGATGCCGCGGCGGGCGCCTGGCTCGCCCCGGCGGGCAGCCGCTTCAGCTCCGCCAGCCGCGCGCGGAAGGCGCTGAGTGCCTTGCCGGAAAGCTGCGCGACTTCGGTGAAGCGCACCGAGTTGGGATTGACCGTGGCGCCGCCGCGATAGAGCTCATAGTGCAGATGCGGCCCGGTCGAGAGGCCGGTCGAGCCCACATAGCCGATGATCTGGCCGCGCCGCACGCGCTGGCCGTTGGCGACGGCGATACGGCTCATATGGCCATAGCCCAAGCCGAGATTGCCGGCATGCCGCAGCCGCACGAACTTGCCATGGCCGCCATGCCAGCCGGCATAGGTCACCACGCCGTCGGTAACGGCATAGATGGGCGAGCCATAGGGCGCGGCGATATCGATGCCGGCGTGCATCCGGCTGTAGCCCAGGATGGGATGGCGCCGCAGCCCGTAGGTGGACGACACGCGCCCGCCGGCCACCGGCCGCACCAGAACGCCGCGCCGTTCGCCGACGCCGGACGCCTCGAACCACTGGTCGCGGCCATCCTGCTGCCAGCGCAGCATGTTGATATCCTTGCCCCGCGCGCGCTGCAGGCCGGCGAAAAGCAGCTGGCCCACCTCGCTCTCGCCGGTGGCGGCGCGGCGATGCGCGACGACGATGTCGAAATTGTCGTCGGCGCGTATGCCCGAGCCGATGTCGAGCTGACTGGCCAGCACGCGCAGATAGGCCTGGATCGTCGCCGGATCGGCGCCTGCCCGGCGCGCGGCGCGATAGAGGCTGTCGCCCACGCGCCCACGGATGCGCAGCGGCGTGTTGTCGACGGCGATCGGCACGCGCGTCATGCTGAGCGTGCCGTTGATCCGCTGGATGACCAGCTCCAGCTCCAGCTTCGCGCGCACCGCGAGCCGTTCGAGCGGCCGGGCGACGTTGCGGTTGGGCCGGCGGCCGAGCACCATGCGCACGCGCGTGCCGTCCGCGATGCTGTTGGGGTCGGCGGCCTGGCCGATCAGCGCGAGCACGGCCTTGGCGTCCGTGTCGCTGACGCCGGCGCGCGAGAGGCTGTGGGCGAAGCTGTCGCCGGTTCCGAGCACGGCGTCCAGCTCGATCTGCGGGCGCTCCGGCGTCTCGGCGAGCGGCGCGACGGCGTCGGTCGGCCCCATGCGCAGGCCGCTGTCGCCGCCCAGCGCAAGCGCGTTCACCATCTGCGCCCGATATTGGTCGAGATGGTCGTTCGCGAGTGGGGCGGGGACGGCGCCGGGCAGCGCCTGGAAGTCCGGCGCCAGCACCAGCGCCGTGCCGCACAGCGCGAGGCAGGTGGCGAGGCCGCGCCACCAGGTCAGGCTCCCGATATTCTGGCCGAGGTCCGGCACCAGATCGACATGGCCCGCCCAGTCGCGCACGCGTTCGCGCCAGCCCTGGGGCAGCGCGGGCACAATCGTCGGTGCGGGGCTGTTCAGCCAGAGCGTGCTGGCCGCCAGACCCTCACCGGGATTGAAGTCGATCTTCTGAAACACCGGGTCCGCGGCCCCCAAATGATTGTTCCATGGTCGATCTTTTGCTGCGCCGGCCTTGGTTCGCCTGTTTCTGAGCCTCGCTGGTTAATGTCAAATAAAGACGCGACTCCGATTCGACGCCCTGCGGCGAGGCGTGCGGCCATAACGGCCGGCCGAATCGGGCCGGTCCCGGAATTTTTCGAGTCAACAAGGCTTTCGCCTTGTCGCCCGACCGCCCGCACGCCATGTCTCGCCCGGTCATGGCAAGCTATGCCCACAGCGCGCACAAGGCCGTGCTCGGGCCGACCAACACCGGCAAGACCCATCTCGCCATCGAGCGGATGTGCGGTCATTCGAGCGGGCTCATGGGCTTTCCGCTGCGGCTGCTGGCGCGCGAGGTCTATGATCGGGTGGCGCGGATCAAGGGGCCCGAGCAGGTCGCGCTGCTGACCGGCGAGGAGCGCATCGCCCCGCCCAATGCGCGCTACGTGCTCTCGACGGCGGAGGCGATGCCGGTGCGCGGCGGCTTCGGCGCCTTCTCCGATTTCGCCTTCGTCGGCGTGGACGAGATCCAGCTCGCCACCGATCCCGAGCGCGGCCATGTCTTCACCGACCGGCTGCTCAATGCACGCGGCCGCGAGGAGACGATGCTGCTCGGCTCGGCCAGCATGGCGCCGCTGGTGAAGCGGCTGCTGCCCGAGACGGAGATCGTGACGCGCCCGCGCTTCTCGACGCTGCGCTATGCCGGCTCGGCCAAGCTCTCGCGCCTGCCCAAACGCTCGGCGGTCGTCGCCTTCTCGGTGGAGGAGGTCTATCGCGTCGCCGAGCTGCTGCGCCGGCATCGTGGCGGCGCGGCGGTGGTGATGGGGGCGCTCAGCCCTTCCACCCGCAATGCGCAGGTCGCCATGTTCGAGGCGGGCGAGGTCGATTATCTCGTGGCGACGGATGCGATCGGCATGGGCCTCAACCTCGATGTCGACCATGTCGCCTTCGCCTCGCTGCGCAAATATGACGGGCAGCGCACCCGCCGCCTGACCGTGCCCGAGATGGCGCAGATCGCCGGACGCGCCGGCCGCCACCAGCGCGACGGCACCTTCGGCGACATCGGCGCATCGGACGGCCCGCCCGCCTTCACCGCCGAGGAAGTCGAGCGAATCGAGGAACATCGCTTCGATCCGGTCGAGCAGATCTTCTGGCGCGAGGCCGATCTGCCGATGGACGATGTCGACACGCTGATCGCGGCGCTGACCGAGCGGCCCGACCGGCCCGGCCTGCGCGCGGCGCCCGAGGCGATCGACCTCGCCGCGCTCAAATATCTGGCCGACCTGCCCGACGTGACGGAGCGGGCGCGCGGTTCCGCGCAGGTCGCGCGCCTGTGGGCGGCCTGCTCCGTGCCGGATTTCCAGAAGCTGGGCCTGGAGCATCATGCCCGCATCGTCCATCGCCTGTGGACCTGGCTTTCGCAGGGGAATGGCCATATCCCGCAGGACTGGTTCGCCGGCCAGCTCGCCCGGCTGGACAATGTGCAGGGCGATGTCGATGCGCTCGCCGGCCGCATCGGCGCGGTGCGTATCTGGGCCTATGTCGCCCAGCGCGACGACTGGCTGGCCAACCCGGTCGAGATGGCGGCGCGCGCCCGCGCGCTGGAGGATCGCCTCTCGGATGCGCTCCACGCGGCGCTGCGCCAGCGCTTCGTGGATCGGCGAACCTCGGCTCTGCTGCGACGAACCGGCGAGGCGGATGCGTTTTTGTCAGTGGACGTGGACGGGGCCGGCAATGTATCGATCGACGGACACAAGATCGGATTGCTGCGGGGTTTTCGCTTCATCGTCGACCCTGACGCACGGGCAAGCGACAGGCGGCTGCTTCTGGCCGCGGCCGAACGGAGACTGGGTGCACATTTGAACGAGATGGCACAGGCATTGCTGGCGGTGGACGACAAGGCGTTCAGTCTCGCCAGCCCTCCCGCTGGTGACGCGCAGATCATCTGGAACGGGCATCCGGTCGCGACTCTCAGGGGCGGCCAGCGGCTGCTCGCGCCCGAGTTGCAGCTCGATGCCGGGCTTGGCGCGCTGGCGCCGGAGATCCAGCAGGGCGTGCGCGAGCGGCTCGGCGTGTGGCTCAAGGGCCAGTATGAGAAGCATCTGCCGGCGCTGCTCAAGATGGAGGCCGGCGCCACCGATCCCGCGCTGCCGCCCCCGGTGCGCGCGGTGCTGGCGCAGCTCGCCGATGCCGGCGGCATCATGGAACGCACCGCGCTGGACCAGGCGCTGGCGCAGGTCGCCAAGGAGGACCGCACACATCTGCGCAAGGCCGGTGTCGTCATCGGCGTGCTCGATCTCTATCATCCCGGCCTCATGAAGCCCGGCGCGGCGCAGTGGCGCATGGCGCTGCTGGCGCTCAAGGCCGGCACGCCGCTCGTCGCACTGCCGCCGGCGGGCGCGGTGCTGCTGCCGGCGAGCGAGGAGACGGACGAGGCCGGCGCGGCTATCGCCGGCTTCCGCAAGCTGGGCGACGCGCTGCTGCGCCTCGACATGGCCGAGCGGCTGGCGCGCGGCGCGCATGAGGCGATCGCGGCCGGCAAGCCCTATGGCGCGGACGATCCGACCATCGTCTCCATTGGCCTTGGCGAGGCGAGCTTCCTGGAGCTGATGCGCCAGGCCGGTTTCCGGCCGGTGCCGGACGCGGCGGAGGGCGCGCCCAACTGGACGTTCAAGGGCCGTCCGAAGCCGCGCAACCGGCCCGAGGGCGAGCGCGGCCGCGGACGCCGGCCGGCCGATACGCGCCGTAGCGGTCCGCCGCGCGCCGACGACGACAAGAGCGGGGGGCACAGGCCCGAGCGCCAGAGGCGCGCCGGGGACCGTCCGGATCAGCATGGCAAGCCGGACGGCGAGCGCCCGCGCGGTGATCGCAAGGGCGGCAAGCCCCGCCCGCAGGATCGCGCGCCCGCGCCGCGTCAGGCGCCGATCGTCGCGACCGGCAAGGCGCTCGCTGGGCTCGGCGCGCTGTTCGGCAAGGAGGAATAGTCTCTGCCCCGGCATGCGCACGCGGCCCCGGGCGGGCATGGGCCGAACCTGCGGCTCGACAAATTCCTCTGGTTCGTGCGGCTCGCCCCGAACAGGTCCAGTGCCCAGGCGCTGGCGGAGCGCGGCATCATCCGTCTCAACGGCCGGCGGATCGACCGTGCCCATGCGCCGGTCCGTGTCGGTGATCTCATCACCGTGCCGCAGGGCCATGTCGTGCGGGTGATCCGCGTCGAGGCGCTGCCGGCGCGGCGCGGGCCCGCCAGCGAGGCGCAGCTCTGCTACAGCGCGATCACGCCGGGCGCCGACCTCGAAAGCTGAGATTGGGCCTGTTGCAAGTCGTTGTCAGTTGACGCCTGCCCGGCGCGGGCATATCCGCGCCGGAAAGGAACGGGAAACAGCCGCAATGACCTATGTCGTGACCGACGCATGCATCCGCTGCAAATATATGGACTGCGTCGAAGTGTGCCCGGTGGATTGCTTCTATGAAGGCGAGAATATGCTCGTCATCAATCCCAATGAGTGCATCGATTGCGGTGTGTGCGAACCGGAATGCCCGGCCGAGGCGATCCTGCCGGATACCGAGGGCGGCCTGGAGCAGTGGCTCGAGCTCAACGCCAAATATTCCGCGGAATGGCCGAACATCACGTCCAAGGGCGAGCAGCCCGCCGATGCCGACGCGCACAAGGGCGAGGACGGCAAGTTCGAGAAATATTTCTCGCCCGAGCCAGGCTCCGGCGATTGATCGCTGCGCCGCACAATCCGTTCAGCCGCGGTTCAGCGGCCTTGTGACATAGTTGAGCATGGCCTTGGGTCCAACCGACCTTGGACCGCCGGATTGCGCGTGGTGCGGCCAGGACCGGCGGATGGTTTGCGCGGGCAGGGCCCGAAAACCAGAAATATCCGGGAAGATCGCCAGATTGTTTCGTTAGCAGGCTGGTAATTTTGTTACGAATCTGTTAATTCAGACTTGTCGCGGCATTTGCTCGGCCGCTTGGGAGTATTGCGCATGGCCTGTGGCTGGCACTGGACCGAACCCTGATCGAGACCGTGCCTCGCAATACAGTCGCCCAAAAAAATAGCCCAGAAAAATCAGATAGCCAATCCAAAAGATAGAAAGGTTCGCAGAATGGCTGCAAAAGCGCTGTCCTTCGACGTCGGCGATTATGTCGTGTATCCCAAGCATGGCGTCGGCCGCGTGATCGAACTCCAGAGCCAGAAGATCGCCGGCATCGACCTGGAACTCTATGTGCTGCGTTTCGAGAAGGAGCGCATGACGCTCCGCGTGCCCACCAACAAGGCGGAGAGCGTCGGCATGCGCAAGCTCTCGTCCGACAAGACGCTCGGTGAGGCGCTGGAGACGCTCAAGGGCAAGCCCAAGGTGAAGCGCACCATGTGGTCGCGCCGCGCGCAGGAATATGAAGCGAAGATCAATTCGGGCGATCTCGTCTCGATCGCCGAAGTGACCCGCGATCTGTTCCGCGCCGATGACCAGCCCGAGCAGAGCTATTCGGAACGCCAGATCTTCGAGGCCGCCTCCAGCCGCCTCGCCCGCGAGCTCGCCGCCATGGAAGAGGTGGACGAGGCGACCGCGCTCAAGAAGATTCTGCGCATCCTCAACGAGGCCGCGCCCAAATATGCCAAGGAGCGCGTCGAGTAAGCGACGCATCTCCTCATTGTCCAAAAGAGGCGGCGCCGATCCGGACGGCGCCGCCTCTTTTCGTTTTGCGATGATGCCGTTTGCCGGCAGTGCCGGATGGCCGCCATGCTGCGGCACCCTGACACCCCGCCGTTCGGTTCGAGCGGCTGTCGAGAACGCCTTCCTAGCGACGGTCCCGACAAGCGCCCCTTTTTGGGGGTTGCGTGCGCCGCGTGCCTCTGTATTATTGCAATAATACACATGCGAAGGAGCAGGACCATGTCCCCGATGAGCAAAGTGGCATCCCATGGCATTCTTGCCGGTGTGCTTCTGGCGCTGATGGCCTGTGGTTCCCGTGCGTCGGAAGCCGATGCGAACCCGCCGCGCAACCTGGAATCGCTGCGCGATTTCACCAGCGTCACGCTGGCCGGGCCGGATCGGGTGGTGGTGACGCGCGGTGCCCAATTCTCCGTCCGGGCCGAAGGCGACCCGCGCGCGCTCGCCCGGCTGGAGATCGACGTGCGCGATGGCGTGCTGCGGATCCGGCGCAAGCACAACTGGCGCGACATCCTGCCCGGCGAGGATCGCGGCGCGACGGTCAATGTGACGCTGCCGGTGCTGCATGAGGTGGCGCTGGCGGGTTCCGGCGACATCAGCGCGGACGTGCTGAGCGGCGATGATGTCGAGGCCAGCGTCAGCGGCTCCGGCGACCTGACCATCGCGCGTGTGGAAGCGGCCAAGGCCGGCTTGTCCGCGACCGGCTCGGGCACGCTGACGGCCACCGGTGGCCGTGCGGACAGGGCCGAATTGTCGGTCGCCGGTTCGGGTGACATCAAGGCCGGGGGCCTCGTGGCGACTGCGGCGGAGATTTCGATCGCGGGCTCGGGCGATGCCCAGGCGCATGTCAGCGGCGCGGCCAGGATATCGATCGTCGGCTCGGGCGATGCGGTGGTCACCGGGACCACGCAATGCTCGGTCTCGCGCATCGGCTCGGGCTCCGCGCGCTGCACCGCGTGAGAGCGGGCAGCCTCCTCATGGCCGCCGCGCTGGCCGGGCTGCTGCCCGCCGGCGGCGCGGCAGCGGCGGAGCGCGGCTATATCGTCACGGATTTCGACAGCCTGCGCCTGGAAGCGCCGATCGATGTCTCGGTCCAGACCGGGCGCGGCGTTTCCGCGCATGGCACGGGCGATCGTGACCTGCTCGATCGGCTGGAGCTGGCGGTGTCGGCGCGGACGCTCACCATCCGCCTCAAGCCGTCGCCTTTCGAGGGGAGCCGGCGCGGCGATGCGGGCGTGGTCCGTCTGACGCTCACCGTACCGGCGCTGCGGCGGATCAACCTCTCCGGCGCGGGCACGCTGCGGGCGACCGGCATGGACCGGGGCGAGGGCGAGATCATCTCGGCTGGCAACGGCGCAATGACGGTGACGGGCATTGCCAGCGATCGCCTCTCGGTCGCGCAATATGGCGCGGGATCGGTGACGTTGTCGGGCCGGGCGCAGGCCGTCATGCTGCGCGTGATCGGCAGCGGCTCACTCGACGCGCAGGCGCTCGACGCCGCCGATCTCGACCTGACGCTGGAAGGCAATGCGAGCGTTCAGGCCAGAGCCAGCCGGGCCGCGAAGCTGGTTGCGGTCGGCGCAGGCAGCGCGACCGTCACCGGGCGCGGTGCCTGCACCGTGCGCCATGCCGGCAGCGGCATCGTGCGCTGCGGCGAGGAGAGCTACTGACCGCGCTTGTCGGGCGCGTCCCAGGCGACGGACTGGATGTGCCAGCGGCGCTGCTCCGCCGTGGAGCCCGGCACGTCGTTGACGCGGCGCAGGGTGACGGTCTCGGTGAGCAGCATGTCTGTCCCGTCTGCGCCCGTGGCGGCGATGCGGGCGGGCACGGTGATGTAGATGGAGCCGGCGGCGCCTTCGCTCTCGCCGGCCGGGCCGACCCCCGCCTTGAGTCCGGTGAAGCGGCCATAGCGTGCCTGGAGCGCCGGCGCGTCGGGGCCTGCGGCGATGCGGTCCGCGGCCTGGTCGAAGTGCCGCGCCTCGATCAGCGCATAATAGTCCCGCGCCACCCCGACGGCCGCGTCCGGTCCCTTGGGGTCGATCTGCGGCGTCGGCTCGGCGGCTGCCTGCACGGCATTGGCGTTTGGAACAGGGGTCGGGGCCGCGCCATTGGCCGGCTGCTGCTGCTGCGATGCCGGCTGACAGGCGCAGAGCCCGCCGATGAGGAGGAGCGACGCGATCCGCTGCAATATGTGGGTCATGCGGCAAAGACCAACGGGCGCGGTTTTGGTTCCACCAACATGGCCATGCAAATCGGCCTCACGCATGACCATTCGCCCTGAGCTTGTCGAAGGGCCGTTCCTTGTCTTTTCTGCGCCGATGGAGCGTTCACACACGATCCGCCTGCACCACCGGATCGATCGCGCGCAGCGCCGAGATGATCCGCGCGACATGGCTCGCATCCTCGACTTCCAGGTCGATGAGGTCGGTGTGGAACGGGCCTTCGCGATTGACCAGCTGCAGGTTGAGGATGTTCGCCTTGTTGATGCCGAACACGTTGGCGACCGCGGCCAGCGCGCCCGGCTGGTTCTTGACGATCACCGAAAGGCGCGCCGTGCCGCCCTTGGCCTCGCTGTCCCAGCTCAGGTCCACCCAGTCGGCATCGGTGCCCGCTTCCAGCACCAGGCAGTCGATGGTGTGCACCTCGATCGGCTCGCCCGGCCGGCGCAGGCCGACGATGCGGTCCCCCGGCACCGGATGGCAGCAATCCGAAAGAGTGAAGGCGATGCCCGGCGTCAGGCCGGTGATCGGCACGGCATGGGCCTGCCGCTTGCCCTTGCGGCCGGACGACGTCTCCTCGACGCTGCCCGGCACCAGCGCGTTGAGCACGTCGTCGTCGGACACGCGGTTAGTCGCGATGGCGATCATCAGCGCCGCCTTGTCCTCCAGCTTGAGGCGCTTGACCGCGGCCTTCTCCGCCTTCTCGCCGACCTCGACCGGCAGGCGCGAGACGATCTCCTCGTAGAGCTTCTCGCCGAGCGCGATGGTCTCGGCGCGCTGCTGCTGGCGGATGTAGCGGCGGATGGCGGCACGCGCCTTGCCGGTGACGGCGAAGCTGAGCCAGCCCGGCTGCGGCTCCTGCGCGTCGGACTTCAGGATCTCGACCTGGTCGCCATTCTCCAGCTGCGTGCGCAGCGGCATGACCCGGCCGTTGATCTTCGCGCCCACCGTCTGGTTGCCGAGCTTGGTGTGCACCGCATAGGCGAAGTCGACCGGCGTCGATCCCTTGGGGAGCTGCTGCAGCTCGCCCTTGGGGGTGAAGGCGAAGATGCGGTCCTGATACATCGCCATCTTGGTATGTTCGAGCAGCTCCTCGGCATCCTGGCTCTGCTCGAGTATCTCGATGAGGTCGCGCAGCCAGGCGGCCTGGCCGTCCGGCCTGGTGCCGTCCTGCTTGTAAGCCCAGTGCGCCGCGAGGCCGAACTCGCTGTCCCGGTGCATCCGCTCGGAGCGGATCTGGATCTCGATGCGGGCATTCTCCTCGTGGATCACCGTCGTGTGCAGCGACTGGTAGCCGTTGCGCTTGGGCGTGGAGATGTAGTCCTTGAAGCGGCCGGGCACCATCTTGAAGCGCTGGTGGATGAGGCCGAGCGCGCGATAGCATTCGTCGGTGCCGTCCGTGAGCACGCGGAAGGCCATGATGTCGGAGAGCTGCTCGAAGCTGATGTGCCGCTCCTGCATCTTGCGCCAGATCGAATAGGGATGCTTCTCGCGCCCCTGCACGGAGACGCGCATCCCGGCCGATGTGAGCATCTCCTGCAGCTGGGCGGCGATCCGCTCCACCTTGTCCGCGCCGCCGCCCTCGCGCAGCAGGGCGAGGCGCTTGTGGATGCTCTCATAGGCTTCCGGCTCGAGCTGCTGGAAGGCGAGCAGTTGCATCTCGCGCATGAACTCGTACATGCCGATGCGCTCGGCGAGCGGCGCATAGATGTCCATCGTCTCGCGGGCGATGCGGCGGCGCTTCTGCTCGTTCTTGATGAAGTGCAGCGTGCGCATGTTGTGCAGCCGGTCGGCCAGCTTCACCAGCAGCACGCGGATATCGTCGGACATGGCGAGCAGGAACTTGCGCAGATTCTCCGCCGCGCGCTGGTTCTCGCTCTGCGCCTCGATCTTGCTGAGCTTGGTGACGCCGTCCACCATCCGGGCCACGTCGCCGCCGAACAGCCGCTCGATCTCGTCGGTCGTGGTGAGCGTGTCCTCGATCGTGTCGTGCAGCAATGCAGTCACGATGGTGCGATCATCGAGGAACAGGTCGGTCAGGATGCCCGCCACTTCGATCGGGTGACTGAAATAGGGGTCGCCGCTCGCCCGCTTCTGGGTGCCGTGCTTCGCCACCGAAAACACATAGGCGCGATTGATGAGCGCCTCGTCGGCGTCCGGGTCGTAGCTCCTCACCCGTTCAACAAGTTCATATTGGCGCAGCATGTCATTGGAAGATGATGTCGCCCCCCCGCTTCGCGCAACCAAAAACTCAGATTCGGAAGCAGAAAGCGTGTCGGAAAAGCGGCGATGATGTTGCGCATCTGCATCAGTTGTCCGGTGAAGAGCGTGGAACGGCGATCATCGCGCGGGAACTTTGGTGCGAGCGTGGCGCGGTCGCTCCCCTCCCTTCAGGCGGAGGAGACAAGCGGCGCCCGATCGGTTCGCCAAGCAATTGCCCATTTGGCCTCACGCGTAATTTGCGCTAGCGTCGCTCGGCCATGGGTGCCCGCAAGTGTCCCGATGCCTTCGAGGGCTGCGCCCTGCCTGCCGCGCTGGAAGCGATGGGGGAGCGCTGGTCCTTTCTCATCCTGCGCGCGGCGTTCGATGGCATCGTCTATTTCGAGGATTTCCAGGCGAAGCTCGGCATCGCGCGCAACATCCTTTCCAATCGCCTGGGCCGGCTGGTCGAGAACGGTATCCTCTCGCGCGAGCCGGTCGCGACCGACAAGCGCCGCATCGCCTATCGGCTGACCGAGAAGGGCGTGGATCTGGTGCCGGTGATGATCGCGCTGCGGCAATGGGGCGAGCGCTGGAGCGGCGGTCCCGCCTGCGGTGCCGTGCTTTCCGACGTGCGCGACCTCCGCCCGGTCCGGCCGATCACCATCCAGGCCTGGGACGGCCGCCCGCTCGGCCATGGGGAGATGTGCTGGATCGAGCGGGATTGCGCGGACGCGGCGGCGAGCGCGCGGCCCTGCGGCGAGACGGCGAAGCATGAGGTCGGAGCCGGAAGCGCGAAGGATTGACTACGCCCATGTCCGTCATCGCGATCCGTCCGCAACCCTTCTTCGAGGACAAGAACAGGGCCTTCTGGATCCTGCAGGGGCTCGGCTGGGCCGGCGCTTTCCTGCTGCGCGGCCTCTCGGGCATCGCCAACGGCCAGCCGCTGTCCTTCCTCGTGCCGGTGCTCATGTCGACGGTCGCGGGCTATTCGATCACGCTGCTCATGGCGGTGGGCTATCGCTTCCTGCTGGGGCAACGGCCGATCGTCACCTGGTCGGCCTCGATCCTGGTCGCGATCCTTGCCGGCGGCACTTCCGCCTTCATCGACGCCTGGGTGTTCACCACGCTCAATCCGGGCAGCGAGGGAGCGAGCCTCAAGCTGTTCCTCGGCGCCTTCTACCTGAATTTCACGCTGCTCGGCGCCTGGTCGGCGCTCTATTACGCGATCAACTTCTACATCACGGTGGAGGAGCAGGCGGATCAGCTCCAGCGGCTCGAGAATCAGGCGAGCGCCGCGCAGCTCGCCATGCTGCGCTACCAGCTCAATCCGCATTTCCTGTTCAATACGCTCAACAGCATCTCGACGCTGGTGCTGCTCAAGCAGACCGAACGCGCCAATGCGATGCTCTCGCGCCTGTCCGCCTTCCTACGCTATACGCTCATCAACGAGCCGACCGCGCAAGTGACGCTGGAGCAGGAGATCGAGACGCTGAAACTCTATCTGGAGATCGAGAAGATGCGCTTCGAGGACCGTTTGCGACCGATCTTCGACATCCATCCGGCCGTCGCTTCCGCGCGACTTCCTTCGCTGCTGCTGCAACCTTTGGTCGAGAACGCCATTAAATATGCCGTGACCCCCCAGGAGGAAGGCGCGGACATCGTGGTGACGGCACAGCCTGTCGGCGAAAATGTTCGGATCGTCGTGTCGGATACCGGACCCGGCTTGCATGGTCACGACCATCGCATGACCAAGGGGACGGGCGTCGGGCTGGCCAATATCAGGGATCGGCTGGCTCAGGCGTTCGGCGAGCGGCAGAGCATGGAGACTCGGTCACCGCCCGAGGGGGGCTACAGCGTCATCATCGAGATGCCGCTCACTATTGCCGAACCATCAAGGGTAGCTGCATGACCATACGCACCATTCTCGTCGACGATGAAAGCCTCGCCATTCAGGGCCTCAAGCTCCGGCTCGAAGCGCATCCCGACGTGGACGTCATCGAAACCTGCACCAACGGGCGCGAGGCGATCCGCGCCATCAAGACCCACAAGCCCGATCTCGTCTTCCTCGATATCCAGATGCCCGGCTTCGACGGCTTCTCGGTCGTGCAGGGCGTGATGGAGGTGGAGCCGCCTTTGTTCATCTTCGTCACTGCCTATTCGGACCATGCGGTGCGCGCGTTCGAGGCGCGGGCGATCGACTATCTGGTGAAGCCGGTCGACGAGCAGCGCCTCGCCGACGCGCTCGACCGGGCGCGCGAGCGCCTGTCCGAGAAGCGCCAGGTCGCCGAGGCCGAGCGGCTGCGCGAAGTGCTGGCCGAAGTCGCGCCCGAGGCGATGCCGGACATGGCCGCCGAGGCCGAGACGCCGGCCTCCAGCCGCTATGAGAAGCTCATCAACATCAAGGATCGCGGCCAGATCTTCCGCATCGATGTCGACACGATCGAGCGGATCGACGCGGCCGGCGACTATATGTGCATCTACACTGCCGACACCTCGCTCATCCTGCGCGAGACGATGAAGGATCTGGAGAAGCGGCTCGACCCGCGCAACTTCCAGCGCATCCACCGCTCGACCATCGTGAACCTCTCCCAGGTCCGCCAGGTCAAGCCGCACACCAATGGCGAATGTTTCCTGGTGCTGGAATCGGGCAGCCAGGTGAAGGTGAGCCGCTCCTATCGCGACGTGGTGGCGCGCTTCGTGCATTGATACGACATATCCCCGCCCGCTCGCGAGAGCGTGGAGGGTTCAGCTTTTCCCGCTCCGTAAGGCAAATCCGCAGCGCGCCCGCCTGCGGGAAGGGAGAAGAAAAAGGCCGGCGCCCAAGGGAAGCGCCGGCCCAGGAGGGGAAGAGAGAAGGTTATGGTCTGGGATCAGCGGCAGCGATCGTCGCTCTTGTCGATCGCGCGGCCCGCGACAGCGCCCACCGCGCCGCCGATGATGGTGCCCGCGGTCTGGTCGCCACGGCGGCCGGCAACGCTGTTGCCGATCAGGCCGCCGGCGATGGCGCCGATGATGGTGCCGGCCGTGCCGTCGCTCTCGCAGCGATAATTGCCATAGTAGCGACGATCGCGATAATTGCGGTCATAGCCATAGCCGCGATAATTGCGGTTGTAGCCATTATAGCCGTAATTGCGGTTCTGGTAGCGATAGTCCTGGCCATAGCTGCCGCGACCGTCGCGATAATGGTCGCGCGCCATGGCGGGCGCCGCGATGCCGAGCGATGTCACGACCATGGTAGCGGCGGCCGTGAGGCTGATGAACGTGCGTGCGGTCATGATCTTGCTCCTTCATACCGGCGCCGGAAGGACTTTTTTCCATGGTCCTTCCCGCGTCTTGATTCGGGTTCTACGCCGCCTGTCTTGAGCCCGCGCTGAACGGCCGTGTCGGCTTTCGTTCACAATTGTCGCAGATGGTCGCAGTGGGCCGACAAGCCGGTGGCGCGGGTCCGGCGCCTCGGCTATGGCCGCCGCCATGCAGCGGATCGCGCTTATCCTCATGCTGTTCATCCTGCTGATGAACGGCCGCCACACGATCGACAAGCCACCGGTTCCCTTCGACAATCTGACCGTGCAAGTCCGCGCCATCCCGCCCGAGGATGCCGGCCCTGCGGCGTCATACGGGTCGCTGCGGATGACCGGCGCCTGGCAGCTCACCAGCGCCAACAAGGCCTTTGGCGGCCTCTCCTCGATGTTCGTCAGGGACGATGGATCGATCGTGGCGCTCAACGATACCGGCGAGCTGTTCGGCTTTCGGGTGGAGGGACGGCAGGGGCAGGGCTTCGTCAAGCCGCTGCCGCGCCGGCCGGATCAGATGGACTGGCCGAGCTGGCGCTGGGATTCGGAAAGCATGGCGCGCGATCCCGTCAGCGGCAGGGTCTGGGTCGGCTTTGAGTTGCAGCAGGTCATCTGCCGCTACTCCGATGATTTCTCGAAGCGGGATGGCTGCTACAGCCCGCCCGAGACCTGGGACTGGCCGCTCACCGGCAGCCTCGAATCGCTCGTGCGCTTCCCGGACGGGCGCTTCCTCGCCATCTCGGAAATGGCGCCGGGACCACATGGCGGCCATGACGTGCTGCTGTTCCCGGGCGATCCGGGCGTGTGGCCGGGGTCGCGTCCCGTCCATCTCGGCTATGTGCCGCCGACCGGCTATCGGCCGACCGATGCGGTCTGGCTGGGCGGCGACCGGCTGCTGGTGCTCAATCGGCGGCTGACGCTTGCGGAAGGGTTCACCGCCAAGCTGGTGCTGGTGCGGATGCCCCGGCTGGAGGAAGGCGCCATGCTGCGCGGCGCCGTGATCGCGACCTTCGCGCCGCCGGCGCTGGCCGATAATTTCGAGGCGCTGGCCGTGTCACGCGATGCGGACGGACGGCCGCAGCTCTGGGTCGCCTCGGATGACAATCATCTCTTCCTGGAGCGCTCGCTGCTGCTGCGCTTCGCGCTGCCGCAGGATTGGGTGAGCGACCGGCCGGCGCCTTGAGGGGGGATGGATTCCCCATCCCGGATCATCTTCGCCCACGAGAAAGGGCGGCCCTTGCCGGGACCGCCCTCTCGAAAATCGCAGGCCGATGCGATCAGGCAGCCGCGGTGGCGGCGGCCTTCTTCGCGATCTCGCGCTTCAGGCGGCGGGCCTTCAGCGAGAGCTTGTCGTCGGCGGTCTTGAGCAGCCAGTTGTCCAGGCCGCCATTATGCTCGACCGAGCGCAGGCCGTGCGTCGAGACGCGCAGCTTGACGCCCTTGCCCAGCGCGTCCGAGATCAGCGTCACATTCTGCAGGTTGGGCAGAAAGACGCGCTTGGTCTTGTTGTTGGCGTGGGACACATTGTGACCCACTTGGCGGCCCCGGCCGGTCAGCTCGCAGATGCGCGACATGATGTTCGATCCTGAATACTGGGTTATTTCCGAAAGCGGCGCCGATACAGGGCGGATGCCGAATCGTCAAGGGCGGCTTTCCAGTGCAGGGGCATCCGCATCCCCCACACAGGCTATGGCTCCATCGGGAGAGCAGATCATGGAAACCAGCATCAGGAAGTTCTTCGAGCGATATGAGAGCGTCTTCAATCGATCCCTCCACGGCGACATGGACATGGATGAGGCCGCATCGCTCTATGCGACCGAATTCATAGCGGCCTCGCCTGCCGGGGTGATGACCGGAAAGAATGACGAGCATCTCAAGCAGGCCATGGCGCAAGGCTATTCGCGCTATCGGGCCATGGGGACAAAGGAAATGCGGCTGCGCGATGTCCGCCTGTCCCCCATGGATGACCAACATTGCCTGGCCCATATTGCCTGGACGGCGACCTATGTCCGCGCGGGCCGGCCCGACGCGGCGATAGATTTCGATGTTCATTATTTCGTCCAGAATCTGGATGGGCAACCCAAGGTCTTCGGTTGGGTATCGGGCGACGAGCAGGCACTTCTGCGAAAGCATGGCATCATCTGAAGTCTGCTTGTCCCTGATCTTTCTTGTCGGGATGCCGTCGCGATCTCGTCGAAGTCAGAGTTTCATGCCGTTTTCATTTGCAGCGGACAGGCTTTAGGGAGAGGCCATGACCCGACCCTTTCCCCTGCCCGAGCCGATGCGCCTCGCGCTCGATTGCGCGCGCCTGGCCGGGGAGGCGGATGAAGTGCCCATCGGCGCGGTGGTGACACGCGCCGGCGCGGTGATCGCCACGGGTGAGAACCGCAATCGCCGCGACAAGGATCCCACCGCTCATGCCGAGATGGTCGCGATCCGCGCCGCCGCCCGGGCGCTCGGCACGGACCGGCTGGTCGATTGCGATCTGTGGGTCACGCTGGAGCCTTGCGCCATGTGCGCGGGCGCCATCGCCCATGCCCGCATCGCGCGGCTCTATTATGGCGCGGCCGATCCCAAGGGCGGCGGCGTCGATCATGGCGCGCGGGTCTTTGCCCAGCCGCAATGCCATCATCGCCCGGCCCTGTTCCCCGGCATCGGGGAGGAAAGCGCGGCCGCGCTACTGCGCGCCTTTTTTGCGACCCGGCGTTGAGCCGCGCGGCAGCGGCGCGATGCGGTAGAGCGTGTAGGGCAGCCGGCCGATGAAATCGAGGTGGACCGGCGTCAGGAAGTCGAACGTCTCGCCACGGGAGAGCCGGGCATAGAAGCCGTTGGGGCTGCGCCGCTGGTAGATCGTCCCCTCCGGGAAATTGGGGCAGTAGAGCAGATAGCGCGCGTCATGCGCGGCGGCGATCTCGCGAAAGCGCTGCGGCGGCCCGTCGAAGGCGTGATGGATGTCGAGGATCGCCGCACCGTTGCGATGATAGGGGCCGGCGATCGCCATATGGTGCGTCACGGCGATGAGGCGCGGGCCCATGTCGACGAGCGTGAAGATCACGGCCGGCGGCAGCTCGTCCAGCGGGCGCAGCGCCGGCACGGTGCGGCACAGCGCTTCGGATCGCTTGGTGTTGGGCGCGGCCGTGCGATTGGAGGTCGCGTTGTTGCTTCCGCGCCCTCCGGCGCGGCTGGCGACCGGCGCTCCCGCCCTCGCCTTGCCGCCCTTGCCGGCGGACCGATTCCCTGCCGTGCCGGCCGCCGCTGCGTTGCCCGCCTGCTCCGGCGTGGCCTGCGCGAACCAATTGGTGATGCGCGGTGCCGCGACCGGATAGAGGCCGTAGATCGACACCGCGCAGCCGAGCAGGACGAGCCCGGGCAGCGCGGCGACGCGCCCGATCCAGCCATGCCCGAACAGCCGGTCGAGCAGGCCGCGCCCGGCCCAGGCGACCGGCGGGATGGCGAGCAGCTGCGCCGCCGGCGCCGCGCGGATCTGCCAGAAGGTGAGGCCGATCGCGAAGGCGATCATCAGCGTCACCGTGCCCCAGGCCCAGAGCCGGTCGGCATCGCGTCGCGCGGCCCACAGGCCGGCCAGGGCGCAGACCAGGCCCGCTCCCGGCAGGGCGATCATGGGCACCCAGACATTGGTCGCCTGCTGCGTGATCGGCTTGGCCTCGCGGATATAGACGAGCCAGCTGCGCTCCAGCTCGTCGGAGAGCTGATAGGCGCCGGTCAGGCATTGTGGCCAGTTCAGCCAGGCGAAGGCGGCGATCACGATGCCGCCGATCCCGGCCACCACCAGCCGCGCCGACCAGTGGCGCAGCGGCAGCAGCGAAATGGCGTAGAGAATGCCGCCGGAGAGGACGAGGATGCTGGTCCATACCGGCGAGAGCGCATCGCAGACCGGGGCGCGATTGGCGTTGCTGGCGAACAGCGCGAAGCCGAGCGCGGTGGCGCCGGCGAGGCTCAGCGCATAAGGCCGCAGCCGCCGCGCGGCGCCGTCCTTGAAGATCCAGCGCAGCGCGACGAGCGCGCCGGCGCCGGCCAGATAGACCATCATCTCCATGCCGATGACGACCGAGAGCGCGCTGGAGACGCCGGCCACGATGCCGCCGCGCACCCATTTGCGGTCGACCAGCCCGGCCAGCGTGGTGGCGGTCAGGGCGAGCTGCCAGCCATGATGGTCGATGCGCATGGGCATGAACATGCCGAGGCCCATATTGGCGCCGAGCGGCAGCAGCATCGCGATGAACCAGCCATGGCCGCGCGCCGAGAGCCGTTTGGCGATGAAGCCGAGCGCGAACATGAGCAGCAGCAGCGGAATGAGCGGCGCCACGCCCGCCGCCAGCGCATCCGCCCGCGCCTGATCGGTGAACAGGCGGAAGAACAGCATGAGGGCGGCGATCGGCAGGTCGACCAGCCGGCTCCAGTGGATGTTCGCGCCGCGGGGCGGATCGAGCCGATACTGGCGCAGATCCCACCAGCTCTGGCCGGCGAGCCAGTCGCGCACCTGCAGGAAGCGCATATTGTCGTCGGTGTCGCCCAGCGAGAGATAATGGATCGCGGCGGAATAGCGCGCGATATAGGCGGCGCTGATGATGAGCCAAGCGATCGCCACCAGCCAGCGCCATTCGCGCTGCGCGAGATGGCCGAACGCGGCGAGCGTGCGGCGCGCGCGCGCAAGCCTGGAGCGTGCTGGGGCGGACAGGGCGGCCATGGAGTGGCGTCAGACCCTTCGGGCCGTAGTCTTATGAGCCATGATTTGTGATCCGGACCCGTTCTGGCTAGGGGCTTAGCGCAGTGGCACGAAAGCGCAACGAGGGAATTGGTGGCGGCGGCGAGCGAGCAGGGGACGGGGCAGGTCGGCGGCCAGCTTCTGCGCTATGGGCTGACCGGCGGCTTCGTCACCGCGTTGCAGGCGGCGGTTTACTGGAGCCTGGCGCACTGGTTCGACGTGCACCCGCAACTGGCCAATGTGGCGGGCTATCTTGTCGCAGTTGCGAGCGGTTTCGTGCTGCACGGGCGGTTCACGTTCAGGGGGCATGGCAGTCGCGCCCGGCCGGTTGCCCGCATGGTCCGCTTCGGGATGGTCTCGCTGCTCAGCCTGGGGCTCAATGCCCTGTGGGTGTGGCTCTGCGTGGATTGGGCCGGCGGTCCATTGTGGACGCCCGTTCCGCTGATGGGACTGGTCACGCCGGCCTTCGTTTTCCTGCTGAACCGGCATTGGGTGTTCCGCTAGGCTGTAGTGACGATTTAATCATTTGAGCCATAGCATGATGCTGGCGAGTTTGACGAAGCCGAGGAAGTTGGCGGCGAGCTTGTCATAGCGTGTTGCGATGCGTCGCCACTGCTTGAGCT